>ERZ824600.123-NODE-123-length-112418-cov-33.245526_pt1 | contig 112418 bp, 105 predicted proteins | sample MGYA00519933_ERZ824600 | MGnify/ENA primary metagenome ERZ824600 (study PRJEB31778, sample SAMEA3449178) | human gut metagenome | biome: human gut; feature: human-associated habitat; material: faeces | place: United Kingdom | collected 2010/2012 ...
CGTTCCCGTTCTTCTCCCGGACCTCTTTCAGTACCCGTTCGATGTATGCGTTCATTGCGCTTCTCCTCTCAAGAACAGTTTTTGTTTATTTTTCGAGCGACGCCATATATCGCCCGATGCGTTTGAGACCTTCACGGATGTTTTCTTCCGACGTTGCAAACGACAGCCGGACATAGCAGTTGCTGCGCTGGCCGAAAGCATCGCCCGGCACGACGATGACACGCTCTTTTTCGAGCAGATCCAGCGCAAATTCGTTCGCGCTCATGCCGGTGGAGGAAATGTTGACGAGCGCATAGAACGCGCCCTGCGGTGCAAAGCAGTCAAGCCCCGCGATCTTGGAAAAACCGTCTACGATGATCTCACGGCGACGCTGATATGCGCGCTGCATTTCGTGCAGCGGCTCCTGCGTGCCTTCGAGTGCGGCGATTGCACCGTACTGCGCGGCGGAATTGACGCAGGCTGCGACGTTCTCTTGCAGCTTGACCATGTTTTTGATGATCTCGGAGGGACCAAACGCCATGCCGACGCGCCAGCCGGTCATGGCATAGGTCTTGGAGAAGCTGTTCACGATGATGGTGCGCTCCTTCATGCCCGGAAGGGTCGCGATGCTGTTTGCAACGTTTCCCTCATAGAGCAGGTTGGCGTACACTTCGTCGCTGATGACATATAGATCGTGACGGATCGCGACTTCTGCAAGCTTTTTCAGCGTATCGAAATCCGCAATGCCGCCGGTCGGGTTGGCGGGCGAATTGATGATAAATGCTTTTGTGCGGTCGGTGATCGCCGCTTCAAGGGCAGCCTGGTCAAACTGGAAGCTCGTGCTTGCATCCACGGGCACGAAAACGGGGTTTGCGTGGCAGATGAGCGCCTGCCGCGAATAGTTTGTCCAGCAGGGGTCGCTCAAAATAATCTCGTCGCCCGGATCGAGGATCGTCAGCATGGTCAGCATGAGCGCTTCCATGCCGCCCGCGGTCACGATGATCTCGGTTTCCGGGTCATAGCGGAGGCCGTGGGAGCGCGCCACGGAATCGGAAATGGCTTTGCGCAGCGGCAGAATGCCGGCGTTGGGCGTGTAGTGATGCTCGCCGCGGCGTAGCGCGTCAACGGCTGCCTCAACGATGTGCGGCGGCGTAGAAAAATCCGGTTCGCCGACAGTGAAGCTGATGACGTCCGACATGCCGAGCGCCCGGTTGAACATTTGACGGATCGGGGAGTTTGTGACGGTTTTTGCAACGTTTGATAGTGCTTTCATGGAAAATCCTTTCTGTGGCATCAGAGTATTGGATATCTGCGGCAAAGCGCAGAATCAATCAGGGAGCGGGGAAGGGGTGAATTTGTTTTCCTGCAGGGCGAGCAGCGTGTGGCTCTTTGAAACGCCCTTGCTTTTTTTCAGCCGGAGCAGCTTTTCTTCAAACGCTTCAATGTCCGCGGCGCAAATCTTGAGCAGATAATCGTACTCGCCGGTAACGGCATAGCATTCGAGCACATCGGGATCGGTCTGCACATAGCGCGTCAGCCCGTCCGCGTCCCCGACGCGATCTAGCACAACGAGAACAAAGGCGGTGATCGGCTTACCGACCTGCTTGGGGTCGGTCAGGATGGTCGCACGGCGGATGATGCCGGTCGCCTTCAGCTTTGAGATCCGCTTATTGATTGCGGGGACGGAAAGATTGACCTTTGAAGTCAATTCCGTGGCTGTAACGCTTGCGTTTTTGGAAAGAATTTGAAGCAGCGCAATATCGGTTTTGTCCATCGTGGGATCCTCCGTACAGAAAGTCTATCATGAATGACGTTTGAATCGCTGTTTCGATTCAGATTATATGGAAAGGCTTTAGAATTTTCAATTGTTTCACATGAAATCGAGCACAACTAAAGATAGAGACGATTTCGACAAAAGACTGCTCGAATTGCATGCCGGATTACGGAAGGCGGGTGAAAAAATTGCTTGTCCTGCGCTATAATGGTAATTGGTTGCAGCACGGCTGAACGGAAATCAATGCTGCGGCGCGGAGGAAACATGCAGCGGTCGCAGCAGATTTTTTCAAAACGGTGGCGCGTTTGCCTCATCGCGCTCTTATGCTGCTTTCTTTGGGGCAGCGCCTTTCCCTCGGTCAAGATCGGCTATGCGCTGTTTCGGATCGACGCGGCGGATACGGCTTCCCAACTGCTGTTTGCGGGCGTTCGGTTTTCGCTCGCGGGTCTGCTTGCGATTCTGTTCGCCTGTATCGGAGAAAAACGGTTCGTATGGCCCAAGCGAAGCGCCTGGGGCATGGTCCTCGTGCTTTGCCTGTTTCAGACAGTGCTGCAATATTTCTTCTTTTATATTGGCATGGCGCATACGAGCGGCGTCAAAGGCTCGATCATTACGGCTTCCAATACCTTTTTTGCGATCCTGATCTCCAGCCTGCTGCTGCATCAGGAAGCACTCACAGGCAGAAAGATCCTAGGCTGCATTGCCGGCTTTGCAGGCGTTGTCGTCATCAATCTGACCGGCAGCGGCTTGGGCGGCGGCGTGACCCTGCTCGGAGAGGGCTTCATACTGCTTGCGGCCGCATCCTATGCCGCGTCGTCCTCGCTCGTGAAGCAGTTTTCCGCGCGAGAGAACCCTGTTGTTCTGAGCGGGTATCAATTCCTGATCGGCGGCGCGGTGCTTGCGCTTGCGGGAGCCGCGGCAGGCGGGACGCTGCGGCCGGTTTCTCCGGCGGCATGGGCGCTCATGCTGTATATGGCGTTGATCTCCTCGGTCGCATATTCGCTTTGGAGCATGCTGCTCAAATACAACCCCGTTTCCACCATCACGGTCTACGGTTTCAGCAACCCGGTTTTCGGCGTACTTCTGTCCATGCTTCTGCTGAAGGAGGGAGATCAGGTTTCGCCTCTACGCTGCATCACGGCGCTTTTGCTGGTATGCGCCGGTATCTGCATCGTGAATCGAAAGGAGACCCGCCGGCGATAGCGGGCGCGGGAAGCACGGCGTCAGCAGGTCATGCCGCCGTCGACGGCAAGATCCGCTCCCGTAATGAACGCAGCGTCGCGAGCTGCAAGAAAGACGATCGCAGCGGCGACCTCTTCCGCCGTGCCGAGACGGCCCATCGGCTGCCTGCCGATGAAGCGCCGTCTTGCGTCCTCAGGGTCGTCAAACGCCTGTAAACGTTCCGCGAGCGAGGGTGTGTCGGTCGTGCCGGGACTTACGCTGTTGACACGAATGCCGCTGCGCATGAGGTCTGCGGCCATTGCCCGTGTCAGAGCGAGGATCGCGCCCTTGGATGCGGTATAGGCCGCGCGATCCGAAACGCCGCGGTGCGCGACGGAGGAAGCGACATTCACGATCACGCCGCCGCGTTCCCGCATATGCGGCAGAACGAGACGCGACATCAGATACACGCTGCGGACATTGACCGCCATCGTGCGATCCCATGCGGCGGGATCCAGCGTTTCGACCGTTCCGGGCAGAACGATCCCTGCATTGTTGACCAGAACGTCCACAGAACCGAACGCGCGGCAGACTTCGGAAACGATGCGCTCCGCGCTTTTTTCGTCAGACACGTCGCCCGCTGCGGACATGGCGATCCCGCCTGCATTCCGAATGCGGCGCACGGTCTCCTCCGCGTGGCGCTCGGTGAAGGAGTTTACGGCAACGCGCGCGTGAAGCGCGGCAAAACGCAAAGCAGCGGCCTGCCCAATGCCCGCGCCCGCGCCGGTGATGAGAACGGTCTGTCCCGCAAAATCCGACATTTCAAAATCCTCCTGTTACGATTCAGCCGACAAGCAAACGAACGAGCGCATAGAATACGGAGGGGCAGAGCAGACAGCCGAAGCCCGTGTAAAACGCCGTGGACAGCACGCCATAGGGGACGAGCGATTCATCCGTTGCGGCAAGACCCGCGATGGTGCCGCTTTTTGTTCCCATGAGCCCGCCGAATACGACGGCGGCCTTCGGGCAGTCCAAGCCGATCGCCTTTGCCAGCAGCGGCGCGGCGATGATGATCACAACGGTCTTGACAAGCCCCGCCGCAACGGAGATCGCAATGGCAACGGAGCTTGCGCCGAGCGCCGCGCCCGTAACGGGGCCGACGACAAAGGTCATTGCGCCCGCACCGATGGTCGTAATGCTCACTGCATCGCGAAAGCCGAACAAATAGGCCATGGCAGCGCCGGGAACGAAAGAGACCACAAGCCCCGCCGCCAGAGAGAGCAGACAGATGGGCGCGTACTTTTTGAACAGGGAAATATCTACGCCTGCGACCAGCGAGACGATGGCAAACTCTTGAAACATCGTGCCGCCGAAAAACGCAAGCCCGGAAAAGGCAGGAAGATCGGCCAGCCCCTTCTTGCCGCCGGTGATCCATCCGCCGAGAAACGAGAGCAAAAGACCGATGAACATTGCGATCGCGGACCACTGAAGCTTCTCGTGCAGGACGCGTTTTGTCAGCCAGTTGGAAAACAGTGCGAGCAGCGACACAAAGACAAAGCCGGTCAACAGTCCGTACTGATCGAGCAATCCGGTGAGCGTCGTCAGGAAATCAGTCATGGCGCAGCTCCGAATCCGCCGCGGAGGCTGAAGCCTTTTTGCGGCCGCAAAACACGGGAACCAGCAGGAATCCGAGCATCACGGGCAGCACGCCCGCAAAGACTGCGACAAGGCCGCCGTCCAGCGCGTGGATGATGTCCTGCGACGCGGACATGGAAACGACGATGGGCAAAAACATTCCTTGCCAGAAACGAATGCCGGCGACAGTCTTTTCTTTCATCTTGTCCAGCGGACGGACGGCGTTGACAATCAGCAGAAAGAGCGAGGCAAAGCCGACGCCGCCGATATTGGTTCCGAGACCGGTGAGTTGGCCGAGCAGAATGCCCAGCAGATTCCCGGCGAGCAGACATGCACCGATCAGAGCGCTTCCGTAAAGTACCATGTTGTTTCTGTTTCTCCCTCAGTGTTCCAATGTCAAATTGCCCTCGGGCAGATCGAGGATCGTGCGGATATGGATGCGCGCGCGTTTTTTCATGTCGGCAATGTTTGCACGCTCCTGCGTCGTGTGCGCGCCCTCGGCAAGCACGCCGGTCGCGCAGATCGCGGGAACGCCCGCAAGGACGGCGTAGGAAGCGTCTGAGCCGCCGCCGCTGTGGATGGGGTTCCAGGCGGGGTAGCCAAGAGACACCGTCGCCCTGTTAAAACAGGCAAAGAGCGCGTCGCTTGCGGGAGAGGGCGACATGGGGATCGCGTTTCCCGTGATGTGAACGCTCGCGCTTGTGCCGGGTGCATCCTCGCGTGCGGCGGTTTCTTCGAGCGTGCGCTTCAGCCAATCGATATCCTTCTTGTCGCGAATGCGGCAGTTCACTTTGAACGTGCATTCCGCGGGCACGCTCGTGAACACGCTGCCGCCGCGGATCTCGCCGCAGCTGAACGTGCGGTTCTCATAATCGGAAAGCCGCTCAAGGTACAGAATCTTTTCCGCGGCCGCGCGGATGGCGCTCGCGGGCTGCGCGTGCAGATTCCCGACGTGTCCGGCCGTGCCGCGCACGGTAAAGACAGCGCCGACGCTTGCTTTTCTCGAGGTGACGATGCTGTCCGCCCTGCCGGTCTCGCAATTCAGCAGCGCAGCGCTGCCGGAAAGCTCTGCCGGAAGAAAGTTCTCCTCGTCGGGCCGTCCGCCCTCTTCGTTGCCCACCAGGATCAGCTTGACCGGGTGTTTCCGGTATCCTGCGCATTTGAGTGCGAACAGCGTGTACAGTGCCATGACCGCGCCGCCTTTGCAGTCGCCGGAACCGGGGCCATACATCCAGCCGTCGTCTATGCGCGCTGCCGGACTGCCGAAAGCGCCGATCTCATGAACGGTATCCAAGTGCGCCATGAGGGCGATCCCGTCCGTATAGGCAAATAGGGGCTCCATTGTAACGATGAGACCGTCGCCCGTGGAGGCGCAGGGGATGCGGCGCACGGAGAGGCCGAGCGATTCGGCTTTTTGTGCGAACAGATCCACGGCGCGGTCGACAGCTTCCTTGTTCCAAAAGGGACTTTCGACTTCGATCAGCGATTTCCAAAAATCGACGGCTTCATCAAAATGCTGCTCCAAACAGGAAAAAGCGGCGGTTTCCAATTCTTTCATGCGTTGTTTTCCTTTCCTGTGCGAGAAAGAGGTGCGGCTTCGAGACCACGATGCGATGCTGCAATTGCGGGTATTATTGTGACATACCACAATATGAAACACTGTATTGCATTTCAAAACTATAGTTTGAGTATATCGTGCTTTTGCGTGCAGGTCAAGCAAAATGGAACGATTCGTCAGCACGCTGCCTTTCGGCACGTCGGACGCCGCATAAGAATAGACTTGCAATTTGACGTGCAAGCGTTTACTATATAAGTGGGAAGAAATGAGTCTTTGAAATGGGTTTGGTGAAACAATGGAAATTGACAGAGGGGGGAACGTACCGGATACGGGCGTTCAGTCGATCAATCGTGCATTTCAGATCCTGGAAGCACTCGTAGAGCACCCGCACGGGCTTACGATCGCGGAGCTTGTCGAGAACCTGCGGCTCAACAAGAGCACGATCCATCGAATTTTGCAAACGCTGCTTGCGTGGGGATATGTATCCAAGGACGAACGGACAAAGTGTTACCGGCTCGGCATGCAGGTCATGGCGCTCAGCAGTCATTATTTGAACGGTCTCGAGCTCAAGACGGAAGCATTGCCCTTTATGGAGCATTTGCAGCAGCAGACGGAGATCTTTGTCCATCTTGGTATTCTTGACGGCAAGGACGTCGTTTATCTGGAGAAGATCGGACCGTATACGCATTTTCGCATGTATTCCCAGATCGGGAAGCGGGCAGCCGTCTATTCTACCGGGCTGGGGAAAGCGATTTTCGCCAACCTAGACGAGGAACGTCAGGCAAAATTGCTCAAGGACATGACCTATGAGCCAATTACGCCGTATACCGTCAAGGACGAAGCGGCGTTTCTTGCGGAGATCCGGCGTACAAAAGAGCGCGGTTTTGCCGTTGACGACCAGGAAAACGAAGCGGGGATGCGCTGCGTTGCCGCGCCGGTGTTTGACTATACCGGCCGTGTGATAGCGGCGATCAGCGCGTCGGGGTATATCAACTCGTCGTTCCCGGAGGAAAAGATCGACGAGTTTGGCTCTTATGTGGTGGAGTGTGCGAACGGCATTTCCAGACAAATGGGCGATCTCAGACGCAGATAGCAAGAACGGCGCGACGGGGATGCCGTGCCGGGAGAATACGGTTTGACAACTGAACTGTGCGGGAGCATACAAACGCGTACGTTCCTGCAAATGATACGATCCCCTCGTTGGCGTTCGTTTCAACGGGGGGATCGGTTTTTTTATTTTTGGACGCCGGGAAAGGAAACGCTTATCTCTCCGCGAAGCGTCTGACCGCCGCATCCATTTCGGCCAGATCGCCCGGATGAACGGTCGGAACATCCGGCGTTTCACCGGCGGAGAACAGCGGCAGGTCGCGCAGCGCGCTGCCCGTCACGATGCTGACGGCACAAGCGTCCTTTGAAAGCCAACCCGTGTCCAGCAGCTTTTTGACCGCTGCGATGGCGGCGGCGCTTGCGGGCTCCGCGAGGACAGCCTCCTTCTGTGCGGTGAGACGCATGGCTGCGAGGATTTCTTCGTCGGTGACCGCGACGGCCGTTCCCTCGGAAGCACGAATCACATGCAGCGCTGTGCGGCCCTCAAACGTGACCGGGTCGTTGATCGAGCCTGCAACGGTTTTCGGATCCTTCCACACGGGTGTTTCTTCCGCGCCGTTTTCGATTGCCCATACCACCGGCGGACAGCCGGCCGCCTGCACACCGACAAGGCGCGGGATGCGATCGACGAGGCCGAGCGTCTTCAGCTCGCAGCAGGCGCGGTAGACCTTGCTGATGAGGATACCGCCGCCGATCGGGCAGAGGATGACGTCGGGAAGCGCGCCGTCCATTTGTCGGAAAATCTCATATACGATGGTTTTGTAGCCTTCGCTTGCTAGCGGATTATGCAGCATGGTCGTGCAGCCGTTGCGCCAGTGATAGCGGTCGACGCCCAGCTCGATGAGCTCAATGCAGTCGTTGACCTCGCCCTTTGTACGGATAAACCGCGCGCCGTAGGACATGGCTTGCTGCGCGCGCGCGAACACGCCGCCCTCCGGGAGAACGACATAGCAGGGGATCCCGGCCTTTGCGGAATAGGCTGCGACGGCGGAACCCGCATTGCCCGCGGAGCCCAATGCGACGGCCGACGCTTTTTCTGCACGGAACTGTGAAAGCGCCAGCGTTGCAAAGCGATCCTTGTATGTTCCCGTGGGGTTCAGCGTCTCGTCTTTCAGATACAGCCGCGCGATGCCGTATGCCGCTTCGAGCTTGTCCGCACGCTGCAAGGGCGTATCGCCCTCGCCCATGGTGATGGGCGCAATGTTGTCCATGCCGGGGAACATGGCGCGATAACGCCAGATGCCGCTGCCCGTGCCGCCGGAACAAAGCAGGGCGCGGGCGCGCTCCCGCTGCGCGGACAGGTCGAGTCCCGGCTCGATGGATGCGCCGCAATGCGGGCAGACATATTTATTGGTATTTCCCGTATAGGGCGCGCCGCAGACAGAACAGTGCAGTGTGACCACGTGATTTGCCTCCTAAAATGAAATAGTGTTTCATATAGCATAACAGAGCGTGTGCGCCGATGCAAGATTTGTTCACAATATGAAACGAAGGTTTAATTTTGTGTTGACAACGGGATGCATGGCGGATATAATCTAAATATTGATACATTGTTTCATATAATGAAACGCTAAGAATTACCGATACAGTCGTTTAGGAATTTGATGTGAATCACCGATGCAGTAATTTCGGAATTTGAATGGATACGTTTGCATATCGCAGACAGCCGGAAGCAGATCAGCTCTGCCGAACGCTTATGGTTGACGTTTCGCTGCGGCGCTTACACAGTTTTCTTTAGAATCACGCAAGGATGGTGAAAGCAATGAAAAAAGTTGTGTGTTTTGGTGAGATCATGTTGCGGCTCAAGCCCTGCGGGCTCGAACGTTTCTTTCAGTCCCCGTATCTTGAGGCAACGTTTGGCGGCGGAGAAGCCAACGTGGCTGTGTCGCTTGCAAATTACGGTATGGATGCGGAGCTTTTGACCGTATTGCCGGAAAACGCCATCGGAGACGCCTGCATTCAGGAACTGCGCCGTTTCGGCGTCGGCACGGACAGGATCGTCCGCGGCGAGGGCCGCATGGGGATCTATTATCTGGAGCAAGGCGCGAACCAGCTGCCGAGCAAGGTCGTGTATGACCGCGCGGGTTCCGCGATCGCCGTGGCAAAGCGCGGTGCGATCGATTGGGACAAGGCGTGCGACTGCGCTTCCTGGTTCCACATCACCGGCATTACGCCCGCGATCTCCGAAACGGCGATGGAGCTTGCGCTCGATGCAGTCAAAGAGGCGAAAAATCGCGGCATTACCGTATCCTGCGACCTGAACTACCGCAAGAATCTTTGGAAATACGGGAAGAAAGCTTCCGAGGTCATGCGCGAGATCGCGAGATATGTAGATGTTGCCGTTGCGAACGAAGAGGATGTGCAGAAGTCGCTTGACATCAAGGCGGACGTGAATGTGGAATCCGGTTCTCTGAGTCGTGAGAAGTATAAAGAACTGGGAGACAAGGTGCTTGCAGCGTACCCGAACATGAAGATGATCGCCATCACGCTGCGCGAGAGCCACAGCGCGGATTGGAATACATGGGCCGCCTGTCTGAACGACGGCAAAACATTTTACGAATCGAAAAAATACGAGATCCGCAATATCGTCGACCGCGTCGGCGGCGGAGACAGCTTTGCGGGCGGGCTCATCTACGGCCTGAATACCTATGAGGACAAGCAAAAAGGCCTTGAGTTTGCCGTTGCCGCGTCCTGCCTCAAGCATTCCATCATCGGTGATTTCAACCGCGTGCAGGCCTCGGATGTTGAAAAACTCATGGGCGGCGACGGTACAGGCAGAGTCCAGCGCTGAACGCGAACGATACTGAAAAGGAGAGGTTTCCATGGATCACATCTTTGACGAACTCCGGCTGAACGGCCTGGTTCCCGTGTTGAAGTTTCGGAATGTGTCCGACGCCATCCCGACCTGCGAGGCGCTGCGGCGCGGCGGACTGAACGTTGCGGAGATCACGTTCCGCACGGATGCGGCGGAAGCGTCCATCAAGGCCGTATGCGAGGCAATGCCTGACATGCTTGTGGGCGCGGGGACGGTCACCCGGATCGAGCAGGCGGAGCGTGCCGTAGCTGCCGGGGCAAAGTTCATTGTCACCCCCGGCCTGAATCCGCATGTCGTCGAGTGGTGCATTGTGCACAATGTGGCCGTGCTGCCCGGTGTGAACGACCCGAGCGGCATCGAGCTTGCGATGGAGTACGGCCTGAAATGCCTGAAATTCTTCCCGGCGGAGGCATCCGGCGGCACGAAATTCATCAAGGCAGTGAAGGGACCCTACAGCGACGTCTGCTTTGTTCCGACGGGCGGCATCAATGAGGACAACCTTGCGGAATATCTTGCAACGCCCGGTATCATCGCCTGCGGCGGCAGTTGGATGGTTCCGTCCTCCGCGATCGAAAACGGAGAATATGACGTTGTGGAGTCGCTTGTTCGCAAAGCGATCCGCAAGATGCTGGATTTCCGTCTTGCCCATGTCGGCGTCAACACGGAAAGCGAAGCGGACGCGGTCGCCGCAGCGGAGCGCTTTGCGCTGCTGTTCGGATTTGAGACGAAGATCGGCGGAAGCTCCGTGTTCGCAGGCTCGGCGGTCGAGTTTATGAAAACGCCGTATCTCGGGAAGAACGGCCACATCGCCATTCATACCGCGAGCATCGATCGCGCAAAGTATTTCCTGTCCCGCGCGGGCTTCGGGTTCAACGAAGCGTCCGCAAAATATGACGCAAAGGGGAACCTCAAGGCGGTCTATCTGACCGATGAGATCGCGGGCTTTGCCGTCCATCTGGTGCAGTAACATGTTGATTCAGTGGGATCGGACGATCGCGTGGGATCTCGATGCGGAGCATGCACTCGGCGTGCTCTCCGTCGGCTCCACGGAACAGCACAGCAATTACCTGCCGCTCGGAACGGACAGTATTCTCGGACAGCACCTTGTGCGTGAGGCCGCGGAAAAGGCAAAGGCGCGTGTTCTCATGCTCCCGTCGCAGTGCATTGGCTTTTCGCCGCACCATCGCGCGTTTCCCGGCGTGATCACGCTTCGCAACGACGTCATGGTCGAGTATCTAACCGAGGTCTGCGAAAGCGCGTTCCGGGCGGGACTCCCGAGACTTCTGATCGTCAACTCGCACGGCGGCAACCAGACGGCTCTGCAGGGCGTCGTCAATCGCCTCGGCTCGGAATTCGGCCGCCAAGTGGTTCTCGTTCGCTACTGGGATTTGATCGCGGACAAGATCGACGGCATTCGCAGATCGCAGCCGGGCGGCATGGGACACGCGGGCGAGTTTGAAACATCGCTCATGCTCCACTTTGCGCCGGAGCTTGTAGACACGGAACGTATCGACGTGCGGCCGCCTGCAAAGGGCGATGCATGGCATCATCCGGACATGTTTGCAAAAAACAGAGTTTATCGCTACATTCCTTTTGATACATATTCAGATCTTGGCAACATCGGACAAGCGCACCTCGCATCCAAGGAGGAGGGCGCACGACTCTCTCAGCTCATCACGGATAAACTTGCGGAACTGATGGAGTTTGAATACGGTTACCTGTCACTGAAAGCTGACAGTAAATAAAAACACAAGGAGGAACCCATGAAAAAAGCATTTGTACTGTTTTTGGCGGCGCTGATGGTGTTCAGCATGTTTGCCTGCACCGCGAAACCCGCCGAGACAACGCCCGCAACGGAAGAACCGGCGGCAGCCGCCGATCCCGCAACCGAAGCGTCCGCCGAGGCGCAGGTGGAATTGAGCGACAAGACTTTTACAGCAGCGATGACGGCTACGCCGACCTCGCTGGACGAAGGATTTTCAACAAATACCCACTGCCGTCAGGTCTCACCGCACATCTTCGAGACGCTGTTCACCTTTGACGAGGGCTCCGCGGTCATCCCGCAGCTTGTGGACACCTACACCGTCAGCGAAGACGGCCTTGTCTATGACGTGACGCTTCGTCGGGGCATCACGTTCCACGATGGCAGCACCTTTGACGCGGACGATGCGGTCGCATCCGTTGAGCGTTATAAGATGAACAGCACCTACAACGGAGCACTCGATACCGTTTCAGTCGAGAAAGTCGGTGATTACGAGATCAAGTTCACGCTCGAAGAGCCTCTGGCGCTGCCCTCGCTGCTCGCTTTCCCGCAGCGCGTCATCATGATCCCGAAGGAGATCGCAGAAACGCATATGGGCGTTGAGCTCGACGATGCAGCGCTCATCGGCACCGGCCCCTACATGCTGAAGGAGTGGGTCCGCGATGTGCATATCGTCCTCGAGAGATTTGAGAACTACGTGCAGGACGAGCGTTATGAAGGCCCGACGGGCTTCGGTGGCAAGCGTGTCGCTTACTACAAGACCATCAACCTCGAGGCTGTGACCGAAGCGGAAGCCCGTATTGCGGGCCTTGAGACCGGCGAGTTCGACTTTGCGGAAGAACTGCCCCCCACCTCCTATGACCGTATCAATGACAACAGCGATCTGACGGCAACCATTCTGAAGCCCGGCAAAGCGATTGTCGTGGAATTCAACCATGCGGAAGGCTTTACAGCAGACCCGAACTTCCGTAAAGCGCTGGCGCTCGCCATCGACCCCACCGAGGTCCTGATGTCCGTGACCTCCGGCCGTACCGAGTTCTTCCGTCTTGACCCGTCCCTGTATCAGCCGGAACAGTACTTCTACACCGAAGCCGGCAGCGAGGGCGTATACAACGCAAAGAACCTCGATAAGGTGAAAGAACTCCTGGCCGCTGCAAACTACAACGGCGAAGAGATCGTCTACCTCTACAATAAAGACTTTGCCAACCATTATGCGGCAGGCATCTCCTTGATCGAGCAGTGGCAGGCAGCCGGCATCAACATCGTTCCGAAGCTCCAGGATTGGACGACGCAGCTTTCCATCGCGCAGAGCCTGACCGGCTGGTCCATCAACCAGAGCTCCTACTCCCCGCGCTTTGACCCGAACCAGGTCCGCAGCATGATCCACTCCGGCACGCTGGGCGGCTACGGCTTCTCGGATGCTGAAGTCGACGAGTACCTCGAAGCGATCGGCCGCGGCGGCACGAACGAAGAGCGCCTCGCGATCTGGGAGAAGCTCCAGGCACGCATTTGGGAGACCCTGCCCTTCCTGAAGTTCGGTGATTCGCTGTCCCTCAGCGCGATCCGTGCGGACATCCAGGGTTACACGCCTTCCTACGTTGACCGTTTCTGGATGGTCCACGAGTAAGAAACGGGGGAGACCTCAACGATAAGACAGGATTCCTGCGGAGCATACGCCCCGCAGGAATCTTCCCCAATCATCGACCTGCACGCTTAAAGTGTGCCATTTGTGAGAGGAACACCGCGTGACACGCTATATTATCAAACGATTGTTGATCATGATCCCGACGCTGATTCTCGTCGCGTGCATCATTTTCCTCGTGGTCAACGCAATGCCGGGCGATCCGGCACTGACCGTTCTCGGCGCCGAAATGGAAGGCGACTATGAGCTGGTCAAAGAACGCATGGGACTGAACGGGACCATCTGGGAGCGCCTTTGGCGTTGGCTGAGCGGCGTTTTGCAGGGAGATCTCGGCGAATCCTATTTCCTCGGCACTTCTGTTTGGGACGCCATCAAAACGAGGATCCCCGTGACGGTCAGCCTTGCGACCGCCGCGCTCGTTGTCGCGGTCATCATCGGCATACCGCTCGGCATCATCGCATCGCTCAAGCCGAATTCCGCCTTGGATACCGCCATTTCGAGCGTCTCTCTGCTCGGACTCTGCACGCCGGAGTTTTTCGGCGGCCTGACCTTTATTCTTCTGTTCGCAATTCAAATTCGAGCGTTCCCGTCCGGCGGCTATAAACCGCTTTCAGGCGGTGCCGGCCAATGGGCCAAATATATCTTCCTGCCCGCATTCACCTATGGCTTTAAGCAGGCGGCGTATTTCGCAAGATTGATGCGCTCCAGCATGCTGGAAGTGCTGAATCAGGACTTCATCACGACCGCCACGGCCAAAGGACAGAAAAAAACCGTCGTCATCATGAAGCATGCTTTGCGCAATGCCCTGCTCCCGATTGTAACGGGCGTCGGCATGACCTACACGATGATGCTGGGCGGCGCGTTCATCACCGAATCGCTTTTCCGCCTTCCGGGCACGGGACTTTTGATCATCAACAGCATCGCAAAGCGCGATTTCCCTGTTGTATGCGGCACGCTGCTTTTGATCTCGGCCGCGATTTTGATCATCAACCTTCTGGTAGACATTTTGTATGCGTTTATCGACCCACGCGTGCGGTTCGGCAAGAAGTGAGGAAAAGCCCATGAAGAAAGTCAACGAAAACTCTCTTTGGTTCCGGATCCTGCACACGCCGTCTCTCGTCGTCGGCGCGGTGCTGCTGATCCTGATGGTCGCGCTGCTGTTTTTGCAGCCTGTGCTGACCAGCTATGACGCAAACGCAAACGACTTTTCCGCGATCCTTCAGCCTCCGTCCGGCACGCACTGGCTCGGCACGGACTCCTTCGGCCGCGACCTGTTCACAAGAATGCTGGAGGGTGGCCGCGTTAGCCTGCGGATCGGCGTGGAGACCGTACTCCTGACGACCATTTTCGGAACGCTCATCGCACTGCTCGGCGGTTATTATGAAAAGATCGATACGGTCATCATGCGCGTGATGGACGTGATGATGGCGTTCCCGCAGCTTTTGATCGCCATGGTGCTCGCCGCGGTGTTCGGAAACAGCATCAGCGGCGTGACGCTGGCGCTCACGATCGTATATGTGCCGCGAACGGTCCGCATCCTGCGCAGCTCCATCCTGACCATCCGCGAGGAGGTCTATGTGGAGGCGGCGCAGTCCATCGGCGTGAGACCCATGAAGATCATGTTCAAGCACATCCTGCCCGGCGCGCTGCCGATGCTGATCGTGCAGGAGACCTTCCTGTTTGCCTATGCGATCCTCGCGGAAGCCGGCATCAGCTTCGTCGGCGTCGGCGTTCAGCCGCCGGATGCGAGCTGGGGCAACATTTTGAGCGACGCAACCTCGCTGCTGCGCGAAGCGCCCTGGTGCGTGATCGCGCCCGGCGTTGCAATCATGGTCATGGTGCTGGCGCTGAATCTGCTGGGCGACGGCCTGCGCGAAGTGCTTGACCCCAAACGGCAGAAGGGCAAGGCCAGGGGCTGAGCGCACGTTGCAGAACGGCGCTGTTGAACGACAAATGTGCTTGAATGAGGAGTAACCGTGCAGAAGCAAGAAATTTTGCAGATCAAAGACCTGTCGATGGGGTTTGAGAGCAGGAGCGGCGTTACGCCGATCCTCGACCACGTCAACCTGACGGTCCATAAGAATGAAATCGTTGCGATCGTCGGTGAAAGCGGATGCGGCAAGAGCGTGACAGCCAAATCGGTCATGCGCCTGCTTCCGAGCCCGCCGGCGAAGTATACGGGCGGAGAGATCCTGTTCCACGGAGAGGACCTCCTAAAAATGGATGAAAAGCGCCTCCGCAGCATCCGCGGCGACAGCATTTCCATGATTTTTCAGGAGCCGCTGACCAGTCTGAATCCCGTTCTGACCATCGGCGACCAAATCGGCGAGGCGTTTCGGCTGCATCGCAAGGGCATGTCAAAGGCCGAGATCCGGGAAGCAACGATCGAGCTGCTCAAAAAGGTGCGGATCCCCGCACCGGAAACGCGGCTCAAGAACTACCCCGGCCAGTTTTCCGGCGGCATGCGCCAGCGCATCATGATCGCGATGGCGATCGCCTGCAATCCGGAGCTGCTGATCGCTGACGAACCAACCACGGCGCTCGATGTGACGATTCAGGCGCAGATCCTGAACCTGATCAAGCAGATTAATGCGGATACGCAAATGTCCTGTATCCTCATCACGCATGACCTCGGCGTTGTTGCGGAGTTTGCGAAACGCATCCTCGTCATGTATGCCGGGCAGCCGATCGAGCAGGCGGAGACGGTGGAGCTGTTCAAGCGTCCGCTGCATCCCTACACAAAGGGACTGCTTGCGAGTCTGCCCAAAATGGACGAGCCGTCCGACCGGCTGCATACCATTCCCGGCAGCGTGCCGTCGCCGAAGGACATGCCGAAGGGCTGCCGGTTCTGCGCACGCTGTTCCTACGCGCAGCCGATCTGCGCAGAGAAGGGACCTGAAATGCGCGAGATCCGGCCAGGCCACACCTGCAAATGCCATTTTGCGGAACAACAAATGGAGGAGAACGTCTGATGGAGAGCACACGGGAACCGATCTTGCAGGTCGAACACCTGAAAAAGTATTTTGATTCAGGTACGCATGTACTCGCACGCTCGAAGGATCACATTAAGGCGGTCGACGACGTCAGCTTTCAGGTACAGCGCGGCAGTACGTTTGCGCTCGTGGGGGAGAGCGGCTGCGGTAAGTCCACGATCGCACGTCTTCTTTTGCGGCTCATCACGGCGACGGACGGCAATGCGATCTTTGAGGGCAAGGATCTGTTCACCCTGCCGAACAGCGAGATGCGTGCCATGCGCCGTCATATCCAGATGATCTTTCAGGATCCGTACAGCTCGTTGAATCCGCGCTGGCAGATCAATAAGATCATTGCGGAGCCGCTTGAAACGCACGGCATCGGCACAAGAGCGGAGCAAAAGGACGCAGTTGAACATATGCTGCGTACGGTTGGGCTTGCAAAGGACAGCGGCACGCGCTATGCGCATGAGTTTTCCGGCGGCCAGCGCCAGCGCATCGGCATTGCAAGAGCGCTCATCACGAATCCGAAGTTTATTATCTGCGACGAGCCGATCTCCGCGCTCGACGTATCCATTCAGGCGCAGATCATCAATCTGCTCCGGGATCTGCAGGAGCAGTATGCGCTGACGTATCTGTTTATCACGCATGATCTGCGCATCGTGCATTTCCTTTGCGACCGAGTCGCGGTCATGTATCTCGGCAAGCTCGTCGAAACGGGCAGCACGAAGGAGGTCTTTGCGCGGCGCGCCCATCCGTATACGCAGGCGCTGTTCTCCGCGATACCGATCCCGGATCCGTTGTACGACAAACGGGAGATTCCCCTCGAGGGCGACGTCCCAAGTCCGCTCAATCCGCCGAGCGGCTGCCGGTTCCATACGCGCTGTCCCTACGCAAAGCCGATCTGCTCTGTGGAGGAGCCGATGCTGCACGAGATTGCGCCTGGGCATTTCTGCGCATGCCATCTCCATGTTGGGGAATAAGACGGCAATACAGAATCTATCATGCAACGAACAAATAGAAGGAGGTTTCACGCAATGGATATTTACGGAAAACTGAAAGAGCTTGGATATACGCTTCCCACCCTGCCCCCGAAGGGCGGCATCTATAAGCCGGTCCGTCAGGTTGGCAATCTGCTTTATGTCTCCGGTCAGGGCGCAACGGTCAACGGCGTTCCGGAGATCGTCGGCAAGGCCGGTGCGGAGCGGACGATCGAAGAGGCACAGGATGCGGCACGGCTTTGCGCGCTGAACGCGCTTTCGACGCTGGAGGATTATCTTGGCGACCTGAATCAGCTTAAGAGCCTTGTCAAGACGCTGGGCTTTGTGGCGAGCGCACCGAACTTCAATATGCAGCCGAAAGTTGTAGACGGCGCATCCGGTCTGTTCCGCGATCTCATGGGCGAGGACGGCGTCGGCGCGCGTTCTGCGATCGGCGTGAACGAGCTTCCGGGCAATATCACGGTGGAGATCGAGTTCATTTTTGAGATCTGAGAGGAGGGATCGAAATGCAGGACTGGAGAGCGGCGCTTGCACAAACGCGGGTGGAGCGCAAAACATATTTGATCGATAAGCGACGTACGCTGCACCGCTGCCCGGAGGTCGGTTTCGAACTTCCGAAGACCTGTGCGCTCATCGAGCAATGGCTGGATGAGCTGGGCATTGCGCATACGCGCAGATATGGCCAGAGCAGCATCGTCGGCATGGTCGGCACGCGTACGGACGTTCCCGTGATCGCCGTTCGGGCGGATATGGACGCGCTTCCCGTGACGGAAAAAACGGGGCTGCCCTTTTGTTCTGAGCATCCGGGATTCATGCATGCCTGCGGACATGACGCGCACATGGCGATTCTGCTCGGTGCTGCGGCTGCGCTCAAGCCCTATGAGGATTCGCTTCCTTTTCGGCTGAAGCTCATGTTCCAGCCGAGCGAGGAGTGCGCGCTGAGCGGTGCGAAGATGATGGTCGACAACGGTGTTTTGGATGACGTCGATTATGTACTCTGCGCACACGTTTCGGGTGATTTTCTGTCCGGCACTGCGGCCTATGCGCGCGGCGCGGTCTGCAGCGCCTGCACGCCGATCGAGATCCGGTTTCACGGCAAGACTTCACATGCCACCGTCCCGCAGATGGGCAGCGATGCGATTGCGATGATGTTTAAGACATATTCCGGCATTCAGCTCATACTGTCCAGACAAGTCGATCCGCTTGAGCCGATTGTGTGCTCGGTGGGTGTGGCAAAGGGCGGAGATGTGCATAACGTTGTTTGCGACGAGGCGACGATGAAGGTCTCGCTGCGCACCTATAAGCAGGAACTGAACGACTTTGTGGTCGATCGTGTGCGGATGCTCGCGGTGCATGCGGCGGAAGAGATGGGCGGCTCGGTCGATTATGAGGCGCACATGAGCGCGCCTGCCGTGCTGAACGATGATTTCCTCGTGGATTGTCTCCTTGAGGCGGGAGAGGAAACCCTGAGCTGCAAGCCGATCGATCGCGGACCGCTGATGGGATCAGACGACTTTTCCTGGTTTACGCAGAAGAGACCGTCCATCTACTACTGGATCGGCGTGGGCAGCGAAGCATGGCCGAAAAAGGCGCTCCACAACAACGATTTCATGATCGATGAGGAAGCGCTGCTCAGCGGAGAAGAACTGCTCATCGCAATGCTTGCAAAGATCGCCGAGAAGCGATCGTAAACCTGTATATCGATACGAACAGCGCGCGGCAGTCCGGAGAGGCGGCCGCGCGCCTTGCGCTTTCGTGAAGAACGAAACGGACGGTTCAAAGACGAACCGTCCGTTTTTATCGCGCGATCAGTTGGGAAGTAAACGCTTCCGTTTGGCTTGCGCTTGTTCCGTTTCCGCCACGATAACGGAAGGAGTACCTGCGCCGGGATTCCACGAGCCGATGGCAATGCAGCGGGAAAATGCCGATGCACTCCGACGATCGAGCCCTTTAAAGGGCGAGAGCGGGACGACTGCCGGCTTCCGGCCTTATTTCTGAACGCCGGTCACGCAGAGAATGACCTCCTCCGCAATGTTCGTCGCGTGATCGCCGATCCTCTCATAGTATTTTGCGATCATAAGAAGATCCAGCGCGTGTTCGCCTTCCGACGGATCCTTGGCAATGCTGTCGATGAGCCGCCGCTTGATCCTGAGAAAATAGTCGTCAACAACGTCGTCCGCCTGTATCACATGCTCTGCGAGCGCCGCGTTGCGCTTGACGTATGCGTCGACGCTCTCCGTGACCATCTTTCCTGCGGCGTTCGCCATTTCCGTGAGCAGCTGTTCTTCCTCCGTGCGGCGCGCACCGAGAAAAGTCACGATTTCTGCAATATCCTCCGCCTGGTCTCCTATGCGCTCCATGTCGGTGATCATTTTGAGCGCAGCGGAGATCTCGCGAAGATCCCGCGCGACCGGCTGCTGCTGGAGAATGAGCCGGAGACAGAGCGCCTCGATCGTGTGCTCCTTTTCATCAATCTCCGTATCGAGCGGCGCTACACGCTTTGCAAGCGCCGTGTCTCTCGCGCACAATGCATGGGACGCCAGAGAGATCACCTCTTCGCAGCGCGCACCCATTTCGGTCAGCTCCCTGTTCAGGAGCGAAAGCTGTTCATCGAACCGGTTTCTCATATCAACCGAACCTCCCTGTAATGTAATCCTCAGTGCGCCGATCATGCGGCGTGGAGAAAAGCGTCTCTGTATCGTCATATTCCACAAGTTCTCCAAGAAGGAAGAACGCGGTGCTGTCGGAGATGCGCGCGGCCTGCTGCATGTTGTGCGTAACGATCACGATGGTGTATTTTTCACGCAGTTCCAGGGCAAGATCTTCGATCTTTGAAGTGGAGATCGGATCGAGGGCGCTTGTCGATTCGTCCATCAAAAGCACATCCGGCGACACGGCAAGCGCACGGGCGATGCAGAGCCGCTGCTGCTGTCCGCCGGACAGACCGAGCGCATTCTTTTTCAGACGATCCTTGACCTCATCCCAGATCGCCGCGTCTCGGAGCGAGCGTTCCACGATCTCATCCAGTTTTGCGCGGGATTTTATGCCGTGCGTGCGTGGACCATATGCGATGTTGTCGTAAATACTCATCGGGAAGGGATTCGGCTTTTGAAACACCATGCCGATCTCCCGCCGCAGCTCGCTGACGTTCGTTGTGGGCGAAAAAATGTCCGTTCCTTTGTATGTGACCGAGCCCGTCACGCGAACGTCGGGAACGAGATCGTTCATGCGGTTCAGCGTTTTCAAAAACGTGGATTTGCCGCAGCCGGAGGGGCCGATTAGAGCGGTGATGCTGTTCTTTGGGATCTCAATGCTGACATCCTTCAGGGCTTGATGGTCGCCGTACCAGAGACAGAGATCTTTTACGGTGATGAGATTGCTCATAATTTCTTTTTCTCCTTGTAATATCGCTGCACAAGCGAAGCGCACAGATTGATGAGAAGCGTTAGCAGCATCAGGATGGCTGCGATCGCGAAGGCTGCGCCGAATTCACCCTGCTCCTTCGCGTAAACATACAGCGCGACGGTGAGCGTCGCCCCTGCGCTGTGCAGGCCCTGGAAAAAACCGTTCAGCGTGTGCGCAAAGCCCGCCGTGAACAACAGCGCGGCCGATTCGCCGAGAATACGCCCGATGGAAAGGATGCAGCCGGTGATCACGCCATGCACGCAGCCCGGCAGCACGACCGTTCGGATGACGCGCCACTTGCCCGCGCCGAGACCGAAAGCGCCCTCGCGATAGCTTTGCGGAACGGTTTTCAGGCTTTCCTGCGTCGTGCGCATGACGGTCGGAAGATTCATGATGACAAGCGTCAGCGCGCCTGCGAGCAGCGAGGTCTTCATGCCGCAGAATTGGCAGAAGAAGAGCATTCCGACAAGGCCGTAGATGATGGAGGGGATCCCGGACAGCGTTTCTGCCGCATACTCAATCGCAGCGACGATACGCGGGCGCTTTGCATACTCCGTGAGATAGACTGCCGCGCCCACGCCGAGCGGGAGCACGATGACGATCGCTGCAAACACGATATAAACCGTGTTCAAGATATCAGGCAGAATGCCGATCCTGTCCGAAAGATAGCTGGGAGAGGTCGAAAGCAGCTCCCAGGTCAGATGCGGAAGCCCCTTGTACAGTACATAACCGATGAGAAACAGCACAAGGCCGCCCGTCAGCGCGGTCGCGCACCACAGGAGTATCCGCAGCAGCGCCGCAGATAGCGCGCGCCGTTTGGAAAAGTTGTTTGGGCGCATGAGCTTTTATCCCTCCCTGCTGTGCTTCAGAAACCGGTTCAGTACGGCATTGATGAGCATGATGAACAGAAACAGCACGAGTGCGATCGAGAACAGCGCCTGCCGCTGCAAACCGCCGGAATAGGACATTTCGCTCGCGACCGCCGTTGTCAGGAAGCGAACGCTCTCGAACAGCCCGGGCATATTCGGCGCATTGCCGGACACCATCATGACCGCCATCGCCTCACCGATGGCCCTGCCGACACCCAGCACGACCGCGGCCGCAATGCCGCTCTTCGCGGCTGGGACCGATACGCGGAAGTATGTTTCTATGGGCGTTGCGCCAAGCGCAAGGGAAGCGGCTTCATATTCTTTCGGTACGGCTTCGAGCGCGGTCACGGATACTTTGATGATGGAGGGCAGGATCATGACTGCAAGCACGACGATCGCCGCGAGCAGGCCGGAGCCGTCGGGAAGGCGAAAGAGCGTGCGGAGTCCCGGAACGAGCACCAGCATACCGACAAGACCGTACACAACGGAGGGGATCCCGGCCAAAAGGCTTACCGCGTTTTGCATCAGCGCCTTGACCTTTGCAGGGGCGAGCTTTGCAAGATAGACCGCCGTAAGAAACCCGACCGGCACGCCCAGCAGGATCACGCCCGCCGTGCCGTAGATGCTGGTCAGAATAAAGGGCAGGATGCCGAATGCGGGTTCCGCGGCCGTGGACGCCCAGGTTTTCCCGAAAAGGAAGGGGATCAGTCCGATCTTTCGTATGGCGGGAATGCCGGAAATAACGAGATAGACCGTGATCATCAGCACGCATCCGACCGTGATAAGGCCGAGCACGAGGAATACCCCGTGCACGGCCGATTCAAGCAGTTGCTTCGTTCGCTTCATAGTGGTGTCCCTGGCGTGACCGGACGGTCAGTTCGCCGCCACTGCGCCCGCTGCGGCAATGATGTCGGCAGCCTCGCCGGAAGTGACATAATCAAAGAACTTCTGCGCCGTCTCGGAAAGCGCGTCGCCTTCCCGCGTTACAAGGACAAAGGGGCGCTGGATCGCATAGCTTCCGTCCCGCACGGTATCCTCGGTCGGCACGACGCCGCCCACGCTGAGCGCCTTGACGCTGTCCTTGACAGAGGCGAGGGAGGCATAGCCGATGGCGTTGGGGTTCTGTGCGACGCTTGTGATCACGTCGCCCGTAGACGTCAGCTCCTGCCGATATTTGCAGGCATCCTTTGTACCGGTGACGCTTTCAAAACCATCCCGCGTTCCGCTGCCCGCTTCGCGCCCGATGACGACGATCTCGGAATCAGCGCCGCCGACGTCCTTCCAGTTCGTGATTTCGCCCGTATAGATCTTCGCGATCGTCGCAATGTCCAGATCGGAGACGGGGTTTTCCGGGCTTACGATCACGGCGATCCCGTCATAAGCAAGCACGGTCTCTTTGAGCCCTGCGGCTTTTTCTTCATCCTTCAGGCTTCTGCTCGACAGACCAATATCGCAGCGGCCTTCCTGCACCGCCTTGATGCCGGAGCCGGAGCCCGTCGGGTTATAGGTGAAGGTGACGCCGCTGTTCGCCGACATAAAGGATTCGCCAAGCGCGCCGATGACCTTTTCCATGGAGGTCGAGCCGTCGGTGGAGACGGAGCCGGTGGATTCCGCAGCCTTTCCGCATCCGGAGAACAGCAGTGCGGACATCGCGATCGCAAGCAGGATGCTGACAATTTTCTTCATATTCTTTGTTTCTCCTTTTCTTTTTCATACGCATTCAGAATACGCCCCGCTTGTTAAATCAAAAAGAAGCGTGCTGTAAAATCCGGGTCAAATTTTGAAAAGAAAAAAGATCCTGTTCGATCGAACAGGATCCGCAAATTGAAGAGCAAAGACTAGCCCAAACGCCAGCCTCGAACAAACGCATACAGATACACCGAAAGGAATGCAAGCAGCAGTGCCATGAATAGCACATGCCAGATCCGCTTCTTTGCGGCGCAGGAAAACGCCAGCGGCAGTGGGAACAGCATCGCCAGACATCGCGGAAGACAAACGAACGGAGAAACGCCCGCAATGAGAGCAAATGCAGCGAGAAAATAGGCCGAGTAGGAACTGCGAAGCCTGGGGATTGCCGGGATCAGGATCGCAAGCGAGCCGAACAGCGCAAGGAGGTTTGCGCCCCAAAGCACGACCGTCTCATGCAGGTTCTGATCGCGGAGCGATTGCAGAAGGTATAAGATCTGATGCGCAGCGGCTTGAAAAAAGAAAGACAATCCCTGTCCGCGCGCACGGTATGCAGCGATAAAGCGAAACGGATCGCCCGAGATCTGCCAATTGATATAGAGATACAGGCCGAACCCCGCAGGAATGAGCAGCAGGGCAAGGAAACGTCCCGTATAGGCGCGGGAAAGCGCGCGCATATCGGATGCGACCAGCCTGTCTGCGCGCAGATCACCGATCAGTTCGATCAATGCGGGAAGAAGAAGCAACACGCCCAGCAGGTGCGTGAAGGCAGCAAACATTCCCAGCAGGGCGGCGAACAGGTAGCGCTTTTTTCGGACAAAATAGAGAGAGGCGACGGATAACAAAAGGAACAGGCTGTCGGGCAGCGGCTGCATGAACAGAAGGCTTCCGGGCAGCAGGCAAAGATAGACGACCGCACGGAGCGCCGCATCGCGTTCCATATCGAAGAGCGCGAGTTCATAGAGCAAACAGGCCGCGAACACAAAAGCCATGTTGGAGACAAACAGCCCCGTAACGAGCGTGTTCCGAAACACATAGCCCAGCACGCGCAGCAGCGCGGGGTAGAATGGGAACAGTGTCAACAGGCCGCTTTCCGCGTCATACCAGCGCGCTGCAAGCAGGAGATAGTCTGCGGCGTTCGAACCCTCCGAGGCCCAGAGCGACAGACAGTCAAACACGCCGCCCGTGTAGCCGTTTTGCCGGTAGAGCAGCAGATACGCCGCAAGAAACAGCGCGATGCGCGAAAGCGCGACCGTGAACGCGATCCGAAAGAAGGGATGCATTCGGCGTTTTCGTCCGCTTCTGCGGCCTGCGTTCGCGTCCGGCGCCGGGATAGGCTCTCCGCTCCAGGCACGCTGCCACTGCGGGACGAGTCGGATCAGGCAAATGGCAAAGAGAAACAGCAGCGCCGCCGCCGATACAACGGATGCGATGCGGACGGCGCTGCCGGTATACAGCCAGTAGGCAAAGCCTGCAAGCAGCGCCAAAATCGGGACTGCGGTACAGACGATGCGGATCGTGCTTGATTTCTTTTCCTGATGTTGCGTAGCGGTCATACTCCTCTTGTCGGTGATGCGGTCAGAACCGTCCGCGCCGCAGCGCTTTTGGCCGGGAGAGGATCTCTGCGTACAGAACGGCGTCGCGTGCGCGCGCCGGGTCAAAAACAAAAGCGTTGTTTGCGGCGGTCGCGGACGCATGCGGTTCTGCGGCAGGCGCGGCGGCGACGTGAACGGAAGCATGGGCGGCGGCTGACAAACGGGATGCGGGCGCAGAGACGCCGGCTTCACGCTTTTGCGCCTTGTAGGCTGCAAGACGTCCGCTCAGCGGCACATCGTGCTGCGAAACGGGACGCGGCGGCGCTCCTGCATCGGACGGGCAAGCTTCGGAGATGCCGGTCAGGCTTGTTTCCATGTGCGTATGCCCGGAGACACTGGAGGGCGTCACCGTGTGTCTGCGCTGCTCCGGCGCGGGAGCGGGCGCGGCCACGGTCGGCCGGATCGACGGCGCAGGCACGCTGTGAGGCGCCTGCGCCGCCGCGCTCTTTGCCGCGGCAGCAGCCTGCAGCGCGCGCACTGCCGCTTCACGCTTCTGCTGCTCCGCCTGCTTCTGCTTCTGTTTATTCACCGAGGACACAAGCCAAAATACGCCTGCGATGATGATGAATAGAACCTCAAGCATGGCGTTTTATTTCTCCTCGCCGACGGGCGCATGGGCTGCGGGCGCGGCGCCCTTGGAGATTGCGCTGCGCATCTCGGTGTCGGAGATGACGTTCTGCATGTTGTAGTAGTCCATAACGCCGAGCTTGCCCTCGCGGAACGCGGCGGCGATCGCCTTGGGAACCTCCGCCTCCGCTTCGATCACGCGCGCGCGCATTCCCTGTACAGCAGCGATGTTTTCCTGCTCCTGCGCGACTGCCATGGCGCGGCGTTCCTCTGCAAGCGCCTGTGCGATGCGCTTATCCGCCTCGGCCTGGTCGATCTGGAGCTGCGCGCCGACGTTGCGGCCGACGTCCACATCCGCGATGTCGATGGAAAGGATCTCAAAGGCGGTACCGGCGTCGAGACCCTTGTTGAGCACGGTACGGGAGATGAGATCGGGGTTTTCGAGAACTTCCTTGTGGCTCGCGGAAGAGCCGACCGTCGTGACGATGCCCTCGCCGATACGGGCAATGATCGTCTCCTCGCCCGCGCCGCCGACAAGACGGTCGATGTTCGCGCGGACGGTGACGCGCGCCTTGGCGCGCAGCTCGATGCCGTCCATGGCGACCGCGGCGATGACGGGTGTTTCGATGACCTTCGGGTTGACGCTCATCTGCACGGCGTTGAGCACGTCTCGACCTGCAAGATCGATGGCGCATGCTTTTTCAAAATCGAGCGGAATACCCGCGCGCTGTGCGGCGATCAGCGCGTTGATGACACGATCCACGTTGCCGCCTGCAAGGTAGTGCGCCTCAAGCTTGTTGATCGAAACATTTAAGCCAGCTTTTGTCGCTTTGATGAGCGGGTTGACGATGCGGGAGGGGATGACCTTGCGGATCCGCATACCCACAAGCTGAAGAATGCCGACCTTCACGCCGGATGCACGTGCGGAGATGAACAAGCCGAGCGGCACAAAGGTGAAGAACAGGATCAAGAAGACGATCGCGACGATGATAATGATGATCGGGCCGAAGAATTCCATAATTACCTCCTGAGTTTTTAGTGTTCGGGGAACGAGCGGCGTCATGCGCCGAGCGATTTCATGATGTATGCGACGGCGTACAGCAGGAGAATGAGCAGCGGGATGCCGATGCAAAGCCCGATCCACTGACGCCGGACGAGCGCCGGGTCGGCCTTTTCGGCGGGATGCTCAGCCTGCTGTGCCTTTGCCTGTTCGAGCGCCGGGTTGCATTTTGGACAGCAGGGCAGCTCGGAAGAGTACAGAATGTGACATTTTTTACAGTATTTCATCCGAAAGCACCGCGTTTATTTTGCCGTGGGACGCACGAGCACATACAGCCCCTGCACATCCGTCACCTCAACGGCGGTCTGCGGTTCGAGAAACTCGCCTGCGGTCACCACGTCGATGCGCGCGCCGTCGATCTCCGCGATGCCTGCGGGGCGGAGCGCGGTCACGGTCACGCCGAGCTTGCCGAGCAGCGCCTCGCGCGTCTTGGCGTCGTTTCCGGTGGAAGGCGCTTCGATCGCATCGTTCAGTACGAGAAAGGACTTGGAAAGCCGTCCCTTTTGCAGTGAGCGTATGACGACAAGCAGCGCGATGACGATGACAATGAGCACGCCCGCCGTAATATAGGTCGCAGCAATGGGAGACCCCCAGCCAATCTGCATGACGATCACCGCAAGCAGCGACAGCAGCCCCACCGCGCCGGGAACGCCGACACCGGGCGTGAACATTTCGATGAGCAGCATGAGGAGCCCGACGATCAGGCAAACGATAGTCGGAACAGCCGTTGGGCCAAGCAGCTCGAGAAGCGACACGGACAAAACCTCCTTACCCTAATGGTTTAACCATATACTACTCATATTATAGCATACACAGGAAAAAACATTTGAAAATTTTTTGCGACGGCGCGCGCTTGACAAGCGCTGCTGCATACCATATATTAATTAACATAAAGCACAGGAAAAAGCTGCGATTGGGAAAGAGTAGCAAAACATGCGTTGACAGCAAGAGAGCGCGGGCGGTACGCTGAGAGCCTGCGTATGTCAAAGGTTTTGTGAAGTGCCTCCCATAGCCGCCTGCGACAAAGCGGAGTGCCGCCGGTATCGCAGGACGCAGAGCGCGAGCGTTACAGCGCGCAGCCGGATGATCGTCCGGCGACAGAGCGGGGAAAGAACAGTCTTTCCCAAATAAAGTGGAACCGCGAGCGCATTCGTCTTTATGGAAACAGGACGGATGCGTATTTTTTTATAGTTGGAGACAAAACGATGTTTGCTACCATGAGAGAAGATATTCGCTGCATTCTTGACCGCGATCCGGCGGCAAGGAACGCGCTGGAGGTGTTTTTCTGCTATCCGGGCTACCATGCCGTCCGCGCGTACCGCAGAGCGCATTGGCTGTATACGCACGGCATGAGAACGCTCGCGCGCCTTGTGTCGGAGTGGTGCCGCTTCCGCACGGGCGTGGACATCCACCCTGCGGCGCAGATCGGGCGGCGGCTTTTTATCGATCATGCCTGCGGCGTGGTCATCGGGGAAACGACGGTGATCGGGGATGATGTAACGCTGTATCAGGGCGCGACGCTCGGCGGCACGGGAAAGGAGACGGGCAAGCGACATCCGACCATCGGAAACAATGTCACGATCTCTGCGGGCGCGGCGGTACTCGGGCCGTTCTACGTCGGAGACCATGCGAAGATCGGCGCGGGTGCGGTCGTGTTGTCCGAAGTGCCGCCGTACGCTACTGTCGTCGGCGTGCCGGGACAGATCGTGCGGATGCGCTGCTGCCCCGCGGGACTCGATCACGCGAATTGCGGCAAACGATCCGAAACGTGCGAATACGCGAAAAAATGCGAAGCGCCTGCCGCGTGCTGTCCGCGCAATGCGGAGGGCGAGGCCGGCGTCGACCTCGATCAGGTGAATCTGCCGGACCCTGTGCAGCGACAGATCCGGGAATTGACCGAGCGTATCGAAAGACTGGAAAAGCAGCGCGAGGCTGTGCTATAATATTTCATCATTCAGGAGGTTGACCCAATGCAACTCTATAACACCATGCACCGCAAAAAGGAAGAGCTCATACCGATCCACCCCGGCAAGATCGGCATGTACGCCTGCGGCCCGACGGTTTATAATTATTTTCATATCGGCAATGCGCGGCCCTTTATTGTGTTTGATACGCTCCGCCGCTATCTGGAGTATCAGGGCTATGAGGTCACGTTCGTCCAGAACTTCACGGATATTGACGACAAGATGATCCGCCGTGCAAACGAAGAGGGCGTTACGGTCAAGGAACTCGGCGACCGCTTCATCAAAGAGTACTACACCGACGCTGACGCGCTGGGTGTCGAACGCGCAACGGTGAACCCCCGCGCGACGGAGCATATCGGGGACATCATTCACCTGGTCGAGACGCTGATCGAAAAGGGACACGCATATGCCGCCGAAAACGGCGACGTGTATTTTTCCGTGCGGAGCTTTTCCGGCTACGGCAAGCTGTCCGGACAGAATATCGACGACCTTGAGAACGGTGCGCGCGTCGATCCCACGGAGCAGAAACGCGATCCGCTCGATTTCGCACTTTGGAAAGGCGAAAAACCCGGCGAGCCCTCCTGGGATTCGCCGTGGGGCAAGGGCCGCCCCGGCTGGCATATCGAGTGCTCGGCCATGAGCATGAGTATCCTCGGAGAGACGTTCGACATTCACGGCGGCGGGCAGGATCTCATTTTCCCGCACCATGAAAACGAGATTGCGCAGTCAGAAGCGGCAACAGGCAAGCCCTTTGCCAACTATTGGATGCACAACGGCTATATCAACGTGGACAACCAGAAGATGAGCAAGTCGCTCGGCAATTTCTTCACCGTTCGCGACATTTCAAAGGAGTTTGACCTCGAAGCGGTGCGCATGTTCATGCTGTCCGTGCATTACCGCAACCCGGTCAACTTCTCCCGTGAGCTTATCCAGCAGGCCGAGACCGCGCTTGAGCGTCTGCGCACCGCGCGCGAGCGCCTGGAAGAAGCGCAGCGCGTCGAAGCAACGCCGGAGGATGCGGCGTATCTCAAGGAACTGGACACCATTCGCTCGCGTTTTGAAGCGGCAATGGACGACGATCTGAATACCGCGGATGCGATCGGCGTTCTGTTTGATCTCGCGCGCGTGTCGAACATCTTTGTGACGGAACCGCGCGGCGGCAGCGCCATCGATGCGGGTAAGGCGCTGTTCGACCAGCTGACCGGCGTATTGGGGCTGCTTCAGCATAAAAAGGAGCAGGAATTCCCGGCAGAGGCGCTGCAGCTGCTCGACGAACGGCAGGCCGCGAGAAAAGCGAAGGACTACAAGACCGCGGATGCGCTGCGCGACCGTCTCCGCGAGATGGGCTTCGCCATCGAGGACACGGCGCAGGGGCCGAAACTGAAAAAACTGTAAGCCGCGTCCGCCGATGGACGTAATGTAATAGGAAAGAAATGACAGGAAAGGAACGAGGGATCAATGACGAATCTGTTTGACATTGTCATGCTGGCCATGGGCGTGTATGTGCTCTATGCGGGCATCACCGGCAAGGGAAAGTTTTACGCAATGGACAACATCAAGGAGGGCATGGAGAAAAAGTTCAAGAGCACCATGCGCAAGTGCTATACCGGCCTTGGCATAGTCATGCTGCTCAACAGCTGCGTTTCGTTCCTCCAGAGCTATTTGTATACGGTGAAAGACGGCGAGGTCGTTGCAAAGCAGGATCTCGGCAGCTGGGCGTTCCTGACGCCGACGCTTTTCAACGTTCTTATCTATGTATTTCTCGGCCTCACGATCGTGGGGATCGTTCTGATGGCAGTTTTGATGCGTAGATTTGTGGATAAGGAAGCGGAGAAGCGCGCCCGTACGGAGTCCGATCCCAGGGCGCAGCGGCAGGCAGGACACACGCTGCCTGTTGACGCTTTTGACTTTGACGATGAGGATGAAGCGGAGAATACGGAGAATGAGAAGGAGAACGACTGAAGACCTTCGAGCGTAAAGGGGGAAGGCGAATGCGGATACTCGTAACGGGCGGCGCCGGATACATCGGATCGCACACCTGCTTGGAATTGCTGAACGCGGGCTATGATGTGACTGTGGCGGATGATCTTTCCAACAGTTCGGAGACCGCATTGCTGCGGGTGCAGGAGCTTGCAGGAAGGACGCTTGATTTCTACAGGATCAACGTCTGCGACAAAGCTGCGCTCGGACAGCTGTTCGGGGAGAAGCCCATCGATTGTGTCATCCATTTTGCGGGCTATAAAGCCGTCGGCGAGTCCGTGGCAAAGCCGCTTACATACTATGCCAATAATCTCGGCTCAACGGTCGCGCTGTGCGAGACGATGCTGGCGCATGGCGTATCGAAGATCGTTTTTTCCTCGTCTGCAACGGTGTATGCTGCGGATAACGACATACCGTACACGGAAACGGGTCGAACGGGCGACTGCTCCAATCCATACGGCTGGACCAAGTTCATGTGCGAGCAGATACTGCGGGACACGGCAAAGGCTAACGCGGGGTTTTCTGCGGCGCTGCTAAGGTATTTTAACCCGGTCGGCGCGCATGAAAGCGGCTGCATTGGAGAGGATCCGGCAGGCGTCCCGAACAATCTCATGCCGTTTATTGCGCAGACAGCCGTCGGCATTCGAAAAGAGCTTTCCGTGTTCGGCGACGATTATGATACGCCGGATGGGACGGGCGTTCGCGACTATTTGCATGTGTGCGATCTGGCGCGCGGGCATGTCGCGGCGATCGACTATCTGCAAAAGCATGAGGGCGTGTACGCGTTCAACCTTGGGACGGGGCGCGGGACGAGCGTGCTTGAGATGATCCGTGCATTTGAACGCGCGAGCGGCGTCAAGATCCCGTACCGTATTGCGGAGAGACGGCCGGGCGACCTTGCAATGTATTATGCGGACCCGTCGAAGAGCGAGCGCGAGCTGCACTGGAAAGCGGAACGTTCGATCGAGGACATGTGCAGGGATGCGTGGCGCTGGCAGTCCAACCATCCGCACGGGTATACGGACTGACGCGCACGGCGCAAAGGAAAGGTACGGCCTGTGCATGACAGCCTTGCACGGGCCGTTTTTTGCCGCACCCCTCCGCTTTGGCCGAAAACAGGGGAGTCCGATGAAAACCGGACTGAAAATATATTCTGAAAAAACGAAATAATATACAAACATCTCGGAGAATATCTTAGGGAAAACGGCGTTTTTTGCTCGAATGACAGCATTTTTCAATTCAAGATTTGAATAAAAATACCAATACAACCTGCTGTTTTTACATTGACAAAGAATGAAATATGATATACTATAACAAAAAGATGTAGAATCGCGCTAAGAATACGGAAGATCCGTGAAAGCGAGCGCACAAAGGCCCGGGCCTTTGTCATGTATTGCATACTGCAATACATGAATGAACGTCTCGGCGCAAAGGCGGAGGCATGGTTACAAGAAAGTACGTCCGAGACTACAAGTTTTCCGAGACACTTACGGATAAGGGCCGTCTCAAAACGGAAGCGGTCTATGTCGGAGCATACTACCGTCTTGCGGAGCCCGAAGCCGCAAAAAAAGCGGCGCGAAGTCTCCTTGTGCTGCTCGGCCTGGCGTGGTGCATCTTTGTCGGGACGATAATCCCGAAGACCGGCGCGATGCGGCTGACCTATGTGATACTGCCGCATGCGTTTTTAGCGCTTCCGCTCGGATATTTGTCCGGCACGGCCTATCGGACGCGCAGGGCGAAGGAACGTTTCGTCCGTTCCGAAGCGGACAAGCTTTCGGGGAGGATTGCGCCCGCCGCCGTTTCCGGCATGGCGCTTTCGGGCATTGCGCTTCTCGGTGAGATCGTTTCCGCGATCGTGTTGCCGGAACGCATGATGGGCAGCGATTTGCTGTTCGGCGCGGGAGACGCGGCGCTTCTTGCGATGATGATGTATGCGTTTTGCAGCCGGAGCGCTTACCGCACAGTCCGGGAGGAAAACCCGCAGGAGCGGGCGGATCAACCGTAGTTATTATTCGCGTGAGCAACGGCATTGCGGACGCGGCTAATAAATAATAAGCAGTAAATCAATAAGGAGGAAACAGAAAACAATGAGCAAGACCCTGAACAAAGTTCTGGCGCTCGTGTTGGCGCTCGCCATGGCGTTCGCTCTGGCTGCATGCCAGACGACTACGCCGACCACCGAGCCCACGGATGCAGCAACGACTGAGCCTGCAACCGAGCCCGCCACGGAAGAAAAGCCCTCGACCCTCGTCGTCGGTTATTCCCCCTTCTCCGAGAAGTTCAGCCCCTTCTTCGCCAAGACCGCCTATGACCAGGATGCGTACACCATGACGCAGGTCGGCCTGATCGGCAACGACCGCGCAGGCAACCTGATCCTGAAGGGCATCGAGGGCGAGACCGTTGATTACAACGGCAAGGACTACTTCTATGATGGCATCGCGGATACCGACATCGTTCAGAACGACGACGGCACCGTGGATTACAACATCAAGATTCGTGACGACATCGTCTTCTCCGACGGCACGCCGATGACCATCGACGACGTCATCTTCAACATGTACGTTCTGTCCGATCCGACCTACGACGGCAGCAGCACGTTCTATGCTGTTCCGATCGAGGGCATGGCGGAGTATCGTGCGGGCATGGAACTGCTCAGCAACATGATCGTTGCGGCGGGTCCGGACAACACGGATTTCACCTACTGGACCGAGGACGAGCAGAAGGCGTACTGGGATGCGTTCTGGGCAGCGGGCGAGGGCTTCGCGCAGGAGATCGCGGATTACTGCAAGAACTACGGTGCGACCAACGTCTCCGAGGGCGCGGCGCTGTGGGGCTTTGAGGGCCTCGCCGCAGATGCGACCGCCGCCGATTTCTTCAAGGCGATCGTCGATAAGTACGGCTACGATGTGTCCGACAGCGGCATCAACGCCGAGACCGCAGGCAGCGCCATCACCGACCTGATCAACGCACAGCTCGGCGACAAGGCCGATGCGTATGCCAAGGGTATTTCCACCGGTGAGAGCGCCGCGAACATCGCGGGCATCAAGAAGACCGGCGACTACAGCATGACCGTGCATTGCACGAAGTTCGAAGCAACCGCTATCTATCAGCTGGGCGTCTCCGTTGCGCCGATGCACTACTATGGCGACGCTTCCCTGTATGATTATGACAACAACTCCTTCGGTTTCCCGAAGGGTGACCTGTCCCTCATCCGCAGCAAGACCACGCACCCCATGGGCGCCGGTCCGTACGTCTTCGAGCAGTATGAAAACGGTGTGATCACCTACCATGCGAACGAGCTCTATTACAAGGGCACGCCGAAGACCCAGTACCTCCTGTTCCAGGAAGGCTCCGACGGCGATAAGCTGGCGGGCGTCGTTTCCGGTCAGTTCGACGTCACCGACCCGAGCTTCAGCCAGTCCACGGTCGACTCCATCAAGGAGTACAACGGCGGCGAGCTGACGGGCTCCGTCATCACCACCGACACGGTCGATAACCTCGGCTACGGCTACATCGGCGTCTGCGCCGCAACGGTCAACGTCGGCGGCGACAAGGCCAGCGACGCCTCCAAGGATCTGCGCAAGGCATTTGCCACGCTGTTCTCCGTATATCGCGATACGGTCATCAACTCCTACTACGGCGAGCGTGCGAGCGTCATCCAGTACCCGATCTCCAACACCTCCTGGGCAGCGCCGCGTCCGGCCGATGAGGGCTACGAAATCGCCTACTCCAAGAGCGTTGAAGGCAACCCGCTCTACACCGAGGACATGTCGGAAGAGCAGAAGTACGATGCAGCGCTTGCAGCGGCGGTCGGATACCTGAAGGCTGCGGGCTTCACCTATGACGAAGCGGCCGGCAAGTTCACGGCTGCGCCCGACGGAGCAAGCCTCGTTTACGAGGTCATGATCCCTGCGGACGGCATTGGCGATCACCCGGCATACGGCATCCTGACCAACGCGAAGGAAGCGCTGGCCAAGATCGGCATCACGCTTGAGATCACCGACCTTACCAACTCCTCCGACCTCTGGACGGCTCTGGAGTCCGGCAACTGCCAGATGTGGGCAGCGGCTTGGGGCGCAACGATCGATCCCGATATGTATCAGGTCTATCACAGCTCCAACATCTACGGCCTGCCGGGCAGCACCGAGTCCAACCACTACAGCATCCAGGATGCGAAGCTCGATGAGCTCATCATGGCTGCTCGTGAGAGCGCGGATCAGAGCTACCGCAAGGCGACCTACAAGCAGTGCCTCGACATCATCCTCGACTGGGGCGTTGAGATCCCGACCTATCAGCGGCAGAACGCGGTCATCTTCTCCACGGAGCGTGTCAACATGGAGACCATGACGCCTGACATCACCACGTTCTACGGCTGGTTCAGCGAGATCGAGAACATCGAGGTCTATTGAGAAACCGAGCGGTTCTGAGCCGGCGTTCCGAATGGAGCGTCGAAAACGATAGCTGAATACCAGTTAAGACCATGGGCGCGATTCGCGCCCATGGTCTGCGCGGTTTGATATGCGCCGAACGCACAAAATGCGCTGCGGCGCATATCAAACCGGGTAAACTGCCGAAGAACACGGCATCCGGAGGAATGGGGCCGATCATACTCATTCGAAGAAAACAGAAAATGCAGAAAATGGTGGGTGGTAACTGACATGGGTGAATTTCTCATCAAGCGTATCCTATTGTGTCTTTTGATCTTATTCTTTGTAATGTTCATTGTCTACGCGCTGATGTTCTCTCTGCCGACGAGCTATGTAGAGACGATGGCGCGTGAGCTTGCGACCAAACCGGGCAGTTTGAAGTCCGCCTCGGAATGGCTCGCGGAGCTAAACGCATCCTATGGATTTGACCGCGGCGTTGTCGGCGGATACTTCCATTGGCTCGGCAGCGTTGTCAAGGGCGACTTTGGCGACAGCTGGTATTGGACGGTTCCCGTAACGCAGAAGCTCAACGACACGGTCTGGGTCAGCTTCTGGATGGGACTGATCGCCTTCATTCTTGAAGTGGCGATCGCGATCCCGCTTGGTGTGACCGCTGCGCGCAAGCAATACAGCGTCACGGACTATGCGGTGACGGTTTTCGGACTCATTGGTATTTCAATGCCGACATTCTTTACGGCCACCATTTATAAATTGATTTTCAGCGTCAAGCTGGGCTGGTTCGATATTGGCGGTATGCAGGGACGCAATTATCATCTGCTGTCGCCGACGGGGCAGTTCTTTGACGTGTGTCTGCATTTTGTGCTGCCGATCCTGACTCTCGTTACGGTCAGCATCGGTTCGCTCATGCGCTATACGCGCACAAACATGCTCGAGGTGCTGAGCTCGGATTATATCCGTACCGCGCGTGCGAAGGGACTGTCCGAGAAGAAGGTCATCAATCATCATGCCTTCCGCAACACGCTCATCCCGCTCGTTACCATCCTCGGCGGCTCGCTGCCCGGTCTGTTCTCCGGCGCGCTGATCACGGAGACGTTGTTTGCGATTCGCGGCATCGGCTATGCGTCGTATCATTCCATGATCAACGGCGATATTCCGTTTACGATGTTCTATCTGGCGTTCCTGTCCATTCTGACCTTGCTCGGCAATCTGATCTCGGACATCTTGTACGCCGTTGTTGACCCGCGCGTACGTGTGCATTAAGAAGGGAGGGAATCGCGATGGAAATGAAAAAACGAAATACCAACAGTCTGAACGAGACCCTCAAAAAGCGTGAGGCCGCAGAGCGCGAGCGTCTGATGAACGAGGTGCAGGACGGCGAAGAAAAGGTCATGGCGCTCGACGATACGCAGCGCGTTAAGGTCCTGTCCCCCGGCCGCCTCGTTATGAAGCGCTTTTTCCGCAATAAACTCGCCATAATCGGCCTTGCGGTGCTGATCTTCATGTTCGTTTTTGCGTTTATCTGCCCGCTGTTCTATCCCTATTCGCAGACGCAGATCTTCTATAAGTACGGCAAACTGGTCGTTGACTACGCCAGCGCGACGGAGCGCAAGGAATCCACGGTCTATGACCCGAACACCGGGATCGACGTCCATTATTCCGTTTTGAACCGCATGGACTCCTACATCAGCGAGATGGAGGGGAAGGGCGAGACGGAAATGAGCGTTACCGACACGGACGGTGCAGAATATGTCGTCAATAAGCTGGGCGACCGTGTGTATTCCCTGTCCGCAAGCGAAACGCGTCCGGTAGCGAACTATTTTGAGAAGGCGACCGTTGCAAGCTACAACAAACTCGGCAATTCGTTTACTTGGAATAACGGCGCATTGTCCGAGGCGTTCCAAGCGGCCGCAAGCAAGGCTGTTCAGGACGGAAAAGAGACCTTCCGCTGCGAGGGCGAGCAGTATACCATCACCATGCAGAAGAAGAACCGGTATTCCATCACCCGCTCGAATTCCGGCGTGGAGTTTATCGGGCGCAGACTGGGCGACGGGTTCAAGGCTGAAGCGGATGCGGCGATCGCGGCCGGACAGAAGAGCTTCGAGTTCGATGGAACCACCTATAGGCTCCGCGCACAGGCGGGCGGCTATCTGATCTATACAGAGGGCGCGCGCAATATCGCGAGGATCGCCTCGACTTTTGTTTTCAATAATTACGACAACACAGTGCAGATCTCGGACGACGTGAAGGCGCAGGCGCTGCTTGCACTGTACGGCGACGGCCGGTTCAGCGTGGACGGCACGAACTACAGCATCGCAAAAAAGAACGGAAAGATCATCCTGAGCGGTGCAAACGGAGAGATCGCAGAGCTCAGCAACTATTCCGTTCGCCGCTATTCCGGTCAGGACACGCTGGATCTCGCCTTCAAGGAAAAGGTCGCAGAGGTCATCGATGAGATGATCGCAAACGGACAGACCAAAACGTCGTTCGTATTCAGCCTGCCCGCAATGGACGCGGAAGCAAACTATATCTACGACGAGAACGGCAAGCTCACCTACGAGGACACGAATCTGACCGTGACCCGTACCACCACGCAGTATGTCATCAACTGCGAGCAGACGACCTACCTTATTGATATCCACGCAAGACCGAGCAAGGAGCATTGGCTCGGCACCGACGGCGACGGTATGGACCTGCTGGCACGCGCCATGTACGGCGGCCGCATTTCACTGATGGTCGGCTTCGTCGTCGTACTTCTTGAGACTTTCCTCGGCATCATTCTGGGCGGCCTTGCGGGCTTCTTCGGCGGCTGGGTCGATACGCTCATTATGCGACTCGTCGATGTGTTCTACTGCATCCCGAGCATGCCGATCCTGATCATTATGGGCGCGTTCTTCGATGCGCTCAAGATGAACGCCTATGTGCGACTGATCTGGCTCATGGCCATTCTGGGCATTCTCGGCTGGGCGGGCGTTGCGCGTCTTGTCCGCGGTCAGATTTTGTCGCTCCGTGAGCAGGAGTTCATGGTTGCGGAAGAAGCGACGGGTATGCGCGCAGGCAAGCGCATTTTCCGCCACCTCGTTCCGAACGTTATGCCGCAGCTGATCGTTTCCGCGACGATGGGCCTTGGCAGCGTTATCATCACCGAGTCAACGCTTTCCTTCCTGGGCCTTGGCGTCAAGCACCCGCTTGCGACCTGGGGCAACATGATCAACTCGGTGACGGGTTCGTCCGAGGACATGATCCGTTATGCGTACATCTGGGTTCCGATCGGCCTGCTGATCTGCCTTACGGTTATCGCCTTTAACTTTGTCGGCGACGGTCTGCGCGACGCCTTTGACCCGAAGATGAAGCAGTAAGGAGGACAGAACGATGGCAAAGAGAAAGAATGCGTCCTACATCTCCGGTAAGGAATCCAAAGAGATCTCGCGCTTTAACCGCAAGCTGACGCGCAAGCTCGAGAAGCAGCGCGCGGCGAACGCAGCGAATCCCGCGGCCTATACGACGACCATGCACGACGAGAATAACATCGTCGAGTTCGATAATGTCTGCACCTATTTCTTCACGGACATCGGCACCTGCAAGGCGGTAGACGGCGTGACCTTCAATGTGCCGAAACGCACGACCGTCGGCATCGTCGGCGAGTCGGGCTGCGGCAAGAGCGTCACAAGCCTGTCGCTCATGCAGCTGCTCCAACGTCCGCAGGGCCAGACAGTCGGCGGCGAGATCCGCTTCAACATGGGCAACGGCAAAGCTTATAATATCGTGAATACGCCGACCGAGGAAATGATGAAGATCCGCGGCAATCACATGTCCATGATCTTCCAGGAGCCGATGACGAGCCTGAACCCCGTGTTCCGCTGCGGCGCGCAGGTCGATGAGGTCATCACGCTGCACAATCCGGAGATGAGCCGCGAGCAGGTGAAAGCGCGCTCCATTGAAATGATCAATATGGTCGGCATCGCAAATGCCGAGGGCGTTTACAACATGTATCCGCACGAGCTTTCGGGCGGTATGCGTCAGCGCGTCATGATCGCAATGGCGCTGGCCTGTTCGCCGGAACTCATCATTGCAGACGAGCCCACGACAGCGCTCGACGTGACGATCCAAGCACAGATCCTCGATCTGCTGAAGGAACTGAAAGAGAAGATCAACAGCTCTATCATGCTGATCACGCATGACCTTGGCGTCATCTCCAACATGGCAGACTATGTTGTCGTCATGTATGCGGGTCGCGTCGTGGAACGCGGAACCACGGAGGATGTGTTCCATCATCCCATTCATCCCTATACGATCGGCCTGATGAAATCCAAGCCGGTTGTCGGGAAAAAGGTCGAAAACCTGTACAACATTCCGGGAAACGTTCCGAATCCGGTCAACATGCCCAATTACTGCTATTTCCGCGATCGCTGCGAAATGTGCGTGGACAAGTGCCATGGCGAGTACCCGCCGCTTATCCGCGTCAATGATACGCATTTTGTGTCCTGCTGGCGCTATGCGGACGAGGGCGAGATCCTCGGGTATCCGAAATCTGTAAACGTGGAGGAACTGTAAGATGGAAGAGAAGAAGAACATGACTCCCGCAGCAGAGAATGAATACCTGATCGAGGTCAAGGATCTCGTCAAGTGGTTCCCGATCAAATCGAGCTTTTTAAAGCGCACGATCGGAAACGTTCGAGCCGTGGATGGCATTTCGTTCAAGATCAAGCGCGGTCAGACGATGGGACTCGTCGGCGAGTCCGGCTGCGGGAAATCGACCGCAGGTCGTACCATGCTCCGCCTGATCGAAAAGACGTCCGGCGAGGTCTGGTTTGACGGACAGGAAATCTCATCCCTGCCGAAGGAAGAGCTGCGCAAACTCCGCCCGCGGATCCAGATCATCTTCCAGGATCCGTATTCGAGCCTTTCGCCGCGTATCCCGGTCGGTGAGATCATCGGCGAAGCAGTGCGCGAGCATGAGATCGTTGCGCCGGAAGAGTATGATGACTATATTTCCCGCATCATGCGTGCCTGCGGCTTGCAGGAGTACCACAAGGATCGCTATCCGCATGAGTTTTCCGGCGGACAGCGTCAGCGTATCTGTATCGCGCGCGCTCTTGCGCTGAACCCGGACTTTATTGTCTGCGACGAGCCGGTCTCAGCGTTGGACGTGTCGATCCAGGCACAGATCATCAACCTGCTCAAGCAGCTCCAGCGTGACTTTGGCTTGACATACCTGTTCATTTCACATGACCTTTCTGTTGTCGAGCATATCTCCGACACGGTCGGCGTGATGTATCTCGGCACCATGGTCGAATATGCCGAAACGGAGAAAATCTTTTCCAAGCCCCTGCATCCGTATACGCAGGCACTGTTCTCCGCGATCCCTGTACCGGATCCGGATGTGAAGATGAACCGTATCGTGCTCAAGGGCAGCTTACCCTCTCCGGCGAACCCGCCGAAGGGCTGCAAATTCCATACCCGCTGCGAGCACTGCATGGATATTTGTACCTGCGCCGTGCCGGAATGGAACGAGGTCGAGCCCGGCCACTATTGCGCGTGCCATCTCTATGATACACCCGAGCAGCGCAGCGCGGCGGAGGAGATCTTGGAGAAGGATAAGGTGAGCGGTGAATTCCATGAGCGACAGAAGAAAGAAGAACAGGTACTCTGAGGAGGACGACGGCCGCGTCATCGCCCCGATGAATGTCGAGGGAATGCCGTGGTACGCCCCCAAACCCAAGACGCCGAAGAGCAGCGCGCCGCAGGAAGCCCCCACGAAAGAGGAAATGCGCGCATACCGGTTTGCAGCGCTGAAAGCGGGACTGCTGATCGCGGGGGTCTATGGACTTGGTGCGTTTCTCTTGATCCTGTTTTTGGTGAAGCTCTGGTCAAAGTAGAAGAATTGTATACAGCGCGGAGGCGGCGTCCCGATGGGACGCCGCCTCTTCATAGATCAAGGAACCCTACAGCGGACATAAAAATGCCGCCCGGCATGCCCGCCAACATCCGAACGGATGAAGAGAACAGGGGCATACCGGACGGCGGTGGGGGAAACGTTAGAAGAGCGGCACGACGGCGCCTTTATAGGTGTTGTTGATGTAGTCGCGCACAGCGTCGCTTTCGAGCGCGGCGATGAGCTTTGCGATCCGCGGATCGGACTCATTGCCCGCCTTGACGGCCAGAATATTTGCGTATTCCTGCGCGGCCGCAGAGTTCGCATCCTCTGTGGCAAGTGCATCGGTCGCGGCGTTCAGACCGGCCTGCAGCGCGTAATTGCCGTTGATGACTGCGAGGTCGACATCTTGCAGTGAGATGGCGAGCTGCGCGGCTTCCATTTCAATGATGTTGAGGTTTTTCGGATTCTCGGCAATATCGAGAACCGTAGCGGTCGTCCCGACGCCTTCCTTCAGCTTGATCAGACCCTGCGCTTCCAACACGAGCAGTGCGCGCGCCTCGTTAGAGCCGTCGTTCGGTACGGAGATGGTCGCGCCGTCCTGCAGCGCTTCGATCGAAGCGGTCTTGCCGGCGTAGATGCCGAAAGGCTCATAGTGGATTGCCGCAACGGAGACAAGGCTCGTCCCGTGCTCCGCGTTGAATGTGTCAAGATATGGCTTGTGCTGGAAGTAGTTCGCGTCGAGATCCCCGCTTTCCAGGCTCGTGTTCGGCAGAACGTAGTCCGTGAATTCGACGATCTCAAGCGTAATGCCCTCTTTGGCAAGCTCATCCTTCGCGACCTTCAGGATCTCGGCGTGCGGCGTTACGCTTGCGCCGACCTTGAGCGTTTCAGCCTTTTTGCCGCAGGCCGTAAGGGACAGGGCAAAGAGCAGGGTGAGTGCGATCGCAATGATCTTTTTCATGTGTGTGTACCTCCTGTTTGTTGTAATATAATCAGTCAGCGAATCCGCTTATCCGAGCATTTCGCAATGCGTTCGCCGAGCATCTGGATGAGCTGCACGACGAGGATTAAAATGAGCACCATGACGAGCATGACGTCCACTTGACCGCGGTAGTAGCCATAGTTGATCGCGATCGCACCGAGTCCGCCGCCGCCGCAGATGCCCGCCATGGCGGAATAGCCGAGAAGCGTTGTTGTTGCGATCGCCGCGCCGTTGATGAGCGAGGGGAGCGCCTCCGGCAGAAGCACCCGCAGCACGATCTGCATGGTCGATGCGCCCATGGAGAGCGACGCCTCGATCACACCGCGATCCACCTCGCGCACGGAGCTCTCGACCATACGCGCCACAAAGGGGGCGGCGGCGATTGTGAGTGGCACGATGGTAGCCGTGGGGCCGATCGTCGTACCTGTGAGAAAGCGCGTGACGGGCAGCACCGTGAACAGCAGAATGAGAAACGGTACGGAGCGCAGCGCGTTGACAACGGTACCGAGCGCGCGGTTCAGCGCAGGACACGGACGAACGCCGTCCTTGTCCGTGACAACGAGCACCAGACCGAGCGGTAGCCCCAGCACATAGGAGAGCGCGGCGGAAATCAGCGTCATGTACAGCGTCTCCAGCAGGCCGGTCCACATAAGATTCAGCATTTCTATTGTGAACATCGTTTATCGCTCCTCTCCGAATGTGATGTGCTCGCCTTCAAGATAGGCAAGCATTCGCGCGGTGAAGCCGGGATCGTCCGGAAGCTGCAGAAGCATTTGTCCATACATTCGGCCGTCGATGACCTTTGTGTCTGCAAAGACGATATTGACAGGCGCGCCGCATTGCAGGATCATGTCCGCAACGATCGGCTTTTCCGCGCTGTTGCCGTCAAAGACGATGCGATACAGCGGCCCGGCCGCATGAAATGCCGCAGGACGTCTGCCCTCCGGGAACAACAGCCGCTTGGCAGCCTCGGTTTTGGGGTGCCGGAACACGTCCTCGACGGATCCGATCTCCGAGATCCGGCTGTCGCTGATGATCGCAACGCGATTACAGATCTGCTCGACCACGCGCATCTCGTGCGTGATGACCAGAACGGTGACGCCAAGCCGGACGTTCAGCTCTTTGATCAGCGTAAGAATCGACTGTGTGGTGGTGGGATCGAGCGCGCTCGTCGCCTCATCGCAGAGCAGAACCTTCGGATTCGTCGCCAGCGCCCGGGCAATGGCGATGCGCTGTTTTTGCCCGCCGGAAAGCTGCGCGGGATAGGCGCCGCCGCGGTCGCCGAGACCGACCAGTTCAAGCAGCTCCTTTGCGCGCCGCTGGGCGTCGGCTTTCTTCACGCCCGCGATCAGAAGCGGAAAGCAGATGTTCTCCTCGGCGGTGCGCTGCATGAGCAGATGGAAGCCCTGAAAGATCATGCCGATGGACTGCCGCGCATGGCGAAGCGCCTTGTCCGAGAGTTTTGTCATATCGGAACCGCAGACGACCACGCTGCCCTCGGTGGGACGTTCCAAAAGATTGACGCAGCGAACGAGCGTGCTTTTTCCTGCACCGGACAGGCCGATGATGCCGAAAATCTCGCCCGCCTTGACGGAGAGATCGATGCCGGACAGTGCTGTGACCGCGCTGTCGCCCGTGCCGAATACCTTTGAAAGATTTCGGATCTCAATGATGCCGTTCTGTTCCATCCGTTCCTCCCGTTTCTCCGACTGCGCCGGAATAAATAAACGCCCTCGATGCGTCTCTGCATCAAGGGCGATACAATCAAGCTGTTCGCGTTACCACCTTGGTTTTACATGCACCTCGCGGTACATGCCTCATGGAGTACGGCATTCCAAATGAACAGAAGCGATACTCTCGCGCGATGACGGGCGCACCCGTCGCAGCCTATGCCGCGGTTTTGCGGCGGTCGGTGCGCGGCTCCGGAACCATGTTCGGCGATCGCTGCGTGTCCCCTTGCACCACACGGGAACTCTCTGAAACGAAACGGAACGCCTACTCTTTCCTTCATTGCCTTTCAAAGCTGTATAAGATTGGAGCAAAGTATATATGATTTTGCGCGCCTTGTCAAGCAATTTTTTGCATTGTATGGAAAGCTATTGTATAATAGCGGAGCAGGCAGGCGTGTAGACCGCGCCGGTTGCGAAGGGATGGGGAATATGAAGCAGGAGTTTTCAAGAACGGAGATGCTGCTCGGGAAAGCGGGCATGGCATATCTTGCTGCCGCGCGCGTCGCGGTGTTCGGCGTGGGCGGCGTGGGCGGCTACGCGGTGGAGGCGCTTGCGCGAAGCGGCGTTGGCGCGCTTGATCTGATCGACAAGGACACCGTGTGCGCGTCCAATCTGAACCGGCAGATCATCGCGACACAGGCGACGCTCGGACAATATAAGGTGGATGCGGCCAAAGCCAGGATCCTTTCCATCAATCCTGCCGCAAATGTGCGGGTCTACCGCACGTTTTATCTGCCGGAGACGGCGGACGAGTTCGATTTTTCGCAATATGACTATGTGATCGACGCCATTGATACCGTGAGCGGAAAGCTGCAGCTTGCGGTGCAGGCGCAGGCGGCGGGCGTTCCCGTGATCAGCAGTATGGGAGCGGGAAACAAGCTCGATCCAACGGCGTTTGAGGTCGCGGATATCTATGAGACCTCGGTCTGCCCGCTTGCACGCGTGATGCGGCGTGAACTCAAAAAACGCGGCGTTGCGCGCCTCAAGGTCGTCTATTCCAAAGAGCCTGCGCTCACGCCGGAGCCCGGTGATGAAGCGGATACGACGCGCAGACAGACGCCGGGGAGCACCGCGTTTGTACCGGCGGTCGTGGGGCTGATTCTTGCAGGAGAGGTCGTCAAGGACATCGCGTTGCGGCGCTGCGTGCGGGAGCGGGAAGGGACGGAATGAAACGGGAGCTTGACGCTTGCGTTTTGATCGAACAGAGCATTACAAAAGCCTTTCGAAAGACGCTTTGGAAGCCGTTTGTCGAAGCGCTGAAACGCTATGAGCTGATCAAAGCCGGGGATCGGATCGCGGTCTGTATTTCGGGCGGCAAGGATTCCATGCTGCTTGCAAAGCTGCTCGAGCAGCTGCAAAAGCACAGCGATGTTCCGTTTGAGCTGCGGTATCTTGTGATGGATCCGGGCTATCGCGCAGACAACCGGGCGCTGATCGAGCAGAATGCGGCGCTGCTCCGCATTCCGATCGAGGTGTTTGAAACGAATATATTTGCCGCCGCGGATAACAGTCGCGGTCAGTCGCCCTGCTATCTCTGCGCGCGGATGCGGCGCGGTGCGCTGTACCATGCGGCGCAGGAGCGGGGGTGCAACAAGATCGCGCTCGGACATCACAGGAACGATGTGATCGAAACCACGGTCATGGGGATGCTGTATGGTTCGCAGCTGCAAGCCATGCCGCCCATGCTGCACAGCAAGAACTTTCCCGGCATGTCGCTGATCCGGCCGATGTACTGTATCCGTGAGGAGGACATTGTTGCATGGAAAGTACAGAATGGCCTGCGCTTTTTGCAATGCGCCTGCCGCTTTACGGAGCAGTGCGAAGACGGGACGGGCGCAGTGCAGTCAAAGCGCGCAGAGGTTAAAAAGCTTATCAAGACCCTGCGTGAGACGAATCCGGGCGTTGAGGAGAGCATTTTTAACAGCATTCATTGCGTGTGCTTGGATACCATGGTTGGCTACAAGAGCGAGGGCGTCCGGCATTCTTTTTTGGAACGCTACCGTGCGGAGTGTGATGCGGCGGAGCGGGACGAAGAAATATAACACAGGAAAGGAAAGGATCGAAGTATGGGATTTTTGAAACGTCTGTTTCGCGTTGGCGCAACGGCGGGCGCTACCGTCGCAGCGATGAAGGTCGCGGAGAAGTATAAGAAAAACAATCCGAATGGCGTCGGAGACGCCAACGGCGATGGCAAAGTGGATTCGGCGGATGTGTTGATCGAGGTCGGAAAAGCCGCACGAGAGGTCTATGACGATGCGGCAGCGGCGGTCAATAACATGGTGAACGGCGTAAAAGCGGAGCCGGAGCGGCAGACGCGGGAAGAATAAAGCGATCGTTCCGCCGCAGCCCGACGGAAAGGCGCAAAAGACAGAGGATCCTTCGCATGGGCGGCCGCGCGGAGGATCTTTTATACGTTGTATGGATTTGACGGTCTGGAACAGAGAGCGCTTATTGTTTCCGTCCCATTTCAATGCGCACTTCGTGCCGTTCGGGATCGGTATTGGAATAGGAGTACAGGTCGAAGCCGATCATGTCGAAGCCGTTTTTACGATAAAACACGATCGCATTTTCATTGCATGACTGCGTTTCCAGCACGAGCATCCTTGTTTCAAAGGATCTTGCCGCCTCCGTTATGGTATGCATCAGCAGTGTTCCGATCCCTGTGCTGCGTTTTGCCGGATCGAACACACATAGATTGCTGATGCGAAAACGGCGGTTCCAGCTTTCCGGCGAGCCCTCGACGTATCCGATCAGACGTCCGTTCTCAAACGCGCCGAATGCGATCGGCTGTTCGAGCCATTCTCCGAAAAACACATCGTCAAAAGATTTTTCGAGCGGCGTTTCAAAAGGCGTATAGGTTATCCGAAACCCGTGCGCCGAGGGGCAGATATCATAATAGCCGTTGGTCGAATACCGAACGGTAAATCGTTTTCCGGCATAGACTTCTTTTTTTAAGGGGAGCAGTTCCATACAGCAATCGTCCTCCGCATACCTTCAGTTTAGCACAAAAGCATGCAAGTTGTCATTGGACAGAAAAACCTCCCGAACCCTAAAGCTCGGGAGGTCGGTTTGTGCTGCTGTATCTAGCGGACACAGGATGCAGACCGTCAGATCAGCCGATCTCAAGACGGCGGGTCTCCGGCTTGGTCTCCTGAAGCTTCGGCAGCGTCAGCGTCAGAACGCCGTCGTTGTACTTTGCCGAAATGTCCTGCGTACGAACGCCGCTGATGTCAAAGCTCCGGCTGTAAGTGCCGAAGGAACGCTCACGGTAAACGTAGTTGCCCTTCTTGTCCTTTTCTTCCCGGTCGCCCTTGCGCTCTGCACGGATCGTAAGCTGTTCGCCCTCGATGTCGATCTTGATGTTTTCTTTCTGGAAACCGGGGAGATCGGCTTCCAGTTCATAAGCATCGCCCGTGTCGCGAATATCGGTCTTGAAGGTCGGCAGCTCGCCGGAACCGAAAAAGTTCTTCTCGAAGTTCTCGAGGTCGCGGAAGGGGTCGTAGTAAGCCGGGGTGTTGTTTCTGCGGGTATATGGTGTGAGTCCAAACATGATCTTGATCCTCCTTGTCTGTTCTCTTATTTGTTGCCTATAGTATAGCCAAACATTGTCAAGAAAAAACAGAGGAATTGTAATGCAATTGTGAAATTAGCACTCTAAGCCTGAGAGTGCCAAAATAAAATAGAGCGCCCACGGCGTTTTCTGCGGAAAAGAAATTTTGGCCTGTTTGTCGAGCGCGTTCTTTCTGCGGCAGCGAGGCCATATACTGACATGCGGCTGCCGCGCACTTTGCACAGGGGGAGCCGCATTGCCGAGCGGAAAGGAGCGCATGAAATGCAATGCCGTTTTATCATTCTGTTATTGCTGCTTGCAGGGCCTGTCGTGCTCGTCGCCGCACTGGCGGAGCGGATGGATCGCAGTGAGCAAGCCGCTCGGTATCCGCGCTGCATGGGGCGCGTTGTAGCGATCCGACGCCGCCGCATGCCGAAGCCGGAGGGCGGCGCGCAAACGGCCTATGATACTACGGTCGCATATGTCGTAGACGGCCGAGCTTACAGAACAACGATCACCGTATTTCCCGGTGAGATCGTACATCTGCCGGGTTCGCAGATCCCGCTCTTATATGAAATGCAGCATCCGGAACACGTCGAACAGGAGAGAAAAAAGGGTCGCCGTTAGAGAATTTATTAAAAGAAGCAGTCACCGCAATCGTGAGATGCTGTGTGCGCAGTCGTTGGAGGAGAAGTCGAACCTGCTGCGCTGCGGATACCGTATGTTCGGCTTGTTGGGACGCTGTCTGCGTTACTGCTTGCGCCGGAATCGTCCGCGTTTCTAAAAAATACCGCTTGCATCCGCCGGAAAAAGTGCTATACTTAGTATATAAGAACATTTGTTCGTATCATTGGAAAGGAGCACATGCGGGATGGAACGACGGATCTTGCATGCGGATTTCAACGGCTTTTATGCGTCGGTAGCCTGTCTGCTCGACCCGACCATCCGTGAAAAACCGGTCGCTGTCGCGGGCGACCCTGCGGCGCGTCACGGCATTATCCTTGCAAAGAACGAGATCGCCAAGCGATACGGCGTTCGTACGGGCGAGGCGATCTGGCAGGCAAAGCAGAAGTGTCCGGGCCTTGTTACGGTCGCGCCGGATTTTCCGGAGTATCACCGGTTTTCCGAGCTGGGACGGGAGATCTATGCGGAATATTCCGATCGCGTGGAGGGCTTTGGACTCGATGAGAACTGGATCGACATCACGGCCTGCACGAAAGACTTTCAGGATGCGGAGCGCATGGCACATGAGATCAGGACCCGAATCCGCACGGAACTCGGCATCACGGTCTCCATCGGCGTTGCGGACAACAAGGTGTTTGCAAAACTGGGCAGCGACATGAAAAAGCCGGATGCCGTGACCGTCGTTTCGCCCGCGAATTATAAGGAAACGGCCTGGAAACTGCCTGTGGGCGATCTGCTGTATGTGGGACGCGCGACGCAGCAAAAGCTGAACCGTTTCGGCGTTATGACGATCGGGGATCTCGCACGGACGCCTGTGGGATTTCTCAGGACGCATTTCGGCAAGGTCGGGCCGATGCTTTCCGACTTTGCCAACGGCCGGGACACCTCCGAGGTCATGCTGCTGTCCGAAACGCGGCGGATCAAATCCGTGAGCAACGGCATTACTGCGCCTTATGATCTTACGACGGATACGGACGTCTATCTGACGCTTACCATGCTGTCGGAGAGCGTGGCGGCGCGGCTGCGCGCGGAGGGACTGTATGCAAAGACCGTGCAGATCGCCGTGCGGGATGCGGCGCTGCACACTGTCAGCCATCAGTGCAAACTCGAAAAACCGAGCTGCCTCTCCATGGAGCTTGCGCGTGGCGCGATGGGGCTGTTTTCCGCACACTATGACTGGCACGCGCCCGTGCGGAGCGTGACCGTCGGCACGCAGGATCTCGTGGAGAGCGACAGCCCGGTGCAGCTTTCGCTATTTTCCGATGAAGAGAAGCGGGAGCGCCTGGAGCGTGCGGAGCGGGCGGTAGATGGGATCCGGGGCAGATTCGGCTACCATGCGATCGGCAGAGCGATCTTTTTGAAAGATGACCGCATCGGCAGACTCAATCCGCGCGAGGAGAACACGGTGCATCCGGTGGGCTATCTGCACGATAAGATCGGAATGGCAGGGACGAGCGAATGAAGCGTTATGTTGCAGTCGAGGTGCGATACGATGCGGACGGGGGAATGCGGCCGCTGTCCGTGCTCTGGGACGACGGGCGCAGGTTTGAGATCTTGCGAGTGACGGATGTACGGCGTATGGCTTCGCTGAAAGCGGGCGGCACCGGGATCCGGTATCGCTGTCAGATCGGGCAGCGCGAAGCCGATCTCTTTTTTGAAGATCCGCGTTGGTTTGTGGATTGCAGGGAAACAATGTGATATACTGGAAAAAACAAGAAACCAACGGAGGAGATATGATGCATAAGACCCGTGCTGCGTCCGATCCGGCGTTCCAGTGGAAGCTGTCGGACATCTTTGAAACAAACGAACTTTGGGAAGAAGAATTTCAAAAGGCGCAGAAGGAGATCGAGCTTCTTGCGTCCTATCAGGGCAAGCTGGCAGAATCGCCGGACATGCTCTATGAGGCGCTGAAAGCGCAGAGTGCGGTATCGTACAGCGTGGAGCGCCTGTTTGTTTATGCCCACATGCGCAGAGACGAGGACAACGGCAACACGCTCTATCAGGGCCTGACCGACCGCGCCATGCAGCTGATTGTTTCTGCAGAATCGCAGACGGCATACCTTGTGCCGGAGATTCTGACCATCCCCTCGGAGACGCTGAAGGGCTGGGCGGCGGAGGAGCGCTTCGCACCGTTCCGTTTCATGCTGTCCGATGTGGACAGACAGCGCGAGCATGTGCTTTCCGCGGGCGAGGAGCGTATCCTTGCCATGGCAGAGGACCCGCTCGGCGGTCCGGACAACATTTTCACGATGCTTTCGGACGTCGATCTTGATTTCGGCACCGTGACGAATGAAAAGGGCGAGCAGATCAAGCTCACCCACGGCACCTACGGAACGCTGCTCGACTGCCCTGACCGCCGTGTGCGCAAAGAAGCCTATGAAAAGCTGTATGCGGCATATGCAAGCGTGAAGAACACCGTCTGCGCCACCTATGCAAGCTCGGTCAAGGGCGACGTGTTCCGTGCAAGGGCGCGCGGCTACAAGGGGGCGCTCGAAGCGTCGCTCTTTGGCAACAACGTTCCCGTCGCCGTGTATGAGCAGCTCATTGAGGCCGTGCATGAAAAGCTGCCGGCTATGCGCCGCTATATGGCGCTGCGCAAAAAGCAGCTTGGCGTCGATCAGCTTGAAATGTATGATCTTTATACGCCCATCGTACCGGATTGCGCTATGCCCATGAGCTATGAGGAAGCGAAAAAGACCGTCAAGGAAGCGCTTGCACCGCTCGGCGAGCACTACGCAAGCCTGCTGGACGAAGCGTACAACAACGGCTGGATTGACGTATACGAGAACGAGGGAAAGACCTCGGGCGCGTTTTCTTGGGGCGTCTACGGTGTGCATCCCTTTGTGCTGCTGAATCACCAGAACGACGTAGACCACGCGTTCACACTTGCACACGAGCTTGGCCATGCCATGCACTCCTATCATTCCAACGCCGCTCTGCCCTATGAGATGGCGGAGTACAAGACCATGGTTGCGGAGGTTGCTTCCACCGTCAACGAGGTGCTCATGATGCGGCATCTGCTCAGCAAGGAGACAGACCGCATGAAGCGCGCGTATCTGCTGAACCAGTTCTGCGAGCAGTTCCGCACGACCTGCTATCGCCAGACGATGTTTGCGGAGTTTGAGCTGAAAGCACATCGCATGGCGGAGGCGGGCGAGCCGCTGACGGTCGAGAGCTTGTCCGAGATGTATCGTGAACTGAACAAAACATATTATGCGGACGTCGTGGCGGACGACAATATCGCGATCGAGTGGATGCGCATTCCGCACTTCTACCGTGCGTTCTATGTGTTCCAGTATGCAACGGGCATCTGCACGGCAGCCGCGCTTGCAAACGATATTCTGGAGCATGGCGCGGTGGATCGCTACATCCGCTTCCTTTCGAGCGGCGGCAGCGATTATCCGGTGAAGCTGCTGCAGAACGCCGGCGTCGATCTGACGGACAAGCACAGCATCCTGTCCGCACTTGACGTGTTTGAGTCCTGTGTAGACGAGCTGACCGAGATATTGGAGGGAAAATAAGATGGAAGAATTGTTTGACGCAAAGGCCGCAAAGGAATACATTGCGGAAAAGTTTCGGGAGCAGGGCGATTTTTCGATCATCGAGCCGAAGCTGTTCGATCAAATGCTCGATCGGGTCATGGCGCTCGACGAGGAGTATATGGAAAGTTCCGGCGTTGAGGACGGCGGCGTCTACGATGACGACGCAGCCTACGACTATATGCACGAGAAGCTGATGGCAGAGTTCCCGGAGCACAAGATGTACATGATGCGGCTTGTGGACGATTACATGGAGTACAATGAAGCGTATCTCGACTCCATCGGCGCGATCGACTGGGAATAAGCCGGAAAGCAGCAGCCGCGGCGCTGCCGCAAGACCGTAAAACAGCAAGACCCTCCGCATGCGCTCAGCTGTGCGGAGGGCTTGTTTCTGCCCGAGCCTTGGACTTGCCGGCGCCGAACGGTTTTTAGGGACCGTCTGCGAACGTCAGGTCACAGGGGAAAGCCGATTTGGCGGCGAAAGAGGGGGGTGCCACCTTGACGGAACGAAGAGGCAAGCCCTTGTTCTCCCGCGGGCAGATGGTCTCTGCCGACCGGGAATGCAGCTTCGCAGGACGCGCGGCATGTCCGGCAGGCGAGCGCAGAAGCGCACACTTTCATTTCCAAAGCGCTTCCGCTCTGCAAAGAACGGGAGTTTTCGACTTGCGCCCCATCGGAAGGGATGCCCTTTCGCGCGCACGATGGTCAATAAGCTCCGACGGCGCCGCGCACTGCACTCTTTGAGAAAAAGAAAGCAGCATACGTTTTTCCTAAAATACGTCGGTATTCGGTCTTGCGCTATTTCCCTTGCGGTATTTCAAATATTAGATTTTAGCGGCAATCTGTCTTGCAACATATACGCCGCTTGCCGAGGCGTGGGACAGGGAATGTGTGATTCCGCTTCCATCGCCTATAATATACAAACCCTCATGACAGGTCATCAGGTCATGATCCAGCTCCACCTCCATATTGTAGAATTTCACCTCAACACCATACAATAGCGTATCATCATTTGCAGTTCCGGGTGCAATTTTATCCAATGCGTAGATCATTTCAATAATGCCATCTAATATGCGCTTTGGAAGGACCAGGCTCAGGTCTCCGGCTGCGGCGTTTAAAGTCGGCACTGTAAAGCATTCGCCAATCCTCTCCTGTGTACTTCTGCGGCCCCGGATCAAATCTCCAAAACGCTGGACAATGACCCCGCCGCCCAGCATATTGCTTAATCTTGCGATACTCTCTCCGTACCCGTTGGAGTCTTTAAACGGTTCGGAAAAATGCTTTGCAACCAATAGCGCAAAGTTTGTATTATTTGTCTGTTTTGCCGGGTCTTCATAACTATGACCGTTGACGGTAACGATACCGTTTGCATTCTCGTTGACGACTTTACCCTTTGGGTTCATACAGAATGTGCGCACCAAATCTTCATATTTTGAAGTGCGGTACACAATCTTGCTTTCATATAATTCATCTGTCAGATGCGCAAAAATCCCGGCCGGAAGCTCCACGCGCACTCCAATATCAACACGGTTGGAATTTGTATGAATATTCAGATCATGGCATACCTGCTCCATCCATTTGCTTCCGCTGCGCCCGGCTGAAATAACGCAGCTTCTTCCAACATAATAAGAATCCCTATGGTAGAGCTTATAACCGTTTTCTATTCTCTCCACCGTATCGATTAGGCAGTTAAAATGGAAATCGACCTTATTCTTCAAATGATCATACAAGTGCTCCAAAACGATATAATTAATGTCGGTTCCCAAATGACGAACGGAAGCGTCTAATAAATACAAGCCGTTCTGCAGGCAACTCGTTTTCAGGCTGGAACCGGCAGTCGAATACAGTTTTGTTCCTTCTCCGCCAAAGGCCAAATTGATCTTATCCACATATTCCATCAATTCCAATGCGGTTTTTTTCCCGATGTACTCGTAGAGCGTTCCGCCAAAATCATTCGTGATATTATATTTGCCATCGGAGAACGCCCCTGCGCCACCAAACCCGCTCATAATAGAACAGTTTTTACAATGAATACAGGATTTGATCTTATGACCGTCAATTGGGCAATGGCGTTTTTCCAGTTCACTCCCCATTTCAAAAACAGCGATGCTCAAATCCGGCCTTTTTTCCAATAATTCATATGCGGTGAATATTCCGCCCGGACCTGCACCTACAATCAACACATCGTACATTTTATTGCCTCCTAAAACAAAAAGTTGATTACCTACGTGGTAGTCAACCGATTTGGCCGTTGAAAGAAACGGCTGCCCTTTTCGCAGACTGATACTTTTATTATTATACCCGCAAACGATCCCTGTTTCAAGAATCGTTTCCCGGTTTTCATACGGACATTGCGATAGCCCCGCCCGTGCTTTGCATACGCTCCTCTGCCGCTCCATTCCACATGCGGCGCGCGATGAGACGGCTTCAATCGTCAAATTCAATCGTGACCGAGGCGATGCGGTCGAACTGATAGAAGTTCAGCACCTTGACGGCGTAGGTGCCGGAGGCGTTCGGCGCAATCGCTTCCGCATAGCTGGTCATGCAGCTGCCGGTGGCGACTGCCTCTCCGGAGGCGTCGTAGAAAATCACATACATCGTGAGCCCTGCGGTCGGCCATGGACTGGTGTTTTTGATCTTTCCGCGAAGCGTCGCCACATTGCCGTCGGTGAGCAGACGGCACGTTTCCACCTTCCATGTATGTGAACCGTTCGTGATGTCGGTAAAAGGCAGGTCGCGCACTTCCTCCGATTGGCCGCCGCAGGCAAGCAGCGGCAGCAGTGCGAAGAGTGCGAGCAGGAGCGAGATAGCGCGGTACAAGCGTTTCATGATCGTGTTCTCCCATACTCTGAGTGTATCGTGTGCGGTGCTGCGAGAAAGTATATCATAAACCGCGGCACAAAGCAAAGCGCTCCCGGCCGTTTAGACCGGAAGCGCTGACGTGTCGGCGATGTACGCTTTTACTTTTTGCTGCGCGAAAGGCCGCGCTGTATCCATTTCACCAGTTCGACGAGAGGGATGATGCAAGCGGCAAGCCCCATCGCGACCGCGTACTCCGCAAGGCTGATGGGCTGGAAGTCGAAAGCGTTGGCAAGGAACGGCACATACAGCACGACGGTCGTGAGCAGCAGGCTCAGTCCGCCGGCGAGCCACAGAAATACGTTCTGACTCTTCAGTGCGAAGATACTGTGACGCTGGGATCGCATGTTGAACGCATGGAAGATCTCCGCCATGCTCATCGTGAGGAAGGCCATCGTCATGCCGTCGGCGCTGTTCACGATCTCCCAAACGCCCGCCTCCATGTAGTGGCCGATGAAGTAGGCTGCCATTGTGAGGATCGTCACGAGCAGGCCCTGATAAGCGACGTCAAAGCCGACGCCGCCTGCGAACACACCGTCCTTCGGACTGCGCGGGGGGCGCGACATGAGGTCGGCTTCCGCCTTTTCCGTGCCGAGCGCAAGCGCCGGGAAACAGTCCGTGATGAGATTGATCCAGAGCAGGTGTACCGGCTCGAGGATCGTGAAGCCGAGCAGCGTTGCAAAGAAGATGGACAGCACCTCGCTCATGTTGGAGGAGAGCAGGAACTGGATCGCCTTGCGGATATTGTCGTAAATCCGGCGGCCTTCTTCGACCGCCCCAACGATGGTGGCGAAGTTGTCGTCCGCCAGCACCATGTCCGCAACATTCTTCGTCACGTCCGTACCGGTGATGCCCATGCCGACGCCGATGTCCGCATTTTTAATGGAGGGCGCGTCGTTGACGCCGTCGCCCGTCATGGCGGTGACACAGCCGCGGTCGCGCCATGCGTTGACGATGCGGACCTTGTGCTCCGGCTGGACGCGCGCATATACGCTGTATTTTCCGACGGCTTCCTTGAAGTCCTCATCGCTGATCTTGTCGAGTTCTGCGCCCGTGATGGCTTCCGACGGGTCGGAGATGATGCCAAGCTCCATTGCAATGGCGGCGGCGGTATCGCGGTGGTCGCCCGTGATCATAATGGGGCGAATGCCCGCCTTGCGGCACTCGTCGATCGCAGACTTGACCTCGGGACGAACGGGGTCAATCATGCCGCACAGACCGATGAACACGAGCTCCTGTTCAAGCGCTTCGGGCGCGGTATCCGCGGGCATGACCTCATAGCGGCGGCTTGCGGCGCAAAGCACACGCAGCGCCTTGCTTGCCATGGCGCGGTTTGCTTCTTCGATCTCGGCTTTCGCTTCCGCCGTCATCGGCAGGATGGAACCGTCTTTATAATAGGCCGTGCAGCGCGACAGCACGACGTCCGGCGCACCTTTGGTGTACTGCACGATCCCCTTGTCGGTTTTGTGCAGCGTGGACATCATCTTGCGCATACTGTCGAACGGCGCTTCGCCCACGCGCGGGGACGCCTGCTCAAGCGCGGATTTTACAAGACCCTGCGATGTTGCAAAGTCCACGAGCGCGCATTCTGTGGGCTCGCCGACCGCTTTGCCGCTTTCATCCGGCGCAGCGTCCGAGCAGAGGCTCATGGCGCGCGCAAGGAGCAAAGCGTCGTCCGCGTAGGTCTCGACGACCGTCATTTTGTTTTGCGTAAGCGTGCCGGTCTTGTCCGAACAGATGATCTCTGCGCAGCCAAGCGTTTCCACCGCTGTAAGCCGGCGAATGATCGCATTGCGCTTGGACATGTTGGTCACGCCGATGGAGAGCACGATCGTAACGACCGCAACAAGTCCCTCCGGGATCGCAGCGACCGCAAGGCTGACCGCGATCATAAAGCTGTTCAGGATACCCTCGCCGGTGAAGGAGCCTTCGCGGATAAGTCCCACGGCAAAAATCACGACGCAGATGATGAGCACGAGCCGCGTCAGGATCTTCGACAGCTGCGCGAGCTTGATCTGGAGCGGCGTCTGCCCCTCCTGCGCTTCCGCAAGCGCGCTTGCGATCTTGCCCATCTCGGTGTTCATGCCCGTGCCGGTGATGACCGCCTTGCCGCGTCCGTAGACCACGGTGCTGCCCATGTAGATCATGTTTTTGCGGTCGCCGAGCGGGACGTCCTCGCCGCTGAGCTGTTCCGCACTCTTGTAGACGGGGACGCTTTCGCCCGTGAGCGCCGCTTCTTCGATCTGAAGCGAGGCGGACTCGATCACGCGGCCGTCAGCAGGCACGGCGTCGCCCGCTTCGAGCAGTACAATGTCGCCCAGGACGAGCTCTTCGTTTTTGATACGGCGCACAAGTCCGTCCCGCAGCACGCGGCAGGTCGCAGCCGACATCTGCTGAAGCGCTTCGATCGCCTTTTCCGCCTTGCTCTCCTGGTATACGCCGAGGATAGCGTTGATAATGACGACGGAAAGGATGATGATAACGTCCGCAAAGCTCTCTCCCTCGTATACGGAGGTAATGCCGGAGATCACGGCGGCCGCAATGAGAATGAGGGTCATCGGATCCTTCATCTGCTCAAAGAACCGAACGATCAAAGGCGTTTTTTTTGCTTCGGTCAGTTTATTCGGACCGTGAGAAGCAAGTCTGTCTCCGGCTTCTTTTGAGGAAAGCCCCGCGCCCGTGACCTTGAGCGCCTGATAGACGGCTTCTATGCTTTCCAGATAGTGTTTCAAGTGCCAGTCTCCTTCTTCTGCTTTGATAAATTTAATGTAAACTGCCAAAACGAGGGCGGAATACGCCCTCTCACAAAAATAGGATAACAGAATCTTTCCTCTTTGAACAGAGGGCGCTGGAAAAAAACTGTAAAAATTGTAAAGAAATTTGGAAAGTATATATTCAAAAGCAACCCGATGGTATAATGATTCCGCGCTGGAAAGAAAAAACGCTTATCTTTTTCTTAATCAGGGCGCAACTTAATAGAATCTTAAATGGTTTTCCTAGGTGTAACCGTTATATACTTACGAAAACGGATGCGTCTGAAAGACGAGGCCTGCTGCGGCAGATTGACGACCGAAACGGCGGGAAAGCAGCACCGGACGAGGAGGAACTATGAAAAAACTGAAAAAGAAAAGCAAGAAGATTCTGATATTCGCAAGCGTCGCCGTGGCGCTGGCCGTCGCGGGTCTTGTGTTCGCGCTGACACGCGGGGGCGGCGCGGAGGAGATCGTCTATGTGCAGAGCGTTGCGGACCTCACCGGGCAGGGCGCGGGCGTCATGCTGGGCGGACGCTACTCCGGCGTTGTGGAAGCCAAGGAGATCATCAAGATCAAGCTCGACGAGGACAAAAAGCTCGACGAGTGCTTTGTCAAGGTCGGCGACAAGGTTAGCCCCGGCACGCCGCTGTTTTCCTATGACGTGGACAGCCTGACGCTTGCATACGAGCAGCTCAAGCTCGATTACGAGGGCAAAAAGAACAACATCGCCACCATGCGGGATCAGATTAAAGATCTGGAAAAGCAGATCAAACGCGCAAAGGGCGCGACCAAGGCGGAGCTCACGATTCAGCTTCAGACCACGCAGCTCAATCTGAAAAAAGAGGAGTACGAGGCGGAGAAAAAACGGCTCGATGTGGAGAAGGCGGAGAGCGTCATCAAGGATAATGTCGTCAAGGCGGAGACCGCAGGGACCATCCGTTCGATCACGCCGCCCTCGGGGGAGGGCCAGCAGAACTATGACGGCATGCAGACGGACAATGCCTATATGACCATCGTTGCGGGCAACGATTACCGCGTGAAGGGGACGATCTCGGAGCAGGGCGCGTATCAGCTGATGAGCGGGACGCCGGTCATCATCCGCTCCCGTATCGATGAGACAAAGACCTGGCGCGGTACGATCGATTCCGTGAACACGGAACAGCCGGTTTCGAACCAGCAGCAGTATTATGACGGCGGCAACGGCGAGCAGGCGAGCAAATATGCCTTCTATATCGCGCTGGAGACCGTGGACGGCCTCATGATGGGGCAGCATGTCTATATTGAAATGGACGAGGGACAGAGCGCGGGGGGGCTGATGCTCCCAAAGAGCTACATTGTTGAGGAGAACGGCAAGGCCTTTGTTTTTGTCGCCGACAGGCACGACCGCATCGAAAAGCGAGCCGTCACCCTGGGCGCGTACAATGAGGAGCTGGACGCCTACGAGATCGTGTCCGGACTGTCGCTGACCGACCGCATTGCGTTCCCTGACGAAAGCGTGAAGGCCGGCATGACGGCGGTAGACGCAGGCTATGCATCCGCAGAGCCCGCGGGCATGGAGAACGGCGCAGAGGGCATGGATGGCATGGACGGTATCGGCGGCATGGATGGCATGGACGGTATCGGCGGTATGGATGGCATGGACGGTATCGGCGGTATGGATGGCATGGACGGTATCGGCGGTATGGATGGCATGGACGGCGAACCGGTGGGCGAAAACGGCATGACAGAACCGGCATTGGATGCGCAGATGACAAACGAGGACGAAGCGCAGGACGGCGCCGAGGGATGATCGGAGCGTGAAACGATGATAGTAGAATTGCAGTCGCTGTGCAAGGAATATACGCAGGGCGGACAGCCCGTACCGGTGCTGCGCGACGTCAATATGCAGGTGGAGCAGGGCGAGTATATCGCCATCATGGGGCCGTCGGGCTCGGGAAAGACCACGCTCATGAACATCCTGGGCTATCTGGACGTGCCGAGTTCGGGCGTATATCTGCTTGACGGTGTGGACAACAGCGCGGCCTCGGACGAGGAGATGGCCAGGATCCGGAACGAGAGCATCGGATTTGTGTTTCAGACGTTTCATCTGCTTCCGCGGCAGAGAGCTTGGGAAAACGTGGCGCTGCCGCTGTCCTTCCGCGGCGTGCCGAGAAAGGACCGCAGGGAGCTTGCGGCGGAGGCGCTCGACCGCGTCGGACTGCTCGACCGGCTCGACTTTTATCCGGATCAGCTTTCGGGCGGCCAGTGCCAGCGCGTCGCCATTGCACGCGCGATCTGCACAAGCCCGAAGCTCTTGCTTGCCGATGAGCCGACGGGCGCGCTGGACAGCAAATCCGGCTTGCAGATTATGGAGATCTTTGACGGACTGCACGACGAGGGCGCGACCATCATCATGATCACCCATGAGATGGGCGTTGCAAAGCGCGCGGGCCGCGTCATGCACATCCGGGACGGCATGCTGACCGACGGCGTATTCAGCGCGCACACCGCAGGAGGCGACATCAAATGACGATAAAAAACTGGAGCAAGAGAAAGAAAACGATTTGGATTGCCGCGATCTCCGTACTGCTTGCGGGCGGCGTGCTCGCGGGCGTGCTGCTTACGCCGCACGGAAAGCCCGTAGAGGTCGTGCGGGTGAGCCAGTGGACGCTCGGCTGGATGCCGGATCGGCTCGAGCTGTACGGCAACATTTCCTCCGACCGCTCACAGCAGGTTTACTATGACAAAGACCAGACCATTCTTGAGGTGCTGGTAAAGCCCGGCGATACGGTCAAGATTGGCGACCCGCTGCTGCGATACGACGCGACGCTCAATACGATCGACATGGAACTGAAGAAGCTCGAGCTTCAAAAGCTGGAATATGACCTCGTCGGCTACTGGAAGACCTATAAGAAATATGCGAAGAAGGCCTATGAGAGCACGCTGCCCTCGCCCACGCCGTCTCCGACGCCGACGCCCAAGCCCACGAAAACGCCAAAATCCGCCGCAGGGCCTGCGCCGACGGGGGATACCGCGGGAGCGTCATCCTTTTCCGGAGGCGCGCGTCCCGCAACGGTGCGGCTCAGCCTGCGTCCCTTCGGCAGCATGGCGCTGCGCGGCAGTGCTGACGCGCCGGATGTGACGATCGAGAACCAGACGAAGTTCAACGCGGACGAGCTGATCGTCTACTTCGGCAAGGCGGCAACGGCGGGCTCCGCGTACTATGTGCGCGTGCAGCTCGACGAGTACGAGATCAACATGCGCTTCGACCCGCCGAAAACCACGCTTGTAACGGATCCGATCAACCGGCTGGACAAGGACAGCGCCGCCGCATCCGGCGACGGGAGCAAATCCGATCCGTATGTGTTCGAAGAGTTTGCGCCCTCCGGCGTGGTGCGCAGCATTGACCGTTCCTTTGTGAGCGCGCGGATCAAGGACGCGGGAAACGGCGCCTGCTATTCCATTCTTACGAATGAGGACGGAACGGTGCAGCTTAGCATGAACGTTGTAAAGACCAGCACGCCCACGCCCACGCCCGATCCATCCGCCTCGCCCGGCCCCTCCGATTCGCCTGGGCCGAGCGAAAGCCCGGGCGGGCCCGGCGGCTTGACAAAGGAGCAGCGAGAAGCGCTCATCCGCGAAACGGCAAAGCAGATTCGCGACGCGGAGCTGAAGTACAAGCAGCTTCGGCTCGATCTCCAGAAGCTGACGCTCGAGGGCGCGGACGGCTATATCCGCGCAACGATCGACGGCGTCGTGTCCAAGGTGGAGGACCCGGAGACCCTGTCGAACGGCGAGCTCATGATCGCCGTCAAGGGCAGCGAGGGTTTCTATGTGCGCTGCATTGTGGACGAGATGAATCTGGACAAGATCAAGGTCGGCACGGAGCTGAGCGGCACATGCTACGATACGGGGACGACCTGTACGGGCCGTGTCACGGAGGTCGATACGGTCCCCGTCACGACCAACTATTACCGGGGCGGGAACTCCAACAACTCGGGATACGCCCTGCGAATCTATATCGAGGACGGCGATCAGCTGCAAGCGGGGCAGTACGTCGAATTCCGGCTGCAGCAGGACGAGAGCGCGGAAACGGCGCTGTATCTGAGCCAGGCCTTCGTGCGCGAGATCGACGGCGTGAGCTATGTGTTTGTGGCGCGCGACGGAAAGCTGCGGCAGGAAACGGTCAAGCCAGGCAAGGTCATGTACGGCTATGTGGAGCTTGTGGGAACGACGCTGACGGAGGAAGACATGATCGCGTTCCCCTACAATAAGGACGTGCATGACGGCGCGCCGGTCAAGACAACGAAGGAAAGCGATGAAGCTGGCGTCGCCCGCGGCGGCTGAAACGGAGGCAGCGAATGAGTGAATATCTGAGAAGCGCATTGGACGGCATTTGGGCGCACAAGCTGCGCAGTATGCTGACGATGCTCGGCATTATCATCGGCATTGCGTCCATCATCGCGATCTCATCGACCATTATGGGTACGAACGAGCAGATCAAGCAGAACCTGATCGGCGCAGGCAACAATACAGTGACGATCAAGCTGTATCAGGGAGACTATGAGATGCAGCTCGAATACGAGCAGGTTCCGGAGGGCGTTCCCATTCTCGATGCGAGCATCCTGAAGGAGATCCGCGAGATTTCGGAGGTCGAGGACGCTGCGCTGTTTTACAAGAGAAACGCGTGGCAGGCGGTATATCACGGCGAAACGGGCTTGAGCCAGGGTACGATCCTCGGCGTGGATGAGAACTACATGGACGTTTACGGCTATCAGCTCCGCGCCGGACGCAGCTTTGTCCCGGAGGATTTTTCCGAGTACAGAAAGGTCGCGCTCATCGATAAGAGCGCGTCGGACACGCTGTTCCTCGGACAGAATCCGATCGGACAGACCGTTGAGATCAAGGGCGAGCCGTACATCATCGTGGGCGAGATCGCCCAGTCCGCGGCCTTTACGCCCGTGATCAATACCATTGACGAATACTATACCTACATGGATTCGAGCGGCGGCAAGGTGCTGATCCCTATAGGGACCTGGCCGGTCATTTACAAGTATGACGAGCCGGTCTCGCTCGTGGTGCGGGCAAGGAACACGGAGGCCATGACCGAAGCGGGGAAAAAGGCTGCGGCCATTCTGAACGGGCGCTTTACGAAGGATACCGGCGAAGTGAAGTATGCGAGCGACGACCTTTTGGAGCGCGCAAAGCAGCTGCAGGAGCTGTCGAGCGCAACGAACCGGCAGCTCATCTGGATCGCGTCCATTTCACTGCTGGTCGGCGGTATCGGCGTTATGAACATCATGCTGGTGTCCGTGACGGAGCGCACGCGGGAGATCGGTCTGAAGAAGGCGCTCGGCGCGCGGCGCAGGGTGATCTCGCTGCAATTCCTGACGGAGGCGGGCGTGCTGACCTGCATTGGCGGCGTGCTGGGCGTGATCGTCGGCGTCGCGCTTGCGTTCATTGTTTCCAAGATCTCGCAGGTGCCGATCTTTATCAGCGGCTATATCATCGTGGCCGCGGTTGTGTTCTCCTTTGTCGTAGGCCTGTTCTTCGGTGCAGTCCCGGCATACCAGGCCTCGAAGCTCAACCCGATCGAGGCGCTCCGGCACGAATAAAGGCATAGCAGACAGAACAGGCAAGAAAAAGACCGTTCGCCTTGTACGCGGCGGTCTTTCTTGTACGCCGACACCGGGCGGCGCGGCGGCAGCTCCGGTTGCCGAATCCTCGGCGCAGGTGTAGAATAGTACAGGCGCAGAGATCTCTGTGGCGAATACGGAACACAAACAGAAGGAGACCGTTCATGTCCATCGAAAAGGTTCGAGCGGCGTTTCGCCCCCTTGGGATCGAACACCGCATTTTGGAGTTTCCCGTTTCCTCTGCAACGGTAGAGCTTGCGGCGGAGGCGGCGCATGTAATACCGGCCCGCATTGCAAAAACGCTTTCGTTTCGTGATGCGGAGGGCGAGGGCTGTATGTTGATCGTAACGGCGGGGGATGCGAAGATCGATAACCGAAAATTCAAGGATCGATTTCATTTTAAAGCCCGGTTTCTCACGCCGGAGGAAGCGAAACAGCTCACGGGTCATGCCGTGGGCGGCGTCTGTCCCTTTGCATTGCCCGAGGGAGTGCCGGTGTATCTCGACATATCGCTGCGCCGCTTTGAAACGGTGTTTCCTGCGGCAGGCAGCAGCAACAGCGCTGTCGAGCTGACCTGTAAAGAACTGGAGCGCTATGCCGCCGCAGCCGATTGGGTGGACGTTTGCAAAGACTGGGAGACAGAGGGCAATTGAAGACAAGCGCGGCATTGTATAGATCGCCGCACAGAAGAATAAAAGCAAACTGCGGTGCAACGGAAAAAACCATTGCCTCGCAGTTTTATTATTCTTTGAATGTTTGTTCCCTCGTTGCGCGAACGTTCGCAGGGGAACCAATGCTTCCTTACAGACACTAAATTTCTGCTTTGCAGGAATAGCATACGACAGAATCCGTTGATACGCCCGTATGTTTATGGTAAAATATGACGTAAATATTGGAAGAAACAACAAAATAACAGGAGAGATTTGATTTTGAAAAGAGTAAGCGCACGACTGCTATGTAAGCTGCTTCGGGTCACAAGCCTCGCGCTCTGCCTCTTGCTCGTGCTTTGTTTGGACGGCACGATTTCGCACGCGGATACGCAGGTAACGATCAATCAGATCAGGTATTCTCTGGATACTTCCGGCCTTACGGCGGAGGTAATGGGAGGACCCCCCCTTTTATTCGCTTAAATCAAGAAAAGCCCCAATTTAGGGGCTTTTATATTACTTTTTCTTATCGATAAACAATAAAGTCACTGGATGCTTTCGGTAATTTTGTGCGCAATTTCTTAATTTTTATTACAATTTTGTGTTTTCTGCACACGAAACTGCACACGAAAAAGCATCATAAAAGAGAGTTGAAATAGTCATCCATTTTTCTATCTACTGCTAAACGCTCCGGCGAAAATGTATTCGGAAAAGGACTGACGGCTTTGCCGCGCAAGGCGTTTGCGAACATATGGGGCTGGGGCATTAAGGGAATCATTTTTCGCGGCACACAGTACTCCGACATCGCGGCGGACGCTTTTTCGGGCAGCGATTTTTATGAAACCACTGTGCCGGTCACGGTGCACGGAGCATATGGCTCTATGGATGCGCTGCTCGCAGGGGCGCTGACGAACGGTTTTTCCGTTACCTATTTGGATCCGGACGCGAAGAATGCCGCGTGGCTGCAAGCGCAGATCGACGCCGCGCCCGACGGCGTGGAAACAACGATTGCATTGAGCGCCAATGTGCTCGCCGAGCAAACGATCGTGGTACCCGGCGGGAAGAATATCCGGCTTGTGAATCAGGACGGAACGAGGACGATCGCTGCGGCAAAGAGGCTGAACGTCTTGTTCCTTGTAGAGAACGGCGCCGTGCTTGCGCTGGACGGAACCGACGACACTGCACTGCGGCTGCTTGGCAGCGAGGTGAGCAAATCGTTTACCGGAAATCTTCTTACGGTGGAGAAGGGCGCGTCCGTCTATCTCAAACACGCAACGCTGAGCGGAAGCAAACGGATCACGGCGCAGGAGGCTGCGGCTGTCTTTGTGAACGGCTACTTCAATATGTCGGGCGGCGTGATTGAAAACTGTCAATCGAATACGGTGCTTGGCGGGACTGTCACAGTGCGCGCCGGAGCCAAAATGGACATGACCGGCGGAACGATCCGAAACAATCAAAACCTTGCGCCAAACGGCGGAGGCGGCGGCATTCTTGTATATGCATGGAGCGAAGCCGATAAAAATGCAGAACTGAACATTTCCGGCGATGCGCTGATCACAGGGAATATAGCTGCGATGCAGGGCGGCGGCGTATGCGGGATCGGAAACGTATCGATTAACATGAGCGGCGGCAAGATCATTGGAAACGAGTCGGACGGCACCGGGACAAAGAACGGTTACGGCGGCGGTCTTTCCATCAGCGTTGCGATGAATGACAGTCAGATTTTTGCAAGCGACGCAAAATTCCATATGACCGGCGGCGAGATCTCCAAGAATAAAGCGAATAAATCCGGCGGCGGCGTTTACATCAATACAAACGGAGCCGTGCTTGAAGGCGGCAGAATCACGGATAACACCGCAAACGGCAGAGGCGGCGGGGTCTATGTCAGTGTAAAACCGTATACGGCCAGACTGTACAACGTACTCGTGACAGAGAACACGGCATATACGATGGGCGGCGGCATCTGGCTTTGCCCGACGGGTTCGCTGGAGGTCTACGTGACAAACGGCGGGGCAGTTTTTGAAAACGCGACAAGGGACAGAGACGGTGCGGGAGACGATCTCGCGTTCGTTTCCGGCGAAGGGAAGCTGACGCTTGCGGATCGCATGTTGGGCGGCGGCGCCTGTTTCTGGTACAGAGACGGCGGCGTGTATAACAATAATCCGGCTTACATCTCCTCGACGGGAAAAGTTGACAGCTCGATCCCGCGCTTTGATCCGGCAAACCCAGTCGGCCCCTATACAGCCATCGAGCATGGCGCGGAGAATTACGCGCTGAAATCCATGCCCGAAAAGAACGCAAAGACGTTGGCAGAGCGGGAAGCAAAGCTGATCATTTCGGGCAACGCGTCGGGCTTCGGCGGCGGGATCGGCTCAAACGGCGGAGTCATTATCGGCACGCAGGAGGAGTATGCGGTAAATGTGCAAAAGATATGGGATGAGAAAACGCCTGAGGATTCCCCAAAAGAACTGACGATCTACCTGATGATCGACGGTTTGGCGCTGGAACCCATGAAGCTGAATCAGGAAAACGGTTGGAAAGCCAGCTATTGCAGGCTGCCAAAGCCGGAGGGACGCATACGGTACAGCGTGGCGGAGGATCCGGTTCCGGAGGGTTTCGTCCCGGAATACCGCGAAGAGCCATTGCAGGACGGCACACTGAACGTTACCATCCTGAATCATTACCGCCCCGGCTCCGGCGAGGATATCCCGCCGACAGGGGATGACACACCGCTGGGACTTGCGCTGTTTCTGTTCGTGATCAGTGCGTCGGGTCTTGCATTGAGCTTTGCGTCACGCAGACGCGGCAGTAAGCAGAACTGAAAACAAACCGGCATGGGGGAAGCGCACCATGTGAGACGGGCGCCCACGGCAGGGAAAGTTTTCGGGAAAGAGACTTGTAAAAAACAATAAAGAAGGGCCGGCGTCCGGGTTTTGCCGTTTCGGACGCCGGCCTTTTATACCTTCTATCGGCGGCCGGCCGAAGAGACCGCCTGCGGCTACCTGTTTTCGATCTCGCCGAACAACCGCTGCGAACGCTCGTCCATCGGCGTATAGTGGCCGTGGATGGTCACGGCGCGGTAGGCAGGGCGCATGATGCGGTGACAGGTCACAAGCTCCTCAATGCGGTTTGCGCACCAGCCGGTAATGCGTGCGGAAGCAAACAGCGGAGTGAACACGTCCTCCGGGATGCCAAGCATGCTGTAAACGAGACCGGAATACATGTCCACGTTCGCGCACATGGGCGCATCGCTCTGTCGGCGTTCCTGAAGCAGCGGGATCCCGAGCACCTCCACCTTTTGCAGCAGGTCAAAGTCCTCTGCAAAGCCCTTGATCTCCGCCATGTGCCGGGCACCCAGTGGGGCAACAAAACAGGGTAACGAGCGTTTTCATGAACGGATCGATTTAGGCGGTACGCGGACGCGCGGAATAAAGTTGCCGCTATGCGCAAGGAGGCCGAATTCACAGAGTATCGTTTGGGTGGGAGGCTTGGGCGGATTTGTAAGACTTTATCGTTGATAAAAGCGCTCGCATGGAGCGTCGAATCCCGTGCGGGCCGCTTATCTTGGGCTTCGGCCTAGTCCTTCAGGCGCAGCCCTTAAGCGAAGTATGATATCCTCATGCCTTGCATGGCAATTCCATCAGGGCGGTCACGAAAACCAGCAACATATCCATCTGTAAAGATGATTCCGGCTTCACATCTGAACGAGTCGCCATCACAGATACGCACATTACAGATGGTTGTCAAGCAAGTCGCCCTCAGTTTTCATCAAATTCATATACTCTGTTGTGGCTGGCATATTGTTGTCGAGCTCTTTATCTGCATCTCCATGTTTTCGATACTTTGAAGGCGTGTATCCGGTTGCGGTTTTAAACACTTTCACAAAATAACTACAGTCGTTCATTCCAACGGATTCCGCTATTTGCCCGATTGTCAAGTCGCTGGTGGTTAACAGTTTCTTTGCACTGTCGATTCTTCGCAGCAGTATTAAATCATGAATGCTGCGGGAGAAGGCTTTCCTCGCGGTTTCACACAACTTCGTTCGCCCAATCCCCAATTCGCTTGAAATCGTTCGAAGCGTTAATGGTCGCATATGATTTTTATCAATATAGGATAGAATCAACTGAGGCTCATCGAGCTCCGTCTGTTTTACATATTCCCGCAGCCATATAAAGGAGGCGCAGGCGGACAGAACATCTGCATATGCCAAAAGTGTAGAACGCTCCAGCTGGTCGAGTTTGTGAAAGGCATCGTGCAGCGCCGACAGGTTGTCATGCCATTTGCAGCGCTGCGCTACGATCGTCCATTGTTCTTCTAAAGAAGAGTCGTCCAAAACCTGTCCGTACATAAGGTAAGCAAGGAGTTGGCCTTTCTCCATTACGGGAACGGCGACTTCAATTAAGCCGGCATGGCAGCGATAGATGTGAAGTCGGTTCTTTTCTCTCACATGGGTCAAAGCCCGCATATCACACTGTTGACACAATGTAAGTCCATGCGGCATGCTCTGAATCAGTTTGCAGAATTCGCAAGCCGTATTGCTCGTAATAACATCATTGAAGTTGTCATCTTTCAGGGTTATTTTTCGATTGGTAATAAGGTATAAGCTATTCAGAAGCTCTCCCAACTTTTCAAAATTGAAGATCAACGCCATTTGATTGCCCCCAACTATGATGATACAGCTGAGTATATAGCCAACCATAAAAAATGTCAAACAATTCGGACGATTTTACCATACTTGCGGTCACATGTCCGTTGTCGCAAAAGTAGCATCGCTCTATAATTAATATCATAAACAACAGACGACCCAGTCTCATTTTGATTGCATACCATATTCGTCAGTTGACTCAAACAAAGAAACTTGATTAATTTGTTTCTGGAAAGAGGGGTAAAAAATGAATGCGCTTTCAATTGATTCCGGCGGAACAAAAGTTATTGGGGCAGTTGTAACTCAGGAAGGCGACATTCTGTCCAAAGTCCGGTATAACATTCCCCAAAGAGATGGCGATTGTTTGGTTGAGATTTACACGGATATTTTCAATCAGTTCCGATCAAAATTTCAAATTGATGTTGTCGGTATTGGCGCCAATGGCAGAATCGACCCGGTGAGGGGGATCATTTTGGATTGCGGCGTTCATGCAAACTGGGACGGGAGGCATTTGGGCGAGGAACTCCGGGCGGATTGGGGAGAGATTCCGATTTGCATACACAACGATTGTCATTGCGCGATCAAAGGGGAGCTTTGGCAAGGTGCGGCTCGCGAGTTTGACGTTGTCGCAGGGATTATCATTGGAACAGGCCTTGGCGGAGCAATTGTGGATCATGGGCGGTTTTGGTATGGTAGCCGATACGGTGCGGGCGAGATCGGACATACTATTCTGCATCCTCAGGGCTTCCCGTGCTCCTGTGGCCAAAAGGGATGCGCTGAGCGCTATGTGAGCGGGACGGCTCTTTGGCAAAACTATAATCTTCAATTGGGGAAAGAGTGCTTGAGTTCGGGTTATCAGTTCTTTGACCGCTATCGCGCTGGAGATCCAATCGCCCTGAACGTAATGAATGATTTTATTGACGGACTGAAGCTTTTGATGATAAATATCTCCAATCTATGCGCACCTGAGGCAATCCTGATTGGCGGCGGCATCGCGGATACGAGAGATGTGTGGGGAAAGACGTTGGCGGAACGCTATAGGAATGAGGTCTGCGCGTATATGAAGAACACACGGATTGTTTATGCATCCGCGGGAAATGACGCCGCCGTCTTTGGCGCAGCGAAGTTTGCATTTGAACTGCTTGAAGCAACGGAAAGGGGAAACGTATCATGAGTCTCATTTATTCGGAAATTCAGGATCAGTTTGCTGCCATGGAAAAGTGCGCGGCATATTTAGATGATAATTTAACAGCAATCCGGGAATTGCTGCTGAAAACCAAACCGAAATCTGTTGTTTTTATGGGCTGCGGCTCAAGCTTCTCTCTTGCAAAATCGATGGCGGGGATACGGTCAATATGCGATCTGCGACGCCATCCTTTGCGGTTGCCGCAGGCGACGTTGCAATCCATGCGGAGCGTTATACCAATTTGGCCAAGGATGCGGTGATTGTCCCGGTTTCGCGCTCCGGAAGCACATCGGAAATTATGCTGGCGCTTGAAAGCTTGAAGGCAAAAGCTTGCGAGTCCACGGTAATAGGCCTTTCCTGCGTTAATCACTGTAAGCTGTCCGAGTATTGTTCGCTATCGCTGGAGATGCCTTGGTGCAAGGTTGGGCCGGCATTGACCTTTGCCGCCCGAGAAGACCTGTTCGCTTTAGAAATGGTTGAGCGAGAGTTACCTGGATCAACGGCGGATACATGCAGCAGATTCCGAGAAAACCTGGAATCCGCAATGGTTGCGAACGACAGGTATTGGGTAAAGCATTATCATGGTTCATTGCAACAACAAAAGTTCGAAAGAGCGTTCAGTTTGTCCGATCGATCTCGATATTACCTTTCTGAGAAGACAGTCAAAAAAGCAACGGAGACCTTGTGTAAGAACCTTGAAAGCGTTGCTATCCCATACGCATTGCTGCATCAGTATCTGCCGTGGCAAGCCGAACGCATTTTACAGGGAAAGCTAGAAAACAAACCGGTTGCCATTCTTGAGAATCATATCGGCGGTGTTATTGAAGACTATTTATATGCAACACAGCAGGCATAAAGCAATACGGAATAAGGAGGTTGAACAGAATAGAAAGAATGGTCGAAACATCCAGAACTACTTCAATCATTAAGGAGGAAAGAAAATGAAAACTTCCAAACGGTGGATTGCTCTATTGTTAGCCCTTGCCTTTGTTCTCACCATGATCGGCTGTAGCAAAGATACTGCCGGCGGTCAGCCGAGCAACGGAGCGACGGCAGGCAGTGATACCACGTCGTCAACTCAGACGTCGCCAACCAAGGCAGATAAGGTTACATTGACCATGGCAACCTTCCTCTACGTCGAGGCGCCGCATCGTGCGGTTATTGATCGTCTCGTCGAGGCGTATAACAAGCAGAATAAGAACGTTGAGATTTCTATCTCTGGCGCAGGTTATGGAGATTTTTGGAACAATCTTACCTCCGAGATCTTGGCCAATAACGAAACGGATATTGTACAGATCTATCCGGAAAATCTTGCTTCCTATCAGTCGCTGAGAGAAGGCGGCACGTTCCTTGATCTGACGGAGCGCTTTGCTGCTACGGGGCTGGAGGGTAAACTGACCGGTCAGGAGACCGGTGTTTACGACGGCAAAACGCTGGCCCTCTCGAACTATTCCTGGGGCACGACGGCGATGTTCTATCGCAAGTCAATGCTGGAAGCGAAGGGTATCGACCCCAATTCCATTAAGACGCAGGACGATTTCCTTAACGCCTGCCGTGTTTTCTCCAACGGTGATAATGTTGCAATCGGCGTGGTTTACGGAACCCATGCATTCTCCGTCAGCGAATGGAACCGTCTCATTGCCCGACCTGTTTCCAATGGCCTGTATTTCAAGGATGGCGAGAGCGGTCCGTACACTGCCGAACGTCTTAACTGCAATTCCGACGCCAACGTTTGGGCTGCTCAGTGGTGGAATGACTTCATCGCTAAGGAAAACTGTGCGAAGCTGGTGCTGGATAAGAAGGATTCCCGCGAAATGTTCTGGAACGGCGAAGTGCCTTTCTGCATGGATGGTCCGTGGTTCATCGGTATGTGCCAGGAGCATGATGCTGCAATGATGGAGGACATCGGCATTATTCCTCAGTTCGATGTCGTTTACAACGGAACAACCTATAAGCCAAATCCGCAGAACTATCCGGTGCTTAGCCTAATCAGCAGCAATTGTAAGCATCCCGAAGAGGCGTGGAACTTCCTGCTTTGGATGACCAGCGAAGAAGCGCAGAAGATTATTGCAGATTGCGGTCAAATTCCCGCCAGCGCCGAGTATGCTTCCTCTCAGGAGTACAAGGATGCATACCCCTTATCCGCTCTGTTCTATGACTTTATCAGCAACTACTATACTACGTTGGTTTCTGACCCGGCGATTCCGGAATACAACGAGCTTAACCAGGTTATGATTGATGCTGCGGCCGAGATGTTCAACAACACTTCGGTGGATGTTAAACCAATTCTTGATGCAGCCAGAGACAAGATGGCTGGTATCCTTGGTTCCTAAGTCCTAACAATTGAAAATGTGAGGTAGAGGGGGCTCCCTCTACCTCACCTGAAACGCTATGCTGCGGGTGATTCGGAAATCTTCTGAATTGTTACGCATTTGATGGAGGATTACCCTATGAAAAGGTTGAGAATAAAGAGCGACACTAAGAACGGCGTGTTATTTATTCTCCCATTGGTTGTTATTCTTGCAGTCTTTTTAGCTTATCCGATTCTGAAGGCCGCCCTTATGAGCGTGCAGTATTGGAAAATGACAAAACCTTCGGCGGATGGGCACTATTTTGTAGGGATTCAGAACTATCGCAGTGTTTTTCAGGACGACCTGTTTCTGAACTCCGCGAGAGTAACGTTGATTTATATGGTTGTGACAGTCTTTGCGCGTTTTGCGCTCGGATTTGTTACTGCTCTGGCTTTGAATACGAAATTCCGCGGTTGCGGCTTGGCGCGCGCATTGGTCATTATACCTTGGGCGGTTCCTGAAGTAGTGGCGTGCCTTGTCTGGATACTGATGTATGACAAAGACTATGGAATTATTAACGCAATCTTGTCAGGCGCTGGAATTCTCTCACAAAACCTAGGTTGGCTGCTGGACAAGAATTTAGCATTGCCGGCTGCCATGGCGGTCAATATTTGGAAGGGGTTCCCCTTTGTTGCGGTTATGCTTCTTGCAGGCATGCAGAGTATTGACCAGCAGATGTATGAAGCAGCCACTGTGGATGGCGCGTCGCGTCTGCAGCAACTTCACCATATTACTTGGCCGGCGCTTAAGCCTGTGTCAATGGTAGTCTTTCTGCTTCTTGTAATTTGGACGCTCAAGGATTATGCAATAGCGTATTTGTTGGCGAAAGGCGGTCCTGCGCATGCAACCGAAATTCTTACGATATATGTACAGCAGTCAGCGTTCAAGTACTTTGATTTCGGAAAGGCTTCGGCTGTCGGTATGCTCATGTTGCTGGCAAGCTGCATCTTTACAGGAATCTATTTCCGAGCCCTGAACAAAGGAGAAAAGGCATGAAGAAACCGCTCAGCTTAAAAATTGGGATCATTGTTGTCGCTTTAATTGTCTGCCTGTTCTGCATATTTCCCTTTTGCTGGATGATTTCTGTATCGTTTAAGCCTGCAAGCGAGGTGTATGCTCCCCCTACACTATTCCCCAAAGCGCCAACACTTGACGGATATCGCAACATGTTAGCGACAACGGGCGCCTTTAGCTTTACCACATGGCTCAAAAACAGTGTGATTGCATCCTTGTGTACCACATTGTTTTCACTGATCATTGCGACATTGGGTGCATATGGGCTTGCCAGATTCCGTTTCCGTGGACGCAATGCATTGGCCTATTTAATTTTGACCACGCAGGTGATACCGGGTGCTCTTATCATTGTTCCGCTGTACATCATCATGAGCAATCTGAATTTGTTGGATAACATGATTGGTCTGATTCTGGCGTACACAACCTTCACCGTTCCGTTCTGTACTTGGATGATGAAAGGATATTTCGATTCCATTTCTCCTACGATAGATGAAGCGGCCATGGTCGACGGTGCCAATCGCTTTCAGGTATTTACCAGAATTGTATTGCCGCTATCCTTGCCAGGTTTGGCTGCGACAACGATATTTGCATTTATTTCTGGGTGGAACGAGTATGTATTTGCGAGCATATTGCTGCGGAGTTACGAAAACTGGACCTTGCCCATTGGCATTGCAAGTTTTCAAGGACAGTACGATACCAACTGGGGCACCTTGATGGCGGGCGCTGTTATGATAACCGTTCCTGTAGTCGTCATTTTCTGGCTGCTGCAAAAACATCTTGTAGCGGGTATGACGGCTGGCGCAGTTAAAGGCTGATAAGCACATCCAACGGAGAAGTTCAAATACGAATGATTATTTGCAAAGCAAAGGAGTGTACAAAAATGCAAAAGAAAATCAAAATGGGTATTGTTGGCGCGGGTACTTGGGGTGAAACACATGCCTATATCTATAAAGAGCATGTCAATGCTGAACCGGTGGCAATTTGCGATATGAATCGAGCCCGCGCACAGGCAATTGCGGATAAGTTTGGCATTCAGGAAGTTTACAGTGATTACAGAGAGATGGCAGAGAAGGCGGATATCGATGCCGTTGCAATTGTCACACCAGACTTTGCGCATGCCGATATTGCCTGCTGCTTTGCGGAACACAAAAAGCATCTGTTGATCGAGAAGCCACTGGCAACGACGCGCGAGGATGCAGAACGAATTGTTGCGGCGGTAAAGAGCAACGGCGTTCGCTGCATGGTCGATTTGCACAACCGGTGGAATGCGCCGTTCAATACCTGCAAGCAGCTGATTGATGCTGGCAAGCTCGGAACGCCTTATACGGCGTATATTCGCCATAGCGACTGCAAGTGGGTTGCTACCGATATGCTCTCTTGGGCGGCAAAATCATCGATCCTTTGGTTCTTGGGCAGTCACTCGCTGGATACGCTGCGCTGGTTGTTTAACGACGAGGTTAAAAGGGTCTATTCCGTCAAACGCGAGGGAATACTCCGGGCAGAGGGCGTTGATACACCGGATATCTATCTGACGACGATTGAATTCTGCAACGGCGGCATTGCGCATATGGAGAACGGTTGGGTCACCCCGAACGGAAATGGAAACGTGAATGATTTTCGGTTTTCCATCATGGGTACTGAGGGAATGGTAAACCTGAATCTTTCAAACCATGATTTGATCACCTTTGCGGATCAGGAGAAGATGGTTGTGCCTGACATCCTTGTCAGCAACTTTGTGTTCGGCAAGTGTAAGGGACTGTCATATGAAAGCATCCGCGATTTTATCGATCGGTTAGTTGACGGACAGGAGTTCAGAGTGACGTTGGAGGACTCTCGCAAGACCTGCATTGCGCTACTTGCTGTTATTGAATCAGCCGAAAAGGGCGTGCCGGTTGAGGTTGCGTATTGATAGGAAAGGAGTATACGATGAGCACCTTAACGTTTGAAAAAATGAGCATTCCAGGGTCGCACCTTGGAAAGGATGGCAATTATCCGATTCTCTATAAACAGAAAATGTTTGAAAAAACCAGCATTTTGGACGAATCGGAGGGGCTCTATATCAATTATGGGAACATTTTGCACATGCTTCCATATACCAGCCAAGACGATTATGACCGTAAGAACGAGAATCAGGAGTTCGACGTGGCGGTCTTGGAAAACGATTATTTAAAAGCTACGTTTGTGCCGCAGCTCGGCGGCCGTATGTGGTCGCTGTATGACAAGGTCAACAAGCGTGATCTCATTATTAATAATCCGGTTTTCCGTCCGTGCAACTTTGCGGTTCGTAACGCGTGGTTTTCTGGCGGCGTGGAATGGAACTGCGGCGTCCGTGGACATTCCGCATTGACGTGTTCACCAATTTTTGCAGCGAAAACAAAGCTGGATGACGGAACGCCTGTTTTGCGCCTATATGCTTTCGAGCGTATTCGCGCAAACACCTTCCAAATGGAATTCTTCCTTAAGGATCACCTTCCGTTTTTGTTCGCACGAATGCGCATGGTTAATGGATCGACCGAGGTTAAGCCGGTCTATTGGTGGAGCACGATTGCGGTCAAGCAGGAAGAGGGTGCCCGCGTGATTGTGCCCGCCAACGAGGCATATATCAATCAGGACGAAGATCCTGTGTACAAAATGAACATTCCCGTTGTTGACGGCGTGGATCTCTCCTATCCGACCAATCACAGTATTGTTGTCGATCACTTCTACAATATCCCGGATGGACAGCGGAAGTACGAGGCATATGTAAGGCCAAACGGACAGGGCATCATTCATGCCTCGACAAGACGATTGAAGGGTCGCAAATTGTTCGTTTGGGGCACTTCTGTCGGCGGCGACAACTGGCAGAAATTCCTCACCGGAGGAACCGGGTATGATCAGCCATACCTTGAGATTCAGGCCGGTCTTGCTCCGACCCAGAATGAGAGCCTCCCGATGCCGCCGCAATCTGCGTGGGAGTGGCTTGAGGCGTATGGCGCCGTTGATTTTGAACCAAGCAGAGTACACGGCGAATGGGAGACAAGCAAACAGACCGTTCAGAAGTGGCTTGACGAGGTGTTGCCAGAGGAAACGATGGATGAGCTCTTGACCTCTACATACAAGATGGCAACCTCTCCCGCAGATGTGGTGATGAAGGGGCAAGGGTGGGGAGCTCTCGACAATGCCATTCAAGAGTCCCTCGGCAGAAAGCCGATTGCGGAATATTTGGATTTCGGAGCATTGGAGGAGCAGCAGAACGTCTGGATGCGTTTCCTGAAAAACGGGTATTTAGATTGCCCCGATCCCAAGGCGGCTCCGGCCTCCTTTATTGTGCAGAATGAATGGTTTGAATTGCTCAAGAAGGCAGTCAAGGCTGCAGATGCAAATAACTGGTACGCCTGGTACAATATCGGTTTATGCTATTTTGCACGCAGTCTATACGAAGAAGCGCTTGAAGCTTTTGAAAAATCCATGGCGCTCGAACAAAGTACCTGGGGCTATCACGGTCTGGCAAATGTTTGGCGCGTGATGGGTGATGAGCATCTCAGTGCATACCTCATGGCAAAGGCGCGTTCTTTGAATCCATCCGATTTAGCATTGGCCAAAGAAACTCTCCGCTTTGCGTATGAGGCTGGCGAGTATGACCTGATGAACTCCGTGTATGATGAGCTTTCTGCAGAACAGAGGAAGGCACCCATGATTAAAGCGTATCATGCTTTTGCGCTTGCACATACGGGGCGCCCGGACGATGCGCTGGAAATCTTGGAGGAGAACGGAGGCCTCGAGATCCCCGATCTCCGGGAGGGAGACAACTCACTGCCAAATGAGTTTATCTTCTGCAAGCAGGCGATTGCCGCACGAGAAGGTCGAACGCTTCGCGCAGAGGAGATCGAGGTGCCGGAGAAAATCGATTTCCGCATGTTCTTTGCTAGGAAAAAATAGAAAACTTGTTAGACGCCATGCGATCCCCCTTGGAGATTTCACACAAGGGGGATCACTCTTTAGGACAATGAAGCTATATCCAAGAAAAGTTCTGTTTCTTTGCAGCACGTTATTGATGCTGGCGGCCATTCTGTATGCGTAGTCGGTGTTTGCAGCACATCTGGAGGAGAGTAATCATTGGAGCCGTATTGCGACTTCTATTGTGTTCACTGTGTCCATATGTTCCCACTGCGTTGGGTCAATCCTCAGCGGATTTTTGCAGCCCTGCTGGACGGTTTCCGCAAAACTGCGGACCTGCGGGACGCTTTTGCTCGGAGGGTTTTTGCTGACAGGGCTTTGCCCTACTCAGACGGGGATACTTATTGGTTATGGGATGTTGTGCGGTTGTGCCGTGGGCATTGTGTACAATACTCTGTTAGGGTATGCGATTACATGGTTCCCGAAAAACACCGGCGTCTGCAACGGTGTGCTGCCTGCTTGTTATGGACTGGCCACGTTCCCGATTACCGCTATTGCGGAATGCTTGCTGAATGCCTTCGGCTGGCGCGGCGCGATGGTATCGTTTGGCCTTGCAGAAGGCGCACTGTTTTCCTTCGCTGGTTTTTATTTACCCAAGGCCCCTCCTTGGAAACGCAATTGAGGGAGGAAAAGGATACCATTCCGGAGTCTGTCGTTTCTGTTTTGCGTTCGCGCCCGGTTGTTTGCTCATTAATTTGGCTCATGATGATTACCACGATTGGCTTGGCGATCGTGGGGAGCGCGACGCAGATGACATTGGTATTTGCCGTCCCCGCAGCTTTAGCAAATTTGACGTCTGGGATTATTCCAGTTTTTGTATGCATAGGTCGGTTGAGTATCGGAAAACTGTTTGATACGGTTGGAAACAATAAAAAGCATACTACTGGATAATATTCTGGTCATCCTGGCAATCGTCCTGCATTTGAGACGGGCGCATATCCTTTGTTTTTCATCGGGTGCTTATTGCCTAGTATTGGTTACGGTGGAATGGCGAGCTTATGCGCTTGCTTGGTTCGCGCTCTTTTGGGCGCGAAAAACTATTCATTTGACCTGTCCATCATATCCTTACAGATGATTCCAGCATCTATCATAGGCCCAATCTTGGGCAGTCGTATTTATGAGACTCATAAGAATTATACAACCGTGTGCCTTTCGTTTTTAGTATTTGGATTAATAGGAATACCCTTGGGCTACTCAAAAGTGAACTGCTGTATTTGCAGGAGTTCCGTTCCATGGAACACTTCAAACTGGAACTCGTTGAAAATATCTGGATTACTACAACAACCACAGAATCAAGGCAAAACTGAAGGGCTTGCCGCCTGCAATTCACAGACAACAAGCCCTCTCAGCAGTTTGAACAATTTCTATTAAGATTATTTGTCTAACTTTTGGGGTCGCTTCAGCCGCCATGCATGGGTTCAGTTTTCTCCGATTCCCCACCCCTTGCAAACGTCCACCCAGCCGCTTGCCATCGCATAGGTTTCCAGCTCATGGCAGGTCAGCGCGATCGCGCTGTTGCTGCTGCCGGCCGCGGGGAACACCGTCTCAAAGCGGCGCAGCGACACGTCAAGATATACCGGTACGCCCTCTGGCAGCGCAAGGGGGCAAACCCCGCCCACGGCGTGACCCGTGAGCAGTTCGGCCTCCTCCGCCGCAAGGAACCGGACCTTGCAATGGAAGCGATCCTTAAACTCCCGGTTGTCAATCTTCGCGTCCCCCGCCGCAACGACCAGCATGCAGCCCCGTCCCCGCGGCATCGCGAAACGAGAGCGTTTTGGCGATGCGCGCAGGAATCACATGCGCGGCCTCTGCCGCAAGCTCCACCGTCGCGGAGGAAACGGGGAATTCCAGGATGCGGTTTTCGATCCCAAGCGGCCGAAAGGCCGCGCGTACTCTTTCAATGGACATGACCGGTCTCCTTCCGCCTGCGCCAGGCAAGCGCCGTAAGCCCCGTGGCAGACGACAGCGCGGCCGCTGCCGGAACGCCGCCGACCCGCGATGCGATTATGCGCGTCTCACCGAGCGTTGCCATTGTCTTCCAGCAGAAGCGGCACGCGCTCTCCCATCGGCGTATAGTGGCCGTGGATGGTCACGGCGCGGTAGGCAGGGCGCATGATGCGGTGACAGGTCACAAGCTCCTCAATGCGGTTTGCGCACCAGCCGGTAATGCGTGCGGAAGCAAACAGCGGAGTGAACACGTCCTCCGGGATGCCAAGCATGCTGTAAACGAGACCGGAATACATGTCCACGTTCGCGCACATGGGCGCATCGCTCTGTCGGCGTTCCTGAAGCAGCGGGATCCCGAGCACCTCCACCTTTTGCAGCAGGTCAAAGTCCTCCGCAAAGCCCTTGATCTCCGCCATGTGCCGGGCATACTTTTTGAGCAGCACGGCGCGCGGGTCGGACATGGTGTAGACGGCGTGTCCGAGACCGTAGATCTTGCCGGAGCGGTCGCCCGCCTCCTTGTCGAGAAGCTTTACAAGATAATCCTTGATGGCGCCGTCGTCGTGCGGATCAACATTTTCCTTGACATAGCGGAACATTTCCATGACCTTTGCGTTTGCGCCGCCGTGCAGCGGCCCTTTCAGCGAGCCGACCGCGCCTGCGATGGCGCTGTAGGTGTCCGTGCCACTCGAAGACAGAGCGCGGCAGACAAAGGTCGAGTTATTGCCGCCGCCGTGCTCGGCATGTACCATCAGCATCATATCGAGCAGATGCGCTTCCTCCTCGGTATAGCTCTTGTCGGGACGGATCATGCGGAGAAAGTTTTCCGCTGTGGAAAGATTTGCCTCAGGAAAGTGGATGTGGAGCGAATCGTTGTCGAAATAGTGTCGTTTGACCGCATATGCATTCGCAACGATCGAGGGGAAATAGCCGATCAGTTCGATCGACTGCTTCAGAATGTTCTCGATCTCCGTGTTGTCCGGATCCGGGTCGTAGGAGTAGAGCGAGAGCACGCTGCGCTCCAGCTCGTTCATGATGTTGCTGCTCGGATGCCGCATAATCATGCCCTCGGTAAAGCCATCGGGCAGCTTTCGTGCGCGGTTCATGATCCCGTTGAAGTGCTCCAGCTCGGAACGCGTCGGCAGATAGCCCATGAGCAGGAGATATGCCACCTCTTCAAAGCCGAAGGTGCCTGCGCTTCGGTGCGCTTCCACAATGTCCGTAAGCTCAATGCCGCGGTAATAGAGCTTGCCTGGGATCGGGATGCGCTGGCCGTCCTGCATGAGATAGCCCTGAACGCTGCCGACCTGCGTGACGCCGACAAGAACGCCCGTGCCGTCGTTGTTGCGAAGGCCGCGTTTGACGTCGCCGCGATAATACGACTCGTCGATATGATACGCCTGCTCGATATGCTGCGTGACAGAGTCGGCGTATTGCTCCAAAATGCGTTTGCTGTCCAAAGGATAAACGCTCCTTTTCCATGCTGTATAGTTCTACTATTGTATCGTGCTTTCGGAAGGGAGGCAAGCGGTTTTGCCAAATATGAGCAGACTGTTTGCCCGCGCGGCTTTTGATTGCGAATGCGTTCAAATCAGCGCCGATGCGTTTCTTTCCGGCAAAGAATGTGCTATACTGATTTGAAAAACGGAGCATACGATTCACCTGCGTGCGGCGGGAGAACGGAGGGAGAGACCAATGATCGAGCTGCATGGCAGCGTACAGCTGCGCAACGGCAAGCCGGTACCGGCAAGCGGCGCATCCGCTGCGGAACGCGAAAGCACCATGGCGTACCAGATCCTGCGCGCGCATGACGGACGCGGAGAGGACGGGCAATTCCATTTGCGATTTGACAGCCTGATTTCGCATGATATTACCTATGTCGGCATCATCCAGACGGCGAAGGCGAGCGGACTTTCGGAGTTTCCCGTACCCTATGTGCTGACGAATTGCCACAACAGCCTCTGCGCGGTTGGCGGCACGATCAACGAGGACGACCATGTGTTCGGACTGTCCGCCGCGATCAAGTACGGCGGCTGCTATGTGCCCGCGAATCAGGCGGTCATCCACCAGTATGCACGCGAGATGATGGCGGGCTGCGGGAAAATGATCTTAGGCTCCGACAGCCATACCCGCTACGGCGCGCTCGGTACGATGGGGATCGGAGAGGGCGGCCCGGAGATCGTCAAGCAGCTTTTGAAAAACACCTATGACATCGCAAAGCCCGAAGTGATCCTCGTGTGGCTCACAGGCGAACCGCAGCACGGCGTCGGCCCGCACGATGTGGCGATCGCGCTCTGCGGTGCGGTCTACAGGAACGGCTTTGTAAAAAACAGGGTTCTGGAGTTTGCCGGCCCCGGCGTCGTAAAGCTTCCCATGGAGTATCGCATCGGCATCGACGTGATGACGACCGAAACGGCCTGCCTGTCCTCTATCTGGGAAACGGATGCGGCGGTGGAGGATTATCTTGCGGAGCATGGCCGTGCCGACGCATATCATGCGCTGCATCCGAAGGAAGGCGCCTATTACGACGGTATGGTCTCCATCGATCTTTCGACGGTCGAGCCGATGGCCGCGCTGCCGTTCCATCCGTCGGAAGCGGTTACACTTCGCGAGCTGATCGACCATCCGGGCGATATTCTGCGCATGGTCGAATGCAGGGCCGCCGAGCAGTTTGGAGACAAGGCGCGGCTCCAACTGACGGACAAGGTTAAAAACGGCAAGCTGCATGTAGATCAGGGCGTGATCGCGGGCTGCGCGGGCGGCATGTATGATAACATTGCAGAGGCCGCCGCGATTCTTGCGGGCAAGAGCACGGGAAACGGATATTTTTCTCTGTCCGTGTATCCGCCGTCCGTTCCTGTCAATCTGGAACTGATCAAAAACGGCGTGCAGCAGACGCTGCTGGAGGCGGGTGCGCTGTTGAAACCGTGTTTCTGCGGCCCCTGCTTCGGCGCGGGAGACGTCCCGGCGAACAACGCGCTCTCCATTCGGCATACCACGCGCAACTTCCCGAACCGCGAAGGTTCCCGGCCGAGCGACGGGCAGCTTTCCGGCGTCCTGCTTATGGACGCGCGGTCTATCGCGGCAACGGCTGCAAACGGCGGCGTGCTCACCTCTGCTGCGGACGTGGATTACGAACCGCCGAAGCCTGTGCAGCGCGTATTTGATGCAAGCGTCTATGAACGGCGCGTGTATTTCGGATTTGGAAACGCAAAAAAAGACGAGCCGCTGAAGTTTGGCCCCAATATTGCCGAATGGCCGAAGATCCCGGCGCTCGGCGAGAATCTGCTTTTGCAGATAGCGAGCGTTTTGAATGATCCCGTGACGACCACGGACGAGCTGATCCCATCCGGCGAGACCTCGTCCTATCGTTCGAATCCGCTGAAGCTCGCATCCTTTGCGCTTTCGCGCCGCGACCCGGGCTATGTGCAGCGCGCAAAGGCAGCGCAGCGTCTTGAACAGCGCAGGGAAGCAGGAGAAGCGCAGGAAGAACTATCGGACGTTCTGCGCACGCTCGGACTGCGGCGCGACGATCTTGCACACATGCAGATCGGCTCCGTGATCTATGCGAATAAGCCCGGCGACGGTTCCGCACGCGAGCAGGCGGCGTCCTGTCAGCGTGTGCTTGGCGGCGCTGCAAATCTCTGCCATGAGTACGCGACCAAACGGTACAGGTCAAACTGCGTGAACTGGGGCATGCTTCCCTTCACGATTCCGCAGGAGATCGACTTTGCAGGAAAGACCGGCGATTATCTTTATGTGCCGGATGTACGGGAGAAGGTCCGCCGCGGCGACGAAGCTTTTCCTGCAAAGCTTATCAGCGGCGGCTGCGTACAGGACATGACGCTGTATCTAAAGAATACAACGAGAGAAGAGCGCGAACTGCTGCTGACGGGATGCCTCATGAACCACTATGCGGCGGAGAACAGGGAGTAAAACGATGGAACGAATCAAGATGCAGAATCCGATCGCGGAGCTGGACGGCGATGAAATGACGCGCGTTATCTGGCACATGATCAAGGAGGAACTGATCCTGCCCTTTGTGGAGCTTAACACGGAGTATTATGACCTTTCCCTCCCAAATCGGGAAAAAACGCGGGATGCGGTGACGGTCGAAGCCGCCGATGCGATCAAGCGGCTGAAGATCGGCGTCAAGTGCGCGACCATTACGCCAAACTTGCAGCGAAAAGAGGAGTATGGATTGAGCGAGCTTTGGCGTTCTCCCAATGCGACGATCCGTGCTGCGCTTGACGGCACGGTGTTCCGTGCGCCGATCCTGATTTCGAAGGTCAAGCCGGTCGTTTCCTGCTGGAAACGTCCTATCACGATCGCGCGCCATGCCTATGGCGACCTGTATCGCGCGGTCGAGTATCGGGTGCAGCAGCCGGGAAAAGCGGAACTCGTGTTTACGGATGAAGATGGCAGGGAGCTTTCGCGGCAGACGGTTTATCATTTCCGGGGTTTGGGCGTTGTGCAGGCCATGCACAACCGCGACGATTCGATCCTGTCCTTTGCGCGCTGCTGCTTTGCCTATGCGCTGGATGTGAAGCAGGACGTGTGGTTTTCTGCAAAGGATACCATTTCGAAGGAATACGATCAGACGTTCAAACTGTTGTTCCGGAAGGTCTTTGACGAGGAATACCGCAGCGCATTTGAGCAGGCCGGGCTGCATTACCGCTATGCGCTGATCGATGACGTGGCAGCGAAGGTGATCCGGTCGTCGGGCGGGATCATCTGGGCTTGCAAGAATTATGACGGCGATGTTATGAGCGATCTTGTCGCGGCGGCCGCGGGCTCGCTGCCGATGATGACGAGCGTTCTGGTCTCCCCGGACGGATGCTTTGAATATGAGGCTGCGCACGGCACGGTCACGGATCATTTCTATCGTTACCGCAGAGGCGAGAAGGTCTCGACAAATCCGCTGGCGACGATCGCGGCATGGTCGGGTGCGCTCAAAAAACGCGGCGAATTGGATGGAAATGCGGCGCTCATGCAGTTTGCGGAACTGCTCGGCCGCGCGGGCATCGATGTATTTGAGCAAGGCTATCTGTCGGAGGATCTCGCGGCGCTCTGCGACCCGGAGGAACTTGTGGAAATGCCGGACAATCCGCGCATCATGGCGCTGATCCGGAAACGTTTGGAAGAACTGCTTGCTGCTGCATGATCTCATCGATCGAGGCGAGCGCAATGCGTAGCAAGGACGTCCTCGTTGGCCGAGCCGTCCACGACCTCCGACAGCAGCGCCGCGGCAAGCGCATCCTCGGCCAAAGAAGAAGCACCCGAATGGGTGCTTGTGCGTAGAGGACCTCGCTGGCCAGCCGGCGTCTGTACGCCTCCATCGTCAGCGGAGGCTCGTTGCAAATCGCTCTGATTGAATTCTCCAAAAGAAGAGTATTCTTTGTTGAAGACCGGCGGAACGGATCACCCTGCATGCGGCCCAATGCCATCATGACCGGCACTGCCGCCCGGTCCACATCGTTGTACAGATCCGCTTTCTCGTGCACAAGGCGCCGGATCATCGCCTCATTTTGCAGGAGCATTTCCGGGCAGGCAAAGGCCGCGACTTCCCGATCAATGGCGGAAACGATCGGTTCTTTGCCGCTGCGCCGTATTTCCGCAAAAAAGAAGTGCTTTTGGCAGGAACAAGGCGCTTATCGTTACGTCCGAACACCGATCACAGAAGGAGACCCGCATGCGCTCTCTGAGACCCGACAAGAACGTTTGCGTTCGAAAGATCGACATTCCGTCCGGGAAGCGGAAGCTCCCGGCGTTGGTGCTGTCGCCGAAAGAAGCCCCGAGGCAGGCTACGGGGGTCCTGTGGATCCACGGCGGCGGATACATCGTCGGCATGAAGGAAATGGTGCATATGTCTCGGGCGGTGGAGCTTGTGAAACAGTTCGGTGCTGTGGTGGTGTCGCCGGGGTACCGGCTTGCACCCTTTGCGCCATACCCCGCAGCGTTGGACGACTGTTATGCGGCGCTTCTGTATCTGAAGGAACATGCCGGGGCATTGGGCGTTCGGGACGACCAGCTGATGGTGGGCGGCGAAAGTGCGGGCGGCGGGCTATGCGCCGCAGTCTGTATCAAAGCGCGAGATACCGGCGCGGTGAATGTCGCATTCCAGATGCCGCTTTATCCGATGTTGGACGACAGGGACACGGAGAGTTCACGGAATAATCGCGGCCGGATATGGAATACCCGCAGGAACCACTTGGCATGGCGCTGCTATCTGCGGGGGCAGGAGCGGGGGACGCTGTCGCCGTATGCCGCCCCGGCGCGCTTGACGAACTTCGCCGGTCTGCCGCCCGCTTACACCTTTGTAGGCGACGGCGAGCCGTTTTATGATGAGACTGTTCGTTATATTGAGCAGCTTAGAGCCTGCGGCGTTCCGGCCTGCGTGGATGTGTACCGCTCGAACATGCATGCCTTTGACATGATACGCCCGGAGGAAGCGATGAGCCTGGAGGCAGCACGACGGTTTCATGCACAGTTTGCCTATGCACAGACACATTACTTCGTGCCGCAGACGGACGGACAGACCCGTGAAACGGGGAACTAGGTTCAAAATCAAAAAGCACCGTCTGGATGCTTTGCCATAAGAAAGCGCCGCCGGAAGCCGCAGAATTCTGTCCGCTGCATCGGAAGGGTCTCACGGAATGCCGCAGCCTGTTTCTTCCGGTTTCAGATGCCCGAAACAACCCCGCATGTGCGAGCGCGGGACGATCCGATTAGGAAGAATGAAACAGGGCGTGTACTTTGAGCTATTGAAGCATAAAAGAAGAGCGTCCTGGATGGTGAGCTTGACGGCTCTTCTGAAGGTACAGGCGCGATACAACATCGGTATCCGGCAAAACGGAACAGAAAAACGCCGACTGCATAACGGCAGGCGGCGCTTTGCTTTATCATGTGCGAACGGACAGAGAGCCGAGGGAAATGGATTCGGATATGCGGTTACCTCTGATTACCGCAGTTGCAGCGGGAGCAGCGGCGTTTTCCGCCGACGGCGCAGCCCTGCAGCCGCTGGAGAATGTCGAGGCATTCGCCGAAGCGCTGATAATGCACGACTTCGCGTTCGCGCAGGAAGTACAGCGGCTCGATGATCTCGGGGTTGGTCGTCATGTTCATCAAATGCTCGTATGTTGCCCGCGCCTTCTGCTCGGCCGCCATATCCTCGACGATGTCGGCGATCGGATCGCCCGTGACGGCAAACATGCTGGTCGAGAAGGGGACACCGTTCGGATCGGCAGGGAACACGCCGTGATTGTGCAGCGTGTAGTAGCCCGCAAGCCCGGCGTCGGTCAGTTCCTGACAGGTGCAGCCACGCATGCATTGCAGGATCATCGCACCGAGCATCTCCCAATGCCCCATTTCTTCGGTGCCAATATCGGTGAGCGTTGCCTTGACACGGTCATCCGGCATGGAGAAGCGCTGCGACAGGTAGCGCAAAGCGGCGCTCAGCTCTGTGTGAGCCAACGAAAAGCATATTTCTAAAAAAGATGGATTTTTCGCTCCAAAAGACCAGACATCCTGTTAAGTGGAGTCCGGATATAAGCATCCATGTGTATGTGGAAATCTCCTAAATTAGGGCGTTTTTAATGGTTTGGACAAGCGTGGTGAAGGCTTTGTTCAGTATGCCCTGTGGCAGCTTGCATGGTGCCTGCTACAGTTTGAAAGAGCAAATTGGAATAACATTACATGTCCTGATAACAACTTGTTTTTCAAGTAAAACAAAAAACAAGACAAGTGATTATTGAGTGGCCAGACTAAATGCAATTTAATTAAATTAGCAGAATAATCAACATCCAAATGAGAAATAATCTCATTTAGATGTTGACTTATTAAGCGGCGATGAATAAAATAGTATTGGAGGATGAGATTATGCTAATTCAATTTAATTTTAAAAACTTTAGATCTTTTAGGGATGATGTGACTCTGGATATGACAGCCACTAAAATTTCAGAACACAATCATCATATTGTGCAAATTGGTGGAGATAAGCTTTTAACTGCTGCAGGTATCTTTGGAGCAAATGCCAGCGGCAAATCTAATGTATATCAAGCTTTTGAATACATGGCAATGTATGTAGTCAACTCCTTCCGCTATGGCGGAGAGTATACTTCAAAAAAACACAATGAGCGAATTGCACCTACTCCCTTCTTGTTTGATAATAAATCAAAGGAAGAGTCTTCGTTATTTGAAGTCTATTTTGTCGACACCTCCGAGAATGGGAACGGAAAGTCATATAATTATGGATTTTGCGTAGACCAACGAGGTGTAACAGAAGAATGGTTAAATTCTAAAGCAAAAACCGCACGTGCTTATTCACCGGTATTTTACCGTTCGCGAGATGAGAACGAATTGGATTTATCAGGTTTGCCTAAAAGCAGTCGTGAGAATATCCAAGTGGCACTTGAAGATGAAGTTTTAATCGTTTCTTTAGGAGCGAAACTAAGAGTTTCAAAATGCAAGCTCATTAGGGACTGGTTCTTGGACACAGAGTTTGTAGACTTTGGGAGTCCAATAGAGACCTTAATCCGATCTCGAACCTTACCGACTGGATTTGTTGAAGATAATAAAGTACAAAACGATGTGTTAGATTTCTTTGCTACATTTGACGATAGCATAAAGGGATTTGAAATCGAACAAATTGATAGCGATAAAGAAGATGATAATGATAAGCGTGTTTCTATTGATTCTATGCATCTTATGATTGATAGTGATCAATATGCGAAAATGCCTTTGTCAGAAGAATCTGCTGGTACATTAAAAATGTTTTCCTTATATCCTAGCTTGAAGGAGACTTTATCTAGTGGTGGAGTCTTATTTGTCGATGAATTAAATGCTCGACTTCATCCACTCTTAGTGCGCAACTTTGTATTAACATTTTTAAATCCAGAGCTTAACCCTAATCATGCTCAGATTGTTTTCACGGCCCATGATACATGGCAAATGTCAAACAATTTGCTACGCAGAGATGAGATATGGTTTACAGATAAAGATGCTGATGGTATCTCGAAACTTTACTCCTTGGCTGACTTTACAGACAATGAGGGAAGTAAAATTCGCAAAGATGAAAACTATGAAAAGAACTATTTGCTTGGTAAATACGGTGCCATTCCTTCACTCAAAAGCATTGCTTTATTGGAGGGCAAATAATTATGGGGCGAGAAAATAGACGGGGAGAACGACGGCCGCGTGGAGGCCTCCAAAACCAACGTATTCCTGAACTTGGATATTACATCATCGTTACAGATGCAAAGGAGACAGAAAAGAACTACCTCCTTGGCCTTCGAGACACTATCCCTCCTTGTTTGAAGGATAAGCTTGTAATAAAAGTTTTCCAAGCATCAACCCAGGACCTGATTGCCAAATGTAAAGAACTCATGAGCCGAGATCCGCAATATCGGATGCCGTGGATAGTATTTGATCGTGATCGTGTACCTAACTTTGACGATATAATCGCTCGTGCAAAAAGTGAGGGTATTTCTGTTGGCTGGTCAAATCCGTGTATTGAAATCTTATTTCATGCTTACTTTGGCAACATGCCTACAATACTGGAGTCAGCTCGTTGCTGTGAACATTTTGCTACCATATTTAAGCAGCACACCGGAATGGAGTACGATAAAGCCGACACGAAGATACTGGAAAAACTGCGCAAATATGGTGATGAAATAGTGGCAATTGAGGTGGCACGTCGACGCATGCATCAATGGGAAAATTCTGATGTGATTCGTCCATCGAAAATGTGTCCCTGCTCAACACTATTTGAACTCGTGAGCGAGATCGACAAGAAATCAATAGTGTAGGTATACATTTACTCCTATCTTAGGAAATAGCTTTAGAAGATTTATTCGACAAGTAGATCTTAGGCTAAAACTGTTCTGAGCGCTTAATCAGGTGGGTTTGTAAAAATTTTTTTTGTAAGGAGGAGCAATTGACTATGATGACACTAAAACGATTTAGGGTAACGAATTTTCATTTCTGTGTGAGCCAACGAAGAGCATATTTTTGACGGAGCTTCAATTCACCGTTCCACCGAGTAAAATTCAGGTGAAATGGAGCCGTCATTTGACCATACAGGTTTATTTGGAATGCGCCTAAATAATGAGAAAGCGTCGAGATTTTCGGCGCTTTTTTGTTTTGTAAACCTACACGAAAAGGAGGAACATATGCAATCTCAAATCATCGCCATTGCCAATCAAAAGGGCGGCGTTGGTAAAACCACCACCTGTGCCAATCTGGGCATTGGCTTGGCGCAGGAAGGAAAGAAAGTGCTGTTGGTCGACAGCGACCCACAGGGATCACTCACCATCAGCCTTGGTTACGACCGTCCTGACCAACTGCCAATCACCCTTTCCGACATCATGGAAAAGGTCATGGATGAAAATCCTATCGCACCCCATGAGGGTGTTCTTTCCCACGATGAAGGCGTTTCCCTTATGCCTGCCAATATCAGCTTGTCCGGCATGGAGGTATCCCTCGTCAACGCTATGAACAGAGAAAAGATACTCAAACAATATCTGGATAGCGTGAAGCGCCAGTACGACTATGTGCTCATCGACTGTATGCCCTCTCTCGGGATGCTGACCATCAACGCACTTGCTGCTGCGGACAGCGTGATTATCCCTGTACAGGCACAGTACCTTCCCGCCAAGGGCTTGGAGCAGCTTTTACAGACCGTCAACAAGGTGCGTCGGCAGATAAACCCCAAGCTGAAAATCAGCGGCATCCTGCTCACCATGGTGGACAACCGTACCAACTACGCAAAGGAGATCAGCAGCTTGCTGCGTGATACCTACGGCAGTAAAATCAAAGTCTTTGCAACGGATATTCCGCATTCTGTCCGAGCCGCTGAAATCAGCGCAGAGGGTAAAAGCATCTATTCCCATGACCCCAAAGGCAAGGTCGCAGAAGCATACCGAGAACTGACTAAGGAGGTGTTGAAGATTGAAAAGCAGCGGCAAAAAGCTAAGTCTGACCTCTTACGATGACCTCTTCACCACAGAGGACGCAAGGCAGGAAGATCAGCGGGAACGGGTCATGGAAATCCCGTTGGACAAGCTCCAACACTTTCACGACCACCCCTTTCAGGTGCGCCACGACCAATCCCTACAGGATATGGCAGACAGTATCAAAGAATACGGCGTATTATCTCCCGCTCTTGCGCGACCGCTTCCCGATGGCAGCGGGTATGAAGTGATTTCAGGCAACCGTCGTTTGGAAGCCTGTATCCTTGCAGGGATGGAAACCATGCCGGTTATCGTGCGGGATATGACCGACGATGAGGCCATCATCGCTATGGTGGATGCTAATTTGCAGCGGGAAAACATCCTGCCAAGTGAACGGGCTTATGCCTACAAAATGAAACTGGATGCAATTCGTCGCCAAGCAGGTAGACCATCAAAAGATAATTCCCGACAAGTTGTCGGGAATTTAGAAAGTGCCGAAATTGTAGGAAAAGATGCCGGTGATAGTGGTAGGCAAGTACAACGCTACATCCGCCTCACAGAGCTCATCCCGCCCATACTGGATATGGTGGATGGCGTTGCGGAGCAGAAGATGGCTTTCAACCCTGCGGTAGAGCTATCGTATCTTACGCTTTCAGAACAAACTATGTTGCTCAATGCTATGGCAGCACAGGAAGCTACACCATCCCTGTCCCAAGCACAGCGTCTCAAGAAGTTCAGCCAACAGGGTAAGCTGTCAGAGGATGTAATGATAGCAATCATGTCCGAGGAAAAGAAAGAGGTTGACCGCATCACACTCACTACAACTACGCTGTCTAAGTATTTCCCCAAGTCTTATACCCCCAAGAAGATGGAAGAAACCATCATCAAGCTGTTGGAGCAATGGCAGCGAAAACGACAACATGAGCAAGAACGGTAGGCATAAGAAATACCGTTTGCATGTCTTTCATTTTTCATGTATGATAAACAAGAAAGTGTGCAAGATAATGTGCAAGATGATTCTTCGGAGGACGCTACATGGAACACTATTCACCCCCATATACGATTACCGACGAAATACTTGCATTGGTTGCCAGTATATCGGAAAAACTGGGCAGAATCAGTACGGTTCACGCATTGGAGACGAAACCTCATCTGCGCCGGAATAACCGAATCAAGTCCATTCATTCTTCACTACGCATTGAAGCAAACTCCCTCTCTTTAGGTCAGGTAAGAGATGTTCTGAATGGTCGTCTTGTCCTAGGAGAACAAAGGGAAATTCAAGAGGTTAAAAACGCTTACGCCGCCTATGAAAAGCTCCCGGAAATCGATCCTTTTGATTTGGAAGAATTAAAAGAGCTGCATGGTATCATGACGCAGTTTATCGAAGATAAGTCCGGCATGTTCCGCACAGGAGAAGAGGGCGTGTTTCGTGGGGATCGATGCATTTTTGTAGCGCCACCGGCTATACGTGTGCCCGACCTGATGGAAGACCTGTTCTCATGGATGACCCGTAGCAAGAAAACGCTGCACCCTTTGATTCTTTCGGCAATTTTCCATTATGAATTTGTCTTTATCCATCCCTTTGCGGATGGGAACGGCAGAATGGCGCGGCTTTGGCATACGGCGATTCTTTCCAAATGGAAGCCGATCTTTGCCTATATTCCGTTGGAAAGTCAGATTGAGCGATTTCAGGATGACTACTATGAAGCCATCGCCGCCTGTCATAAAGAAGGCGTATCCAATATCTTTGTGGAGTTCATGCTCCATCAGATCGATCAGGTTCTGGATGAATTGACCATACAGATTGCAGAGGACGACAGGCAGCAATCCGTTTGTGTCCAAAAGCTGCTCTCAGTTATGGATTATGACATTCCTTATACTGCAGCGGAATTGATGGAGCGACTGCAGCTCAAATCCAGAAATGCATTGCGGAACAACTATTTATCTCCGGCTATGGATTTGAATTTGGTGGAAATGACCATCCCCGACAAACCCAACAGTCGTAATCAGCGATACATCAGAAAGTAACAAATTACAAATAGGTCACTTTACTATCTATGGGCTGTCTGCTGCACAGTACACCGTCAGCGAAGTCTCCGCCCCCAACGGCTACACCAAGGATGCGGACAAGACCGTCACTGTAGGCAATAGTGGCAAGGCCACCGTCACCATGGCGGACAGCCCTATGGCGCTGCGTTTCAATAAGACCGATGCCCTGAGCGGTAATGCCATTGACGGCGGCAAGTTTAGCCTGTACAGCGGCGATGCACTCATCAAGCTCCGCAAGGTTGAAGATGGCGTGTATACGCCCGACAGCAGCGGCAGTACCACCTTCACCACCTACAACGATACAGCCCTGATCGCACCCCTTGCCGTAGGCAGCTACACCATCTCTGAAGAACAGGCTCCTGCTGGTTATGCAACGACTGCGGATGTGACTGCCACCGTTACCGAAAGCAGCACTTCCACAAGTCCTGCTGTGGCAGCCATGCAGGATAAGCCCCTTGCGCTCACCGTAAACAAGGTATCTTCCATTACGAAGCATCCGATCAGCGGCGCAGTATTCCGCCTGTACGATAGCCGCGGCAACGCCATCAAGGTGTCTGCCATGGCAGGATATGACGGATGGTTTGCTGTGGATTCAGATGGTGATGCTGACTTTACCATTCCCGCATCCGGCGTGGCTTCTATCCTGTATCTCCCTCAGGGCAGCTATGAACTGAAAGAGGTCTCTGCGCCCAATGGATACGCAGTAGGCCGTGGTACAACTTCTGCGGTTGTAGGCAGCTACAATACCTATACCGCACCCGCATCCGTCACCGTGGAGAATGAACCTCTTGCCATGCTGCTGGATAAGGTAGATGCCTCTGATAAATCTCCCCTTGAGAATGTGGCATTCAAAATTAAAGATGCGGATGGTAATTACCTTCGCTTTACCGTGCAGGAGGACGGTAGTTACTATGTGACTGCCGATGGAGAGAACACCTTCAAGACCGATGCAGAAGGACTTGCCAGCGTCCTGTTTATCCCTGTTGGTACTTACACCCTTGAAGAACAGCAGCATCCCGGCTTTGCTCCTACCGAAGTGCAGGAGTTCACTGTTACCGCCGAGAACACCGCGAGCTATCCTTCCAAGGTGGGCGTGGAGAACTGGCCCCTGTACTTTGCCTTGACCAAAGCTGATAAGCTCACGGGTAAAACCCTTGCAAATGTACCCTTCAAGCTCATCGACAACTCCGGCAATGCGCTCCGTTATACCCAGCAGGAGGATGGCAGTTATAAAGTCACCGCATCCGGTGCGGATGCCTTCCTGACGGATGCAGACGGCAAAGCGCTCATCTCCCACATTCCCGAGGGCAATTACAAGCTGACAGAACAGAACTTTGACATGTACGCCGCCCACGCGGAAGTGACCGTTACGGTAACCGATACCAACACAGAATCCACTCCCGCAAATGCAAGTCTTGAAAATTGTCCTACTGCCTTTGTTCTGACTAAGATAGATGCAGAGACCAGGGCTGCACTGGACAATGTGAAGTTCACCCTCAAAGACGCATCTGGCAACGTGGTTCCCATCGCCCTAATGGATGACTGTACCTACCGTCCTGCCTATGCGGTTGGTGAGGATACCGTTGCAATCAGCAACGCCACTCTGACCACGGACGGCAACGGAGAGATCGTGATTCACTATCTCAAACATGGTACTTACACCCTGATTGAGCAGCAGAAAGCGGGATATGCACCTTTGAAGGACATTTCTTTTGAGATCACCGCTGCCCACTCCATCGAAGCGCCTCTTGCTATGACCGTGGAGAATATTTCCGGTACACTCGTCATTTCCAAGACGGATGCTGTTACGAAGGCAGCGCTGCCCGGCACCCGTTTCAAGGTGCTGGACGAAAGCGGCAATGTCATCAAACTGGTACAGGAGAACGGCGTGTATCGTCCCGCCAAGTCCACCGAGACCGGTATGGATGAACTGACCGTGGGCGCTGACGGTACTGCCACTGTAAAGTACATCACCGGCAAAGTGACCATCCGTGAAAGCGGCGCACCCGCAGGCTATGCTTACGCAGCAGATGCTACCGCAACCGTGGGTATGACCGCCATTTCCCATGAGAATGGCGATGCCGCCCTTGCCATGGAGTCCGTGGAGATTTCCGACCAGCCCCTTGCGCTGAGAATCAGCAAGATCCACGCAAAGACGCTGAAACCCCTGAAGGGTGCTGCCTTTGAAATCCGCAGCAGCGATGGCACTACGCCCATGACCTTTGAACTGAAGGACGGTGTCTATTGGTGCAGCAAGGCGGGCAGCATTACCACCATTACCATGGATGAAAACGCACAGGCTCTGATCTGCGGCCTGCCTGCCGCCAAGTACAAGCTGGTGGAAACCGTAGTGCCCAATGGGTTCTTCCCTGCACCTGCTCAGGATTTCACCATTCAGCTCACGGATACATACGAAAAGCCCCTTGAGATCACTGTCACCAATACCCCTGAAGTTAAACTTGGTCTTGACTCGGATAAATGGGATGATGTGCTGCTGATGGGCGGCGGAATTCTGCTGCTTGCAGGCGCTGCAACCTTCATCTACATTAAAAAGCGCAGAACTGCCAGATAAGGACTGAATGAGAAACGGGAGGCATTTGCCTCCCGTTTCTCTTTATGAGGTATGTATGAAAAAGACGATTTTCGTGCTGTTGATCCTGCTTTGCATTGGGCTGGGTGCTTACTTGGGCTTTCACTATTCAATCTTCACGATCCCGCAGCGTACATCCCAAGTGCTGATCGGTGAAACCGTTACGCCCTTACCCGCAGGGCAGATGCCAAAACCAATCACTACACAATCTCAGCCAACAGCAGAACAGCCCTTACAGGAAATCTATCCTGTCACAATACCCGATATCCTACCTGTGGAGGAATCCGTAGAGAAATCCGCGCCCTACAATGCCAATGGCATCCTTGGGCACCTTATCTACGATGGTAAAAGCGTCGTTGTGCGGGATGACATCGATGCAGCTACATTGGAGAAAAGCCCCGGATGGGTGCCGGACAGCTCTCTTCCCGGCAACTCCGGCATGAGCATTATCTTCGGGCACAGAAACCGCAAGCATTTGAAGCTGATCGAACCTATCGAGGTGGGCGATACCATCTCTTTTCGCTTTGTATCCGACAATCGCTTGGTGTCCTATGAGGTGACGGATGTACAGATCTTCGAGAAAACCTCTGACTGGACGCTGCCTGTAACGGATGAAGATGTATTGGTGCTTGTGACCTGCTATCCCTTTGAATATACAGGCAATGCACCGGGTAAGTTTCAGGTGCTTGCAAGGCTTATTCGATAAAACATCGTGAACAGAGGGAAACGAAACATGATTTCCAGTTTACTTCACTCCGGAATATGATATAATAAGATTATCAAAAAAAGGAGGCGCATTGTATGAAAAATGCAGCAATGACCCGCGAAAAAAAAGTCAGCAATGCGTTTGGAATTGTTACGGTTGAAGGCAAGCGCCCATCCAAAACTGCTATGGAAGTTTCCCGACGCTATGCAAGCGGAGAGATCAGTGCTGTTCAAGCAAAACAGCTATACTTAAAAGCCAACAAGTTAGTGCCATAACCGGCACTTTCTTCATTTAGAAGGAGAATACTATGCCTGATCCTTATCTGTACCCCAACACCAATGTTCTTATCAACAAATTTGATATTCAGGATGCCAAACGTCTTTCAGAAGTAGAAAACGATTTGGTATACATTAAACTCTTTGAAGTAGACGACTTCATGCAGGATTTATCCTTTGATACGGCTGGCTTAAAAGCATTGCACCATTATCTGTTTGAAGATATCTATGATTGGGCAGGTAATTTCCGCACCATCAACATCTTCAAGATTGAACGAGTTATTCCGGGGAAATCCGTAGAATATGGCGATCATACCCAGCTTCAGCGATTACTTGATGCTGCATTTTTCGACTTGGATGAAACCCGGTGGGATGAGCTGTCAAAAGAAGCTCGAGCGAAAGTCTTTTTAAGGATGTTTGCACGCATTTGGCAGATTCATCCTTTCCGTGAAGGTAACACCCGTACTGTCACCACGTTTATGCTGGGATATGCCAATCGGCATGGGATAGCAATTGATGGCTCGTTGCTCTCTAAGTACAATGCCTACGTCAGAGAATCGCTTGTCATGGCGTCGATAGGAGAGTATTCAGAATACGAGCATCTTGAAAAGATCATTTTGGATGCCATGGGTGATGCGGACGGATCTGAAACAGATGCAACCGAAGAAGCAACCGAACAGTACGCTAAAATCAACGAATACGAGGTCAAAGACTACTATTACCGTCAGTTTGAAACAGACAAATAAACCTTAAAATCCATACTGTTCTTAGAAAGGCACATGTGCAATCATGTGTCTTTTTCTTTACCCAAAAATCAGAAAGGAGCTATGCCATGGAACAAAAAAGCAGCAAAGACCGCTTGCGGGAGATCACCGACAGCATCGAACAGGGCATCAAAGACCTGTTTGAAAGCGAGAAATACAAACAGTACCTTCGCACCATGTCACGCTTTCACCGATACTCCGTCAACAACACGTTGCTGATTGCAATGCAGCGCCCGGATGCTACCCGCGTTGCAGGATATAACAAATGGCGGGATCAGTTTGGACGGCATGTGCGCAAGGGCGAAAAGGGCATCCAGATCATTGCACCCACACCATATAAAAAGAAAATTGAAGAAATCAAAATAGACCCCGATACCAAAGCGCCTCTGCTGGATAAGGACGGGAACGCCATCATGGAGGAAAAGGAGATTAAAATCCCCATGTTCCGAGTGGTATCCGTCTTTGACGTTTCCCAGACCGAGGGCAGACCGCTGCCGCAGCTTGCAAACACCCTCACGGGCAAGGTAGAGCAATATGATGTGTTCATGGAAGCGCTTCGCCGCTCATCACCCCTTCCCATAGAAGAAGCCGCCATGCAGGACAGCGCGGATGGTTTCCTGAGCCTGAAAGACCAAAAGATCTGTATCCGCAAAGGCATGAGCGAAGTGCAGACCGTGTGCGCTGCAATCCATGAGATTGCTCATGCAAAGCTGCATAATACCGTCTTGCCCATCCCTGAAAACGCACCGCTGTATCAGGAGGTAGAGATTTTTGATATCCCCGCTTTGTTCTCCAATGGACGGATTGCAAGCGAGAATATTCCTGAAGGGCTGTTCCGATATGACCTTCGCGGTTCGGATTACGATCCCGGCTATCCCGTTACGGTGGAAGAACGAGTGGTCGTGAACCACGCAGGTACAATACTTACCGCAAAACCTCTTAAACTTCCCGAAAGCGGCAGACTTGCTCTCACGGACGAAGAAGGACTGAACTTTACGGGCGGCGAGATCACAGCGTATCAATTCCGTGAGGAACAGAAGAAAGACCGCCACACCGAAGAAGTGGAAGCGGAAAGCATCTCCTACACGGTTTGCCAGTACTACGGCATCGAAACCGCCGACAACAGCTTTGGATATATCGCAGGCTGGTCACAGGGTAAGGATTTGCAGGAGCTTCGGGCAAGCCTTGAAACCATCAACCATACCGCATCGGAACTCATTACGGATATCGACCGCAACTTTGCAGAGGTATGCAAGGAACGCAATATTACGCTTGCGGTTGCAGAACAGTCCAAGGAAGCCATGTATCAGCTTGACGACAGTATGCTGCTGCATCTTCAGCCTACGGACAACGGATATGACTACACCATTTACGACAGCGCAGACAAGCACATCCTGGACGGCGGCAGGCTTTCGGATTCTGCATTGGATATTACCGCTGCACAGCGTGCGGTGTTTGTCCTACTTGATTTTTACCGATAGCCGCTATAAACTTACATTATGTAAGCTAAAAGCATGCGTTCCGCTTAAATGTTAGAAATTGGGAGAATTTCGAGAGTGAATATCATGGACATGATAAAAGAGTATCCTGAGCTTGTAAATCCCCCGTTATCTTCGCTCTAAATCAGAAGTTGAGGCGATGTATTGTGATGGGTTTCGCTCCTCTCAAGCTATTTTTATGGATCTGTGGCGCCAAGGGTTGCTCGAATTTGAACTGTACAGAGAAATCACTCCACCATGAATACCATCAGCATCCTTAGAAGATGGATCCTTGTAGGCTGATATGCTATCATGATAGAATATATTTTATACAGTAAAGATTCTATCAGAAGTATAGTAATGCAATGCCTCAAAAAAGTGTCTATTTAATGAGGATGTTTACCTATATGATGGAGGAATTATGAATAGTCTCGACAACCTAATGAGAGATTACAACAAGAATTACAAGGAGTTAGCTCTTTACGCGTTGATGGTTACTCAAAATACGACTGAAGCAGAAGACATTTTACAAGATCTAGCAGAAAAAATCTTGACAAACACCGAACAATTCGCAAAGGCAACTACCGTAATAGCCTATTATAAGACCTGTATACTCAATCTATCCAAAGCATACTACAAAAAGAAAAAGCGAACGATATCAATGGATACCTCTTCGTGCTATGGACATGGCGCGACAACATCAGACCTACACTCACAGCCAAGCGATCGCGAACTGTATGTAGATTTGAAGCGTATATTTGATCGTCTAACAGACTATGAAAAGCAGCTTTTAGAGTTGAAGTATGTTCTGGGTTATCAGAATAAAGAGCTTGCTGCAATGATGGGAAGTAATGCAAACACGGTTTCTCAGCAGCTTTTTCGCATAAGACGGAAACTGGAAAAGAATCTGGAACTGGAAGGATTGATGTGGAGCATGCTTCTTATATTTCTACATCAATATTACCATGCAGCTTATTGATTGAGGACGCTTATGCGAATGCGTAGAATTACAAAAAAAATCAAGGAAAATCCTGCGCTCTTGAGCGATGCATATATTCACTCAAAAGTAGAAGCCGAGCATCTTTTTGATGCAGGTTTTCCGAGTTTAAATGAAACACTTATACGAGCAGAAGCAAAGTCAACTCTGCCTGAAGAGGCATGGAGACAGTTTCGGGATCAGTCTCTGGATGAGCAAGAACAAAGAACCGACAACGTTAAGGCAAGATGGACTACATCATTCGGAAAATTACTGCTTACACACAAACGCGTTGCGGTTGTGGGCGTGATCCTCTTCCTAACGTTCTGCTATCTTTCACTATTTCCGAGCGGTCGTGCACTTGCGAAAAGTTTCTTCGACTATATCATGTCCATAACAGGAAGAGACGTAGAGATCGAAAGTACCGAGTATATTGACAATGAGTATATGAGTACAGGCAGTACAGAAGAGTTTTTTGAGATCAACACTGAATATGAGACCGTGGAAGAATTTAAAAAGAGAACTGGTATCACACCTTTTACCATAGAATGCGATGGCTTGACTTGCGTTAGTGTGAGAGAACACTATTCCTCCTACGCAGGGCGTAATTTGTGGATTGATTATCAAATAGGTCAGGATGGAGAGGTTTCCATTCTACAAAGTTGGTTATATTATGACGATAGCGTGTCGGTTTCAGCGAACTCCGAGTATGATAATTCTTTTACTCTGTTTAATGGGGCCGAGTTGCATTATGCGATAGATGAGATAGACGGAAGTTTCAATGGAGTGTCCTTGCTGGAAGACTCCATGTTGCAAATCAGTATCAATGATTCTGCCTATTTTGAGGAAGTTGTAGAGGCTTTAAAATAAAGCGAGGCAAGCAAAAACAGGAGAGGAAGCCCTCTCATGTTTTTTATGATAAGTATTATATTGAAAAAGTTTTGCTTCTGGATGCAGATGTTGCGTCACCGGAACCCGAGTAGTACATCTTATACGTGCCAGAAGAAAGAGAAACGCTTTTAGAGGCAGTTACAATTGTGCCGTTTCCAGAATTTGAACCACTTGTTACATATACTTCTGAACCATTGCTAATCCGATAGAGTGTAAAACTTACGGACAACGATTCTGATGAAGTTGTCTTGATTGTTGCCGTTGCACGAGTTTTGGAAAGAGATGCTGTCAAAGTAATTGCCCCCATCGGCTGAATCGGATCGAACTCATCCTTTCCCATCGCGAAAGTACTCCCCATTGTAGTCACACAAATCGCCAGTGCGAGCAGCATGCATGCAAGTCTTCGTTTCATTTTCATTCCTCCATTTCGTGTTGAGATTTTTGTAGGATCTATATATAAATGATAATCTTGGATCCAAAAGTATTATGGCAAAATCCAAGACATTATTTTGATTTTTGTTAATAATTGGCCTGTGAAAATTATCATATTTATAGAGATCAAAATTCTCTGTGTAGAGGAGGTGGTGCGTATGATTGTGTATAGCAAGGCGTCCTTGTAAACAATGAGCTGGGAAGCCGCAACGCGAGAGCGTTGTCGTTTGCGGGGATAATTTTTCTGTTTGGAGGCGCTTATGAACAAAAAGAATTAGAAAGGAAAAACAAATGAGAAAAATTATTTCTGTAGCATTGCTATTTATTTTGCTATTTGGCATGGTTTCTACCTCAAATGCCGCAGGGAATATCACTGGCAGGATGTACAACATGACTGGTACTGTATGTTGGCAGAATAGGCCAAATCTTTCCCATGATGAAGTAACGAGCCTCATGTCTTCTGGAGGATATCTCTATGATGAATTCAGCAAGTCTGTTGCGCTCGTTTCCGCAGCGCCCTATTGTACGGTCGATCGCATTCGCGTGCATCCATTCGACACGCCTACTTACGATGGGGGCGATCTGCGTATAGACCCGAATTATGAGAGCAACGTAGTGGGCGAAGGACAGCGAAACTATAATAAGCAAGTGCATGCTGTTCAAACATTACTCTATGAATTGGGCTATCAGCTGAGCGCAAGCGGAGATATGGAAGATAGTGTTGATGGCGTAGTTGGAACAAGAACGACAGCCGCAATCACACAATTTCAGAGAGATCACAACCTATCTGCGGATGGGCTTGTTGGCGCTAATACTTGGAGAGCCCTGTGCTCTAGCAGCAGTTTCCGTTATGGATCGACAACTTGGTAACTAATATCAATGCATGGGAAGAGTTTTTCTTCCCATGCATATTAAGACTTATGGAGGAGAGATTGATGTATAAAACGTATACGCTCGCTATACTGATGTTTGCTGCGCTGTGTCTGACAGGATGTCAACAAACGCCCGAAGAAACCTATGTGATTTCAAAAAGTGATAATACTTTAGAGGAAATCATAGACATTTCATTGGCAGAAGATCAACACATGGATGTGCCAGAAAAAATTTCCGATATTATATATGAAAAAGATGGGGCGTATTCCATTGCGGTGGAGGCATCCCCTGAAGAACCTAATACGACGGAGTTTCCGGTCGTTTCTATCGTCCCAAGAAGATTTCCACAGGCTTTAGTTGATAAAACAGTTAAGCATTTTTTCCAGAATCAGACTTTCTATGCAGCACAAACAATTAAATCAAAAGAGCAACTGTCTCAGGAAATGCAGCGTCTCGCTGAAGACATGGAAACCATGGAAATTGGTAGTGACGATTATGAAGCCGCTGCTAGCATAATGAATGACCTAAAAAAGGAATACCCGAACGCTCCTGATACTGTAACCGCAGAAATAGTAGAACCAGTTTTACAAATTGACGAGGAAACCTCTTATGAGTTGCTATCTGCATATGCTGATATGGGGTATCGCCAATTCTCATGGTTAAATGTAATAAACGTGGTGGATGACAGCTTTTGGAATATTCTCACAGTGCAGCTCGACCGCGACAGACTCTATCTTAGTTCGACTGATGCTAAAACACGGATGGATACTACACAGTTTACAAAAGACAGCGCATTGGAACTTGCGAACGAAACACTGGCTGCATTAGGAATAGATGGGTTTGCTCCTGTTGCCATAGAGGAAGCTTATGCAGAACAATCCAACGAATATGGATATGCCGTGCATTATCGTCACAGCGTAAATGGTATTTGTGTTGCCGATAGTACTATTCTTGATTTCTCTGGAGAACGAATACCACTATCTGCCCAATGGGGGAGCGACACTATCGATATTAGAGTTGGAAAATCTGGCATTACTGCATTTGAGTGGGAAGAATATGGGGAAATCATAGGAAACCGTTCTTCAAACGTTGAATTGCTCCCGTTTAGTAAAACTTATGAGATTGCCAAGCAGCAACTAAAAAATAAATATGCGTGGATCGAAACGACTGATATAGATTACCATCAAAAGATTTATGTTGATAGAATCGTGTTGGAATACCGCTGTGTAGCTCAGAAAGACTCCCGCGATACATTTCTCTTAGTCCCAGCATGGAGTTTCTATGGTGATATATTATGTGAATATCCAGATGGAACATCTGCGTTGATGTACGAGGGTCGAACGGATATTTGCCATCTTGTTCTAAATGCCATTGATGGATCAGTGATTAGCTGCATAGCGTAACTAACCGAAATCCAACAACATTGCTAAAGTCACCCAAATGATACCCGTACTTAGTGTTATGGTAAAGGACCATCTTTTGTATTAGGAAACGGTCGCATATGAGAGGAACGTAAACCTACAAAAGCAATTCAAACGATTCTCTACTATTACACATCTACTACGAGAACTTTGATTAATGAAGGTGGTGGAATCGACGGTGCCTTTGGAAGCAAAACAGCTGAAGCTGTTGAGTCATTTCAAAGAGTACACGATCTTTCCATGGTTGATGGTAAAGTAGGCCCTGGAACCTGGAGAACGCTTTATAAGGTTCTTGAACATTCTGCTGCAGGAGCTGGCGGTAATGCTTGGAATACATCTACGGCATATCTTTTTAGCAGAACGTATTCCGGCGAAGGGCGAGTAATGATAATTAAAAGAGCAAGAGCAAATGGCGCATGGTATATTAACTCCATTAATCAGATTTTTTATGAAGCATAAATGATTTGATTTTTACTGAGGTATTGAACAGTGGATTCAATACCCTCAGTATAGAATTTCAAGCACATCCCAATAAATGATTATTAGGAGGAAGAATAATGAAAAAACTATATTTGTATTATTTAATATTTTTATTGACTACGATCATATGTGGATGTCAAGAACAGCCCAACACTGAGATTATTATTAATAAAATGGAGATAGAACAAAACTTATATAAAGACGCTGAAGAATATACGCCTTATCTTGCTCAAGAAAAATGGAATGAGATTGTTTCTGGAAAAGACGTTACTTATGTTTTTGATGCCGAGATTTGTATTCCAGATGTAAATGCATATCCGATTTATGAAGTACTACCAAGCTTTTTTGAATTTGATAAACTGGATAATATTATTCGTTCTTTGGTTCCAAATCCTCGTATTAAAATAGAAGAAGTAGATTTGCTGACAAAAGATCAAATTCGTATGGAGATGGATTTGATAATTCAGAGCATTAATCTTGTAGATAAAAACCATCCGGAGTTTTCAGAAGAAGAAAAAAACAACTATTTGTCTAGTAGAAATGAAGATCTAGCATATATGCAGGAACTTTATAATAATGCTCCAGAAGAGATTGAAACAAGAGAAATAAAGAGTACTTCTGAAATGCGTTCAGAAACTAGTACTCGTACAAATGTGCGAGTTTACAATGAACAGGATAACCCAGAACTGATATGTGAAATGAACATGACTAAGGGTGACAATAGAGTTGCCACTTTTTCAATATTCCCGTACAAAGCATATGATATAAAATTGCATACTTTTGTCCCAATTGGAGAAATGCCAATTCCTCGTATCGAAATGTCTAAAGAAGTAGCAGCAGAAACTGCACAAGCTTTTGTGGAATATGTTGGGATTAACAATAATTACTCTTTGAATTGTGTTTATGAAGATATGGCATTTTATGATGGGCTGGTTGCAGTATTCACCCCCTCATATTCAGGAATAGAAAGCACATATGCTGTTCCTGCGATACTTCCATATCAATCACAGGATCTGGAGTTTTTCAGGATTTGGCCAGCTGAGGTTGTTTTAGTGTATCTTGATTCGAACTATAATATTTGTCGTTTTGAATGGAAATACCCCGCTCGGATAGGGAAAATGATAAATGCAAATGCAGAGTTAATGTCGTTTGATTCTGTAAAGGAACAGATAAAAAAATCAATTAAATTGATGAGCCCCGATATGCCATATTGGGATGGAATTGAACATCGACAAATTGTAATTGAACGGATAGAGTTAGGAATAATGCGGGTGAAACGAAGTGGAACTAGCGACGCATATATCTTGCTGCCCGTTTGGGATTGCTTTGGATATTTGATTGATCATTATAGATCACAAGAAGAAAGCGAATATAGGCTCAATGAAAATAATGATGCCATAATCGATGAAAATGATGGTGTTGGTACATTTTTGACTATTAGCGCATTGGATGGAAGCATCATAGATCGTAAATTTGGGTATTAAATATATCAAAAAAGATCAATTTGAATTGCTTTACTTGTACTGGTGGAGTTAACAATGATTCGTATATTCAGGAAGGAGTTCATTATTGGCATAGTAGGCGTTGCGGTTTGCCTTTGTGCGGATGCTTTTTCGGATGTTGTTGTGCTTTTGATGGAAATAACTCCAACGGCAATACTATGGGCTCATCAAAAGATTATATTTCAAGCATTATCTGATGATGTGATATTATTTGCTGCACCAATCTTTGCGACAGTTCCTTTTTCAGGGGCTTTTGTTGAGGATGTAAAAAGTGGATATACGAAGCAAGTTCTGCCAAGGACGACTGTAAAAGATTATGTTATAAGAAATGAAATGACATGTGCGGTATCTGGCTTTTTAACGATTGTGTTTGGATTGCTAATAGGTGCTGCAATTATTACCCTTGCGATAACTCCAATTGAGACATTCTCCAGTGTTCCGGTAGAATCGGTTTTTGTCAAAATCATAGGGAGAATTGGATTGTATGGTCTTGCTGGTGCCCTCTGGGCCATGGTTGGAATGCTGTGTTCCACGATCACTATGAACTCCTACATGGCATATGCCTCTCCGTTTATCCTGTATTATGTGCTTATTATTTTGCAAGAACGGTATGCACGCGACTATTTCATGCTTAATCCACAGAATTATCTGACTCTTGAAGGAAAGTGGCCATTTGGTGGGTGGAGCGCAGCAATCACAATGCTGGTTTTGCTGATTGCCGTCATGCTGGGGTTCCAACTAAATCTATTGTAATAGGAGATACTATTTTGAAGAAATATTTTTTGATTCTAATGTCATTTTTCGTACTTCTTGCATTGTTCGGATGCGTTCCAACACCTGAGGAGGAGTTTATTAAACAAAAGGACAGCAATACTATGCTGGAACAGGCCAAAACAAACGAAAATGGCACAAGGGTTATTGACGTACTTGCTTCTGCGGGAATCAATTCGACCGAGAATAACTCGAATGGAAATCTTCCGATAGAAACTTACCAGTATGAAGCAACGGATTCGACCGGATTTGCGCATTTGAAAGTGGATGCAAAGATCGTTTTGCCGGACGTAGAGCATCTACCCATCGCACGCGTTTCTTCCGTGCCATTTACAGAAGCGGAGGTAGAAGCGTTGTATCGCGCGCTGCAATCCGATACCGTTACAATTGCAAGCGATGGTCCGCTGTTCAAAGGATTTTGGCAACCCACGTTAGATGACCTTACCAAACAATATCAAAACGGTGTTTATGACGATAAATATGATACCGCAGAAGATGTGATGAAAGCGATGCAAGATGTTATGCAAAAAATGGAAAAGGAGCCGGATAAACCGATTCCGATCAAACCTGATTTTTCTTTTCAAAAACTTGATGATTACTCTTTAACAGCAGAAATAACAGGAGTACGAGAGGACAGATATGTTTCTAGACTCTCGGTACAAAACAACACTGATGCTGATTATATGACAGCATGGGTAGAAGCTGAGTATATCCGTGATATACAACAGTATGGACTTTTAAATAGATCAATCGAAGCACATTCCATGTCCCGGGGTAGCACGATTTCTTCCAGATGGGGAATGCTTTATGAAAACAACATTCCCATAGTTCCCCCGCAGATAGAAGAATCTATTGCGTTTCGCATGGCAGAGCAAGTGATCGAAACCGCTGAATTGAGGGATTATGTGTGTACTGGAAAATGTGTTACGCCTTTTTATCAGCATTTGGAAGACATTCGGGACGGTTGCCCGGGAAAGTATGAGTTTATTTTTACCCGTAAAGTCAATGGTGCCGCCGAAACATTTATGAATACCGCGATAGCTTGTGGTTCAGAGGAGGAAGCAGTAAGAGCTGAGTGGCCTTATGAGCGCATCCATATCTATGTGGATGATCAAGGCATTTTTGCCTTCCTGTTCTACGGAAAAAGCAAGGTATCGCAGATCATCAATCCGCAGGCGACGATGCTGCCATTTAGCGAGATTCAATCTATCTTTGAAAAGCAGTTTTTGGTTCGATGCGGCGACTATGTTGCGGGTAGAACTGGGGATGGAGAACGGACGTATGAGATCACAGAGGTTCGGCTTGGTCTGCAGCGCATTTTTGAAAAGGATCGTTTGGTAGACGGACTGTTGGTTCCGACATGGAGTTTTTTCGGGACGTATACCGATGAAAAAGGCTTTAAGTATGGCTTGGATGGGCATGATGCATGGTTTACGATCAATGCGGTAGACGGAACGATAATTGATCCATATATAGGGTATTAAAGCGCAAAACGCGCTTAGGAAAGGGGGCGTATAACGATTGCAGAGAAATATCTGTAGTCAGAAGAAAAATGCAGTTCGCCGAAAGAGTGATCAAAACAAACCAACTGACAACAGAAAGGAGTAAAAACATGAAGAAATTTGTAGCTATTATTTTGACGCTGATTATAGTTCTCTCGATTGCATCTTTATCTTTTGCGGATGGCAATATGAATACTCCATATTCGTTAACAAACAAATATGTTTATGGGGGAGCTGGACAAGCAGTCAAAACGAGCCAAATGCGAAGCGAACCGAATTCTCTCGATTTCAAAGCCACAAATATCGTATGGCGATCAGGAATGCAGGAGAGCGACAAAAACCCTAAATTCTCAGGACACTATGCCGGAACTTCAACAAGATGCACCTATATAAAGAACATTGCCGTGAATAAATATCAAAAAGCGACATATACGGGAGGAAGCATCGGCACGATGGTTGATGTTTATATGAGCATTGCCAGTGCAAACACCACCCATTATATGAGGGTCACCGGATCTGGTGTAATTTAAGTGATGGATGTGCAGCAGCACATCCAAGAATGGGTGTGCTGCTGCAATGATAGATCTTAACGCTCGTCATTAAAGAGGATGGTGGAAAAACGATTATGGATTACAAAAAAAGATTGATACGCATAGGAAGCATTCTGTTTTTTGTTGTTTTTATAGGAATTGCGTGCAAAAGAGATATTGTTAAAGTAGACATCACTGATGCGTTTGAACGGGCGGAAATATCATCTGAAGGGCTGCTTTTTCATGCAAATACCCGTCAAAAACAGTTTTCGGATGATGAAATACAGAGTATGATTTATACCGTATCCGGGGATGCTCCGCAGTTATATAAAGCTTATGAAATAGGCAAAGATGAATGGCAACGGATCATTAATGAAGCGCGGAGAGGAGAATCTTTTGAAGCTTCCGTGGATGCATTGCAGGAAAAAGTAAACGCAACAGCAAAAGAAAAGAGTACAGTTTTTCCTACCGTTCTTTCAGATATTGCTGTTGGAATGATGAAAGAGGTTTATTTCTATAACAACGGGAATATTTCCGCTTGTACTTTTATTCGAGGCGGGGATATGTTTGCCTATTTTCGTGATATGAACATGAATGTTTTGGGAGAGGGGCTGTGTCAAAACGGTGTTCAAAATGAAACGCAGGGTAATGCTTATGATTATGAGCATTGGCTCCTTCCGGGCGAACCGGATATTTCTAGAGAGGATGCACTCCATACTGCACAGCATTATTTGGCGGAATTGGGAGCAGACCTTGATTTGTTTTTTGTAGAACCATGTACTGTTTTAAATTATGGACTTATTAAAAGTGTCGGATGGAAATTCGTTTTTACAAGAGAGATAGATGGTTTAAAGTCGCACTTTCGCGACGGTCAATGGTGTACCGTTGAACCAAACGCTTTGCCTATAGTTGGCGCTCCGTGGGAACAGGAAGTTTGCATTATCACAATAGATGGAGAAGGACTTTGCCAAATATGGTGGCAAGGTGCAACAGAAATAATATCTGTTGAAAAGACATCAACAAAAATAGTTCCTTTCAACACTATTCGACAAGATTTAGACGATTGGTTGTGGAAAGTGTATGTAGATAAAGATCATGTTGAACAAACGATGGAAGTGCAAATTACAAATGTTCAATTGGGTATTGCTATGATTGCAGTCGATACTGAATATAAGGAAGGACAGTATATTCCCTGTTGGTACATTGATTTCAAAATACGATGGAATTACGGGAATGGTAGCAGCAGTTGGGAAGATGAGCAAATCATTTTTAGTGCATTTGATGGGAGTTATATAGAACCCCGCATTAAAGATGAAAAGCTAAAAGAACTTTTATAATCGGGATGGAAAAGGAAAAGTCTGCCGATGATTATAAATCGGCAACAGCGTTCCAAGCGGAATCCGATACGACACAGGAGGGGGAAGCCGGAATGAAACGGATCGCGCTTGGCATCCCGGTGAAAGGAAATGGAAATGAGACAGATTTTCGGAGACATAAAGCGAGCAGTATTCGGACGGTCATTTCTGATCGCATTCTTGGGCATGATACTGTGCCTTATGATCGGCGCATTTTCGGATGCGCTTTCCGTGTTCCGCATGGAGGAGGTCCGTGTGATGTACGGCTACCACCGAGAGTTACTGCTGAAAACGCTTTCGAGCGACATCATCCTGTTCGCGGTGCCGATTCTTGCCGCGATTCCCTACACGACCGCGTTTACCGACGATGTGAAGTCCGGGTACTTAAAGCCATACCTCACGCGGACAAGCGTTTCGCGCTATATCCTCGGCAAGGGGATTGGTTCGGCAGTCTCCGGCGGACTTGCGCTGATATTCGGTATCGTAACCGCGCTCGGGATCTTCTTTCTCGTTTTTTCGCCGTTTGAGGTCTACGGCGAATACGCGGTCAAATCGCTGCTCCCAGATATCGTTCTCCGGCTGTTCCGGTTCTTCTTTGCTGGCGCGCTGTGGGCAAGCGTTGGGCTTTTGGCGTCGTCGCTCACGCAGAACGTGTACCTCGCGTACGCTGCGCCGTTCATTTTCTATTACGTTCTGATCATTCTGCAAGAGCGATATTTCCGCACGACGTTCATGCTGAATCCGAAGAACTATCTCACCATGCAGGGCGCGTGGCCCTTGGAGGGCAAGAGCGCGGCTTTAACACTTCTCATGCTTGTGCTGATTTTGCAGCTTGTGTTCTATATGACTGCGCAGACCGAACTCCGCGACGATAAGCGGCAGAAGAAACATTACTTTGCGCAGAACCTTTCGCAAAAACGGCTGATAAAGCGCATCGAGCGTGCCAAGCCGAAAAAGGGAAAGAAGATTCCGGGACTCTATGGGGTTTCTCAGGTCGGCGCGGTCGTGCGGTACAATTTCCGCATGTGGCGCGGCAATGTGCGCATCGTTCTCACGTTCGCACTCGCGTTTATTCTGTGCTTCCTGCTTTCGGACAAGGCGGCGTCGTTTGCGTATGATATGAATACGGCAATGCAGGCGTTTGAGCCGTTTGTTTGGACGTTCGGGGATGCAAATTCAGTACTCCTTATATCCCTGCTTTTGGTTCTACTGTTTGTAGATATGCCCTTCCTCGGCGCTGGAGTCCCCTACTACCTGATCCGAATGCGCCGAAGAACCTGGCTCATGGGACAAACGATCTACGCTGTGCTTGCAACCATTATGTACATCCTGTTTATCTTCACCGCCACAAGCCTGATCTGCATGAGTAACAGCTTCATCGGAAACATGTGGTCAGAAACAGCAGCAATCCTTGGGTATTCCGGTGCGGGAAAAGCGGTAGCTCTACCAGCACTTGTTAAGACGCTTGAGATGAGCCGACCCTATCAGTGCGCAGGCACGATATTATTGCTGATGTTGCTCTATACGCTTTTTATGGTTTTTCTGATGTTCTATCTGAATATCCGTCTTGGGAGAACGGCGGGTATTGTGGGCGCATTTGCGATAAACCTTTTTGGTTTCTTATTGAATCCGCAATTGTTCAAGCAACTGTTTAGCCTGCCTGATGAACTGATGTACAAAGCCAATGTTGCTAGCCATAACATTCAGGATATCGAGGAACTGTGTGATACGGTTTGTGAGATGGATGCAGGCGAAATGACAATGATCAAAACATAAAAGGCAAAAGAAAAAGTCCCCGTAAACAATGAGCCGGGAAGCCCAATCACAAAGTGATGGCGTTTGCAGGGACAAGATTAGTATAACAAAACCCGGCGATAAGTCAAGCGAGGGAACGAATGTTAAACGGAACACGCATGCGAAGAAAGAAAAACAATAGGCGGACATATTGGTGGATCATTGGTACAGTTGCTGTAGCCTGTGTTGCGCTTTGTTCCAAAACTGCTTATGCAAACAATGGCGACTCTGCACCTGAAGGTGAGGGAATTGTAGTCATTACAACCGCAGAGCCAACGCAGACACCGAAACCTGCAGCGGCAGATCTGATTATCGACAGCAACAATCTTTACGAAGGGATGGCACGTACCTATCGGCAAGGATACTCGCCGAGCATGGAAAATGGTGTTGTTTCTATTGTCTTGCCTTTGATTGCGACCAATCCGCTTGCTAATGACACGCTGATGGCAGGTATGAATCTTGGTAGTGTTAGCGGATCTCCGTTTGTATACGGCAGTTACCAACAGCGGGTCGCTCTCAGTACGCAGAAGATTAGCAATGGAAAAGATACCATTGCGGCATATTACATCCGCTTCGATGTTGCCCTGAATGATCAAAGGAAAAATGGCGTTTATCCTGTTGAAATTGATGTTACAGCCAATGATCTAGCCGGGAATACGATTAAAAAGACTTTCTCTGTATATGTAACCATTGGAGATGAGAAAGCAACACCGCAACCAACAGATCCACCTCAACAAAGTTCAGGAAGCAGTGGGCCAACCGCTTCAAAACCTGTGCTCATGGTTACAACCTGTACAACAAGCGCGCAAACAATTGCTGCAAACGATAGCTTTACTACAGATATCATAATAAAAAATGTTGGTCGACGCACAGCGCACAATATTCGTGCCACAGTTTCGAGCGATGATGCGAATATCATTCTGCTGAATGATCATAGTGCGCAGTACAAGCAAAGTTTAAAAAGCGGAAAAGAAGCGGAATTTTCCTTTGAAATGCAGGCACTGCCTATGGCGCTTGCAGGTTTGCACACGATGACAATAACGCTTACATATGAAAGCACGGATAACGTTTCTTTTACTGAAACTGCAATTTTCCGTGTTACGGTGGAACAGCCCGTTTTTTTTTCATATGATGAAATCAAGCTGCCTGAAAAAATCACATCGGGAGAGTCTTTTTCCCTTCCTGTTTGTGTTTACAATACCGGGCTTACACCTATGTATAACGTAAAATGCACCTTGGATGTTCAAGGGCTGATTGCAGCTTCTGCATATCTCGGAAATCTGAGCCCGCAACAATCTTCTGACAAGATGATGTCCGTATTTGCAACGACCATAGATTCAACAACCCGATATGGTACCACATACGGATCAGCCAGCATTTCTTATGAGGATGCGCAAGGAACGGAATACAAAGAGGTTGTTGAATTAAAAATTGAAATACTCGAGCCGCCGAAGCAAACGGATGAAGAAAAGCTAAAAGAACAAGAAAAGGCAGAAGAACAAGAAACACTTTCGCAGTGGTGGGTTTCGCTGTTCTTTGGGTTTGCCATTATTGCGGTATTGGTTGCGATGATAATCGTCTACAAATTTGCAAGATTAGCAAGAATGAGATGAACAATCTAATTATGATTAGCAAAAGCCGGACGCAGGACGCAGAGCAATGCCGCCGATGGAGGACGTCAGATGGAGAACAATCGAAAAAGCTCGCTATGGATTCATTGCCCGATTTGCGGAGGAAAGACAAGGACAAAAGTGTACAAGTCTACCGTACTGATTAATTTTCCGCTGTTTTGCCCCAGATGTAAAAAAGAGACATACATTGACGTCGTGCAATTAAAAATGGTGTTAAGCAAATGAGCCGGACACTATAAGTGCAGAGCCTGCTTCTCCAAACACAAGGAAAAGCAGGCTTTTTTCATTCAATGGTTATGGCGTTTTTATCCCGCAAAGCAGCAAGAACGGACTTAAGTACTGGTATCATAGTAGCAGCTTCTTCTTCGCTGCAATCCTCGATCAGCAGCCGGAGCTGGCTGATAGCGGGGCCTTCCCGTTGCATTTCGGGATAAAAGATCTCCTTTGCATCGATCTTCAGGACACGTACCAATGGATATAGGACTTCCATCTTGGGATTGCCTTTAGAGTTCTCAATATTCAAAACGGTGCGGACATATCCACATCAATAGACTCGGCAACTTCGCTTTGTGTGAGATCCAATTTCATACGGGCACGCCGAACAGCATCTCCCAGCGCATTGGAATAATCGGGCATTGCAACTCACCTCAGATATATTCTACAATGCACCTCCTTTCGATTGTATTCATCGAAGCCCATCTCTTTTATGTACTGGAATGCATCAATAAGGAAATTGCTATGGGAAGAGATGGTGCAACCGCTGAGCGCTATGGTGCAGTGTATTTCAATGTACTGTACAGAGTAACTATGTCCAAATAGCAACATCACAATTCACATGTTTTGTTTTGCCCGACTGGTTTTTCCTGCCGGGTATTTGTTTGCTCCAAATCAGAACCCGTTGTCGTTCGCCACCCTCCCCAATTTGATTTTTCGCATCAAAAATCGAATTGGAGGTTCATTATGATAGAAATCAATCTTCGGGAATTCTACCCGGAATGTTATAGAAGCGATTACTTTGTGGAGGTGCCGGATGAAGTAGCAGAGCTCCTGATCCTGCTCAGGCGGCACGAACAATCCCAGCGCAGGCGCATTTATAAACACAAAGCGCATTACTCTCTGGACATCTATAAGATTGTGGAGCGGGAGACTGTGCTAAAAAGCCCCTCTGCGGAGGAAGTATTTGAACAGCTTGCGGAACAGGAACAGCTTTATGATGCAA
>ERZ824600.126-NODE-126-length-111858-cov-12.278991_pt1 | contig 111858 bp, 115 predicted proteins | sample MGYA00519933_ERZ824600 | MGnify/ENA primary metagenome ERZ824600 (study PRJEB31778, sample SAMEA3449178) | human gut metagenome | biome: human gut; feature: human-associated habitat; material: faeces | place: United Kingdom | collected 2010/2012 ...
TAAAAATAGAATATATAATGTATTTAAAATATGAATACAATATAGTATATTTATATTTGGAATTAAAAGGAGATGTATTATGGAAAAAAGAATAAAAGCTTTCACCCTTGCAGAAGTTCTCATAACCCTTGGTGTTATCGGTATTGTATCAGCTATGACAATCCCACCACTTTTGACAAATTTTAAAAAACGAGAAACTGTTAGTAAAGTTAAAGCAGCATATTCAATTTTTTCACAAGCTGTAAAACTTTCAATTCAAGAAAATGACGAACCTGCAGGTTGGGATGTAAGTGATGAATATACTGTGGCAGAAAGATATTTAAACCCATATATGACAGGCGTCCAAAAAATTTTAAGGCAAGAGTGGCTAGACCATGATTATTATAGAATGCGTACACTTTCGTCTCAAGGAAATCCTGAGACAAATGGTTATCTTGATTGGGGCTGGATTGAAACGCGACCTGCATACAAACTGCAAAATGGTATGATTTTTGTATATTCAAATTCTAATGATAGGCATAAAATGATTACTGTAGATATAAATGGTTTTGCTCCACCTAATATTATGGGAATAGATGGTTTTTCTTTCTGGATAGATGATAAAACCTCAACAGTTATTCCTGCCGGTTCTACTTTCTCTAGAGAGGCTCTTATAAATCCTAAAGGTGATGGGAGAGCGTGCGTAAGATCGCCATATTGGCAATATTATAATGGTTCTTATTGTGCAGCTCTGCTACAAAAAGATGGTTGGACAATGAGTAAAGACTACCCGTGGGGTAACGGGCATTTAACTAAAAAAGAAAAATAATCTTATGCAATGTAAAATACCAGATTTATGAGGAAATCTGCTACTAGCATGTATATTGTTGATAAGATTGCAGCTTGGGTTGTTGATGTCCCGACTTCTTTTGCTCCTCCTCTGGTTTCATAGCCTTTTGTTGCACATACCAGTGCAATTAGAGCTCCAAAAATACAAGCTTTTAACAAGCTTATATAAATATCTTTTGTTGCCATCCACGCCCAAACAGATGTCATATATCTTGCGGGGTTAAGGTTTATTGTTTCAAGTGATACAAACATTCCACCTAAAATTCCAACAAACTCTGCAATTAATACAACCATAGGTACAGTAATTGCAGAAGCTATTATTCTTGGTGTAAAGTAGTAACCAACGGGATTTATTTTTAGTGTTTTTATCGCATCAACCTGAGAGGTAACTTGCATGTTGGCGATTTCTGCGGATATTGCGGTACCGGCTCTGGCTCCAATTGCTAAAGCTACGAACCCTGGAGCAATTTCTCTAATCATAACAACTGCAATTGTTCCTCCAATATATGATTCTGCTCCGGTTAGCAAAAATTCTTTTGAAACCTGAATCGCAATAACAGCTGCAGATATAAAGGCTATAATAAGAGAGATAGGTAGTGAGTCGTAACTTATTGCGGCAGATTGCGAGATGATTGTTCTGAATCTTACATTTCCGCCAAATATGTATTTAAAGCATTCTATTAAGTTTTGAACGCACAAACCTAAAAATTTAATCAAAGTTTCCTAGCCCTTTTTTTATTTCAATATATCATAAAAAATTTTTATACGCCAGGAATCCAGGTTGTTATTTTTTAGTATGCCCTAATTTGCTTTTGTCTACGGTTGCAATAAATTTTATTGCTTCATTTGATGGAATTGCAAAACCTATTCCTATATTTGAAATGTTGTGGTCAGGGTTGTAAATTGACTGGCTTATGCCGATGACTTCCCCTGTAGAATTTAATAACGGGCCACCTGAACATCCGGGATTTATTGCAGCATCTGTTTGGAATCTGTTTTTTACGTAGTCAATTCTTGATATTATACCTTGAGTTAGAGTGTTTGAGAATCCAAAAGGATTACCGATAGTCAGGACTTTTTGTCCTACTTTCACTTCTTCAGAGTCTCCGAATGATACAGTTTGTAAAGGTTTTCTAGGTTCAATTTTTATTAGTGCCAAATCTTTATTTTTACCCATTTGAGCGATAAATTTTGCTTTATATGTTTGTCCGTTGTGTGTTGTTACATCAATTGAACTTGATTTTTCGACAACGTGTGAACCTGTTAAAATCAATCCGTCTTTTGTTACTACACATCCTGTTCCGGCGGAGACTCCATCAGGAACTTGTGCTTCTATTGCAACAATTGCAGGACTTATTTTTTCATAAACACTTATGTTTATCTGTTCATCTGGTGCGTAATTTTGTTGAGCATTTGTATAATTGCACCCTAATAAAATTATTGTGACTATTAAAATTAATTGTTTTCTCATATCCACCTCTTTACTATTAGATTATTTTGGTGATTTTGTGGAAATGGAATTCTCTAGTGTAATATTTCGCGGTTAGTTCTTAATTATATTAAAATTTTAATTTACAATTCAGAATATTCTGTTTAGTTAAAAAAGATTTCTTGATTCTTCCGGAGCCTTTATGAAGAAGTATTTGAGGGTTGCAAAATATTGCGGAGATAATAATGGAGTTTGTTTTGCGGATAAATATTATGAATATAATAAAACTTCCAAACAAGAATATTCACCAAAGTATAATGGTAGCTGTGCAAGTTTAAAAAATGGAGTTAGTATTTGCATGCTCCCGCAAATAGGTGCAGTGGGTATAAATGGTCTAATTGATTTGAATGGTAAAAAGGGGCCAAATATTTTTGGAAGAGATTTAAGATTCTTTTCACTTCCTGTGAAAACGCGTATAGGTTTCAGTAAAGAAACAGAGGATGTTATATTTCTGGATGAAGAGCCTATTAGGGACGAAGATTGTGAGGGGCTTACATGTGGTTGTGGAACACACTGCCTCCTTGTGAACCTGTGATTCCGTCTGCTCCTTGTAAGGATGATCCAAAAGGGTCAGAGTGCTGTAAGACAAAAACAATTAAGGATTCTTCTGATTATTGTTGCACTTATGATACTATATATGCAAATAATCCCGTATGTAAAAAGAATTATTGTAGTACATGTTATAGACTTTCTTGTTATAATCAACCTCAGAATTATAAAGCAGTTTGTTTGTATGACAATTGTAACAATACAGATGTTACTGTAGACTATGAATGTACATTTTTTAATGCAAGTTATGGTGGTACAAAGTTAGTTGATCGTGGAACTTTTGATTCAAGATATTCTTCTGGTTGTATGTTTTGGGAATGTACTGCAGACCATTGGGATTCAAGTGTTCCAGGTAATGTAACCTGTAAATTTACAAATCCAACAGTAATATATAAAGGCAAGTCTTATACAAATTTACCAAAATCAAGTTGTGATGGTAGTACAACTTGTAATTTTAGTGGTTCAATGCAGATAGACTGCAATAATTAATATAATATATAAAATAAAAAAAAGACCTTGTTTGTTATAACCAAGGCCTATCCGTTTAAATAAGAAGAGAGAGCTTTATATATTTATATAAAGGATTCTGAATTTTAAAAATTGCTAAATTTGTAATAGTAAATTTACATAACTTAACAATCGGTGAAACTTGCAAAAATTTTGAATGTTTTATTAATATGTGTTGTGTGTTGAAATTTAGTGTTATATATGAAGAAAGGTAAGTTAATCTTGGTAAGATTTAGAAATAGCTTGAAAAGAGGAGGGGTAACCTTTTAAAGCCTTACTCCTACAATATTCTAGGGTCTTTAAAATTCTTTGGTTTGAATTGTTTTCAAATTGTCATGCTGAACTTGGTTCAGCATCTCAGGATAACAGATTCCGAAACAAGTTCGGAATGACGAATGTATCAGGACAATTGTTATTGTCCAGTGTCATCCTGAATTTATTTCAGGATCTCAATTAAAGTATCCAATAAAAAGATTCCGAATAAAGTTCAGAATGATAAATTTGACTAGACAGTGCTCCTTTGCTTTTGCTAAGAATGACATATATGGCTGCTTTCCTATTTTAGAAAGTACGAAACACGCAAGCCATCCGCTTATTTTTTGCTGAAATTTTTGTTTGTGCTAAAATCTACTTATAGGTATTGAAAAAGAGTTGGTATTATGATTTTAGATAAAGAAAAGTTATTATCTTGTATTAAGAAAATATCAGAACCAAAGGTTCTTGTTGTTGGCGATTTAGCCTTAGATGAGATGATATACGGAGATGCGGAAAGAATTTCTCGCGAAGCTCCTGTTTTAATTCTACAGCATACTAAAACAAAATTGATTCTTGGCGGGGCATCAAATGCTGCTCATAACGTTGCAACTTTAAATAATGGAAAAGTTGGTGTTATTGGTGTTTCCGGAGATGATTATTATTCTGAACTTTTGTATGATACTTTTAATGAGGCTAGTATTGATTGTTCAAAAATCGTAAAAGATAAATCCCGCAAAACAATTGTTAAAACAAGAATTTCTGGTTCTATTACAACTTCTATTACCCAGCAGATTGTTCGTGTTGACAGGCAATCTAAGGGTGAAATTTCATCAGAAACAGAAGAGAAAATTATTAAAAATATTGAAAAAGTTTTACCGGAATATGATGCTGTTATTTTATCAAATTATCATATAGGTACTTTAACTGACAAAATTATTGAGTTTACAATTAAATATGCAAATAAATTAGGCAAAGTTGTGGTTGTTGATGCGCAAAAGGATTTAGCAAAATATAAAAATGTTACTTCAATGACTCCAAATCTTCCGGATACTGAAAAATCCGTAGGTTTTGAAATTTCAGGAGAAGAAGATTTAAAACGGGCGGGTTCAAAACTGTTGAATGAAACAAATGCTAAATCTGTATTAGTTACATGTGGTGCTGACGGTATGTTTGTAACTGAACCAGATGGCGTTTATACAAAAATTCCAGTATTTAACAAGTCAGAAGTTTTTGATGTTACAGGTGCAGGTGACACTGTTACTGCTGTATTTTCTTTGGCTCTGGCAGCAGGTATTGATCCTGTTTATTCTGCAATTATCGGAAATGTGGCTGCAAGTATTGTTGTAAGACAGTTTGGTTGTGCAACTACAACTGTTGATGAACTTGTTGCTGCTGTTCAAGATTTAAAAATATAGTTTAAGGAGAATTTCTTATGGAAAAATTAAAAGAACTAATTAAGAAAATCAAGGTTGTTGATTTTATTATAGTTGCTTTTGTTATAGTGGCTTTATGCGTAGGTTTTTATACTTATAAAGGTTTTAGGCAAACTGCAGATAAGCAGATTGAAGCGACATCAAAAGTGTTATTCAAAGTTTATATGCGTGGAGTTACTTTTTCTGGAGACAATATCCCAATAGTGAAAGGTGATAAAACTTTTATTAGCATAAGGAATGTTCCTTACTCAGATTTGGATATTGTTGATGTAAAGGCAGATAGAAGAAAAATTGTTCTTCCAACTCTAAATTCTAAAAAAGTTGTAATTGTGGTGGAAGATGTTTCGCAACCTGATTTGTATGATGTTGTTGTAACTTTAACTGATACCGCAAAAATTACAAAAGATGGTGCTGTAGTTGGTGGAAATAAAATAAAAATGGGCTTACCTATAACATTGGAAGGTCCTAATTATAAATTTACAGGATCTGTATCAGATATAAAAATTATTGATGCAGTTGACAATGAAGCTATGACAAAAGATATGAATACTACAGATGATGTTCAATAAAATTTTTAAATTTTCACAATCAAAATTAAGTTATATTTATGAAAATAGTTTATTTTTACAAAATATCGACAAGTTTATTTTGCCGTTTATTTTGTTGACATTTGTGTCTTCAACTTTTATGAATTCTGATTCTATCGGATTTTTTGCATTGATTGCAATGTTTCTAACGTTTGTAAAAATGATGACAAAACCCGGAGAAAATTTAGAATTTAAGCATTTTGAAATTTGGCTTGTTGCTTATTTTATGCTTGTGGTTGTCAGCCTTTTTGGTTCAACTCTTTTTTCTTTGAGTTTGAAAGGTTTTTTTAAAACTTTTGTTTATATCGGTTTTTATTTTTCTGTTGTTCAATATTTGAAAAATAATAAATCAAAACTCCCAATCGTTCTTGGCACACTTGTTTTATGTGTAGCAGGCGAAAGTATTGTTGGATTTTTGCAAAGCTTTCTTCACCTTGATGAAATTTCAACATGGCAGGATAAATCAAATTTGAATCCTGAGGATGTTTTATCAAGAGTCTACGGAACGTTAAAACCTTTAAATCCGAATTTGTATGGCGGATATCTGGTTGCAGGTCTGCCTGCGGTTTTAGGTTCTGTTTTTTATTTTCTTAATAAAAAACAGGTTAAACCGATAATTTTATCTGCAGTATTTTCATTGATTACTGTATATGCAATATTACAAACCGGCTGTCGCGGTGCGTATCTTTCTATGATGTTGATATTTGGGTGTGCTTTTTTATTATCCGCGAAATTTTTCTGGAATACATATAAAAAAATATATTTATCAATAATTGGCGGAGCTTTTACTCTGTTTGTTATGGCAATGACTTTTGTCGGGGCATTAAGACATAGATTTATGTCTATTTTTGCAATGCGAAATGATTCATCAAATTCTTTCCGGTTCAATGTATATCATTCATCTCTGGAAATGTTCAAGGATAACTGGTTGCTAGGTATCGGTGTTGGTAATAAGAATTTTAGAGAAATATATGGACTGTATATGAAGACCGGTTTTGATGCCTTGAGTGCATACAATATCTATCTTGAAACAGCTGTAGAAAGTGGAATCTTTGCTCTTATTGCGTTTCTTGGCTTTTTATTTACACTCTCAAAAGATGCAGTAAAATATATTTTCTCATCACAAAATAAAGAAGTTGTTATTTATGTGTCTTCTGCAATTATTGCAGTATGGGCTGTAATGTTCCACGGGTTAGTTGATACAATTTATTTCAGACCGCAGTTACAATTTATGTTCTGGACATATGTTGCAGTAATTTCTACTCTATTATCCTCAAAAAATTAATCGTTATTAGCAGTAAAATCCGCGGGTAACTGTTGTACTTCTGCTGTAGCTGAAGTTTCCATAGCCTAATCCGCCGCAGAACCCTCCATACATAGGCATTGGGCTGTAAAACATGCATGGTGAATTAAAAAACATCCATGGTGAGCAGGCACTCATAAGTCCCATTGTACCTATTGCGTTAGATACAGGATTCCCGTATCCTGCATACATGTTTATTGTGTTTCCTATGGGGTTGCCCCATTTTTGCATTTCATATGCAACTTCATTCCTTGCCAGACCATTTCCAATATTTCCAAACAGACTCATTGCGGCATAACCAGGATTTACGCCGTTGTTTCTCATTTCGCCATAATTTACAAGCGATGCAAGCCCGCAATTTATGCCGCTTAATATTCTCATGTTTTCTGCGTAACCCATATCTCTCCTTATGGTTTATACCTTATATTAATAAAGTTTGTTAAAATAGATTAATTGCCAAAATTTTATATATTATTAAGATATATAAAGTATATATTTATAAAGATTGGTAATTCAGATAATAATTTTTTATACATTGTGGCGATTATTTTATACTTGAATATTTGTAAAATTCATAGATACAGATTTGTAGTGGAGTAAATTGATATGTTTATTGGAAATAGTTGTAATGATTGTAGTAGATATAATCGTTTGGAAATGAAAAATGTAGACCAAAATGTTTTACCGTGGCTAGAAGATATTATTGAAGAAAACAATAGCAAAATTGAACGTAAAGAATGGAAAAGTAAATATAACAGTTATGTTGTTTATGACTATGAACCATTTTGTACTGAAGGTTTTGAAATAAATTTAGTTATTTCATCAAGAGAAAACTCATATTTGAATTTTATAAAGTATCTATATGATGAAAAAATCAGTACAATTGAGTATTTAAATAATTGTATAACTATATGATAGCAAGCAAAACAGGATGAGTAAAAAACTCATCCTGTTAACCAAATTATATTTTATATATTTAATTACATAAATTATTCTTCAGTAGCTGCTGCTGTTTTTTGGAAACATTCTTTACAGAATACTTCTCTTCCGGGAACCGGTTTGAATGGAACTTGAGTTTGAGCACCGCATTTTGAGCACACAGCATCATACATTCTTCTGCCTTTTCGGTTGTTTTTTCTGCGAGCGTGTCTGCATTCAGGGCATCTTTTTGGTTTGTTTACAAGCCCTTTTTCTGCATAGAATTCTTGTTCTCCAGCTGTGAATGTGAATTCTTTACCACAGTCTTCACATACTAATTTTTCGTCTTCGTACATTGTTTTTCTCCTGATTTTGTACTTTAGGTTAATATTCTTAACCTTTGTGATTATCACTCTATTGTACACTATTTTTCATTTTTTGCAAGCTCTGATTTGAAATTTATTTTGAAAATCTGGAGGAGTGTTTTTGAATTTTTCTATTATGCATAGTTTTTCCATCAGCTCTAGTATATGCTTCTTTATGAGTATTGTTTGCATTTTGAGAGTGGCTTATGTGCTTATGCTTTTTCGCTGTCATTTTTTGCATGTGCGAAGAGTAGGCATTATGAATGCCCGGTAATATTTCATCAAGTTCTTTGGTATCAATACTAATACTTTTTGATCTTCTTTGAAATTCTTCTTTTAAAACTGCTATATACTCTGTCAATTTGAATGCATCTTCAATTTGTCCTTTTTTCATCCAAACTTTAGATAGGTGAATGAGACGATTTATATGATTTTGAATGTTTTCTTTAATATCGTAAGGAGATTTTTTTATCAAATCGTCAAGCAGCATATCACTTTTAAGTCCATTAATTCTTTCAGTAGTGAGAATTGTAACGCGTGAACTGCTAAGATTTTTTGCTGTTTTGTCACCTTTTTGTCTGGCTAAATCTTCTTTTCTGTATAGAGTTTGCGGATAGATATGTTCATCTGTCGCAAGTGATGGTTGTAATAGCCTTAAGCCAAGTTCTTCAGAGTCTCTAGGAATTCTTACCGGTTCACCATTTTCGTATTTAATCTTGTATGGCTGTGAATATTTTACGATGAAGGCATTAATTGAATCTTCTGAATTTGGAATTTTTTCAGCAGTTGCAATTATTTTTCTTTTTATATTTTTATCTGAAATATCAATAGTTTTTAAGCTGTATATAAAATCTTTACGCTTAAATCTATCTTCCGGCAAAGGATCTTGAGCAAAGATTTTATTGAAAGATTGTTGAATAAGAGTTCTTACTTTTTCATATTCTGATTTTGGTAAAGTCCTTATTGTCAGATTTATTTTATTAAGAATGTCGCTTTGTTGCTTTATCAGAGTTTTTTCAGCCGCAGGGTATTTTAATTGCAGCAGTTCTTGCAGTTTTAAATCAGGGTGTTTTTTTGACTCGGTTTCAAGTATTGAAAATATTGTTTTTTCTGTTTCAAACATGCTGTCTTTGAATTTTTTTAGAAATTTAATAGCGACAGGACTTTTTTTCTTCAAAACTTCCATTTTTATAAGTTCATCATAGTCAGCTCTGGAAACCATTTCTACTCCAGTATATGCGCATGGTAAATGTGCATCAGCCAGTTTTTTGAAGAAACTTTTTGGAAATTCTGCTTGAATTGTTTTGCTTATATAAGCAAAACCACCCAAAAAACTAATGTTTTTGTGTGGCTCACTCTTCATAAACGTATCTTGAGACAGTTGTGGTTTACTGTTGACAAGGGTTTCCTGCCTGTCCGGTAAGAAATTGTTATTTCCTTGTCGTATAGGATAATACTGTTTTGAGTTTCCGTATAGATTTATTTCATTAATAAGCATATTTTTTCAAAACTCCTAAAATTTTTTTTTGTTAGCGTTATTAAGTTTTATTAACACATAGGAGGTGGTTGTATGTATAATGGCTTTAATTCTTGCCATTTACAAGCTCTTTTTTGTAGTTGTTCATAAACCAAACTTGCTAGGATTTCTCCTAACTGATAATTCCCTTGTTGATATGAAATTCCTCCTAATTTTTCTTGAAGTTTATCATCTGTTATTAAATGATAGTTATTATTCTGCAGAAGTTCTTCAACTTTTTCTAATTCTACTGCACCCTTTATTTTATTGTCAATATGTAAATATGCACAATTTTTTCTTGCATCTAATGCTACTATTGTTGGTATTTGTGTTTTATTCAGTTTTGCAAGAATTTCTAATGATGAAATTCCTGCAGCCGGAATATTTAGCTGCTGAGCCATTATTCTGGCAACTGTTGTACATGCTCTAATTCCTGTAAAACTTCCGGGTCCAATATTTGTTCCGATGGCATCCAAGTCTTGCGGGGTCAAATTTTGTTCTTTCATGCTGTCTTTAATTGTTGATATTAAAAATGCTGAATGATATTTATTATCTTTATTTGTAACAATTTTTGAGCTTAAAATCTTTTTATCTTCTGCAATAGTAACATACATTTTATCTAAGCAGGTATCAAATACTAAAATTTTCACTATTCTAATCCCTTTACTATTTCAATACAATCCTGGCCAAAACCCTCAAAAGAGTATTTTCTTTCATCATTATCTTCGTAAGTTACATTTATTTTTATATGGTTGAATGGGATTTCATTTTGTGAAAATTCAGCCCATTCCACAAATGTAATTTGTTTACCTTCTGAGTATTCTCTTAGTTCATCAAGAATTGTTTTGACGCCTTCATTTTCTAATCTGTATAAATCGAAGTGATACATTGGGAGTTTTCCTCCATGGTATTCGTTCAAGATTACAAAAGTAGGACTTGTTACTTTTTCTTGAATCCCAATGGCTTTTGCAACTTCTTTAACAAAAGCAGTTTTTCCTGCTCCGATTTCCCCATACAGATTTATAAAACATCCATTTGTATCAATGAGTTTTGCAAATTTTTGTGCTAATTCTTTTGTTTGCTCTAAATTTTTGCAGATTTTTTCGTATTTATTCATTGTCATCATTTATTACTACCTTATTTCTACCTGTATTTTTTGCTTGATAAAGAGCTTTATCTGCTTTTATTAACAAATCGCATTCATTATCATTTTCTTTCATTTCATATACGCCCAGACTTAATGTAACTTTAATTGTTTTAACTTCACTATCCGGATTTATTTTTGAAATATCTATAACTTTATCTTCAATTGTTTTTCTGAGTCTTTCCGCAACCATCTGTGCTTCATTGATTTTTGTGAACGGAAGAAGTATTGAAAATTCTTCGCCTCCATAGCGACCTGCAATATCATATTCTCTTAATTGGCATCTTATAACTTTTGCAATTGTTTTTAATACAAGATCGCCTACAGCGTGTCCGTACGTGTCATTGACGCTTTTGAAAAAATCAATATCTGTCATAATACCGCAAAGCGGAGCTTTTTGACGTTTTGCATTTGATACTTCCTGCTTTATACGTTCTTCAAGTTGTCTTCTGTTATAAAAACCTGTCAGAGCATCCAGTGTTGCGTGTTTTAGAATTTCTGCATATACATTTGCTCTATTGATTGTTGTGGCGATTTGAGTTGACAGTTGATTCAAGTAATCAATATCTTTATCTGTAATTTTTTCGTTTGTGCTTTTTGCTACAAGAACTCCAACATTTTTTGTTTCACTGAATAGAGGCAATGCATAAGTTTTCTTGTCATCTGATAATATTTTATCATTGATTGTTTCAAGCATTTTTAAAATTTTTATATCATTACATGCCATTGGCCAGGCAAGTCCGTTTACTCCGAGGTTTTCATCTCTAAGAAAAATATATATCAGATAATCAGTAAAGAATTTATCCAGCATTTCTCCTATAATTGGGATAACATAATTTAATTCATATTGAGTTTCTATGATTTTTGCAATGTTTTTCATTGTTTCGTGAAAATCAATATTTTTTTGCATTTTTTCACTGAGCAGGATATTCTGAATTTTTAAAGATATAAATTGCGCAGACAGATTTAAAAAATTATTAAGTTCATTGCTTTCTTTATCAAATTCAAGGTAACCAATGCATTTTTTATGTTTAAACAATGGGTACGTGAATTTTGGAGCAGGCAGGGTGTCATCATTAAAATCTTTTGTTGAATTTATATCTATAGAAAAATTTTCAATACCGAAGTTTTCGGTAAAAAAAGTTCTCAACGAAGTAAGCAGTGATTTTTCACTGTAGCTTTCGTTAAGAACTTTAGAAAGTTTTTCTATTTTATCAAGCAAATTTAAACCTCAACTTGTTCTGCAATTTCATCAGGAATCTCGCAGTTTGCATAGACATTTTGAACATCATCCAGTTCTTCCAGTCTTTTAATTAATCTCATAACAGAAGTTGCAGTTTTTACATCTGTAACTTCAATAGTATTTTGCGGAATTCTTGTCAATTCTGCAGATTTACTTTTGAACCCTTCAGCTTCAAGTCCTTCTACAACTTTTTGGAAGTTTTCAACAGAAGTTAAAACTTTATAGCTGTCTTCATCTTCTTGAACATCATCAGCATCAAGATTAATTGCGGCTTCGAAAAGTTTATCAAAATCTACATCATTTTCAAATTCAATGCTGCCTTTTTTATCAAACATCCAGCTTACGCAATTGGATTCACCAAGGTTCCCGTTGAATTTTGTGAAAATACTTCTTACATCTCCTGCTGTGCGGTTTCTGTTATCAGTCATTGCTTCTAATACAACTGCAACTCCGCCAGCTGCGTAACCTTCGTATGTTAATTCTTCATAATTGTCAGCAGCTCCAGCTCCTGAACCTTTATCTATTGCTCTTTTGATATTATCATTTGGTAGTCCGGCAGCTTTTGCTTTTTCAATAGCTGTTCTTAAACGGAAGTTACCGGCAGGATCAGGACCGCCGAGTCTAGCTGCAACTATAAGTTCTCTTGAGTATTTTTGAAATACTACGGCTTTTTGTGAATCTGTTTTGGCTTTTTTATTTTTAATATTTGCCCACTTTGAATGTCCTGACATTTGTTTTCCTCTTTTTTATCTGTATCCCTTACTTTATGATGATAGCAAAAACGGATTTTCATTTCAATCATGATGTTTTTAGTCATAATATCATTCTAAATTTTCTTCAGAATCCGGTAAGTTGTAAGACTCTCAAACGTCTTTAGAGTACTGTTTACCGCTTCTTGTTGAACTCTTGAATAAAAAAAGAGAGGATATAAACTATATCCTCTCTTAGTGGTTCTTTATCCTTATGAATTTATTCGTAAATCCATCCGTTTGACAGGTCAATTTGTAAAGGTTTTAGAAGTTTCATTTTTGCACAGCCATCAGCTTTTACTTCTAATTTTTCACCTTTAAATGCCCAGCGTACAAATTTCATCCACCAATTTCTATCTTTTTTAATTTCTGCAGTTGCTTCAAACGATGTAGTCTGGTCGTTTTCTGTGGTAATTAAAGCATTTTTTAAAACTAATACACCATTTCTTACAAAATATTTTCCAGGTCTAACATCAAGCACTTGCCCTTTTAATGCTGCACCTTCTCTAACTAGTATGAATTTTTCTTTAGTGATGTAATTTTGTGGAACTGTTGCTGTATACATTGTTCCACCTTCACTGGATTGGGAACTTACATAAGTGTTAAGTTTTATAGGCAGAACTGAACCTGCTGGAAGTGTACCTACACTGCCTTGAACAGTTGCATTTTCAATAATGTAACCCTCTCCGGTTTTCTTTCTCATTGCTTCTGCAAGTTTTGCATTAGGATTAAGTTTAGCCTGTTCCATCATGTTGTATAATATAGCTGTTACTTCTGCTCTTGTTGCAGGTCTGTCAGCTTCAAGAGATGCTTTTTTATCAGTTGGTACAACTACTACCATGCCTAAAATTTCAGCTTTTCCTGCAGGAATTAAAAACCATTCAGGAATTGAATTTGAGTCTGCATATTTTTTTGACAGAACTTCTTTGGCTTTCATTGGGCTGATTTGTTCTGTTGTTAATGCATTAACTGCAACTGAAATGGATTCAGCTCTTGATACTGAATCTTCAGGTCTGAATAATTCATTTGTTTTAGAGTTTGAAATTAAATCAAAATATACTGCTTTTTGAATGTCTTCATAAGCCCAGTAAGCTTCATCAATATCTGTGAAATGAACAGGCTGGGCAACTTTAGTATGTTCTTGTCCTAATGCTCTTATTGCCATTGCTGCAAATTCTGCTCTTGTTACATTTGCATCCGGTTTGAATGTTCCATCCGGATATCCTACGATTACTCCTTTTTCTGACAAAAGTTTAATTTGAGGTGCTGCCCAGTGGCTGCTGTCTACATCCGGAAATGCAAATGCAGGAGCTGCGGCTAAGCAAAATACTGCAACAGATAAAACTGTTTGTAAAAATTTTCTCATATACCCTCCTTTAAAATAATACACAAGTTAATCTACCATAATCAAAATATTTTTAATAGTTTTATATTACTCTTGTTACTTTCTGTAACAACTTCCAGCAGCCGTTAACCGGTATAAATTTTTTTATCGTTATTATTATCCATTAGAGGAATGAATTTTGTTTGCGGTCTTACTACAATGAATTGTCTAAAATTCTCAGTATTATTGACCAAAAAGAGGGGAAAATGTTTATAAAAAAGATATTTATTGTCTTTATATTTTTAGTATGTTTATTGGGGCAAAGTTATCCGGTTATAGCTCAGGAAACAAAATACCCTGACTATGCATACGAGTACGTAGGAATGGATAAATGGGAAAATTTTAACAGAAAGATGTTTAATTTTAATTTATTATTAAATAAATATGCAATTCGCCCTATACATATTATTTGGTCGTCAATTATGCCGGAGTACGGAATGGATAGAATTCAAGCTGCAACAAATAATATTGAATATCCTATAAGGCTTGTGAGCAGTCTTTTGCAACGTGATTTTGAAACCTCAAAAACTGAAACTATAAGATTTTTTACAAATACAATAATCGGGCTCGGGGGACTTTATGATCCTGCAAAAAGTTTATTTCACATAGAACCCGCAAAAGAAAATATGGAACAGGCATTAGCAGGATGTAATTTAAAACAAGGACCATTTTTAGTTTTGCCTGTTATTGCGGCTACAAGTTTAAGAGGGGTTCTAGGCCGAATTCTGGATACTGCATTAAACCCGGGCTCATATATTGCGACTCCGGTTTTAGCTATTGTAAAGGCTGGTCTTACTGTAAACAAAACATCTTATATGCAGCCGTTGATAAAAATGGTAGAGTCGACTTATGCTGATCCATACGATATTGCAAAGAAAATTTACGGATTAGAAGGTTTTATAAGATGTGCAAATCTTGACAGAATTAGCATTACCGGAGGGGATATGCTGGTTAAGGTAGAAGAAGAATCGCCTAAGCTTGAGCAAAAACCTGTTGTTGCAGTAAAAGAAACATCTGAGCCGCAAATTGAGAAGCCTTTAGTAAAAACGAAAGTTTCATCTCAGTTATTGGCTTCTGATTTTTTAAAAGGCGGGACTAATATTGACACCTTTGGGGATAAAAATTATAGTACCGAAAACTTTAGACTTGGTGCAGATATTCTTTTACCTGGGTATAATCCTCAGTCGCCGGTAATAGATTCTATGCGGACAGCATTATTTGATTTGCCCGGGGTTGATGAATCTATCTGGAATGAATTGTCTGTATGGAACAGAAGTTTTAGTAAACGTATAAAAACCTCTTCAGTAAATGTTGTAGAGGGCAAAGATGATTATAAATATAGATATATTATGCAGAAAGATAAATCTTCTCCGGTTGCAATTATTTATCCATCAATAGGTGAGGGGATTATGTCCAGCCATTCGGTGTTACTTGCCAAAATTTTTTATGATAAAGGTTATTCTGTGGTTATTCAGGGGAGTCATTTTCAATGGGAATTTGTAAAAAGCATGCCAGATGGTTACAAACCGGGTTTGCCCGCAAAGGATGCAGAATCTCTCAGGCTTATAACCGCAAAAATTCTTGAAACTTTAGAAAAGAAATATGAATGTCAATTCGGTCAAAAAGTTGTTATCGGGACTTCTTTTGGGGCCTTGACTGCGCTGTTTGTGGGCGCTCAAGAAGAAGTTGAAAATACTTTAGGCAATTTAAGTATTATATCTATTTGTCCTCCGGTTGAGCTTATTTATGCAATGAAGCAGATTGACAGAAATTCAGAGGAATGGAATAAGTCTTCAGAGGATTTAAAACAAAGAGTTGCAATGACTGCTGCTAAAGTTTTGAAATTATATGAATCAAGAGACAGTGTTAAAGAACAAAATTTAGATATTAATTTTTTACCTTTTTCTGGGGATGAAGCAAAGTTAATTACCGGTTTTATTATGCATCAAAAACTTTCTGATTTGATTTTTACTATAGAAAAAGCTTCCAGAGCAGTAAAAAGTGATATCTATAATATTATTAATAATATGAATTATCAAGACTATGCGGAAAAATATTTGCTGGGTGCAAATGATTCAAGTGCAGAAGATTTATCTTATGAAGTTAGCCTGCATTCAATATCTGATTTTTTACAACATAATAACAGTTATAAAATATATCATTCGTTAAATGATTATTTGACTAATACAACTCAGTTGAAACGCCTAAAAGAATATTCTGGGAATAAAGTTGTATTATTGGATAATGGTTCCCATTTAGGTTTTTTGTATAGAAAAGAGTTTCTAAATGATTTAAAAGATACAATCTCTCATTACAAATCTGATAATATAGAATTAAAAATTCCTGAGTTCAATCCTGATTCATTGAGTTTTGCTAAATAACCTGTAAAATTTTATTTGTAATAAAATATAATTATGGTATTAAAGGCAGATTTACATTTACATAGTACATATTCAGATGGTAGTGATACTGTAAAAGATTTAGTTGCTAATGTTCTAAAAGCAGGGATTGATATCTTTGCGCTTACAGATCACGACACAAATGAGGGATGTCTGGAAATAGTTAAATATATTCCTTCAAATATTCGTTTTGTACCGGGGATAGAATTGACCTGTCTTGCTGATTCTGTCAAATGTCATATTCTGGGTTATAATTGCGATGTAAATAATAAAAGTTTGAAACAGCTTATTTTGAAAGGTAAAGAATTACGCCGTAATAAATTGGAAAAAAGAATAGAACATCTAAAAAATGTTTGGAATATACAATTAACAAAAGACGAATTGGAATGGTTGTATTCAAGAAATAGTGTTGTAAAAATTCATATAGCAAATATTTTGGTTAATCGGGGGTTAGCAAGTGATAATATTTCTGCAATGAAAAAGTATCTGGATGATTGTAAAACCGGTAATTCAAGATTTGACGGGCATGAGGCTATAGATGTGATAAAACAATCAGGTGGCGTTCCTGTTTGGGCGCATCCATTAGGTGGAGAGGGGGAATTTCATTTAACTGCTGATGAGTTTTTTCCTAAATTAGAGGTAATGCTTGCAAATGGAATTAAAGGTCTGGAATGTTATTATTCCAGATATTCGCTAGATGAAATTGATTTTCTAGTTGGATGTGCAAAAAAATATAATTTATTTATCTCCGGAGGAAGCGATTATCATGGTAAAAATAAAGATGTTGTTATCGGAGCTTTGAATTCTGAATGTCGAGATGTGGATTGTAGTTTTGTTACAGATTTAATACCGCAGACCTAATTTGTAATTATGAAAAATGTTAAAATGTAGTTTGCGATTTCGATTCTTATAAATTTTATTTCAATACTTCTAAGAAAAAGTCAATTTTTGAAAGTGAAAATCCTTTATATTAGTAATAGGGAAATTTATTTATATATGGGATTAAAGATATTTAATAAATTAATAAGTTCATATAAAGCATGCAGATTAAATTCATCTAAGGCTAAAGGTGTAATTAAAGCTGCTATTGCGAAAGATATTACTATTGCAAGACCCTTTGAAGATGTCGGAAGTTTCTATTCGGCAAGACAATTTTTCAGAATAAAACCTCGTCATTATTCTGTTTTGGAGGGGAAGAATTCTTCTGGAATCGCTTTTGGCGAAAATTATTCTCACTATGCTGCAGTAAATTATGATAAATCTAAGAACTTTGCAACTCTTAGGTTATACGATTGTAAAACAAATGAAGTTTCTATATATGATAAATTGGGTCAACTAATAAATAAATACTCGCCGGATGAAACTGCAGCCATACAGTATTATAAAAGAGATTCTAAGAATATACATAAATATCTGCGTTATAATGAACCTGTAAAAAATGAAGCAGAAGTAGCTAAAAATGTTAAAATTATCTCTGATTTATTCAAAGGCAATGCAAAAACAAGTACAATAAAAGAAGATAGTATTGTTTATCGGGCTCTTGATTCTAAAGCGTTGAAAGAAATTTTATCAATGCCGCAAGATGGAATGATTTATACCGAACCATCATTTTTATCCGTAGCAACGAAGAAACGTAGTACATATCAATTCTTAAACTTTAAAAACTTTAATCATAAATTAAAATTGAGAGTTAAAGAAGGTACTAAATATCTTGATATGGATAATATTTCTGCCGGTCGTATTGTTCAGCCCCAAATGTTAGAAAACGAACTTGTTCTCGATAAAGGTTCAAAAATTTTAATAACAAACAGGCACGGTAAGGGTGGCTATATCGAAGCAGAATTGTTAGTGTAAAAATATTTGCTAAGAGGTATTACAATCGACGTTTAACTTGTATGGTTTAGTTCGTTCGGCGGGGAGTTTGTAAGCTAAAAGTAGAATTTTGTGTTTTAATATTGTTGTTTTTTTAGCTGGAGGTGAACTTTTGCAGGTTTGTTAATAAAGTTTACTAGCAAACTTTATTCTGTTTTGCATTAATTAGAATATGATTAAACTAATGTCTACCGCAAAGTTTCCGCTCAATACTGTTAAAGGTTCTTATGAGCAGAGAATTAATCTCGCAAAATCTTTAAATGAGAAATTTTATTCGAATATAACCAGGGAATTTAACACAAAAGAGGTGATGCCTGATATTTTTGAAAGACATCTTAAAAATATAACAGGCAACAAAATTATTTTGAAGATATTTGATTCAACAGATGAACCTTTTGTCGGGAATACATTTTTAGGCGTAAACCCAAAAAATCAAGGTGAAGCAGATAGATTTAATATTTATTTGCCATTAAACAGGTATGATAAAAGTCTTTCATTAAATGATACAAATATTTTTATGCATGAAGCTTTTCACTTCTTCTTTTCAATAGTAAATCCAAAGCATGCTCGTCGGATGATAGTTAAATTTGAGAAGGATTTGTCTAAAAAATCTGATCCTTTTTATAATGAGTATTTGTATAATAAAAATGTCGATTTAAATGCATTGAAGCATAAAATTTTACCTGACTTTTTAAAAAGACTTTCTGATAATGAAAAAGTAGATTTTTTACAATCATGTAGATATCGTTTAACAGAAGAGTTACATGCGTATAAAGAGGGTGCAAAATATTATGACAGAATTCAAGATGACCATTTAGATTTGATACACGAAAAGTTTACTTGTGATACGGGTGAAGCATATAAATTTCAGGAGAAGATAGAAATATTAAAAGCTTTTTTAAAAGATACCTTAAATCAAATTAGGGCACAAATTAAAATTTAGAAAATCAAGTATTTAAATTTTGCATTAAAAAAGGAACTTGGCTAAAAGTTCCTTTAAAATGGTGGGCAGGGGTGGATTCGAACCACCGTACTCTCGCGAGAACAGATTTACAGTCTGTCGCCTTTAGCCACTCGGCCACCTACCCTTATTTAATTTTAAAAATGCCTTTGACGAGATTTGAACTCGTGGCCTCTCCCTTACCAAGGGAGTGCGCTACCCCTGCGCCACAAAGGCTTAAACCACAAGGGCTTTGCGAGAACAGTCTCACCCAGCTTGGAGCATCTAACCAATCCATTCTCTCCACCCCGGGAAAAAAGCCGGTAATAGGAATCGAACCTACAACCTACGGTTTACAAAACCGTTGCTCTACCGTTGAGCTATACCGGCGTCAAGTTCTATGATATTAGAAACAAATTTTATTGTCAACAAAAATTTTTGACTTTTTTCCCCGAAACATTATAAACATATTAAACTACATTAAACGGATGATTTTATGAATATTTACTAAAGCAGATATACTAATTATCCGATAAAACAAGGTAGTAGATGAGGTATAACTATGCAAATCAACGGCGGTGTAAGATTTTGTGAACAGGGCATGAAAGCCTCTATTAGAGCTATGCATGTTCAGAGTGAAATCCTTGGAATGATTAATGAAAACGTAGCAGGTTTTGATAAAGTGGGGTACCAGAGAAGAGAACCGGTAGTTTCATCTTTTACCGAATACATAGGTGTACACGGTCTCTCAACAACTGTTGACGATCAGGTCGGGCGTATAATGGTTTCAAAAAATCCGCTTGATATATCAATGGCTAACAAAGGATATTTTCAAGTCCAAACCCCTGAAGGTGTTAAGTTAACACGTGACGGCAGATTTAAACTTGATAAAGCCGGTAATTTATTAAACCTTGAAGACTGCCCGGTTCTATCTGATGCCGGTATGCCTATCAAACTCCCTGTTGTTCCTGATAATCCGGCACAGGTTATTGTAAATTCAAAAGGTAAAGTCAGCGTATATGCAAAAGACTCTAATCAACTTGTTGACGCAGGGTTTCTCGGCATTGTAGATGCAAATGGAATGGCTGTACTAAATCCTGATGTTAAACAGGGTTACAACGAGTACTCAAATGTAACGCTTCAAAATGAATTTCTTGCAGTTAAACCGGTTGTAAGAAACTTTGAAGCAAACAGACAAATATTTCTTATTGAAAGTACTAACTTACAAAAAGTAATAAGCCAGTTAAGCAGTACATCTTAGGAGGTTTTAAATTATGTATAACATGCAGGCGGTAGTCAGAAAAAGTATTAATAACGCAACAATGCAGTTTGAAAAACTAGGTTATGTAGCCAACAACCTTGCAAACTACAACACTGCTGCATATAAAACCAATCGTTTTGAACAAATTTTGAGAGAAGATGGATACGTTGACGGTGCTATCAGAACAAATGCACTGCAGGGTTCTATTCGAATCAGTAAAAATCCTTACGATGTCGCAATTGACGGGGAAGGTTATATTCCTGTTGTTTCAGCAGACGGAGAAATACAATACACCCGTGATGGTGCTTTCAAAAGAGGTGAAAACGGATATCTTATGACGGTTGATGATTGGATGGTGGGAGATGGAATAAGAATACCTGCCAATTCATATAAATTTGAAATAAAACCAAACGGCGATGTTATGAATTATGACAACGCAGGCTCTCTGCCCGAAAAAATCGGCACAATTCCTATTGTTCAATTCGACTGTCCGGAAGCTTTAGAGCAGGGACATAATAATAAAATGGTTTATAATGACGAGTCCGGTGCTCCGAAAATAATTAAAGGTACAGAAAATATAAAGCAATACGCAACAGAGATTTCGAATACAAACATCTATGATGAACTCAATGATTTAATGAGATTGAATACATCAATGATTGCAAGTATGAACCTTATGAAAGTTGCAGACGATATGTACAACAAAGCAATCAATATTAGAGAATAGTGGGGGTAAATATACCTGATGAAAATTGATACTACAAGTTCTATGTCCTTCGGAAAGGAGGAAAATAAATGTACACAAGTTTAGATTCAATGGGAAAAACCAATTTGATGCTTGATTTGATTTCTCAAAGACAGCGAGCTCTGGGTTCTAATGTCGCAAACGTAGATACTCCTGGCTATGTTCGTCGTGACATTGATTTTTCTTCATATCTAGGTACTATGAACAGCCCTCTTGAAACAAAACTTTCCACAGAGCTAGGCCCATCTGGAATACTTGAAGATAGACAGAAACAGGAAATTGATATAGCAGAAGAACTTACCGAAATGCAGAAAAACGCTTTACTATACACTATGGCAACGAGAAGAATGTCAAATATAATAACAGAAATGAAAACTGTTATTAACGTAGGCAAATAGGGGTAAAGTCAAAACTATCAGGTCAATCGTAACGCAAGAAAGGAAATAACTATGAGTATAATGGAATCAATGAACATCGGTTCAAATGCCTTAAAAGCACACGGTTTAAGGTTAGATATCCATGCAAAAAACATAGCAAACGTCGATACACCGAATTATGTAAGACGTATTCCTGTTTTAAATGCTTCAGAGGATATTTCTTTCCATGGCCTTATGAATACAATGAAAAACGATGTATTCGGAGTTGGCACACTTCCATACCTTCAAGGCGGTGTTGTATTTAATGGCTGTGTAGAAGACCCAACTGTAGGTGAAAGAATTTATTCACCGGGGCATCCTGATGCTGATGCAAACGGATATATTAGAGCCTCTAATGTTAATGCTATGGTTGATATGGCTGATGCTATTATGGCACAGAGAGCTTATGAAGCTAACCTTGCACTGGTTAATATTTCTAAATCAATGGCGGCAAAAGCTGTTGAAATCGGACGTTAAGGCGGGGAAAATAAATTCAGCAGAAAGCAGTACGTCTGTGTTATAATTATAAAAAACACGGAGTTTATTATGTTTGAAGATTTTAATGAAGTTGTCTGCTTAGGTATGGGCGGCTCCTATTCTGAAATAGCAAAAGATAAGCTATTCAAAGCCCATGACTTATACTTGTACCAGCGTTCGCTTAATTCTATAAAAGAATGTATTGATTATGTGGACGAGAATTGCAATGCGATTGCTGTTTTGCCTGTAGAAACTACTTATAAAGGAATTATACGCGAAACAATAGACAACCTTATTCAGACAAAAAACCAGAATATACAAATTTTAGCTGAAACAATTGTTCCTGTTAATGATTGTATTTTGTCTAAAACTACTGAATTTTACAGCATTACAGGGTTGATTGCAAATCCTAATGCTCTTGCAAAAAGTAAAATTTTTGTTAGAGATGAGATGCCAAGACAATTGAATATTGTTGTGGCAGAGAGTATGGATGATGCTGCAAGACTTCTTAACGGCTACAACCTGACATACTCTATCATTGGAACTCATAAAACTGCTGAACTTTATAATTTAAATGTCTTAAAAGAACATATTGAAGACGATAAGGATAACAAACGCAGATTTATAGTAATTGGTGATGCTTCAACTCTGCCTACAGGAAAAGATAAAACTAGTATTGTATTATTTCTAAATGATAGACAGGGCGCGCTTTTAGATATTGTTCAAGTCTTTGTAAAATACAATATCAATATTACCCAGATTAATTCTAAAATGATGAATAATAATGCTGAGGAACAGGCTGTATTTATTGATTTTGACGGCCACAAGGATGATGAAGTAATAAAACTTCTTATCTCTGATTTAGAGCCGCAAGCTGAAGGAGTAAGAATTATAGGCTCATATGCTAAGTTTTAATTACAGCAGCTGCAAAGCTATAGCTGGTGTTTGATTAGCTGTAGCAAGAAGCGTTGCACTTGCCTGCTGGAGAATTTGATTTCTAATATATGCACTTGATTCTTCAGCAATATCTGCATCACGAATTGTCGATTGAGTTGAGGTTAAATTTTCAATATTTACACCGATTGCTTCAAGTGCAGACTCAAGACGATTATATGCGGCGCCAAATTCTGTCTGGCGAGTATTTATTTTAGCAAGTAAATTATCAATATTAGTTAAAGCATTTCTTGCAGAGTTGGCATCAGAAGCGTTAACCTTTAAATCCAGAGTAAATTCTAAGTCTAAAGCAAATCTAGAGCTGCTGTCAGAATAAATCCCAACTTGAAAACTTATTATATTCGGTATAACTGGTTCTGGAAGAGTTCCCCCGTCTGTTAAGCCGCTTGTGTCTTTATTATTAGGATTGTAACCAACTGCTGCCATACCGGGGTTGTAAGAACCATAATAATGACAATTCGTAAATGAAACATCAATATTCCCGAGACTTAAAACTCCTGTGAAAGCTCCCTGCTTTGCAGGATTACCAGAATTTACCAGACTTGTTGTATAACAGCTTGAAAGAGTGCCGCCGTTCAAACTTCCCACAAAACCGCCTGCTGTATCCCGTACTGCTGACACATTTCCAGTCGAATAACAATTTCTTATACTTCCCTGAGAAAATGCTCCTGCCAACCCTCCAACTCTTTGATTGCCGGTAACATCAACCGTTGAATAAGAATCTATAATACCACTGTTTGCATTGCCTACAAGCCCGCCTACATTAAAGCTTGAAGAAGTCACACTACCATTAATAATATAACAGCTATGAATCCCGCCGCTATCCAAAGTCCCGATAAGTCCTCCCGTCTCAAGACCACCACTTATGCTAACGCCATCAACATAGCAATTTTTGAAATCTGAGTTATCTGTATATCCTGCCAAAGCTCCAGTACCAGTATTACCCTTTACTTCAACATTCTCCAGACCTACATTACTTATTTTTGCATGACTCACTCTTCCAAACAGTCCTTGATAGTCTAATCCTGACTGATTAACAGTAAGATTTTTTATTACATACCCATTACCATTAAATTCTCCGCTAAAATGGTCAGAGGATGTACCTACTGCAGTCCAAGAATATCCGGCTAAATCAATATCATTCATCAAAATGTATTTACCGCTAACATTATTTTCCATTGCCTGTAATTCATCAGCCGTTTTTATAACCGTATACCCCTGAGCAATTGCTTCTTGTTCTGTCAAAGGTTTTATTTCTTCCAAAAACTTTCCATTCAATCCTTCTGTGCCCTGAAATAATTTTATACCATTATATTCACTATTTTCAATTATTCTTGAACACTCTTCAAGTCTTGCATTAATCTCCGCCTGTATAGCTTTCAAAGAGTCTTCTCCATAAGTCCCATTTGCAGCCTGTTCTGCCAAATCACGCATTCTTGAAAGGTGGCTAGAAATTAAATCCAGATTATCCATTGCACTTGTCATCATATCCAGTCCCATAGAAGCATTATCCTGAGCTACGTAATACGATGATAATTTACTTGAAAGCTTTGTGTTTATTGAATAGTTCGCAGCATTGTCTTTCGCATGATTTATCTTAAAACCCGTTGTCATGCGCTCTATTGCCATATTCAGCCCATTAGTAGATGTTTTTAGACTGGATTGTACTATTAAACTTGATAAATTTGTGTTAATTTTCATTTTAACATCTCGCTTAAAAAGCCCTGTAAATTAGGATATTTTGCCCTCCTTTGCAGCTGTAAGGGTTTCAGTACCATTAAATTAAGCATATATTATTGAAACTTTTCATTCTTTACAACATATCCTTATATATATTATATTCCACATTTGTATATTTTTTAACAGCTGATTTTACAAATATTTACAAAATTTGTTGCTCAAACAACATGTTGCTTATGCAACATTAGTATGGTACGATTTTTTACAAAAGGAAATAAATTATGACAGAAAATATAGAAGAGCAGAATAGAAATCCGTGGCTTGCCTGTATGCCTACAATGGCAGCTGCGTTTATGTTTGTATTGGATGAAACAATTGCAAACGTAGCATTACCGCATATGGCCGGCAGTTTTTCGGTTAGCCGGGAAGAGTCAATGTGGATATTAACGTTTTACCTTATTGCCAGCGGTATTGTTATTCCGATGGTAGGCTGGTTCAGCAAAGTTCTTGGAAGAAAGAACTTTTTTATGCTAAGTATTATTCTATTTACTGTAGCCTCAGGTTTATGCGGAATATCCGAAAATCTTGAAACAATGATTTTTGCCCGAATCCTTCAAGGTATAGGCGGAGGCGGCCTTCTTCCTATTTCCCAGGCCATTTTGCTTGAAAACTTCAAACCTCAGGATAGAGGCAAAGCAATGGCAATGTTTGGTCTGGTTATAGTAATGGCACCGATTATAGGGCCGGTACTGGGTGGCTGGATTACAGAAAACTGGTCTTGGCCGTTTATCTATTTCATCAACATTCCAATAGGTATTCTAACTGTTTTCCTCGCAAAATCATTAATTTACGACCCGCCATATGCACAGAAGCAAAAAGGTGTTAAAACCGATGCATTCGGCTTCTTTATGCTTTCTATCTGGCTTTTGACTTTGCAAATTGTATTAGATAAAGGGAATAATGCTGACTGGTTTAATGCTCCATGGATATGCTGGTTGTCAGCACTTTCTTGTTTAACCGGTATTGCATTTCTCGTATCACAAATTAGAAACAAAGATTCTCTTGTTGACTTAAGTGTCTTCAAAGATAAAAATTTCTTAATCGGAACACTTGTGCAGATAGTTATGCAGGCCGTGCTTCTTGCCTCTCTTGCAATTTTACCGCAATTCCTGCAATCGCTAATGGGTTATGATGCATACAAGAGCGGGCTTTCCATGATGCCTAGAGGTTTAGGTGCTTTACTGGCTATGGTGCTTTGTGCAACTTTAGCTAATCTTATAGACAACAGGGTTCTTGTTATGATTGGCCTTGGCTGCATTGCAACAGGAAGTTGGATGCTTGGAGGCTTAAATCTTCAAATATCCACAATGAACATCGGGTTTCCAAACTTCTTGTTCGGAGTTGGGCTGGGGCTGGCAATGATTCCTATTATTACACTTTCTGTTGCAACAATTAGAAATGATCAGATGACTAATGCCAGCGGACTTCAAAACCTGCTTAAAAATATAGGCGGTGCATTCGGAACATCTATTGTAGCAACACTGCTTTCAAGGGGTGCTCAAAAACACCAGTTTATGCTTATACAGCACCTTACTGATACAGCACAAACTTACACAGAAAGAGTTCAGGCATACGGAAGTATGTTTATGACTACTGTTGATCCGCATACTGCTGCTTATATGGGACAACATACTGCTTACAATCTTCTTATGCAGCAGGCAAACCTATCTGCATTTATCGATGCTTTCAGAATTTTTGCTGTTGCAGGGGTAGTAATTATTCCGTTAATTCTGCTCTTGAAAAATATTAAGACTGAGGCATAGCAAAAAGGCGGCGGTGGTAAAGCCACCGCCGCCTTTAAAAATTTTAATTCTCAGAATGACATTCTTCTTTTACTTCTTCTGTCTGCTTATTTGCATTTATTCCTTCTGGAGCAGAAACAACTTTTGTGTCTTCGTCAGATTCTACACTGTCAGACACATCTTCTTCCTCTTCTTCGGATGAAGTTTCCAGCTCTTCTGCTTTTTCAGCAAGTTTTTCAGCTTCTTCTTTTAAAGCAGCTTCAATCTCCTCTTCATCTTTCGCCCTGATTACAGGAATTGAAAGCATTAATGCAACTTGTTCGCCTTCCTGTTCAAAGTTCAATTCAAGAAGTTCCTTGTCAAGCTCAACATATCTTGAAAGCAAATCAATTAATTCGCCTCTCATCTGTTCAAGAATTTTTGGAGTAAGATTTGTCCTATCCTGCATCAAAACCAGTTTAAGTCTGTTGGTCGCTACAGACTTGGAAGTGTCACCCTGTTCTTCTTGAGGGCGGAAGAACTTAGCCACTGTATTATAGATATCAGAGAAAAGCCCCATCCTACACCTTCGCTTTCAATTTTGCAAACGCATTTTTAATTTTTGCCATAAAACCTTTAGGCTCATCCAAATCTAAGAATGGAACTTCTTCGCCTAAAATTCTTTGAGCTACGTTTCTGTAAGCTTTTCCGGCAAGCGCATTTTCATCATTAACAATCGGTTCGCCCTTATTTGTTGAGGTAATAATTCCGGTATCCTCAGGAATTATGCCTACAAGAGGGCAGGAAAGAATTTCTACAACATCATCAACGCCCATCATCTCATTTGATTTGATAAGGCTCGGACGAACTCTATTTAATAAGAGTTTATAGCTTTTAATTTCTTCCTTAGATTCCAAAAGTCCAATAATTCTATCTGCATCTCTTATTGCTGACATTTCAGGAGTTGTAACAACAATAGCCTCGCTTGCTCCTGCAACTGCATTCTGGAATCCTTGTTCTATACCTGCAGGGCAGTCTACCAGAACGAAATCATTTTCTTCTTTTAAAGTATCACAGATTTCTTTCAGCTGTTCTGCATTTACAGCTGTTTTATCTCTTGTCTGCGCCGCTGCAAGAAGTGAAAGGTTTGGATTTTTCTTATCCTTAACAAGTGCTTGTTTAAGTTTGCAGCGTTCTTCTATAACGTCAACAATTGTGTATACAATTCTATTTTCAAGTCCTAAGAGCAAATCGAGGTTTCTTAAACCTAAATCAGTATCTATAAGGACAACTTTATATCCGGCTTTTGCAAGCGCAGTACCTATATTTGCGCTGGTAGTGGTTTTACCTACTCCGCCTTTTCCGGATGTGATTACTATTACGCGACCAGTCATTAATCTCTCCTTAACTTTTTATAAATTACTATCTTTCCATCTTCAACTTGAGCTTCCTCCGGGGTAAACTCGTTAGTTTTTTGAACGTATGGTACATTTAATGTATCATTACGTCTTGCATATAAACCTGCTATTCTTAATTGAATCGCATTTAATTTTAATGCTCTTACTTTTGATGTTATATTGCCCTGTGAACCAGCATGTGCAATGCCGCCAAGAATACCCCATACAGTAATATCTCCGCCGGCTACAATTTCGCTTCCCGGATGTGCATCCCCGATTATAAGGATATTTCCTTCATAGCTTACAGTTTGTCCGGAACGCAATGTTTGGTTTATATAAAGAGTCGGAAGAGTTTCAGTGTTTACGCTATTTTCTTCTGCACCTTCCGGAAGCACATCACCGGTATCAAGAAGAATATACTTACTTGTTTCTTCTGTTTTTATCAAACCTTCGTTTGCAGCAAGCGCCTCAAAATCAGGAGTAAATGCTTCTGAAGGAATTATCTCCGACAATTCTTCCGTTGATTCTTCATCATAAATATCTTCAATACCTTCAGCAGTTTCTATTGGATTAGAATTAGCTGCAGGATCTGCGTGAATTTCAACAGTTTTATTAATTTCTTCAACAGCTTCATCTTCTGTTTTTACAACCACAGCTTCTTCCTTAATTTCTTCTGAAGCAGTACAGCCCACAGAAGGAACAGAGCTGTCGCTGATTTCTGAAACGATTATTCCAAGGCTTACTGCTGACGCTTCAGTTTGTTCAGAATTCGTATCAATAAAAGCAATACTTGCATCCATTGATTCTATCAAAGCTTTGATACTCAATAGCTGGGATTGTTTCAAATCAAGACTGCCTAATTTTAAACAAACATTTTTTCTTTTTACATCAGGATGCTCCATTATTGAACTAAGTTCAAACACAAGCTGTGTTGTATTTTTAGCATCGCTCAAATCAATAATAAATCCGTTCTCTACAAAACCTTTTTCCATGTATAATTCCCAAATAATCTACAACTGATTTAAGGATATCTTAAATGTTATTCCAATTCAATAAAGTGTGACGCAATGTAAAGTTAGAGTTTTTACCCGATTGGTTTGCCGAACATTATCTTCATACCGGCGAAACGTTTTGATAAAGTTGCTTTAAAACCTTTTACAATATCATTAACATTTGATACTACGACATTTACATTTTCAATAACCGCATTTGTATTTTGAATAACGCAATCCACAAGTGAAATGGTTTGGCTGTCCGCGTGTTTTGTTATATTGGAAACATTGAGGCTGGCATTCTCCAAATTCTTTGTAGCACGTTCTATATTTTTGGTTGTCTGTTCGATGTTCGCAAAAGTATTATCAAGGCGCTTAGGTTTTGCAGAGCGGCTTAACTCACCTGTCACATCCGATAGATTTTGGCTCATTACAGCAAGATTTTCTCCTGTTATTTTTAGTGACGGTCTTAAGTCTTTTAATATATCATTTGCAGTTCCAATTAGTTCTGTAAGCGCGTCAAGCGTATCGCCCGCAGATTCGACAGTATCATTCAAATTATCTTTTATCTCATCCAAACCGCCGCCCTCTGCCTGCTCATCAATATATCCTGAAATATCAAAACTTTTTTTACCCTGTATAACAGAATGATTTTTTATATCCGTAATCGACGGTGCATCAGGATATTCAAGCTCTATATAGTCTTTTTTATCTTTTCTTTTAACCTTTGCAGTAATATTATCAGGCAAGCTTATACCTTTCGCGTTCAAAATCATATCAACCCGCGTATTAGTAAAATCCTTGGATGGACGAACTCTAACAGAACGCCCTAGTTTGAAACCTTTGTAATATACATTAAGATTTCTCGGAAACGGTTCTAACTCTTCAAAAACCGCAGTTATATGGATGTTATAAAAACTGTGAACAACAAAAATAAATCCTGCAATACCGAGCGCTGCTCCTAATATTAAAATCAAAAGTTTCTTCATATTTTAATTATTTTTTAAAGGCTTCGCTTTTGTATTAGGCAGTCAGGCATTATTTATGCTAATTCAAAAATCCCTCGGGTTGACACCGCGCCTCCAGTTTGATTCAATTTCTTCAAGCGAAATTCCCTTTGTTTCAGGAACGAAGAAGTAAACAAAAATTATGCAAAGAATAGAAACAATACCAAATATCCAGAATGTCCAAGCCCCGCCGATTCTGTGCAGCAACACAGGGAAACTCCCGACGACAAAGAAATTAAATGCAAAGTTCGAAACGGTACACACACTCATTGCAATACCTCTTATTCTGAGCGGAAAAACTTCCGAAACTAGTATCCAGCCGATTGGTCCGAGGCTCATTGCAAAACAAATTATATAAGTTACCAGACTTCCTACAGCAACCCATTTCAAGCTTGAACCCAAAACCCCGGCAAATGCAAAAGATGTGCCAAGAGCAAACAAGCTTAACATTACACCGGTAAGTCCAAAATATAGAAGCGGTTTACGTCCAATCCTGTCTGTAAAGAATACAGCTACAATAGTCATAATAAAGTTTACAACGCCTATACCTGTTGTTGCGTAAATGGCAGTAAGGTTGCTGTCAAATCCTGCTGTCTTAAATATTGTAGGAGCATAATAAATTATCGTGTTAATGCCTGTACAAATCTGCGCAAACATAATTCCGATACCAACGACAAAAGGCATTATCATCCATTTTTTTAACCTGAAAGCCTTTTCCTGCCTGTTATCAACAAGTGTTTCCTTAATCTCCGCAATTTCTTTTTCAGGCTCAATATCCGGTTCTATTTTGGAAAAAACTTTCTTTGCCTCATCATCTCTGTTTTTAGAAACAAGCCATCTGGGAGTATCGGACATAAAGCACATTCCTATAAATAATACGAGTCCAGGAACAACGCCCGCAAACAGCATCCACCTCCAGTTGTAAACTGCTTGAGCAAAAACAGCGTTAATAAAATAAGAGAAAAGAATACCTGCAGTAATTGCCCACTGGTACAATGAAACAAGCGTTCCTCTTAAGTTTTTAGGTGAAACTTCTGACAGATACAAAGGAACAACAAAGTTAACAATTCCAACTGCAAAGCCTACAAAAATTCTCGAAAGTATTAACACATATACATTTGGAGCAAAAGCACACAATATTGAACCTAATATAAATATTACAGCTGTTGCCATGATGATTTTCTTACGTCCAAAAATATCTGCAAGAATACCATTTGTTGCAGCCCCGATTACCGCACCTATCAAAACAGAGCTTACAAGAAAACCCTGCAACGTGTCCGGCAGAACCCAGGTTTCGTTAATAAATAAAAGTGCGCCGGAAATTACGCCGGTATCATACCCTGACAATAAACCGCCCAAAGATGCGACTATTGCAACAATGTAAAGCCAAATGTATTTCATATAAACACCTCTATTTAATTAATACCACACTTGTTATGTTTTCTAACAAAAAATTTTTTGCAAAACTTCCATAGAATGCGCTAAATCACCATGAACCTGCTTGAACAACTCTGTTATAAATACTCTGATATCCTCATCAGAGGGTAAATCTTTATATTTTATATAATATAAATCCAGCGGTATACACCCCTGTTCATTAGGGTACAAATAATTTACATCAAGTTTCTGTGCTCCGTTTTTCGTATAAAAATTAATTCTTCTTATTGTATCAGGGTTAGAAATATCAGGCGGTTCTACCTCTAAAAAACACCCTTTCTTTTCAGGATAAATATCTTTCAAAAGAGATAAAATTTTTCTGCCTAACCCCTTTGAATGAAATTGTTTCAAAACCGCAATATAATCTATAAAAATGAAATCACCATACTCAAAAAGAATTATATAACCTGCAAATTCTCCATCAACAACCTTGTAGAGAATATAATTTTCACCGAATAGCTTCAAGAATTTTTCATATGATTTCAGCTCTGACTTCGGGAATTGAGCCAGCATATCCTTATAAATTATATTAAATTCATCTGTTTTTATAAGTTCCATAAATCTATTATAACAAATAAGGCCTCCGTTTGCACGGAGGCCTTATCAAAATATTTAACCTGAAATTCTTCCCGGAACAACAACTCCGCCCTTCAAATTCTTTTTATAAAATTCTACGTGCGGCTGGAGTACGCTGTCTAATACTTCAGGAAGAGCTTTATTCTGCATAACAGCTTCTACTATTTCCTGATAGCAGGTTGCAAATGCCCTCAATTGAGTTACAGCCCCTGCTGCTTCCGGAGTCAAGCCAAGCTTTGAAGTTTCAACATATTCTTTGAAGAAAGCACCTGATGATTCATAAGATTTTGTCAAAGCACCTATATATGCTTCAGCATTTTCAGCACAAACACCTTTATCTACAGGAACAGTAAGCGCAAATACAAGTTTATTTGCAGGGTTAAAGTGTGCTTCTGCAGAGTGGTGCATTGCATCAGGAACTTTTGCAATCTGTTTAAGAGTATCTTTTACAGATTCATTCTGCATTTGTGCATGCCAGTAAACAGTGTTTTCAAACATAGAACCCATATACTGATGAACAGAAGCTTCAATCCAGTTAAGTTTAGCATCAGCCCAGAAAATACCTTCTTTTAATGCATCATTCAGTTCTAAATCAGCAGATAAAGAAAGTGAAGAAATTTCTTGTGCTGACATTAACATTGTTTTCATATCTTCTTTGCTCATACCTGCAAATGCTAATGTGAATAAAGCGTGATCATCAAAAGCAGAAAATCTTCCGCCTACATCATCGTGAATATACAAATCGCCGAGCCAGCCGTTTTCATTAGATGTTCTTCTAAGCTCGCTCTTCTCAGCATTCTTATCTGTTACTGCAATAAAATGTTTTGCTGCAGATTTTTTTGCCTCTTCTAAAGATTGTCCTTTAGCAATATATGCATCTTCAAGCATTTTTTGTATTCTCAAGAAACCATCTTTAGTTTCAAATGTTGAACCTGATTTTGATGCAATCATATAGCTTGATGACAATACATCATTACCCAGTTTTTCTAAAAATCTGGCGAAGCTGATTGAATCAACATCAGAATAGAAATAAATTTTATCAGAATTGATGTTCAACCCGTTAATACCAAGCATATGCTCAACAGTGTGTTTTGAACCGCCAATACCCATTACGCTTAATTTTTCAACACCGGTCTGAGATTTTAATTTTGAAGCTAAAGAATAGATGTCATCTAATCTTTTAGCTTGTTCCTGAGGGAGATTTACCCAGTTAAGGAACTTGCCCGGCTGATTAGCACGTGATGAAAACTCGTTTACAAAATCAGATGTTTTAGAAGAATATTTAGAGAAATCAACACCTGAAAACATTGTTTTTAATGATGAATTTTTAGTTAACATATTAACTCTCCTTTTTTCTATATCATATCATAAGAATTTTTTATAAAAAATTTTATGTTATACTTTTTTCAAAAGTGGATGATAAATTTAATGGCAAAACGAAAAAACAGATTTGAATTTATTACAAAAACTCCGGAGAGAATACTTCCCGCAACCTTTTTCCTGCTTTGCCTGACCGGAGGCATAATACTATATTTACCATTCTGTTCTCCGCATGGTGTATCATTTCTGGATGCAATGTTTACAGCTGTAAGTGCAGTATGCGTAACAGGCCTTTCTGTTGTGAGCGTAAGTGATAAATTTACTGGCGTAGGACAGCTTGTTTTATTGCTGTTAATACAAGCCGGCGGATTGGGAATAATGAGTATCAGCTCTATTATATTTATACTTCTGGGCAAAAGAATGTCGCTTACACATGAAAAAAATGCCAGAAACATCTTTGAAGCGGAAAGCAAAGAAGAAATAAAAAAATCCCTAATACGTATTTTTAAATATACATTTATTGTGGAACTAACAGGAGCAATTATCCTTTCTGCCTGTTTTACATTTAGCGAACACAGTCTGCTTACAGGGCTTAAATTCGGGTTCTTTACTTCTATATCAGCGTTCTGTAATGCCGGATTTTTCCTAAAAAATGACAACCTTATAGGTTATAACAGTTTTCCTCTTTTAACCTATACTGTTTCATTTTTAATAATTCTTGGCGGTATGTCACCGGCAATCTGCCTTATGCTGCAAAATATTTTCAAAGGGAAAAAACTCCCTCCGGTTGCAGTACTGGTTTTCTATACAACTTTAGCACTTTTAATCGGAGGAACACTGTTTTTCTTCCTTTCAGAATATAATGGTGTTTTAAGCGGAATGAGCATTGCAGATAAAATTCATAACGCCTGGTTTCAATCAGCAACTTCAAGAACAGCAGGATTTAATTCAGTAGATTTGAGCAGTATAAATCCTGGAACATTCCTGCTTATGGTTGCACTTATGATAGCCGGAGGCTCTCCGGGAGGTACTGCTGGAGGCTTAAAGACGACAACGATCAGTGTTTTATTTTTAACCTGCTACAATGCAATCCGCATAAAAGATAATGTTGTAAGAAATAGAGTTATTAAGCTTGATACAATAAAAAAAGCAATAACATTAACAGTAGTATACCTGTCAATACTTGTTACAATAGTTTTGATGCTTCTGACAACCCAAACCGCCGGTGCAGAGCAGCTAATTTTTGAAGCAGCATCAGCACTTGGTACAGTTGGTTTATCAATGGGAGCTACAAGCCAGCTTGACGGAGTTGGGAAAGTTATCATTATTGCAGCAATGTTTCTTGGAAGGGTTGCTCCTGCAACACTGATTTGCTACTTAAATACTAAAAATATAGATTCAAGGATTAGTTATCCTGATGCAAAAATTTCACTAACATAGGAGAAAAATATGTCTATACAGGTTTTAATAATAGGTTTGGGACAGTTCGGTATGTCGCTTGCAAGAACTCTATCAGAAAAAGGCACAGAGGTTATAGCAGTCGATCAAGATAAAGAGCTTGTTGACGAAGCCGCAGGATTTTTAGATGACGCACTCTGTCTTGATGCTACAGATGAAACGGCTCTCGGAAAATTATGCCCCAAGGAGCGCGATGTTGTAATTTGTGCAATCGGTGCAAGAGAACCGTCTATACTTACAACAGCAATTTTAAGACAGATGGGATGTGACAACGTTATTGCAAGAGCTACCGATAAAATTCATGAGCGTATTTTAAAAGCAGTAGGTGCTAAGAACGTTATTAACCCTGATGCAGAATATGGGAAAAAATTCGCATACAAAATTCTGTTCCAGAATATTATCGCAGATGAAACATCAGAAGATATCCAGCTTCTTGAAATAAATGTACAGCCGTTTATGGAAGGTAAAAACCTGATTGAGCTCGCACTTCCTAACAAATATGGAATTATTGTTGCGGCAATCAAAAAAGGGAATAAACTTGCAAGACCATTTCCAAATGAAATTTTAAATACAAAAGATAAATTGCTGTTAGTATGTACAGAAGACGCAATCGCAAAAATGATTGAGGAGAATAAATAATGAATTTTTCAAAATCTTTTTATTTATCGTTTATTTTACTTCTTGTATTTTCTACACTGCTTGCAGCAGCGGGCATTCGCGGATTTTTAAGACTAGCCCCATCAATTGAGCAGATAAATAAACACAACACTCAATCACTTTATATCGCAGAAAGTATGATGTCAGCTCTCACTGTGAACAAAGATATAAAATCCTTTGAAGAAGCTTTAACCAAAGGAAAAACAAATGTTACAGAAAAGGGAGAAGCAGAAGTAATCAACAAAATCGAAAAGAGTTATAAATCTGCTTTTAAAAATAATGCCGGATATAAAGAAACAACCGTTAATAATATAATAGAATTGTCAAGGATAAACAGAGTCGGGATGCAGAACGCAGCTTTGCGGGCAAAAAAATTAAGTTCAGCCGGTGCCTGGGTTATTGGATTCCTAACTCTTATTACCTGGGGTCTTGGATTAATACTAATAAAAACTTTAACTACTAATCTTATTAAACCTCTCGCGGAGTTGATTGATGTTCTTGAATCATATTTCAAAGGGAATAAACTAAGACGCTGTCCTAAATTGGCGCCTAATCATGATTTCCAAAGAATTTACGACGCAATTAACAGCCTGCTTGATAAACAAAGTTAAATATAAATGATGGGAGAAATTTATGGAATTAATTAATACTGTACTTGCTGTTCTTGTTAAATTTATAGAACACATTATCACCGTAATGGGTCCGTTCGGTATAAGTTTGCTTATGGCAATAGAATCTTGCAATATACCGCTTCCGAGTGAAGCCATACTTCCTTTTGCGGGCTATATTGTAAGCAAAGGTGAAATGAATTTTCACGTAGCTGCCTGGGCAGGTGCATTCGGATGCGTATTGGGTTCAATTCCTTCTTACTACCTTGGCTATTTCGGCGGACGTAAGTTTATTGAAAAATATGGAAAATATTTTCTCATTTCCCATAAAGATCTTGATGATGCTGATAAATGGGTAGAAAAATATGGTGACTGGGCATTCTTCATATGCAGAATGCTGCCTGTAATAAGAACTTTTATTTCACTTCCTGCCGGCATTTTGAGGGCAAGAAAAAGAATATTTTTTACACTTACATTCCTGGGCTCGCTTGTTTGGAGTTATCTGCTTGTTTATGTCGGGGTAAAATTCGGACAGAATATGGAAATGTTTAAGCATCTCTGGCATAAGTTTGATATTTTAATCGTTGTTGTAGTGGGTATACTTGGTATTTTATACATCTACAAACACGTTAAACATTTAAAAGAGTCCTAATAAATAGGACTCTTTTTTAATAAATTATATTAACTTTTCTTTCTCGTCTTCTCTTTTTTCGTGCTTTTTAATCATTTTTTCTAACTCTTCTGGAGTTACCGTATTCCAGGCAACGCCATCTTTTTGAAGACCTTTTTTCAATATAGTGACTTCTTTGTCTTTAAGTTGTTCGTCTGCTGCAACAATATCTCTATCATGATATGTCCCTGCAAGTCTAACTGCATTTTCCGAAGGAGAGCTGATTTCATTTTGTTTCATCTGAACATCATAGCTAGGCCAATCTTCCGGAAGAGCCTTTATTGTAGTAAACTCACCCTGAGATTCCAGACGTTTATCAACTTCTTTTTCAAGAACTTTTTGTACATAAGCCTTCTGACTCTTGAATCTGCAAGGAATAACGATTTCGCTGCCGATAACTTCCTCTGGATCACGATTTTCATACTTGCAGAACAAACTTGCTGCAGCTTGAAGGTGTCCAAGTTCTATATCAACAAACAATTCCCAAATCTTTTTGATTCTATCATCCGGTTCATCTTCCATGCAGGTATAATAATTACATACCTCGGTAAATTCGTGTATAAGGAATTTTTCCCACATGGATTCGGTCGGATCAATTAAAGATTCATACATGGTTACATGTTCTTCCTCAACATCCTTTATCTCCGCATAAGTTTCTCTTAATACGTGGTCACCGTACATAAAACCGTGTTCAGCATAGTAATTATGAGTTTGCTGTTCACCGGAAAGAAGAGTTAAAATATTAACCTTTGTCTGAGGATGTGCTGTATTTTTATCATAATGTTTTCTTATTCTCAAGCCATTATCATTGTGGTGATGCTGAGTTGGTCTTCCCACAATAACATCAGTCTTACCTTGTACAATATCATTAGGTTCAATACCTTCAGTCATATATGCAAATTGACTGTATCTATACAGGTGGTCAAAATCTTCCAGAAGCCCGAAGTCAAAGGTTTCTTTTACATAAGGATCCGGCTCATTTTGCGCCATCCACGCAGTCAAATCAACAGCAACTTGTTCATACCCCAGAGTCGTTTCTAAAACAGACTGATCTGCAGGTCCCATCCAGTTTGCAGTCGTCTGTTGAGAATCTTCTATTCTGCTAATCAGTGCAATAAGCTGTTTATCTTTAGTATCAGGAACAAATCGATTAAGCTGGTGTTTGAAGCCCCACGCCTCTATTTCTATACCATTCATCAAAATTTGTCTTGTTCTTGTATAACAATCAACATCTGTTTTGTTATAAGGCTTACCTACTATCTGGTGCCAGTTTCTGACTTGTTTTTCAACTGGAATGCCCTTTTCTTTTAATGGATTAAAACTCATTTTATCCGCCTTTCTGCAGACTGCTCTGCAAAAAGCATTCTAAAATAAAAGACAAATTTTTTTATTGCCCGATATGGTTAAAAGCATAAAAAGAGATAGGCAATGCCCATCTCTTAAAAAAATACGCCTGCCGCGATTCGAACGCGGGACCCTCTGCTTAGAAGTAGCTCTCATGCAGTTTTTCAGGGGTTTTTAGAGTTTACCACAATTAGTCAGAAGTGATTATTTTTATTGCTTCAGGTATTGTTTTACTTCTCAACATTTATCCCCTTTAATCAGGCTTTATCAGGATTTTTGCAAGAAGTTTGTAGTAAGTACGTAGTAAATGAGCCCACCCTAGAGGGGTAGAGTTCAAATTTTACTATTCGTCGAGAGTTAGAAAAACTCCCAGCTAAATTTTGAAAAATATAATTTAAAGGAGTTTTATTAACTCATCAAAAGATTTTTTATGCTTAATTATATTTTTTCTTATTAATTTAAACTTCTCTTCATCATCATCCATAAGATTTTCCCTATGAGCTAAGGCGTTCCTTTCTTTTATAATTTCGTCATAAAATACTTTTAAGGATTCATATGAAGAATTATAGACATCACTATCTTTAGACATTTTTTTAATTAAATTTTTTAATAATTTACTTCTCATAGAACTAGTCAAAAAAGCTGTAGAATCATTCTTTGAAATTAATTTTTCTCGTAGTACTTCATTTGACATATTGTCAAAATCCGTTTTTTGAATTTTTGTTCTGCATCGTACATATGGAATAAGAGATTCTACGTCAGTAATTTTGCTAAGAATTTCCCATATTTTATTATCAAATTTTGCGACTTCTGACATCATAATGCCTCGCATAGAATTTAAGTCCAAGTCTTTTTTTAAATAATATGTTATGATTTCATATATTTGGTCTATATTTTCATCATTAAAAACAGCTCTATCAAAAATGGACACATTTGAAATTTTATCTTGCTTTACTTTTTCATACAATGTAGCAATATCTGTATTTGAGTAAAATATTGCATCTGCTAAAATTTTTCTATTTCTTAATAAAGTTAAAATATTATTCCCACGATTTTCTGAACCACAATTTAAATTATAATCAACTAATATTAAATCATAATCATTGTATTTCATTTTTGTCAAATCACAATCATTGATTGTATTAATTAATGGTATAAATCCATACGATTCAATTTCTCTTTCAATTCTATTTTTAGGTACTCTTAACCAAGATATATCATCTTCAAGCCATAATATTTTATATTCAATTTTCATAAAATATAACCTCTAACCGAAACCCTTTCTCTAATCCTGTTGCAGTAACATTACCCCCCAAGGATTCAATGGTATTTTTTACTTGATAAAGACCTAGTCCTGCTCCATGAGTAGTTGTGACACCCTTTTCAAAAATGGATTCAATATTTTCTATTTTTTCAGAAAGCCCTTTTCCATTGTCTTCAAAAGTTATGATTGTTTTGCTTTTTTCTTGTCTTACTGAAATTGTTAAAGTTGGTAATAATACACCTTTTGTAGCTTTTTTAGTATTTGATAAAATATTATCAATCATAGTCATAATCTTTAATGGGATAAATTTTAAATTTATGCTATATTGCTCAGGTAAATTATTGACTATATTTATCTTTTGATTACTTTTATATTTTTTTATCTCTTCTACATGTTTCTTTATAAATGTTATTAAATCTGCATTAATTGGATTTTCCTTATCTTTATAATTTTTAAGAATTGCATATTTTGAAATATTTTTGATTTTGTTTAGAGGTTCATCAATATAATCTAAAAAATCTAAAACTTCTTTTGAAAGCACATTATTTTCTAAAAAATAACTGCGTTCATTTTCAATTGTATCCATTGCTGTAGATATTGTATGCATACAGTCCAATAGTTCATCTACATCTTGGTCTGAGGTGGCTCTTAAAAAGAAATTTTCACTATTTATTTGTTCAATAGTTTTTTCATGTTTTACAACCTTTTCCTCTGCGAGTTTTTTCTCGGCCTCAGATTCTTGCCATTTTTCTTCCGCATAATCTCTTTCTTTGTAGGCAGTTTCAACTTTTTGCTGTTCATGTTCTATTATCTTTTGAAGATTATTTTTTTCATAAACGCTTAAATCATGAATTCTTTTTGCTCCAGATGATTTAATAAATCTACTAGTAAATTCCTTATATTTATCTTCCGAAATTTTTCTTATATTATCAATAGTTGATTTATTAATCGTTAAATTATCTATTTTATAATCAGGTCTATTTAATACTTTATTAACAGCTTCCTCTACCTGTCCTTTATTCAAAGGTCGTGGAGCATATCTCGTAGGATTTTCTTTTATTTGTTTTTCGGCTATTACCGTATTGGATTCGGGGTCAAGTTTATCATAAAAACCATCCCAATTAACACCTTCAACAACAAAAGTTTCTAATTGTCTAAATATATTTATAACGTATCCATAAGCAGATTTCCCATTTTTTAAAATAGTTTTATCATCTTTTTCATATGATACCAAATCTTTATATGCATTATTATGGACAAGACCTTCCCTACTTGTAATTATAGCAAATGTATCAATATCTCTATTAATTGCGATTTTCCCAATTACTTCCCTTGAGCTTAAATATCGCTTGATACCTTGAGATTTCCTTACATCTAAACCCAACCAATCGTTACCAGGATTACCGTAGGGTGAAATTCTATATCCATTATGATAAAGAAAAATGGAACCATAATCATTTGTTGGATATCCAGTTTTTTTATGAAAGAATGACTTAGAATAAGTATCAAGATAATGTATTTCGACTTCAATATTCTTTAAAGTATTGTATGGATTTTCAGCTTCATATGAATAAATAACATCCCCTTGATAATACAAAGTCGTTTCAAGTTTTAAACCATCTTCTGAAATTTTTGATTTAATATTTGTTGTTGTTACTGATAGTTTATCAAGGATTTTATTTTCGATTAATTTATCATTTAAAAAAACTTGAAAATCAGAATTAGGATTAGAAGAATATTTTTCTAATTCCTCAGTCAAACTTTTATATTTTCTTTTATTCCATTCAGAACGTAAGTGTTTTATTAAAAGTGTAGTACCTGAAATATTTGTTATACCAGATTCTTTTTTAAATTGTTCAAAAGAAAGTTCTTCTATTCTTAATGGAATACTAGAGACTTCGTCGTCAATATTTTTATTTTCAAAGTCTTTCCAATTAATTGATAATTTTAAAGGTGCAGAATCTATTTTTTTTGTATATAAAGTCAATTCCGTTCCTAATCTATCACATGAAAAACGACCAACTCCCTTATTACCTGCATATGCTTCATTATTGTTTCTTAATGTTCCTTTCTTTTCAGAATATGCCATATTAAGCCATTTATTTTCTATATCGTATAAATTCATTCCTTTTCCAAAATCACGAATTATCAGTAATGATTTATCAGAAATGGACTCAGCCTCAACAAATTGAATTTCAACTTTTGGAGAATCTGCATCCTGAGAATTTTTTACAAGTTCTATAATTGCAATGTTATCATCATAAATTAATCCTCTACCTAAAATATCCTTTAAACCAGCATTAGCTTTAAAATGAGTAGTTCTATTCATAATCCAACTCACTTTCTGCAAGATTAATTATAAATCTACCCAAAGTTTCTGCCATTAAAGGAGGAACTGCATTTCCTATTTGTGTATATCTAGGGCATTCAAACTTTCTTCTTGGTCCTCCTGTTGTATAACGTCCTTGGAATTCAAACCAATCGGGAAATGACTGAATTCTAGCCGTTTCTCGAGCTGTTAGTATCCTCGCTTCTTTGTAATGTAAAGTATCCTCAGGAATAGTAGTTATTGTGTTTGATATTTTATCTGGTGATAAAACAGATAAACAATGTTTTTTAAAATTTACTTTTTCTTTTATGGCATTATTTACAGCACAACCTTTTTGAGCATGTTCTAAAATATATTCATATCTCTTTAAGGTGTTTTCTTTATGTTTAGCTAAGCGTAAACTATTAGGCATTTCATTTTTCTTTAAACCTTTTCTCATAATTTTTAAATATGGATTTAATTTAGTTGGCTGCTCATATTGCAATTGATTAAACCCTTTACAATCCACACAAGGTATTTTATTTTTACCAGAAAGTTCTAAATCAGATATAGCATCACCTACAGTTACAGATTTTAATCCCCATTTCTTTTTTTGTAATTTTGCACTTTGTAAGATTAAATCTAAAATATCATTATTTGAATATTTTTTTAAATTTTCAGATAAACAATCTTTACGAATAGCTACCATTATGAAACGATGTCTAAGTTGTGGAACTCCAAACTCAGCAGCAGATATCATATTTTTAAATACTTTATATCCCTTTTTGTCGAGCAACTTTGATACTTTTTCAGAGTAAGGCTCTTTCGCCGTCTCTCTGAAAGCAACTTGAAACCCTCTTACATTTTCAAGTAAAAGAACTTTAGGTTTTATTAAAGAAACAATTTTTATATATTCTTCTGTTAAACGATTTCGTGGGTCATTAGGATTTCTTAGACCCGCAAAAGAAAACCCTTGACAAGGTGGACCACCGGCAATTAAAAAAACTTTTCCTTCCAATGTTTTAAGTTTGTCTGAATAGTTTTCTAATAAATTACTTGTAGTCATGTTTTCACAAGGTAACCATTTAGGCCATTCAAATCCCTTTTTCTTTTCACACAAATTATGCTTTAAAGTCAAAAAAGCATCATCTGTTTTTTCTATAGCAAAAATACCCTTGAATCCAGCATTTACTAATCCAAGTGATAGTCCACCGCAACCAGCGAATAAGTCAATAAAATTGTAATCATGCATGATACTACCTATTATAATTAATAAAATAATTATAATAAAGCAGCTTAATAAAACTTAACGTCCAATTGAATGATTAATTTTTTCATACAAGACTTTTTAAATACACTAACAATCGCAACAATCTTTTCTCTTGTCGCATAATTCTTTTCTTTCTCGATAAAATTTAATCAATAGCCCTTATTCCATTGAATATCGGCTAGTTAAGCGAGTTATTTTATAAGGAGGAAGAATGAAAAATCTTGAAACAAAAGTCGAGGAAATCCATCATCTACTTTTTGAAGCGAGGTCGTTGGTAAAGATTTGTGCCTTAGCTTCGGATTCTTGTATTACGGATAAAGAATTGCAGTTACGGGATAACCTGGAAGTTTACGAAGTTCTGCGTAAGGTAAATCTATTGCTTGCAAATATAGAGGGTATCTTAGATGCCTAAAGAGTTTCAAAAAATTGTGCAAGACTAACATTTAATACTTTAGATAATTTAATTATCTTATCTAAAGCAATATTTCGCTCTCCTCTTTCTACCATTCCTATGAAGTTAGGAGATAAATCAAGTTTCTCTGCTAAAACAGCTTGTGTAAGATTTCTTTCTTTTCTGAGTTCCTTAAGGCGAAAGCCAAAAGGTTTTAATTCTTCTCTAGCCATAAATCCTATTATGAAGAGGAATTGTAACAATTTACACAAACTGACCGTGCGTTTTGAAGGTTTTTGTTTTATATTTAAGTTAAGGAGTTTTAAAAATGCAAAAAATAAAAAATATATTGATAAATACGAAAGCTAAAAAAGTATTACTTATTTCAATATCCATTATAGGAATCTTGATAGTATATTCTAAATTTTTATATCCACAAATTATTCAAAAGATATTTTTTGTCGCTGAAACATTTGCTACACTTGAACAATACGATAAAGGGATAAACGAATTAAACAAGGGACTCTTTTTTAATCCTTTTGATTCTGAGATATATTATAGAAAAGGGAATGCTTATGCTTTAATAAATAGAAACAAAGAGGCTTTCAATAATTATAGAATCGCAATTATTTTAAACCGAAAAAACCCTAAAGTATATGCAAGTCGCTCTATTCTTTATTCTACTAATTTTGACTTTGCTCGTGCCGAATTTGATATTGATAAAGCTATTAAATTAGACCCTAAAAATCCCATGTATTATGGGATGAAAGCAACTTTATACATGGTTAAAGATATAAATAAAGCTATTGAATTACTAACACAAGCAATAAAATTAGATAATAAATTTGGTTTTGCTTATTTTACAAGGGGCAAGCTGCGTATGAGTAAAAATGATATAAATGGTGCAATTAATGATTTAACGATTGCGATTAATATAGACCCAAATCATGCAGATAATTATGCGACAAGAAGTACAGCTTACCTTATGCAAGAAAATCCCAAAGCAATAATTGATGCAGAAAAAGCCGTTTCTCTTTCACCACAAGACCCCAATATGCACTATAACAATGCGTTGGTAGCATATGGATTTTACGATTTTATAAAAGCAAAAAAAGAATTTGATTATGCTAAATCATTATCTTTAGAACAGAATAATTTCGAACTTTATGAAGAAATTAGCAATTCAGCTAAAAAATTTGGATTTTAGTTATGAGGATATCAAATGAAAAATATTAAATTAATATCATTCCTTCTTTTTATACTAATGTTTACTTGCTCTATAAGTTTTGCAGACACATATAATGGAGTTCCCCTTTACAACATTGATTACAGCGAATTTGTAAGACCAATTCCAAGAAATATGCCACATGGCAATTATTATAATGATTGGAATTTTAATTCAAGGTCTGATGTCCAAAATAATAGTTCAAACTATGATTATCAAAACAGAAATACTTTTGATTCAGGGAGTACTCATTTTATATATTCATCAAGTCCGAATCCTTCCTATTGCATTCCTGATAGTTCTTATAGTATATGTCATTAATCGGTAATAAAGGAGAAATTAAAAATGGCTAATTATCACGAAAAAACAGAAAGATATTTACAATCCGCAGGAATATCCTTTTTTGTTAATAGAGTAGAAGAAATTTTACTAAATATAGAAAAATTAAAAATAAAGGAAGAAAAAATTAAATTAATAGAAAAATATTTTGAAAATCAAGAAGGATATTCTGATAAAGACATTAAAGGGACTAGAATCAGAGTCAATTCTACTATCAAAATTATTAAAGAAAACAATATAGAATATGTTTTAAACAAAATAATTGAAAGTAAAAAAGTCCCTTTAAATACAGTAACAAAAGCTAGGAAAATTTTAGAACAACAATTCAAAAAATAATTTTTAGTTATAATATAATTATATGAATAATAAATTACTACCTGTCTGCAATTTAAAAGAACTTAATGAATTTCAATTGGAAACTCATGATTTAATATCCAATGGTCAATGCACAGCCTATTATGCTGTGGTAATTTATAAAGAAGATGAAATTATATATGTGCAAAATAATAAAGTTGTATTTTCTGATAGATTATTTGAGTTAATCCTTCATATAGCAAATGCGGGTTCAAAAGGTATTAAAGGGCAACATTTAGCTGATAAAATGCAACTTGTATATAAAGATGTCTATCAATACAAAGATAGAGTTAATAATTATAAGAAATATCGGACTGTTATAGATAAAGATTTGATTGTTATTGATGAAAAAAATTATTGGCACTTAAACGTTAATTATAATAATCAAGGTCTTTTAATAATTTAGCTATAATCATTATGTTTCCTGAGTTATAGGTGTTTTTTGTAGAATACCTGTAGAATAATTGCGTAATCGCTGCGGAATTGAACTATTGGCTGGATGGCAAATAATGAGAGAGTAAGCAACACCGGTGATGTTTTTTAGTACAACTTAAAAAACAAAGAAAGGAGACTCTCATTATGGAGAATCTTATTGCAGCGTTTGATGATAGCTTCAAAACATCATCTAAAAAAATCATTCAGTATGGTGGAACAGGTAAAATCGAAACAGTTAGATGTAAAGATTTTACAGAAGCATTAAGGGAGCATTTTCTTGGAGTTAATCGCTGGGGAGTATCACCAGAAGTTAAAGGTCAAGAAGATAAAATTTTATTTGGCGGAATTGATATTGATTGTAAAGATAAATCTATTGAAGAAAAATATCAAATGGCGCTTAATATTCAAAGCGAATTATTTAAAGAATACAGACTAAATGCACTTATTGAGCAATCAAAATCAAAAGGTTTTCATTTATTTGTCTTTTTTGCTACTCCTCAAAATCGGGATTATGTTCAAAATTTATTAGAAAATGTAGTAACCAAGATAACCGGTTTAAAAATTGCAAATGGAATCATTGAAATTTTTCCAAAAGGTAAAAAAGGGTTAGGGATATTTTTACCATATTTTGGAATGTTTGAAGATTCAAACACAATAAATCCGGAATTTTTTGAGCTTAAAAAATCTTGCTTTGTTGAAGGTGAAAATATGGAAGCTATAACAGACCCGTTGCCGAGAATAAAGAGTGCAATGCAGCTTAATAATTCAATGCTCATGTTTCAGGAATCTTTAAAACAATACCCTGATTGTATAAGAAAATCGGCTTTAAATTGGAAAGACGGGGAAAGAAACTCTTTGACCTTAGCAGTTGCGGGAGTTTTGAAGAAAGTCTCTAAAGTTTCTGTAGATGAAGCAATAAATGTTATTACTCAAATTGCTCAATTCAATCGTGATGAAGAATTATCCGGCAGGATTGCAACAGTTGAAGCAACTTACAAAAATGATGAAGTGGCGGGCTGTTCAATCTTTAAAGGCAAAAATGAAAATATTCCTCTTAGCGAATTGATTTGTGGTACTGATTGTTTGTTCTTGAATCTTGATATACCTATAAAAGATAAGGTTAGATACTTGCAAGCGCGAAAGGAATTGCAGCCTAATATAAAAAAGGATAAAATCGCAGAGCTTGTAATTGCTGAACTCTTAAATGTGGGTAAAATTTATAAAGCTGACGGGCAATATTATATTTTTGACGGTAATGCAAAGCGATTGATATGTATATCTGATGAACCTCTTGAATTAAGAACAATGTTCACAGAGTGGGGCATAAATGCTTCTGAAAACTTATATAAGTATGTATTAAATGAACTCTTTGTCTATTGTGTTAAAAACGCACAACCGGTTGAGATTCATAGGTTTGCGTATTTTAATCCCAAAACATTCACACTTTATTTATATAACGGACCCAAAGAGGTTTTAAAAGTTTCGTCCAACAACATTGAAACAATCGAAAATGGTGATGACGGAATCATGTTTACCGAATTAAACAATTATCAACCGTTTAAATTAGTAGATATAAATAAAAAAGTCGATTATGTTGATAAATACTTGACCGGAAACCTAAATGTCGATACTGATTCAACAATTTTAGATATAACAACTCAACAAAAAATCTCTGAGATATGGTTTTATAGCCTTTTCTTTGAGTCCATAATGAAAACAAAACCAATCTTTGCAGCCATTGGGACTAAAGGAAGCGGCAAAACAACATTCCTAAGACGCGTTGGTCAAATTCTCTTTGGCGAAAAATTTGATGTAACCTCTGTATCAAGCGATTGTAAGGATATTGAGACAATCATCACAAATAATTATTATGTCGTGATTGATAATTTGGATAACCCACCAAAGCCTTTAAATGATGCTCTTGCAAGAATAGCAACAGGCTCAGTCATTAAAAAAAGAAAGCTGTTTACAACAAACCTAGAGCTTGAATTTGATGTAAAGTGCTATGTTGCTTTAACTTCAAGAACACCGCAATTTACAAGAGATGATGTCGCAGACCGATTGATTTGTATATACCTTGAACGCTATAAAATGTTTACTGATGAAAACAATCTTAGTCGGGAAGTTCTGTCAAAACGTGATGAAATTATGAGCTTTATTATATATAAGCTGCAAAAATTCATTAAATGCTTGCAGGAAAAACAAAATGAAACATACAAAGTCGATTTTAGAATGGCAGATTTTGCGGTTTTTGCACTAAAGACTGCTAAAAATAAAACCGAGTTTGAAAAGTTGAAGAAAATCTTTGCACAAATGATAAAAATTCAAAATGAATTCACCCTAAAAGATGATGTTTTATATCTAGTTTTAAAGAGTTTTGTCAATGAAAAAGAGAATAAAGGCAAGAAATTTACTTCTGCAGAACTTTATAATCAATTTAAGCAAATAGCCGACAGAATGGGGTTGTTAAAATCCTTTGAACTTGTGTATAAGAATCCTAAATCGGTTAGCACAAGGATAAAAAATATTAAAGATAATATTAGTGATGAAATCCTTGTACATTTTGAGAAAGGTCATTCTAATTATATTTATTTTTCTTTTGAGCTTGTTGATGATTCAGGCTATCAAGAGTCTTTAATTTGAGGTGATAGGCATGAAATTAATCACGATAGATGAACTTTCAACAATTCTACAAACCTCAAAAAGTACAATATATCGTTGGGTACACAAACGGGCAATCCCGTTTGTGAAACTCGGGGGCAAGTTGTTATTCTCACAAGACGAGATTCAAGAGTACATAAAGAAAAATTCTGTTAGTAATTTGTAGTCAAAGTACTTACAGAAAGCCGAATACACGGCATAATAAAAATAAAAGGATTAAAAACTATGGCAAAAGTTCGAAAAAATAAAAGAGCAAATTACTGGGAGGTCGATTATCTAGACCTCTTTGGTAAAAGAAAAGTTAAAGGCGGATTTAAAACAAAAGTTGAAGCTGAAACTTTTATGGTTGATATTTTATCAAAAGTCCAAACCGGTACAATGCCTAAAAATAATAAAATGACTTTCGCAGAAGCCGCTGATATTTTTATGCGCTTGCATGCAAATAAAAAGTGCAAACCTAATACAGAACATGGTTATCGCGGTTATTTAAAAAATCATTTATTACCTTACTTTGGGAAGATGAAATTAACTGAAATTACTCCGCTTGCGGTCAATGAATTTATCGCACAAGAACTTGAAACAGGGCGCAAAAATTCAACCGTAAATAAGTATAAAAAACTTATGAGCCAGATTTTTAGCTTTATGATTGACAATGAGGTTATATTGAGAAATCCTTTAGCCAGAATCAAATCCTTAAGAGAAGAAAAAAGCGAGGAAGTTTGTGCTTTATCAAGTCAAGAAGTGCAAATATTACTTTCTAAAACAAAACAAGTATATCCCGATTTTTACCCTTTGTTATTTACCGCTATTTTTACAGGCTTAAGACAGGGTGAACTTATGGCTTTAACTTGGGATTCAATAAATTGGGTGAAAAAGCAGATTACGATTGATAAAAATTATACTCACGGAAGGCTTGGAACACCAAAAACGGGAAAAATTAGAAAAGTCGATGTGTCTTTAGAACTTGTAAAAGTTTTGAAAGAATGGCGCCTGGCTTGTCCTAAAGGGGAAAAGAATCTTTTGTTTCCAAATGGTGATGGTGAGTATCAGGATGCAAATAACATGATTAAAAGAAGATATAAACCAGCCTTAAACCGTGCCGGAATTAATTACATAAAATTTCACGGGTTAAGACACACTTATGCAAGTTTATTACTCGCAAAGGGTGTTCCTATGAAATATGTTCAGCACCAATTAGGTCATAGCTCAATAAAAATGACAATGGACTTATACACTCACCTCTTGCCTGAAACTAACGAACAATGCGTTAATGCCCTTGATAATATTGTCGAAAAGACACAAGAGCCGATAGAAATTAGGAAGTTCGGGACTTAGATAGTTTCAAGAGTAATATCACAATGCTTTTTAAAATTTTGTATAATGGTATTTGTTAATGTTTTATTATATTGTGTTTTTAACCATATATATTTATCTATTGCTATTTGCTCGTAAAGACCTTTTTTGATTATTTTGCCTAGCTTAATCATATATTCACCCCATTCTTCATTACTATCTGTTTCTGAACCAAAAACATCATAAGAAATATAATCAATAAAATAATAACCATCTTCATCTAGTTTTAGACAATCAATAATATCATTTTTTTCATCAATGTCAGAATAATGATAATTAGAAGAATATTCTTTGCAAATATCAATAACATTGTTGGGTACTATAACTCTTGGATATTTTGCTATTTTTTCCATATTAACAACTTTATTCATTGCAGGTCCAAATATAGTACACCCTCTATGATACAATTCTCCATAGCAACAGCCTCCTCTTAATAATATTCCATATTTAGCCGCAAAATTAGCTTGTAAACGCATAATATCTAATATTGCATAAAATAAACCAGAAGGTTCATTAACTAAAAAAGAGAGTATAAGACTATCTGACATTTGCAGAAATTGATTACTTTCATGACTGTTAAACGTCCTAAAATCGCGATTATTCTTTTTTATCCAATTTGTATAATCTAAATGAAATTCGGTTTCACTAAGTAGTTTTAAAATAACATCTATTGGAAATTTATTATTATCAATAATATCTTTAAAACCTAAAAAATCTAAAAAGAAAACGACTCGTTGTTCATAATCTGACATAGCTCCCTCCAATTTGTAGTAAATTTGTAGTATTTTCAAAAATGGGCACAAAAAATACGCCTGCCGCGATTCGAACGCGGGACCCTCTGCTTAGAAGGCAGATGCTCTATCCAGCTGAGCTACAGACGCATATCTTGTGTTCTATTTAATTGTCAAATTTTTGTTTTTATCGCCCGTTGACCTACCGCTTAGAAGGCAGATGCTCTATCCAGCTGAGCTACAGACGCATAATATCATACCTGTATTTCTAAAATAACACATCAATCTTTTTTTGCAAGAACTTTTTCTTAATTGTCATAAATAAATAAGGCAGTCGGGTAATAGCATTAATTGCTAAAATTGAGTTTAATATATGTATTAAATCTTTTTCATACTTCCAGCTATTCTTAATTCCAAGAGCCATTTCAAGGCTCTTTTTTTTGGTTAAACGGCGGTGATAATATCACCGCCGCGACTTTAAATTTTAAAATGTATATCTTATACCTGCCTGTCCTTGATATAAATCAGCATTTGCCACAAATGAAAATCCGCTTTTCTTACCAAGGTTTACTTCTGCTGACACTGTAGGTGTGATATATCCGTTTTTCTGATTTAAATTCAAATGTTGTGTACATTCTGCACCCAAAGTTACAGTTTCTGGCCTCTCTCCATTTACAGAAACAGTAACGGACTCATGGTCAGCGAAATGAAAACTCACATCTCTTGCCGTGCTTTTACGCATCCCCCCTTCAAGCCCGATACCAAATTTAGCATTTTTAGATTTAAAGTTTAATTTAGCCGCGGCTCCTAGACGAGTTTCGCCGGAATACCATTTAGCATCACCAGTATGTAAATTACCTATTGAATAAGGAACTCCGTTAATTTCACCATTCATTCTTGTATCGAATTCTGTATGATAACTGTTTGATTTCAGGTTTCTTATTGTCTGTGCTTTCGAAGAAATTTCGAATCCCAGGTTTTTACCTATATCAAACTCGTGTCCTAACTCAACTCTTCCTGATAATGCAGTTCCTGCTCCGGCTTCTGTCTTAAGGTAAGTTCCTTTGTAATTAATTTCACCGCCTAAAGCAGCCCCGATGTTTGAAAAATTTTCTCCCGCCGGATTACGTAAAACTCCTGCATTTCCCTGTGCATAAAATTCTGTCTGTACTTTTTTTGAAATAGGTATCGTCATAATTTTCTCTCCTTATCTTTTGTGTTACCAGTGTTATGTTTATATAAAGTCTTACCTGATTAAAAAATTGCTCCATTTTTAGAATTTTAAATACTAAATAGCCATTATGTACTATTTACAATAGGTTTCGACTTTACAAAACTTAATATAAAATACTTTTAAATAGTAAAAAAATGGGCATCAAACAGGAACTAGGCAAAAAAATTAAACGTATACGCCTTGAAAAAGGCTATACGCAGGATAAACTTTCAGAAATGATTGATATTTCACAAAAGGCGCTTAGCAGTATTGAATTAGGAGAAAATTTTGTAACAGCAGAAACTCTTGATAAACTGTTAAATGCACTTGAAATAACCTCTGAAGAACTTTTTGCTACAAATAAATTCAAGGACGCAAAAGATTTACTTCAAAAAATAAACGAGAATATTGCCTTAATTGGTGACGATTCCGACAGACTAGAAATTATTTACAACTTAACTAAAAGTTTGGTTAGATAACAAAATTATTTAAAGAAAAATTCTATCCACCTTATCAAATCAGATATTTCATAAGGTTTAGGCAGATACAAATCTGCTCCGGCATTCAGGATGGCAGACTTATCATGAACAGTACTTGTTACAATTATCTTAGTGTTAACGAAGTTCAAATTTGCCTTTAAATCTTTGCACACCTTAAGCCCTGACATATCGTCTTCGCTATCCAGAATTACAATCCCCGGCTTATTATCAAGTGTTTCGCAAATCTCATACCCTTGCAGCTCAAGTGTTGTTCTTAGAAGCAAAGCAAGAGCCTCGTCAGGTTCACTTATGTATACAGAACGGTTTATCTCCGGTATAATTACAGAATTTTCACCGGTCAATTTTATTCTATCTATTGCGTAGTTAGAACCGCTTGGAATTCTTGCGATTTTCTTGATTGCAAAAAGTTTTTCCAGAAGCCCGTCAACTCCGGAAATTGATTCATAATTATCCAGTATTCCACCTATAAGTACAGAAACAAAATTAGCTCTCATGCCGGCTTTCCTATCACCATCGAGTAATGTATACCCCCTTCTTGCATCCTGTTCGGAATAAAATTTAGGAGTTACAGTATCAAATGCAAATGTCAGGAAGGCGGCCATTTTCTCCGCACTATATGGATTTGTAATTATCACAAAATTTTTATCATCAAGCTGCCCCAAAAAATCATTTGCATCAAGCGCTGATTTTGTAATAGCAGCAAAAGTTTGTAATAACTTATCACCTGCTATATCAGAATATACACTCTTATAATTATCAAGATTTTCTATACCTGCAAGCAAGATGGCAAGCTTATTTTCTGAATGCAAAAGGCGTCTTATTGCCTTATAAACATATTTTTTATTCGGCAGAAGAGTTACATTATTCAAGTTAGATTCAATATCTCTTCTCAAATGAGCCTTAATACGCATTTTAAACTCTTCAATATTAACAGGTTCACTCAAAAAATCATCTGCTCCGCTTGCCAGAACTTTTATTCTGTCGCTTGTATCAGCAGATTTTGAGAGAGCAATAATAGTTGGTCTTGTATTATAAGTCAATGTTCTCATTTTTTCGCAAAAACTTGATAAATCTTCATCAATGCTGTCAGATATTATTATCAAATCCGGTTCTGACTCCTGAACCAGAGCAACAGCATCCTTAAGAGTGCGTGCGATTACGGCAGAAGTCTGTTCATCGTCAATGCTTTTTTTATATTTAACAGATAATTCTTTTCTCTTATCTATAATTAAGACATATGAGAGCATCTTAAAGCCTCCTCTTGATTATAGACAGGAAATCGGACAATAAACACAGTCCCCTTACCCTCTTCGCTTTCAAAATCAATATCTCCGTGCATACGCTCTACAAGCTGTTTAGTAATATAAAGTCCCAGCCCGTTACCCTGTGTGGTGCTTGTAAGATGGTTCTCAAGCCGGCTGAATTTTTTAAAAATTTTATCTCTATCCTCTTTTTTAATTCCAACGCCTTCATCCTTTACTTTTATCAAAATCATATTTTCAGAGATACCGGTTGAAACAAGAACTGTCTTACCATTTACTGAATATTTTGCGGCATTGTCGATAAGATTAGTCATAACCTGCTGGAATTTATCTTCATCAAGTCTTGCGGGGGGTAAATGTTTTTCTAGCTCAAGCTCAAAATGCCTTGTTTTGTATTGCTCAGTAAACAAAGGAATTAATTTTGAAATTGCCTCATTAACATCAATTTTCTTTAGAACTTCTGAGCCTGCATGCATTTTTGAAACGGAAAGAACATTTTCTACAAGATGAATAAGCCTGTTTGATTGATCTTCAATAATTTTTATAAATTTTTTTTTATTCTCATCATCAATCTTATCCCACGAATTGAGAAGAGTTTGAGAAAACCCTCGTATGCTTGTAAGAGGAGTTCTCAACTCATGAGAAACTGTTGCTATAAATTCATCCTGCATGTTGTTCATCATAAACCCTCCCTGTCGGAGAGGGGAATAAGGTGATTAAACCTTACCCCTCTTCCTCGGTCATAAATTCCTTTTTAGCTTCTTCAATTGCCTCTGACAGGATATCAAGCTGATCAGGTGCAAATGTTACTCCTTTTTTTGTAGGAAGCCAGCTTGCGCCGTCATCTGTTGTATAGAAAATTCTCAAGTTAAAATAGCTCTTTCCTCTGTATTCTGAAATTGAAATTTGTAATTGCTCTGTATCAGTTCTTTGGATACTTGCTAATAATTTTCCTGCCATTTTTTTCTCCTTTTTAATATATACAAAATTGATTATATCATATTATTTATAAAAGTTAATAATTTGTCTAAACACTATCTTTAGGGTAATATAGAATTATGGAAACGGGGAAGATTGTAGTAGTCGATGACGAGAAGATTGTAACCTCAGCTTTCAAAACATTATTGAAAGTTGAAGGCTTTAATAATGCGCATTTCTTTAATAATCCAAAAGAGGCGCTGGAGTTTCTAGCTTCTAATATCCCTGATTTAGTCATTTCAGACTTTTTAATGCCGGAGATGAACGGACTGGAGTTTTTAAGTGAAGTAAAAAAAATGTATCCGGAAGTTAGTAAAATTTTACTTACCGGCTATGCAGACAAAGAAAATGCAATAAAAGCGATTAATGAAATCGGGCTATACAGATATATTGAAAAACCGTGGAATAATGATGATTTAATTATAAACATTAAAAACGGTATTGAGAGAAGCTATCTTTTAAGCGAACTCAGGAAAAAAATTTCTGAGCTTGAAGATGCTAAAAAAGAATTAGAAAAATACTCTCATAATCTGGAACAGATTGTAGAAGAGAGGACTGCTGATTTAAGACAGTCAAATGCAAAACTTGCAGGTATTGTTAATTACTGTGCAGACGGAATTATTATTATAAATGAAGACGGCATTATAGAGCAGGTAAATCCGGCTTGCGAAAGTTTAATAGGACTTGTAGAAGGCAAGCTTTTAATGTCTTCAATAGATGACTACCTTTTCAGCAAAAAAACATTTATCTCAAAAGAACTGCACAAACTTGACGAACAGGAACTTTTGCTGAGAGATTTTTATATAAAAAATCCGCTCAGCAATGTAGAAACACCTGTTGAGATTAGTTTTGCCAGAATCAATCCTGACGATGATTTCAAGCGTTTTGTTGGCGTTATAAGAGATGTTACAGAGCAGAAAAAGTCAGACAAGTTAAGAGATGATTTTATTGCAACACTTACCCACGATTTGAGAACACCGCTGCTGGCTGCAATTCAGACTTTAACATTCTTCCTTCAGGGTGCACTGGGAGATTTGGATGAAAAACAGAAGCTGCTATTGTCAACAATGCAGAAAAGCAATGAGGATTTACTAGGTCTGGTTAACGCTCTTCTTGAAGTTTACAAGTATGATGCAGAAAAGCTTACGTTAACAAAGACAAACTTTAATATTTATAATCTTGTTGAACAGGTTTATAATGAAATTTTACCGCTTGCACAATCAAAAAATATTGATTTTAAGATTGAATGCTCCAATAAGAATATAGAAATTAATGCTGACAGAAGCGAAATAAGACGTGTTATCTGCAACCTTTGCGGTAATGCTATAAATTACACGCAGGAAGGCGGCAGGGTTGTAATTACGCTCAAATGTGAAGGTAAAGATTTAATATTCTCTGTTTCCGATAACGGCAGCGGAATACCGCAGGAAGATATTCCGAATATGTTCCAGCGTTTCTCGCAGGGCACGAGTAAAAAACGTTCAACCGGAACCGGATTAGGTCTGTATCTTTCAAGGCAGATTATTGAATCACACGGCGGAAAAATTTGGCTTGAAAGCCGACTAAATAAGGGAAGTGAATTTTCGTTTCTGCTTACAGATACAGTAAAAGAGGGTAGTTTGGTATGATAAATGTACTGCTGGTTGAAGATCACGAATTATATAGAATGGGGCTTTCTATGCTCCTTGAGAAAGCAGATGGTATAACACTTTGTGCAGAAGCTGCTGACGGAGCTGACGGAATAAAAAAAGCAAGAGAATTAAATCCCGATGTTATACTGATGGACATAGGACTTCCTAATATTGACGGCATAGAAGCGACAGGACGTATCAAGGATTTTAATCCGGATGTTAAAATATTAATTTTCACTTCAAGAGATAGTGACAATGATGTTTTTGAAGCTTTTAAAGCAGGTGCTGACGGTTATATTATGAAGGGAGCAACACCGGAACAGACAATTTCTGCTATTAAATCAGTATATGAAGGTATAGGATGGATTGACCCTGCAATCGCAAGATTAGTTTTCTCAAATCTTCAAAGGCCGGAAAAGCAGATTATAAGCACGCCTGAGATAAAAAAATCAACTAATTCATACGGACTTACAGAACGTGAGCTTGATGTACTGGAATTAATGGTTGAAGGGCTTTCAAATCCTCAAATTGCAGATAAGCTTGTTATCACAAGAGCAACTGCAAAAGCTCATGTACACAGTATATTGCAAAAACTCTGTGTTTCATCAAGAACACAGGCAACAGTCACTGCAATGAAGGAAGGACTTGTTTAATGTTTGAAGCTTTAGCCGGTATGTTTATGGCTATGAAAGTTAACTTCTGCCAGATGAAATATCATATGTTCAAAAGGCAGGACAGGGTTGTTGCTGAAACTATTTACTTAAACGAAGTTGATAAAGTTGATGAAAAAGAGAAGTACGAGAAAAGCAGGCTTCCGGAATCCGGGTATATGACAGTTGCTGAGTATGAAGAAAAATCCAGAGGCAAATCAAAAAAAGAGATTAGTGCTAAAATTCTTGATAAGGCAGAAATGCCTGAAGATAAGAATATGGTCTACATTCCACAGAAAAAATTTAAGCTTGTTAAGTATAATGATCCCGTTGGCAGTCCGGAATTAACACTTCCAAGAAAACTTAACTTTGACAGACAGATTAATGCACAGGGAATTATTTCGGGAGATTATACAAAGCTTGTTTATCCGGCAGTTTATTATTATGCCCAGTCAGACTGCACAAGCTGTGATTTATTTTTAATTAACCTTGATTCTTCACTCTCAAATATAGAGAAAGTAAAAAAGGCAAATATTGTAAATAAAGAGCCAGAGCCTTTAATTTCAACCTCGAAAGACATAGATACAAAGTTTATATTTAGAACCCTTACGCCTATTGATTTTTCGAGTGATAACACAAAACTTGTTGTCAAAGAAAAAGTAGGGCACAGACACGACGGCATCTGGAAAACAGATTTATGGGTGTATGATTTTGAAAAAAAAGAAGCCAGAAAGCTTCCTCAAATAAGAGAAGCTATTGTAAATTACTGGGCTTTATCAGGCGGGGTTGATTTTGATGAAAAACGCTGGGATATTTATCCTATGGGCTTTGATGCGAATGACGAAAACAGAGTAATACTCTGTGCATATGCCTACACTGGCGATATCCCTAAATTTTTGGGTACTTGGAGCATTGATATCTATGGTGAGAATTCAAGACTTGAATCACTAACAGGCTCAAGTTTTCCGGTATCTACAGTAGGGTACAGACTTGAACAGGAAGCTGATGTAATGCCTGTTTCTGAAGTAGAATTTGAAGCCAGACAGGCAAAAGAACTCGAAAAAGCAAAAGAAAAAGAAGCTAAAGATGCTGAAAACTTCGAAAAGCAGGTAAAAAGACTTGAATATCAACGCAAAATTCAGCAGATGGATATGGAAACAATGATTAAAATCCGCGAACGCCAACAGTATATCAAAGATAATTATAAGAAAAGCTCAGACGGATTGACTGGAAACTAAAGTTATCAGTCCTCTGGAAATCCAATGTTATTACAGCAAAAAACCTTAAGCTTATTCAATATAAAATCATAAACTGTAATAATTGAATCTATTTCTAAAAATGCTGATGAATTATGTCGGTGCCATTTCAAAGCACACAGAGTCGTTTCAAACATTTCAATTATAGTGAAAATTTCTTTTATTTTGTTTTCTTCCATAACACCTCCTTAATACTTACATTTGTTATAACATTAATAAGTATCATTTATCAAGGAATTTATGTTAGTATTCAAGTATTAACAGGAGTAAATACATGATAAAAAAGAAAATGGTTCAAGTAGGTAATAGCTGGGGAATGGTTATACCTAAGGCAATTATTGATGGTCTGCAAATCAACCCTACCACTGATACACTTGAAGTTTATATAGCAGACAATGAAATACGCATTCGTAAACCAAAAGCAAATTAATTGACGGCCTGTGAAGTAGATTATAGTTGGGGTTGCCTGTTTTTAATTTACCTCCTTGAACTTCACTTTCTGTCCTTCTTTTAATTCGTCTGTCAAATTAGTGATAAGCATTTCATCCCCTTTTAAGCCTTCAAGGATTTCAATTCTGTCACCAAGGTCGCGCCCCTGTTTAACTTTTATGAAATGTATTGCAGAATCGGGCTTTACTTCTGCAACATACTGGTCAGGCCCTGCCAGAGTCGTCAGGCAGGAAGGATTAACAGTGAGAAACTTTTGTTTTCCCTGAAGGTTAAGGTTAGTTTTAACATACAAACCGCTGTAAAGTCCTGATTTATTGTCGTTAGGAATTACAAGAACAACTTCCATTGTCCTTGATACACTGTCTAATTTTCCTGATATTTGTGAAATTTTGCCCTTAACTTTCAGTGAAGGATTTTCCGGAATGTACACATCAACATCCTGCCCGTCTTTTATAAATCTCACATAGCTTTGAGGAACAAAAATAGCTGCACGGAATTTATCAATCTGCTGTACTTCAAAAAGGCTTGTGCTTGTACTGCTTCCTCCTGCAACAACATTTGCACCTGCATCAATATTATATTTGCTTATAACTCCGTCAAAAGGTGATGTCACTCTTTTATAAGACTGCAAAGCCGTAAGCCTGTTCAAATCTTCTCTAGCTTTTTCAACATCAGCCTTTGCTCCTTCGTAAGCCATCTCGGAAGTCTTGAAACTATTATATTTAGCCTCCAGTTCCTGAGCAGAAATAGCGCCGTCTTGAGAAGAATTTCTGTACCTTTCATAAGTTCTTGCTGCGTAATCGTACTGATATTTTGTTTCCATCAGCCGTTTTTGCGCTGAAATCAAAGCAGATTTAGAACTTGCAGCTTCCGCATCCAAATCAGGAGTGTCAATTTCTGCGAGCAGCTGGCCTTTTTTAACTTTTTCTCCTAACTGTACATATCTGTCCTTTACAAGACCGTTAATTCTTGAAAAAATTTCAGTCTGTAAAAAAGGTTTTAATTCACCGGAAAGTTCCAGCGAGTCTGCTCCGTCAGAAATTCGAGGTTTCTCAACAAATGCAACATACTGAGTTTCTTTTGCATTTAAAGATGTTGTAATGTACCTTGCAATTTTCGGAATTATTCCAATTAAGAAAAAGATTACGACAACTGCAATTATTATATTTTTACGGTTAATCTTCATTATCCATCCTTTCAAACTTTTTATTTTTATTTAAAATTGCAAAAAGCATCGGCACAATAACCAGTGTTGCATAAGTTGCGAACATCAGCCCGCCGATTACTGTACGTCCGATTGGCGCATTCTGTTCTCCGCCTTCGCCGATACCCAATGCCATAGGAAGCATACCAAGAATCATAGCAGAAGCAGTCATTATAACAGGCCTTATTCTTGTATAGCCGGCCTGTATAGCAGCCTGAACAGAAGAATAACCCGCTCTCATCTTGTCCGTTGCAAAAGAGACAACAAGTATTGAGTTAGCACAGGAAACGCCTACCGCCATTATTGAACCCATCAGAGCCTGAACGCTGAATGTTGTATCAGAAACAAACAGCATCCATATAATTCCGGAAAGAGCAAGCGGCACCGGAGTAATTATAATAAACGGATTTCTCCAAGACTGGATATTAACAACTATCAATAAATAAACAAGAATAAGTGCGAGCATTAAACCGGACAGCAGCGATGAAAATACATAATTCATAGATTTAGCCTGACCGTGAATATTTATAAAAGTACCTCTTGGAGCTTGTTTCTGATATTTTCTAACTACTTTGTTAACATCAGAAGCTACACCTGCCAGATCTCTGTCTTGAAGGTTCATCAGAATATCATAAACCGGCATAATGTCATAATGGTTTACAACACTTGAGGTTACACCTGAGCTGACCTCAGCTATATTTGAAAGTCTGACCGGAGAGTTATGGCTGTATGCAACAGGGATATCAGTAACATTTTTAACAGTATCAACATTATATTGCGGAACCTGAAGAGCAAGTGTGTAGTTTACGCCGTTTTCAGGATCAACCCAGTAATTAGGCGCAACCTGTCCGCTTGAAGTCAGCGCTGTCAGGACATTTCTGGAAACAGTTTCCTGTGAAAGGTTCATTATGCCTGCCCGTGTTTTATCTACATTTATCCTTAATTCTGGTGCATCTGTAATCTGGTGAATATGAGCATCGGCAACTCCTCTGATTTTCTTAATATCTTCAAGCATTTTAACAGCAAGTTTATAATTTTCTGAAATATTTTTACCCTGTATCTGAACATCAATAGGAGAAGCAAGCCCGAAATTAAGTATTTTACCCACCATATCAGCATTCTGAAAGAAAAATACAGTATCAGGAAATTCTTTATTCAAAGTCTTTCTAAGTTGCTTTACATAATCTTTTGTCGGTTTATGATTTTCTTTGAGCGCAATCAGAATTTCGCCGTCACCGACACCAATCTGAGAGCTGTCCATAAACGCAAGGTTAAGTGAGCTTGCAGGCAGACCAATATTATCCAATATAGTATCAAGCTCTCTTGAAGGAATGACTTTTCGAATTGTATTTTCAATTCTGGTAAATTCCCTTGCTGTTTCTTCAATTCTTGTACCATGCGGAGCATAAACGTGAAGTCTTATCTGACCTGCATCAACTTCCGGAAAGAAATTTTCGCCTATAAACGGAATAAGCAGAAGTGAAGATAAAATTATTATGCCGTAAACAGCACCGACTTTCTTTGGCCGCGCCATAATAGAGCGCACAAGGTATTTTTTATAAACTTTTCTCAGTTTTTCAAAATTTACATTGACAAAATTATTAACTTTAAAAAGCAATGATTTACTGTCTAAGACTTCTTTTTTCTTAAGCAGTTTATCTACAAGCACAGGAACAAGTGTATTAGAAAGCATATATGATCCAAGCATTGAGAATATTACAGACATCGCAAGCGGTATAAAAAGGTATTTTGTTGCCCCTTCCATCAAAAATATCGGCGCAAAAACAGTACATATTGAAAGCGTTGACACAAAAGTCGGGGTTGCGACCTCGGCTGTAGACTTATAAATAACTTCTTTAATCGAAGCAGATTTCATTGACTCTTTATTTCTCAAAATATTTTCAATCACGACTGTTGCGTTATCAACAAGCATACCAATTGCAAGCCCCAAACCGCTCAGTGACATCATATTAATAGTCTGCCCGCAAATAGAAGAACATATAACAGCAAATAATACAGACAGCGGAATAGAAATTGCAATAATAAAAGTTGAACGTACACTTCCCAGAAATATCAAGACCATAAGTGCCGTCAAAAGAGCCGCGAGAGTTCCCGAGAAAATTACATCTCGTATTGAAGCTTTTACAAAAACAGACTGGTCAAAAAGAACTTGCATTTTTACACTTTCAGGAATAATTTTTGAAATAACCGGAAGCAGTTTTTTGGTACCGTCAACAACCTTAAGTGAGGATACTCTTCCTGATTTGTAAACAGTCATTAAAGACCCCGGTGCGCCGTTTTGTCTTACCATATTTGTCTGAATAGCATTTCCATCGTGAATATATCCGACATCTGAAAGGTAAACAACCTGATTTGCTTTTGGAGAAAATATCGGGAAATTATTCATCTCGTCTACTGTTGAAGAAGCATTATTCAAAGAAACAAGATAATCTTTGCCGCCAATTTTTGTGTTTCCGGAAGGTATAATAACATTTTGGCCGGCAACCGCTTTTGTAACATCAGCAGGCGTAAGCCCTCTTGCTTCCATTTTCTGCATATCCAGATCAACAATAATCTGACGGACTTTACCTCCCATCGGAAGCGGAACCTGTGCTCCTTCAACTTTTGTAAGCTGAACCTTGATATTGTTCTGCGCTAAGTCTGTAACTTTTTGGATAGGGAGTTTCAGAGAAGAAATTACAACCTGCAGAACAGGAATAGTTGTAGGAGTATACTTAAGAATATTAGGAGGCATAATCCCTGTTGGCATAGTTTTCATACAAACATGGGATGTTGCACTGACCTGAGTAATTCCTGTATTTATGTCTGCACCGGGGTGAAGAAAAACCCTGATTACACCAACCCCGAGAAGCGACTGTGACTCTATGTGTTCAATATCATTAACACTTGAAGCATAAGCACGCTCAGCAATTGTTACTATCCTTCTTTCAATATCTTTAGCCGGCATACCAGTATAAGTCCATACGGCTGTTACAACCGGAGTATTAATCTCAGGGAAAATATCAATCGGAGTTTTTGCTATGGTTACAATACCCATAATCAGGATAAAAAGTGCCATAACGATTACTGTATAATAATATTTTAAAACCATTTTGATGAAGTTTTTCAATTTATACTGCCTCCCAGTGCTTTGTAGATGTTAATTGTGTCCACTAATGCACTTATCTTGGCAAGATACATTGAATTTTCGTTCACAAGAAACTGACGCCTTGCGGCCAGTTCATCAATTCTATTGCCGGTACCGTTTGTATATCTTATATTTGCAACCTTATAGTAATGTCCTGATTTTTCTATCATATTTTTAAATTCGCTATACGAGTTATAATCAGCCTTGTAGCTTGAAATTGAATTCTCAGTTTCACAAACTGCATTCAAAAGAACATTGTTGTACTGATGCAGTTTTTCAACTGCAAGTTCTTTATTATACTTAAGATAGGACATCTTGTAACCGCCTGTATATAAATCCAGAAGCAAGCCTGCGCCCAGTTGATACACAGTGCTGTTCCAGTTGAAAAGTCTGCCAGCCTTAAGACTTTCAAAACCGACCATTTCATTCAGATTAATTGAAGGCAAAAATGCTTTTTTAGCAGCTTTGACATCAAATGCCGCCTTTTTTATTACATATTCAGCCTGAACAACATCCGGTCTGTTAAAGATTAAATCAGAAGAAATCTCAGCATTTAGACCAAAAGGAAACTCAAGTTTTTCAACAGAAGTTCTTTGAATATTACTACCTCCGTCCGGAGAAACTCCTCTCAGCACTGCAAGACGATGAAGAAGGATTTCCCTCTGTCTTAACAGCGAATTTAGCTGATTTTTCTGAGTTACAAGTTCGTATTCCGAAACATATAGATTATCATAAGGAATAATTCCGCCTTCATACAACTGTCTTTTCAGCCTGATTGTTTCATCAAGGTTGGATGCAATCTCTTCATAATTCTTTATCAGTTTATCATCAAGAACAATATTAAAATAAGAAGCTGCAATTTCAGACGATACTGCAAGTTTAACAATATTCAAATCTTCTTTGCTAATCTTTACCCCCATTTTTGATGCCTGAACCCTGTCAGAAATCTTACCAAAAATATCCAGCTCCCAGTTTAAAAGCAAAGGGAAATACAGCAAGTTTCCGCTTCCGAAATTTCCTGACCAGCGCGATATTGTCCTGTATGGATAAACACTCGGATTTATGCTCAATTGAGGAAGCCTCTGCGCATTTATAGTACCTAAAATTGCCTCAGATTCCTTAATTCTTGCTCCCGCAATCTTTATACTTAAATTATTTTCCAGAGCTTCCTGAATATACCCGTTCAAAAGTTCATCACCATAATTTTCCCAGTATGATGCGGTATTTTCTTTTTCAGCCTTAACAGCCATCGGGGCATTTTCTCCGGCAAAACAAAAAGAGCTTAAGCTTAAAGCTCCGAGTATTATTATTGTAATTATCTTTTTCACGTAATTATTATCCCTTGACTGTATTTAGTATAAAACGCTCAAATCCCATTGTATAATACTAATAATTTATAGCAGCTATAGTTTTTATCTATAATAAAATGCTAAGATTATATTCTTTTTGCTATAATGTATTTATGAACATTAATCAGATAAAACAAGTTTTGACAATTGCAGAAGAAAAAAATTTTACAAATGCTGCAAAAAAATTATTTATTTCGCAGCCTTCATTAAGCAAAAGCATTAAGCTTCTTGAAGAAGAACTCGGCGTTGAACTCTTTGAAAGGAACCCGATAAAACTTACCCACGCCGGAGAAGCTTTTGTTAGCAAGGCAAAACGGATTATGGCTGATATAGGCGAACTGGAAATAGAAATGTCTGATATTTCAAACCAGTCAAAAACTTATATAGTTATCGGTATTCCATCGCACAGGTGTTACTGTTTTATGCCGAAAATTCTAAAAGAACTTCATAAAGATTTTCCGAACTGTTATATTAAGATAGAAGAGTATCCAACTTTTATTTTAAAAAAAATGCTGGCAGAGGACAAAATTGATTTTTATTTAGGTACAGAAAACCCTGACAGTTTGATTTATAAGGCAGAACATATATGCAATGAAACAGTTTTTGCAGCATATCCTAAAAGCTGGAATATTGAATGCATTGACGATGAAATTGATATGAGGAAGTTCAAAGAAAGCAATTTTATAATTTTCCCCGAACAGCTGGCACTAAGCCAATACCTTAAAGCCTTATGCGAGGAAAACGGCTTTGAACCGAAAGCTGTAATAGAATGCCACAATGCAGAAACCATATATTCGATGATTGATGAAGGTCTTGGAGTGTCTTTTCTTCCTGAATTGTTTATAAAATATTTTCCGCAAAAGGAGAATGTATGCATCAAAAAGATTAAAGGCTATAATTATAAACGTGAATTTGCTATATTTTACAAAAAAGACAAATATCTTGTAAAACCGGCAATAAAATTTTTGGAGCTTTTCAAAAAAATCACTTAGACTTTAAATAAGCTTCAATAAATCCGTCCAAGTCACCATCCATCACTGCATCAACATTCCCCATCTCAAAGCCGGTTCTGTGATCTTTAACCATTTTATAAGGGTGGAAAACATAGGAGCGGATTTGTGAGCCGAAATTTATATCAAAATTTTCACCTTTAAGTTCGGCAAGCTTCTTTTCATGTTCCCTTTGACGCAGTTCTAAAAGTTTAGAGGCAAGCATCTGCATTGCATTTTCTTTATTTTGAAGCTGAGAGCGTTCCTGCTGGCATTTTATTACTATCCCTGTCGGCTTATGCAAAATCCTGACAGCAGTTTCAACTTTGTTAACATTCTGGCCGCCTGCACCGCCTGAACGCATTGTATCAACCTCAATATCCTCTGGAGGAATTACAATTGTTTTTTCATAATCAGGAATAATCGGCGAAACTTCGCAGGACGCAAAACTCGTCTGCCGTTTTCCGTTAGCATTAAAAGGTGAAATTCTGACAAGTCTGTGAACCCCTTTTTCTGCCTTTGCATAACCGTATGCGTATTTTCCTGTAATTTTTATTGTAGCAGATTTTATCCCGGCTTCTTCACCGTCAGACTTATCCGCAAGTTCAACTTTCCAGCCTTTGGCCTCTGCCCAGCGGGTGTACATTCTTAAAAGCATACTTGCCCAATCCTGTGCGTCTGTTCCGCCTGCGCCGGCATTAATCGTCAAAAACGCATCAGCTTCGTCATATTCACCTGAAAGCATTTTTTGGAAATCATATTTATCAAGTTCTTTTTTAAGCTGGTCTAACTGCGCCTCACTTTCCTTAATAAGCTCCTCATCGCCTATTTCCTGCGCAGTTCTGGCATCATCAATAATTGACTGCCAGCGCTCAAACATTTCCAGAGTGTCTTTAATCTCTCTGGACTTTTGCCCCAACTCTGATGCCAAATTCTGATTAGACCACACTTCCGGAGTCTGAAGCTTCGACTCCAAATCTGAAAGTTCCTTTCTTAAAGTATCAAAATCTATATTCTGTTTGTTCGTATTTACAGCTTGTTCCAATTCCAGAAGATTCATAACTTATTAACGAGCTCCACAACCTGATTATGTATATTTTCAATTGTATCAGAAGCATTTATAACCTTAACCCTTTGGGGTTCTTGTTTTGCAATTTCCAGATACCCGCACCTTACGCGGTTAAAAAATTCCACACCGGCAGACTCCATTCTATCTTTATTTTTACCTACTCTCTGCATAGAAGTTTCAACATCTATATCAAAAATAATAGTCAAATCAGGTTTCAGTCCTCCGGTTGCAAGATTGTTTAAATAATTAATCTGTACAATATCAAGTTCACGTCCATACCCCTGGTACGCAACAGTCGAGTCCGTATGCCTGTCGCAAAGAACAATTTTACCCTCCGTTATTGCAGGCTTAATTAAACAATCAACATGCTGCGCTCTGTCTGCAAGAAACAGAAAAGATTCGGCTTTAGGAGAAACTTCCCCCTCATAATTCAAAAGAATTTCTCTCAATTTAACCCCCAGACCTTTTGCACCGGGTTCACGCGTTATAAGGGTTTCCAGTCCTTTATCTTTTAAATATTTATCCAGAAGCTCAATCTGGGTAGTTTTACCGCATCCGTCAGCGCCCTCAAATGTTATAAATAATCCGTTTTTCATAAAAGTATTTTACACAAAAAGAATACTTTTATCAAACCTCACAAACCAATCTTTTGATTAAGCTTGAAGTGGTCTATCAGCTTGATTATTGATAAAATTTCTTCAAACATCGTGAAGAACTGCTTGCCATCGTTTACAGGTTCTTTCAAAGAACCAATCGAAAATAAATCCTTAGAAGTATGCAAACCTACCAACAAATATTTATCATAAAATGCACATGAAACTCTATCAGCACTAAATGCCGTTTTCATATTATTCAAACGCTCCATAAAACTCGGAGTTATCAAATATCTTGCCTCAACTTCATCATCTGTAAAAACATCAAACTTCTTTTCAAACACTACATCTTCTAATGTTGTGTGCTTAAGGTTTGCAGCAGGAGAGGCATGCTTCAATGTATCAGGACGTATAACCGTATTTCCAGTGAAGCTCTTATTCATATCCAGTTTAATCATTACACCCTTAAATACTGTTCTTGTACTGCTATTCTTACCTGTACCAGTTGTATAGTAAAAACTAGTTTCACAAATTTCATAATTTATATCTTTATAAATTCCTGTAAAACTATCATCATAGCTGACGCGATTATAACGGTCAATTATACCGGATTTGCATAATAACTGCTCAAAAGAACATTGGGCATATTTCCATTTCAAATCCCCCAGACACTTACAGACATAGGGCATAATTTTTTGTTTAATTTCATTTTCAAATTTTTTCTTCAGCCCGAAACATACCGCACCGGCAATACAGCATATAAAGACTATTAAGCCAATGTCTATTTGTTTCGTCAGAAAAACAAGCACCAGAATAATGATAAGTGCTGCTATCTTAACTGCGCGAGTATACCCGAATTGACGCAGGCGTTCTGATTCATATTTAGACAATCCTGGAGATATTTTCTTGAAAAAGACCTCCTGAAATTCTTTACGCATCTGTGAATATGTTTTTTCTTCTGTCATATTGTCGCCCTACTATATTTGCCCAATAAAACACCCAAGCTATAATACAGCTTGGGCGTTTTTAAAAACTATTCTACTTCAAAAAGTCTGCAGCATTAACAGCTTGTCTTTCTTTTTCTTCTGCTTTGAAGAAATCAACAGCTTTAATATTAAGCATTCTTGCAAAGAATGAAGATGGAAAAATTTCTACTGCATTTTTTAACTCGTTTGCAGCGGAGTTATAGAAACGTCTTGCAGCTGCAATATGTTCTTCAACTTCGTTATATGTCTGCATTGCAGTAATCATTGTCTGGTCAGCCTTAACCTGCGGATAGTTTTCTACTGCAACCATAATTTGTCCCATTTTTTGAGCAATTTGAGCATCAAGAGCTATCTTTCTATCGATGTTCTCAAAATTACTAGGAATACCCATTACCTGAGTTCTTAATTTAGTAACTTCTTCCATCAAACCGCGTTCGTGATCCATATATTTTTGAGCAATTGTCAAAATATTAGGTATCAAATCATATCTTTTTTTAAGCTGTACATCTATTGCAGAAAAAGCTTCCTGAGTTTTGTTTCTTTTTTTAATGAGAGAAACGTATATACCATACGCCCAAAATATTACTACTAATGCAGCAACTAATGCTATTAATACTATTGACATTCTTGTCCTCCTATTCTTATTATAAACCTTGTACCGGATCTTCAGCGCGAAGTTTTTGTGCTAATAACATGGCGCCTATTCCTATAACCAATATTGAAAATATCATAGCTATAGTAGAGAAATCATATTTTTCATATTCAATAACAATATCGACCGGCTGACTTTCATCTAAAAATACCCATTGATATTCAGTATCGCTGATTACCCTAGAGGCATTGTGCTTTGTAGCTTTAACCGGAATTTTAATAGTCAATTCTGCCTGAGGCGAAGCCTGTTCTTGAAACCCGCCGCTTGCTGCAAGCGAATCATACTGACTTAGAACAACATTTCCTCCAGCATATTTAGTAGTTACCAAAACATTACCGCTAACCGGATCGATTGTTTTAGTTGTTGACATAGCAATCTTATTTAAGACATCTTTATATTTTATAAAAGCTCTACTGGCCAGTTTTAAGTTTTGAGCTTCTGTAGCAGCCTCATTTACGGCATCTTCAAGAGTATATACGAGATGAAGCTTATAGAACCTTTTTAACAGACCTCTTTTAACGACAAAAGAATTTTTGTCATTATTCTTAAATCCTTTTGGCATATTTTCAGAAGCATCAAGGAATGAAAGCCCTTTTCTTTTTATAACAAAGCCTGAATTACCATCCTTATCAGCAAAAGTCAAATCAACTTCATAACCGGCATCTATATATTTGCTAACTATAGGTCCTAAATCTTTTTTCAAATCTCTTTGAAAAGTTTCCGAACTCAATGGTGGAAATTTAACCTGTTTTAATTCAGAAATTGTTACCTTATCTTTGTCATCAATTTGAATATCATATGAGAATTTCACACAACCTGTACAGAAAACTGATACAATAGAAACTAAAGTCATTAAGAATAGCTTTTTCATACATTAACCTTTAAATAACTAAATTGCACCAATATTGTACACGATTTTGCCATTACACATAACATTCAAATAGGTGATTTTTCACATATAATTAATAAATAATTTTACAGTATTTATTACCGGTTGACAAAAGATACCTGTAGTTTTTATCCTTCAATTCCTGCCTGTAGCCATCATGCAGCCTGTTAACTCTTTCAATAGTCCTGTGTTTCTGAACCTCTGCAAACTTCTGGTACACGCCTTCAGGGAAATTACAATCAGCCATAACCCATTTTAAGGAACACGCACCGTTAATTTTTCCGTTAATCAGGTAAATTCCGACACCTTCCTGATGATATTTATACGGCACACAACCGTATAACTTATCGAAAAAAATCAGCCGGTTTTCGATATCTTTATTATTTGTAAGCATCATCTCATAAGGATTACCAGCAGCTGAAACTGACAAAAAAATCCCCGTTGATAAAATTGCTAAAAAACATTTACCCCTAATATACATTTCCGTATACCCAGTATGTTCTAAGAACTTTCTTAACGTAATTCTTTGTTTCCGGATAAGGAATCTGCTCGACAAATTCATCTATATCACTGTAAATAAGCTTTGAGAACCAGTTGGTTACAGAGCCGATTCCGCCGTTGTAAGCAGCAATTGCGTACAAGTCTTTATTACCGAGTACCTTTTTTAACCCGCTGTAATAATAGCTTCCAGCTGTAATATTAGCAGTTTCAGCATTCAAATCAGACGGCAGATTATGTTTTTTGACAACTTCATTATATGTAGCAGGCATTAACTGCATTAAACCGGCCGCACCGACAGAACTCTTTGCAAACGGGTTAAAATGACTTTCCTCTTTAATAATAGCTTCAAGAATAATCGGATTATTGCCGCCCTTGACCTTATCAACGATATCATAGTAGTGCATAGGATAAACCAGACGCCATCTCAAATCTTCAAACGAAGGTTTTACAGCAAGTTCTTCCATACCTTTGCGGGCAAGAACTGCTGATATTGTATAATTTTCTTTTTCGTAGGCAATCCAGCTCTGAATAAACTTATCCTTTTTACATAGCTCTTCTACTAGATCATAATCTTTTAGATAAGCCAGTTTTACAACAAGGTTGTTATCCAGCGATTTTTTGTAAGGGAATACAACAGGCTTTTCATTCAGTTCCAGAAACGGGTACAAACCATCATCCTTGTACAGATTATAATTAGCCCTGAAAGCATAATAAGAATCCGGATATTTAGCTATTACCTGTTTATAATAATTATTTGAGCTTTCATAATGTTTAAGCTTAAACGCAATTTTTCCCATATAATACGTAACTGCCGGACTTGAATTAACATCAGGGAATTTTTTCAAATGCAGAAACCCGAGTCTCTGCGCATCATAATATTTCTTTTGAAGATACTTTGCCATAAAAATATTAAACAGAGAATCCGCAGAAAACTGCCCGCTCGGATACTTTTCATACAAAGTTCTATAACAGGCTTCCTTAAGGTTAGAAGCGACAACCTCATTACAATTGAGATACGCAGCATAATCCGCGCCGGTGGAATTCAACCCCAGAGAATTAAGCTTGATTATACCATCTCTGCGCTGCGGAAAAGAGGCAATATAATTGTCAATAACCTCATAAACATCAGCGTTAGGCGTATTTGAAGCGTGTTTTTTCAGCCCTAGTTCTGCATAGTAATTCGCTTTTTCTTTATTCCCAAGCTTATACTCATTTTTTGCAAAGTCAGACCAGCTCTCAGCAAGCGTAGTCTTGTTCAAGTAATCCTTTGCTTTTGTATACTCGCCGTTTGCATAATAAGATTTTGCAATCAAAAGATTATCATAGTTTGTAAGCTGAACACCAAGCTTTTTGATCTCATCAATTGTTTTTAATGCAAACCTTCCGTCAGGCGCTTCTTCAAGATAATTTTTGAAATAAATAAACGCCCTGTTCTTAGATTTCTTTAAACCCCTCTCACTCTTAGGCGGATTTGAAACCTCAATAAGCCCGAGGTAATAATTTGACGCAACTGCATAATCACTCGTTGGATATTTTTTAATAATTTTTTTGAAATGTTTTTTCGCACCCTTATCCTGAATTTCAAACATCAAATTTGCCATATTATATTCACTTATTGGTGCAATAGAAGACTTTACGCTAGAATGCACAATACGGTTATATTTTTTTATTGCAAGTTCTTTCTTATCCATATTCGTAGCACATCTGGCCTGCCTGAATAGAGCAGACGGCTTAAGCGTAGAACCGGACGGAACTTTTGCAAATTCTTCATAAGCTTTTTCATAATCACTTGACTTATACGCCTCAAGAGCTTCCGAATAATTCTCTACCCCTCTGGATTCAGCAGACATATGGTTGTACGTAAAATATCCCACAGTAAGTATGGTCAAGAAAACAACCAGATAAAAATCACACTTCCTTCTTCTTCTCATTCAAATTTTTCCCAACTATTTATTAAACTTTTTCTAGAATAAAAGACCAAGGTCTTCACAATAATAATATTTTAATATAGAAACATGCAAAAAGAAAATCCTGTAATAAAAAATTACATTTTATCATCAGAAAGGCGCATTCTCTGCGAGAATGCGCCCCATAAGAAATTAAACAACTCTAGCCCTGAAATTTCGAGATATCATAAACCCTCAGAGCAAAGTAAGGTTTTTCTTTACCTTTCTCTTTTAGAAATACTACGAATGTGTCGTCAAAATAGAAAAGTCTTGACTCGGACGGAAGTAAAGCAGTCATCTTCGCAATAATAGCAGCTTCACTCTTAAGTTTTACACCGGTATTATCCATTTCAAACTTAACTGTTTCCATAGCCTTGTCTATAATTATATTAGTACCCTTAACCCTATTTCCACCTATTTCTTCAAATGTCTTTTCTTCAAAGAATTTAAGGTTCGGAACTTTCAATTCATCTTCTTCTCCAAAGTTAGTACTACCTTTAAACTGCTCCTGTTTCTTTAACATATCATCATACAGGTAATTAAAAGTTTTTGTATTAGCAGTCTTGTACAAATAGACTTCGTCATTTCCGGCAGTATCAAGCTTTACAGCAAAATCAGAAGGATTATTATAGAATAATACCTCTACAGTATCGTCAAGTTCCTTAGGAGAACTTGATTTAATCCCGAAATACTCAGCTTCCGTATCCCTGAATTTAGACTTGCCCAGCTTATCAAACGGTGCTGCAAATTGGAAATCTTTCTTGAGCATTGCATACACAAGAAATCTGTCTTTCCCCGGAGTTAAGTCAAGCTGGTCAAGAATATCACTCGTTTCATTGAATTTCTTCTTGATTGCCTTCGTAATAAGTTTTTTAGTATTCTTTTTAATAATACCAGCGTATTTGTAATAACATTTTTCAGAAAGCTCATCAACAGTAAAATCCTGTTTGTTGAGTTCATTTACAATAACGGGTGTGCCTGTCGGAAACTTAATCTTAGTGAACGCAATTTTGTCCATAAAATCATTCCATACAATCTGGAATGTTCCAACCCAGACCCTGTCCTGAACATTTGTCTTGCTCTGCATTGTAGGCAAAACTTCAATATTTGCGGCAAATGCCGGCGAGAATAACAACAATGCTGTTAAAACAGATAAAAATAATTTTTTCATATAACTCCCTCTTTTAATGAATAAATCCTAACAAAAAACAGCCGGAATTTCAACCAATTTATGATAATATATAGATATGAAAATTGCGGCTTTTAAGATAGAAGAATGGATGAATAAGTATGAAGCCTCAGCAAAGTATGATCTTACAACAACATGTATTTCACCGCTTTGCATAAATGAGCTTAATTTTTCGCAAGAAATCTTTGACGTGAAATTAGGTTACGGTAATATTACAGGTTCTGAAAGACTAAAAGCTGCTATCCAGACTCTTTATGAAACAAAACAAAATATAACAGTTACACATGGAGCTATAGGCGCAAACCAGCTGGTATTTTTGTCTCTGCTGGAAAAAGGAGACGAAGTGGTTTCCGTTGTTCCGACTTACCAGCAGCACTACTCAATTCCGGAATCACTCGGATGTAATGTAAAATTATACTTTTTAAAAGAAGAAAACAACTGGCTTCCTGATTTAGAAGAACTGGACGAAATTATTACCCCCAAAACAAAACTGCTCTGTCTGAATAATCCGAACAATCCAACAGGTTCAGTTATTCCCGATTGGATGCTTGAAAAGATTACGGAAATCGCAGAGAGAAAAAATGTCTGGATTTTATCCGACGAAGTATACAGAGGTTTAAACCTGATTGGAAAACCTTATTCCAAGTCAGTTGCAGATATTTATGATAAAGGAATTTCCGTCGGCAGTATGTCGAAAACATACTCGCTCCCCGGGCTTAGAGTCGGCTGGATTACTTCTGCACGAGAAGATTTGATTAACGAAATTAACCATCAAAGACAATACAATACGATAAGCATTAGTGCTCTGGATGATTATTTCGCAGCCATAGCACTTGAACAAAAGGATTGTATCGCTGAGAGAAATTTCAAAATTATGCAAAACGGACTAAGTATTTTGAAAAACTGGCTGGATACAACTCCGAAAGTTAGATGCATTCTTCCAAAAGGCGGAACAACAGTTCTTTTGAAATATAATGTTAATGTTCCCTCAAGAGAATTTTGCAGAGATGTGCAAAAAACAACAGGTGTAGCACTTTTACCCGGTGAAACGCTGGAAATGGAAGGTTACGTAAGAGCAGGCTTCTGTGCAGAAAATTTAACTCCTGCACTTCAAAAACTGGGCGAGTATTTGAATAATTTTAGATATCAAAATCAACGATTTGAGAAAGCTTAACTTTTAATGCGACAGCAATTGAATAAAGACAATAAATAGAAGGACTCTTGCGTCCTTGTTCTATAGCACCTATATAAGACCTGTCAGAACTAATTAACTCCGCGAGTTCTTCCTGAGTAATATTCTTTGAAGTTCTTAACTTCTGAATATTACAGCCTAAATTTTTTAACAATTTAGTTTTCACGCGAACCCGAGTTTTCATATAACTATTATCTTTGTGCTACTATTTGTAGTACAGCTACCAATTGGACTCACAAAATAACAATATGAAACCCTTGTATAATTACAATTCTAATAAAATTAAACTTATAAAAAGCCAAGAACTTTTACTATATATTCTTGCTTCCGGCATTACATATAAAGAAGCTGCGCAAATGCTTGGCGTAAGTTACAATACAGCAAAAACACGCATTAAAACTCTTTACGCAAAACTACAAGTATCAAACAGAAATGAATTAATATTGAAAGCCTTAAATCTAAAACTAATAGACAGCCGAAATATTAAACCAAAATTTAGAAAAAGATTTCTGTCACACGAAGCAGACCGGCAGGCTGTTTTACTTGAACCGCTAACAGCAGAAGAAATAAAATTCCTTAAACTGGCCTCCTCCGGTACCAATATAAAAAATATAATAGAACTATTGTCACTAAGCGGAATATACCATACAAGGGTGCTTAAAGCTTCTATTTGCTATAAGCTTCAAGCCAAAAATATAACTCAGGCTGTTAAGTTCGCCAGAGTATTGGAAATTATATAAAAAACTCACCTCATATTTTAAGTCATAAATACATCTATATCTCACTTTCTCAAAGAAACATAGCTAATTTTAATTTTGAAAAACTAATACTAAAAAACTAATGCAATCTTGAATATTGTATTAACACTACTGGATAATGTGGATATGCTCAAATTAATAATATATTCTGTAATTATGAGCTATTTTTTGGATGAATTTGGTAAAAAAGTAAAAGGCTACAGAGAACTAAAGGGATATACACAAGAGAAGCTTGGAGAACTGGTTGATGTAGCAGGGAATACCGTAGGACTCTGGGAAAATGGTAAATCATTTATAGAGTATCCGACTCTGGTAAGATTATGTAAGGCATTAGGTATTGAAGAGGTACAGCTTTTTGAATTCAAGCCGGAGCATAGGGTTTCGTATTCAGATGAAATTACTGCCATAGTAACAAAACTATCACCTGCAAAACAGAAACAAGCTTTAGACATTATTAAAACATTCGATAATTAATTGGGATTTCTTAAAGATTTCAAAGTTTCTTCAAGTCCTTCAGTTGTTTTTTTCATATATCTTTTTACTGCATTAATTGTATCTATAGCATCCTGTCTTGAAATTTTTTTAAATAAAAATACATCAAAACTTAATCTATCCATCCACTCAGTTGAAACACTATCACCAATACTAAAATCCTTTTTTGCCCATTCAAAGTATTTTTGATTTACTGCTTTAAATTGAGGGTTTGAGGGCTGGCTTAAACTAATTTTTGTTATTTGCATATAAACTCCTATTAAAATATTATAGCACGCAAGAAACTATTTATTGCAAGATTTGTAAAGTTTCTTTAATATATGACAATTTTGGTGAATAAATTGTTTTTATATAAATATAGTGTAGTAAATGGTGAAGGTTTTATTATGGCAATAAACCCTGTTATGCTGCAATTCGGTGAAGAAAAATTTCCCGAGATTTACAGTGATTATAAAAACTTAAAAAATTCAATTTCCGGAGATAGCTCATCTAACGTAATTTTTGAAGGACTGCCGATGTACGGAAGGATTAATAGCCTTCCTGACAAGCTGGAAAATAAAGATTATACTCCTGCTATGGGGTTAGTTTCACTTGCGGTACTGAACGGCCCCGAAGACTTGAGAGATGTTTTCAGCGCTTATAAACAAATAAAAAACAAGTTTCCTAAACCTGTTACTTTCCATTCTGGATATGACAACAAAATTGCACAACACCCCTTCTCATTCTTTAGGGGAACTATTCTGAATGATTATCTAAATCCTTCGTCTAAAGAATGCCCTAATCCTAAAGCCGCCGAGTGGATAATCAGACAGGATAAAACTTTATGGGATACAAAATTGGGAAATTGGGTACAAAAGAAACTAAAAATTAAAATTAGCGATACAAGTACAAAAATTAAAAGAATTGATTATACAATCAAAAACAAAAAATTTATTAAAGCTAAAGTTTTCAAAACGAACAATCCATTTAAGGACATATTAGCTCGGGCGATGACAAGGACACCCATTCTCGGGGTGGCTGCAATGGGAGGTATTGAAGCAGCACATGTAGCACACGAAGTAAAAAATGGTAAAAACTTTTTCGAAGAAAGCAGCAAGTCATTATTGACTCTTGGAACAACACTTGCTGCGACTGGAATTCTAGGTGCGATTGGGGCAAAACATTTAGGACCAACCGGTTCACTAGCAGGGATTGGGCTAGGTGCTATATCCGGTGCGGCTGTTAGTAGTACTATCGACTAGCTTTTTTTAAACTATTTAACAAATCTTCTATAGCATTGTCAGTCTTTTTCATATACTTTTTTACGGCATTAACTGTGTCTATACCATCTTTAGGAGAAATTTCTTTAAACAAAAAAACATCAAAACTTAATCTCTGAAGCCAATCGCATGATACATTTTTCTCTAAACTATAGTCTTTCTTTGCCCATTCAAAGTATTTTTGATTTACTGCTTTGAATTGAGGGTTTGAAGGCTGGCTTAAACTAATTCTTGTTATTTGCATATAAACTCCAAATAGTACGATTTTGCTGTCTAAACTGTTAATTTACTTGTGCTTTAATTCATATTTAAAGTTGTTCAATACATGTTCTAGACCTTCACCAGTTTTATTCATATATTTTTTCACAGCATTAATTGTGTCTATACCATCTTGTGGAGAGATTTCTTTAAATAAACATACATCATATCTTAAACGTTGCAGCCATTCTGTAGAAACGTTTTTTCCAATTGCATAGTCTTTCTTTGCCCATTCAAAGTATTTTTGATTTACTGCTTTAAATTGTGGTTTTGAAGGCTGGCTTAAATTAATTCTTGTTATTTGCATATAAACTCCTATTAAAATATTATAGCACGCAAGAAACTATTTATTGCAAGATTTGTAAAGTTTCTTTAATATATGACAATTTTGGTGAATAAATTGTTTTTATATAAATATAGTGTAGTAAATGGTGAAGGTTTTATTATGGCAATAAACCCTGTTATGCTGCAATTCGGTGAAGAAAAATTTCCCGAGATTTACAGTGATTATAAAAACTTAAAAAATTCAATTTCCGGAGATAGCTCATCTAACGTAATTTTTGAAGGACTACCGATGTATGGAAGGATTAACAGTATTCCTGACAAGCTAGAGAATAAAGATTATACGCCTGCTATGGGGTTAGTTTCACTTGCGGTACTGAACGGACCCGAAGATTTGAGAGATGTTTTCAGCGCTTATAAACAAATTAAAAACAAGTTTCCTAAACCTGTTACTTTCCATTCCGGATATGATAACAAAATTGCACAGCATCCGTTTTCATTCTTTAGGGGAACTATTCTGAATGATTATCTCAACCCATCTTCCAAAGACTGCCCTAATCCTAAAGCCGCCGAGTGGATAATCAGACAGGATAAAACTTTGTGGGATACAAAGCTAGGGAGTTGGGTACAAGAAAGACTCGGAATAAAGACAGGAAAAATGATAACAGAGATTCACGATATTGAACATGCTGCTAATAATCCCAGACATGTTTATGCAAAAGTTTTCAAAACAAACAATCCATTTAAGGACATATTAGCTAGGGCGATGACAAGGACACCCGTTCTCGGTGTGGCAGCAATGGGAGGTATTGAGGCTGCACATGTAGCACACGAAGTAAAAAATGGTAAAAACTTTTTTGAAGAAAGCGGCAAGTCATTATTGACTCTTGGAACAACACTTGCTGCGACCGGAATTCTTGGTGCGATTGGTGCAAAACACCTAGGACCAACCGGTTCGCTAGCAGGGATTGGGCTAGGTGCTATATCCGGTGCTGCTGTTAGCCATGTCCTTGAATAGCAATTTTGAAACGTTTTAATAAATACTCAAGTCCATCATCTGTCTTTTTCATATACTTTTTCACGGCATTAACAGTGTCTATACCATCTTGTGGAGAGATATTTTTAAATAAAAGCACATCAAAATCTAGTCTATCAATCCAATTTGATGATACATTTTTCTCTAAACTATAGTCTTTCTTTGCCAATTCAAAATATTTTTGATTTACTGCTTTGAATTGTGGCTTTGATGGCTGCTTTGCATTTACTGCTGTTATTTTCATATACACACACACTCCTTTATTATCTGATTGTTGAACGTTCCAGAGCACGCACAAACTTTGTCGGAAGGTTTTCTTTTGGATTAATTGAACCTACTAGAATCGTTTTACAGCCAAGCAGTTTTCCTGCAAGTATATCTGTAAGCGGCCTGTCACCCACCATTACTGCACAGCAGGGCTCGACACCTATAGATTCAAGATATGAACGCATTACCTTAGGATTAGGCTTATCGGCACGCCCGATAACTCTGCAAGGTGCTATTTTAGAAGCTTCTTCAATATATTTATCATTCTTATTATTAGAAATTATTGCAACTTCAAAATCTTTTATAAAAGTATTGAACCATTCAACGGTTTCAGGCAAAAAATTTGATGATTTTGACACCATAACTGTACTGTCTAAATCAAACATCAAGCATTTTATACCCTGTTCTTTCAGTTCAACAAAATCTATTTCATAAATATTTTTCAAATTATAATCCGGTTTTAAAAACATTTTTTATACACTCCTGCATTTTATTAACCATTACAAGCGCAGTTTTGAGCCTCATTTACCCCGCCTTTAATTCCTACTGTTCTTGCCATAGCGTATTCATAATCAAGCGGTGCTTTTGCAAATTTCACCCACAAGTCGTCGTTTGTGTTAGCCAGTTCAAGCTCCTCACCTTTCATTGTCTTAATCTCAGTAACCTGAGTAATAAATTTTTCAGAAGGCGTAATTATTTCAATATCTTCATTTTTATAGAATTTATTTTTTATCTTAATTCTATACCAATCATCTTCCCGTCCAGCTATTTCGCATAAGAAATCAGCCCCTGCAAGTCCTTTTGAAATATCGTAGCTATAACCGTCTTTCGGATAACCTTCCCCCAGATAGAAACCTGTTGTATATCCTCTGTTTCCAACTTTTAGAAGTTCTTCATAGTATTCTGACATATCTGCGTCAGGATTTTCCATAACTGTATCAATCGCTTCTCTGTAAGCTTTTGCAACAGCTGAAACATAGTATAAACTCTTTGTTCTGCCCTCAACCTTGAAAGAATCAATACCTGCTTCAATCATTTCTTTCAAGTGTTTTACAAGGCATAAATCCTTCGTACTCAAAATATGCGTACCCTTATCATCCTGAACAATCTCCTGATATTGCCCCGGACGTGTTTCTTCAACGAGTTTATAACTCCATCTGCAAGGCTGTGAACAGTTTCCGGAGTTTGCTTTTCTTTCTCCGTCTGTCATATAATCACTCAGAAGACACCTTCCGGAAAATGACACACATTGTGCACCGTGGATAAAGCATTCCAGCTCCATGTCAGGAACCTTATTTTTAATCTCCGCAACATCTTTAATCGGGAGTTCGCGCGCCAGAATTGCTCTTGTTGCTCCCATATCCTGCCAGAAACGTACTGCTTCATAGTTCAAAATATTAGCCTGAGTACTCACGTGGATATCAGTATCCGGCATATATTTTTTAGCAAGACGCATAATCCCCGGATCGCTAATAATAAGAGCATCCGGATTTGAGTCAACAATCCTGTCCATACAGCCTTCAAGTGCTTTAATATCATTATTAAAGCCAAAAATATTCAGTGTTAAATATGCTCTTGCACCGAGTTCGCGCGCGGTATCAATTGCATACTTGAGGTTCTCAAGTGTAATAAGTTCGCCTTTGCGCATCGCCCTGAGGCTGAAATCAACAACCCCGAGATAAACAGCATCTGCACCGTATTTGATTGCGTATTTTAATTTTTCAATATTGCCGGCAGGCATCAACAATTCTGGTTTAATCATAGTCAAATCCTATCACAAACTAACTTCAATCTCAAACGAACGCTTCCAAGGATAGGAGTATGTAATTGGGTTGACCGGTTTAAACTCCAAATATCTTGTCAATCTTTCATCATAAGGTTTCATTAAATCTTCAAGCTGTGGAGTTTCACCGTTAATTCTAACATTAGCCTGATAAGCCCAGTCGTCGAGAAGCCTTATCATCTGGAGTTTTCTAAATGCCTTATCGCTGTATTTTTTAGCGTTCCACTTAACTTTTACCCCTGCAAGAAGGCTTCCTAAGGTATTTGCAGAAGTGTTCCAGCCTGCATATCCGTATGCAGGAAAGTCTGGCAATATTTGTTCCACAAAATCGTTATCCGCGCCGTTTGCGTACCGAACATCCGCCACTGCGTATGGTTTATCAGGCGGAGTAAATGTTTTTCTGAACGGCTTTGTATCCCAGCCCATAACGTGTTCGCCCTGTTTCTCAACAAAATTATTTACAACAAGCACGATATCTGCATCTTCACGAGTTTGAACCGGCGTAAATCCACCGAGTTCAAGCTGGCCTTGAACGGATTTTTCTATAGAAACATCCTCATAGTTTGAAATACAATCTTTGTATTCCGGTTCTGTAAATTCAACAAAGACCTTAATTTCCTTCTCTATTGCACGGGCAAGCAGTGTAAGCGGAATTTCGTCTGCCCCTGTTTTTGTTTTACCGCCGAGGCGTTCAAGTTCGCGAGCTTCATCAACATTAAATCCCTTTGGTGCGCAATCGTCTTTTGAAAAGATTAAAGTATCCAATCCCCAGTCAAGATAGGTTTTATTTATCTCAAAGTTGCGTTTTCTAGTTGCAAGATAATCGTCTAAGATTGCCTGCGGAATACCGTCGTTAACGCCTGAGTATGAGTATTCAAAAATTTTTTTGCCCCAATCTTTCCAGTACTCTTTTTCTTCTTCGTTGTAATTGTTGTTTGAAATCCGCATTATGCTAGAAAAAGCGTAGACTTTTTTGTTTTTTAGCAAAGGTTTAAGACGGTTTAGGCGGGCTTTTATCTCTTCTAAACTATCAGGAGAGCGCCTTGACGGGATTAGACCGCCGTAAGCAATGGTGTCAAGCGACAAAACCATTGCATCGCATGCCGGTATGTTCTCCAGCCAGTCTAAAATTTCATTTACCCGTGCACTTTTTGTTAAATCCCCGAGAAACTCACGCGGAGGAATAAAAAGCTCAATATCTTCATCAATTGCTGCAATGTCTTTTGCAAGACTATAGCACACAGGTCTGTTGTCTATCGGTACAAAACAAATTTTCATATGATAATTTTAGCATTATTTAAGAAAAATCAAAAGAGTTTCATCCCCTCCCTTTTTAGGGGAGGGCTAGGGGGCTAATACTTAAAATTAAAACATTCCCTCCCTTTTCAGGGGAGGGAATAAAGGAATTACACAATCTTTTTATGTATTTTTCTTCCAATATACTTTAAATTCTTTAATTTCATTAAATGTTTTTTCGTAATCTCCTTCAAAACATATTGCTCTGTCGTCTATATGAAGATATGCAGCATCTTTTATATTTGTTATATCACTTACAAAACAATCAATTTTATTTTTAATCAGCCATTTGACTGCTAAGAGCCTATTACGTGTCGTAAAAATCTTTACTTCGTAATCTTTTGACAACTTTTGCAAAAACTCATACGCTCCATTCTTTATATCCGGTATAAAATTTGCATCAAATTTACCATTGTAATTATTTAACACTCCGTCTAAATCTATCAATAAAACTTTTTTATAGTTTTTGTTCATATTATTCCAATCTAAACAATTCAAATTTACTTAAAATAAGTCATAAAATATTACTATTACAAGCTTTAACCCAATAAATAAGCGTGTCAGTCTATACCCATAATAAGCGTATCAATCTATATTATCAAATATGAACATAAAAGTTTTAGAAAAACTTGGTTTAAACATAAAAAAGTACAGACTTGCTCAAGGTTTTACACAAGAAACCTTAGCTGAAAAGATTGGTATACATCCTACTTATGTTGGAAAACTTGAAGGTGGTAAAAACAATCCTTCTGTAAAAATGCTTTTCAAAATTACTCGTGCGCTGGGAATAACATTAAGTGATTTGTTTGATTTTGATAAATAGAAAATCCTGATTTTCAAAAATTACATTTTTATAATCCATTTCATAGATAAGATATATTTACCCCAATTGTTAATTAATAATTAAAAAATCTTGATTTTTCAAAAATAGCATTAAAATATAATTAAACGGAGTAATTATTTATATGATTAATTTTGAAAAATTTACAAACTATTCGCAGGAAATTATATTTGCTGCAAACGCGAAAAAGGATTTTTATAAAAATTCCGAGGTTCAGCCTGAACATATTGTTATGGCAATGATTGAGGACAAAGGAATTGCAAAGGATTACCTTGAAGAGCTAAAACTCTTAAACCAGAACTTTATTAATGCAATCGTTGCAAGGATTAAGGAATATCCTACAATTTCAGGAGTAAGTGCGGGTCAGCAGGTATTTTTATCACGCGACACAAATACCTTGCTTGAAATCGCAACACAGGAAGCAGAAAGCTTAAAAGACGATTTTATCGGGATTGAATGCATATTAATTGCGATGACAAAATTAGATAACTCATTTATCAAAGATTTGCTTAAACGCCATGGCGTTGACACAAATTCTGTTTTGAACGCAATGAGAAAGATTAGAGGTAATAAAAAAGTGGATAATAAAAACGCAGAAGAAAATATGAAGGCTCTTGAAAAATATTCAACTGACCTTACAGAAAGAGCACGTAAGGGTAAATTAGATCCTGTTATAGGACGTGATGAAGAAGTCAGACGTATTATACAGGTCTTAAACAGAAGAACTAAAAATAACCCTGTTCTAATCGGGGAACCGGGAGTTGGTAAAACTGCTATTGTAGAAGGTTTAGCCCAGAGAATAATCAGAGGCGATGTTCCTGAAAGCTTAAAGGAAGTTAAGCTTATATCCCTTGACTTAGGGGCACTGGTGGCAGGTGCAAAGTTCAGAGGAGAATTTGAAGAACGATTGAAAGCCGTACTCAAAGAAGTACAGGAATCAAACGGCGAAATTGTAATGTTTATTGATGAGCTGCATACAGTTGTCGGAGCCGGCGCAACAGAAGGGTCTATGGATGCAGGAAACCTGCTTAAACCAATGCTTGCAAGAGGTGAGTTACGTACAATCGGTGCTACTACAATTAATGAATACCGCAAGTACATTGAAAAAGACCCTGCCCTTGAACGTCGTTTCCAGCCGGTACTGGTTGATGAACCTTCGGTTGAAGATACGATTTCAATCTTGAGAGGTTTAAAAGAAAAATACGAAGTTCACCACGGTGTGAGAATTTTAGACAGCGCTCTGATTGCAGCTGCACAATTATCTGACAGATATATTACAGATAGATTTTTACCGGATAAAGCGATTGACCTTATTGATGAAGCGGCTTCCGCACTTCGTATCGAAATCGACTCAATGCCGGAAGAAATCGATGTTATGATGAGACAGAAAATTCAGCTTGAAATCGAAAGAGAAGCTCTCAAAAAAGAAACTTCTCCGGAATGCATTGCAAAAATCGACAAACTAACCGCTGAAATTGATGAGTTGGAAGGTAAAATTTCAAAGCTCAAAGCCCAGTGGGAAGTTGAAAAGGATACGATTACAGGCGAAGCCGGCATTAAGGAAGAAATTGACAGGGTTAAAACAAAAATTGCAGAAGCTGAACGCAACACTGATTTACAGACCGCTGCAGAACTTAAGTACGGCAAGCTGATGGAATTAGAAAAGAAGCTTCAATCAATTCAGGGCAAAGAAAGAGGTGAAAACCAGCTGCTTAAAGAAGAAATTGATGGAGACGATATCGCACAAATCGTAAGCAAATGGACAGGCATTCCTGTTAACAGACTTGTTGAAAGCGAAATGCAAAAGCTTCTTAGAATGGAAGATGTACTTCATAAACGTTTAATTGGTCAGGATGAAGCTGTTGAAACAGTTTCTGACGCAATCAGACGTGCACGTTCAGGTTTAAAAGACCCAAAACGCCCTATCGGTACATTTATTTTCCTAGGGCCAACAGGTGTTGGTAAAACCGAACTTGCCAAAACTCTTGCTGAATTCTTGTTTAATGACGAAGATGCAATAATAAGAATTGATATGTCCGAATACATGGAAAAACATAACGTAGCAAGGCTTGTCGGTGCTCCTCCGGGATATGTAGGTTACGAAGAAGGCGGCCAGCTTACAGAAGCTGTCAGACGCAAACCTTATTCTGTAGTTCTTTTTGATGAAATCGAAAAGGCTCACCCTGATGTATTCAACTTGATGCTTCAAATATTTGATGACGGCCGTTTGACTGATTCTAAAGGAAGAACAGTCGATTTCAAAAACACTGTTATAATTATGACAAGCAACATTGGAAGTGAAATTATACTTGAAGATTCTCTTAATAATGCAGGCGGTAATTTTGACGAAACAAAAGAAAAAGTTATGGCAGTTATGAGAGAACGTTTCAAACCGGAATTTCTAAACAGGGTTGATGAAACCATCTTCTTTAAGGCTCTTACAATGCAGCAGCTGTCAGCCATAGTAGATATTCAGATGGCTCATTTGAAAAATCTTCTTGCGGACAGAAATATTACATTTGAAATCACAGACGATGCAAAAGAACTCCTGGCAAGACGAGGTTTTAACCCTATTTACGGAGCTAGACCGCTTAAGAGAGTAATAAGACAAATGGTTGAAAATCCGCTTTCAAAATTGTTATTATCACAGAAATTCATTGAAGGCGACAAGATTAAAATCGATGTCAAAGATGACGAAATTGTTTTTGAGAGGGCTTAAAAGCCCTCTTTTTTATACACACATTTGCATTACATTTGGCAAATAAGAATGATACTTTGTTAACATCGGCTGCATCCTATTAGCATATGTAACGTGGTCATTATCTACAGATACCCATTCACCTCTGTTAACCCCTTCCTGAAAACCTACTGTTTTGACTAAATCGGCGTTTGATTCATTGTTTAAAAGGAAGAAATTTTTATTACCAACGGTATCATTATAGGTTAAGCCTAAAGCATAAAAGTCTGGCATATTCTTTGCAACTTTAGTTAAATCATGCTGACAATCAGGTGTTTGAATATGTTCTATATATTTGTATATAGAAAAATTCTTTTCATGGTTATAGTAACATAACGGTGCTGAATTTCTGCTTCTATTATATGTAAGATAAGAATCTATCTTTGCAAGCGTTCCTAGAGCAAAAGGATTATCCAGGCTTCTGCGCTCAGGAGTACTCATTTTTAAAACATATTTCTTTCCCTCCGGAGTAAATAATCCAAAAACATTTTTATCAGACTTTCCTTCGGTAAAATAAGCAAAATCATATTTTCGATAACCTATTGTCAGACTCTCTATTTTTTTCTTGTTTTTTACGCCATATTCCATCTGCTTGCTTAAATAATCAACAATTTGTGTCAAATCAGATGACGGAATCTCTTTTGGAATATTTCCAATTTCCAGATTTCTATTTCCCTTTAAAGCTTCATATTTTTTTATCAATACTTCACCCCGCCAATCCGGTCTAATCTTTAGTAAATCTTCAAGAGAATGTGCCTCATTAAATTTGCCATCAATAAATTTTGCATAACCTTTATTGTATGGACTGTTTATAAGAAACGGAAGCAGGTTTGGAGAGTTTGCCGGTAAAACCTGAGCTAATTTCTCAGAAATTTCCAGCGAATTTCGCGGATTATTAACAATACTGGTAAATAACTCTTTGCTCCTGTCAGATGTTTCCAAAATTGCATTCAAAAACTTTTCCATAACCTCTGGAGCTTCTTTTATTTTCAGAAAAGAGAAAATTGCAGGAGTATTGTCATGACGTATAAACCAATCGTAATCTGCCCACAATTTTGACATCGAGTTCCCACGAAAATTTATGTTTGCATATGAGGCTGGATATATATATATAGGGGATTTCGCGTTTTCATTATTTGATACCGGAGTGCTTGTTCCGGAATTATTACGTAATCTATTTTGTGTATAATTATATGATTTTATTGCTTGTATTTTCATAATCGTTCTCCTGATTTACTATAAAACCGGTAAAAATAAAAATTGTTACAACTACAATTAAAAGTTACAAATATTTACTTATGTTTTATTTTCACTTATAATTTAAAACATAGTATAAGCTTGTAAGGAGGGGGATATGAATTTAGACAAAGTTAAAGCAGCTGATATTGATGTTGCAAATTATATTGAAGAAGAACTCAAAAGACAGCAGACAACCATAGAGCTTATAGCAAGTGAAAACTTTACCTCTCCGGCTGTAATGCAGGCTTGCGGAAGCGTTCTGACAAACAAATATGCTGAAGGAAAACCTCACAAACGTTACTACAACGGCTGTGAAGTTATTGATAAAATAGAAGAGCTTGCTCAAAAAAGAGCCTGCGAACTCTTTCACATGGATCACGCAAATGTTCAGCCCCACTCCGGTGCTCAGGCAAATATGGCTGTTTTTGCAGCACTTCTGAAATGCGGAGATAATGTTCTCGGCATGGATTTATCTAACGGCGGACACTTAAGCCACGGGTCACCGGTTAATTTTTCCGGTATGTATTTTAACGTAAAAAGCTACGGCGTTGACGAAAACGGCAATATTGATTATGACGATGTTCGCAAAATGGCGCTCGAACATAAACCTAAATTAATAATTTGCGGCGCAAGCAACTATTCTAAGATTATTGATTTCAAAAAATTCAGAGAAATTGCTGATGAAGTCGGAGCTGTACTTTTAGCAGATATTGCACACATTGCAGGTCTTGTTGCAGGCGGCGTTCATCCGTCACCTGCTGGTTACGCCCAAATAGTTACAACAACAACACACAAAACACTTAGAGGCCCTAGAGGCGGAATTATTATGTGTGATGAACAATACGCTGCTGCTATCGATAAAGCCGTATTTCCAGGCATTCAGGGCGGACCTCTGGAGCATATTATTGCTGGGAAGGCTGTCGCTCTAAAAGAAGCTCTTTCTCCGGAGTTTAAAGAATATGCAAAACAAATTGTTAAAAATGCTGCTGCTCTGGCTCAAGGTTTACTAGATGCCGGTATGGACATTGTGGGTGGTATGACAGAAAATCACTTAATGACTCTGGACTTGAGAAAAACAGGTAAGACCGGTAAAGATATGGCTAATGTTCTTGAAAGAGTTGGTATTACTGCAAACAAAAATACAGTTCCTAATGACCCTCAGAGTCCTTTTGTCACAAGCGGTATAAGATTGGGTGCTGCAGCAATGACTACGAGAGGTTTTGTAGAAGAAGATATGAGAGAAGTTGCAAGAATTATAGCAGAAGCCATTAAAAATTCTGACAACGAAGAAGTACTGGCTGAACTCAAAAAAGCTTCTCTAAAACTTTGTGAAAAATATCCGTTGTACTAAGGAATAATAATATTATGATAATCAAGTTAACACAGGCACATATAATAGGAGCATTTATTTCATACCTCATAGGTGTATTTATCGTACCGTTTGTAATTGAATTTTCGCAAAAAGAAGGACTTGTTGACCTTCCTAACGAAAGAAAAATTCACAAACTGCCAATATCAAGACTCGGCGGTGTTGCTATCTGGTCAAGTGCAATGTTAACATTCTTATTCCTTGTATTATTGAGCTATTATCCATATGGGAGCCTGCTTTCAGGGATTTTGCTCGGCGGGTCGTTAATGTTCCTGCTCGGGCTGGTTGATGATATTTATAACCTTGATGCTAAATTTAAACTTGTAATACAGCTTTCTATTGCTACAATTGTTTACCTTTTGGGGGTACAAATTGATACAATCTTCAATCCTTTTGGGGGAGTTATCCATCTGGGAATATTTTCTTATCCAATAACTCTTTTATGGATTGTAGGAATTTCTAACGCGGTTAACTTTATAGACGGCGTTGACGGACTTGCTGGCTCTGTTATTACAGTAAGTTCAATAACATTGGCTCTTATTGCAGTTGCAGTAAGTCCGGCACAGCCAATAACAGCTCTTATTGCGTTTATACTTGCCGGTTCAATGCTTGCTTTTCTTACTTTTAACTTCAATCCGGCAAAAATATTTATGGGAGATTCCGGAGCTTTATTCTCCGGTTTTTTACTTGCGACATTATCTATCGCAGGTGTTATGAAAGGTGCAGCGCTCGCGGTGCTTCTGCCATTCCTTGTTCTTGCAGTACCGATTATGGATATTACATACTCTAGTCTTAGAAGAATTATGAAGGGTAAATCACCATTTGTTGCTGATGCAGAACACATTCACCATAAACTCCTAAAAGCCGGGTTCTCACAAAAGAAAACTGTTGCGATTTTAACTTCTGTTGCCATTGTTGGAGGCGCTTTAGCAACATACTTTACAGGAACGCTAAAAAATTATTTCATATATATTGCCGTACTTATTTTAATAATGGTTGTTCTAAGCCTTGTCAGCGTAATGACAAAACCTCAGGCAATTGAACCTCATGAGCACCCTGAAGAATAATTATAATCCGCCCTGTAGTCTGGATAATGGTTCTTTTGCTTCCGGAGGCAGGTAAAGTTGATTAGGATTATGTATCTGAAACTTCATACCCGGAATAGGTGGAAATTCTTGACGCATTCCTATCACATTTTTGTACCAGTTCAAAGACTCACCTTTTGAAATAAGTTTTATATTCCCGCAGCAATTTGCCTCATCACTTCTCCTCTGAGCAATTTGAAGCAGTCGAGTTCCGATATCCTTAAAGTATTCTAGTTTTGGGTTATGATAAGGCGTATTCGGCTTTGAAAAATTTCTTAATTCATCAACAAAAACATGGCTCGGGTCTGTTTTATCCCACGGATTAGGCTGCGATTTTCTTATAAATACATTTATGCTGCCGACAGCTTCATTCTTATCATTCTGGATAACATAGTTTTCAGCATCTCTACCGATATATTTTTTGAAAACATTAAGGTAAGTTTCGCCGTCTGGTTTGCGAACCCTGATTTTTCCAATATAACCTTCAAGACAACTGCCAATATTTGTATGAGTAAGCGTCTGGATATTCTGTCCAAAGGATATATTCTTACGCTGATGTAAATTTGGCGGTTGGATGATACCTGTAAGATATGAAATATTATTAATCATACCTTTTTAAAAACCTGTAAAAATATTTTTTGCTAGCAAAGGGGTAAATAAGGTTTCGAAACAGATTTTAAGCTTCTACACCTGTAGCAAGAGAAAAGCGCCGGTTTTCAACCGGCGCTTTTCTTTCTGCAACTATGCCTCATCATCGTCCAAATATCTATAATCCATTATACTTCCTTCGTACTCTGTCAAATCATCACCGTAAAACATAGACATGTTGTTTACGATTCTGTTTCTATCTTCGATTTTTTGTTTTTCAATATCAGAGTTGACGCCGTAAGCATTAATTTCGGCATTTGTAACTTTGCCGTCGTGGTTAGCATCAATGTCGTCAAAGTGAGATAACACCGTTTCCTGTAAAGAAGAACTCATACCGGAAGAAGCTCCTAAAGACATTATCTGCTCTCTTGTAAGCCCTTGAGTAGCCATATTATTCATTAATGTTTGGATTTCGTCTGCAGAAATTGTACCATCTCCATTTTTGTCCACACTATTAAAATTAGTTGTTAAATAAGATGCAAATGTTGAACCATAGGATGTGTTTGTTACATTAGTATTGGTCAAAGCTGCATTAAGATTTTCCAGCGTTAAGCCATCACTGTACTGGCTTGAAAGTAAAGAAAAAGAGTTTGTTAATCCTGCATTTATTCCACTGAATAAAGAAGATCCGTCCAGTCGTTTGCCCATAATATATCTCCTTGTGCTTAGTTTACATTTATACATGTTCAGTTTAATGTTTTTTATATAAAAGTCAATTATACAAAAATATGAGAGATTAACAACTAAAGTTGGAGATTAAAAAGCGTTTATGGTATAATAATGTAAAAGGGTATCAATATGTTTAAACGTAAATGTAAAATCACTTTTATTTCACACGGAGCAACCGTTCATACAATGGACGGCATAATTTGTGATACAGAAAAGTACCCGAAAATAAACGAATTTGGCGAAGAAGAAATTGAAAAAGTTTGTGAATACCTTGAAAACAGAGCAGTAACGTATGATAAAATTTATACAAGCTCTTCTGCAAGGTGTACTCAGTCAGCACAAATCATTGCGAAATTATTCAAAAAAGAAATAACATCAATTGACCTTCCTGCAAGAAACCACGGTGAATGGAGCGGGCGTTCATATTCGGATGTTTTTGATGAGTTTGGACCGGAAGTTATTATACAGAAGCCTGAGGGCGGAGAGTCGCTTGAAGACTTTAATAAAAGAGTATCTGATGTTATAGATAAACTTGTTGAAGAAAACAAAGGTAATCGTATAATAGTAGTTACGACTACTGATGTAATTCAGTCTGCAATAGCAAAGACACTTAATCTTGATCCGGTAAGCCAGTTTAAAAACCTTATAAAAACAGGCACACTAACACAGATTAGTTATTTTGAAGATGATTGGTCAAGTATAATTTATTCGGATTATATGCCTATATAGCGGTATCGTCTAGTGGTTAGGACGGGAGATTCTCATTCTCCAAACAGGGGTTCAATTCCCCTTACCGCCGCCAATAAAAAGGGTATGCTTGTCATACCTTTTTTATTGGCATTACGCGGCTTTGGAAGTTGTGGAACCCCTGCAAGGTGAAGCCTTGCCAGGAGGTTCAGCGGATTTGCGGACGGACGACACGAATGAAGTGAGTTAGTCCGGATAGCGAGGGGATTGAGCGAAGTTGAGCTGGCAGGCTCAAAAGCGAAACTCTCCGAGCGTGGAGCAAATCCAAGACAATTCCCCTTACCGCCGGTTACTTTTTATGTAAAAACACTTTAGACATAGGATTTGCAGGTAATACTACTGGTTTTGAGAATTGCCCTCCCCCCCCCCAGCTATAATTCTTTTGTCAGACAGTCCAGGCCACCGGAGCTTGCTAAATATTTTTTTGTCGGGGCAAAATAGACCTTATCAAAACCAACTGTATTATTGAAATAATTTTCCATATACTCATCCAATTTTTCATCACCTGATGTATTTGTAATATAGAATTTATCTCCGGTTTTAGCAGAAGTCCCGCAAATTCCGTTCATGTAGTTTATAGGATTTTCTACAGAGCTCTTTAAAGGATTATAACCGTTATCGATATCAGTAAAGCAAGGAATTTTAACAATTTCGTAGCCATTTTCTTTTAATTTATTTTCAGCAGCTTTCGAAATTTCTTCTGTTTTAACTTTTAAATCTTCAAGTTTGGTTATTAATTTAAGATATTCTTGTTTTTGATTTTCCTGCACGAATTCTTTCAAGATATTTATACCTGCTTCGTAATCAGGTACTGCCATTTGACTATCATTAAGCGGTCTATAATGCATATCTATATGAAAATCAAACTGTGGTATATATGTAATATTTTCTGCTTTTATGCCAAGTTCAGAAGCTATCTGTTTTTTAGCCATATTTACTAAATCTTCTGATATTTCTAAATCTTTTATATCCACTATAGCCTCTGACGACATTGCAAGCAATGTATATTTTATTGACTCATCACCGATAACTGCAGCCGGTTCACCATTTTTTGTAAGAGTATTTAAAACATTTCCGCCTTCCAGATATGTTTTGCCTTCAATAATATCATCTTGAGAAAGAGCATATGAATATTGCTTAGCCTGAGAAGGCATCCCCACTTGATTACTTTGAAAAGCACTGCCTTGGGCCTGAACTGTAATTTGAGTCCTTTTAGCCCGAATTCTTCTTTCATTGTCGTATGATTTCAATGCAAACAAAGAAGTACTATAAGGAATAAGCTGTTTTTTGTCGGCTCTTACAATACTTAAATCTTCAATCCATCCTTCCGTACCATCCAGCAACTCTATTTCAAAGCCCTGTTCCTCACCTACTCTATTCATAAATTCAATAAGCGCTTCAGAACCACCAACTTTATCAAACTGAATTTTCGATATATTTCTATTAATTCCTTCAGACCAATTTGTTGTTCCGTCCTGATTGGATTCTTGCATTTTTCTTACGACAGGACTCTTTATTATTGTTCCTCCATCGGGAGTTCTAGAGGACTCCCAATCAGCAATATAGTATTTCCCTTCATCTAAATTTTTTAGAACAGAATAGTCAACTGTAATTTTAACTATTATGTCATTATCTTCTTCATTGCCGCCCACAACCATATAAGTATAATTTTTCAAGTTATCTTTATCCTTTGGAAGCTCTATGAATTTTGGTAATTCAGGAGGTCTATTCCCTTCCAAGGTTTCTAATTCATTATTTTCAATTTTACTGGCTAATAAATCTAACTCTTTTTGTTCGATAATATTATTATTTTTCGTTTCTTCAATCTGCAAATCAGCAACTTTGAGTAATTTTTGCAATATATCTAACTCATCTTCATCAACTTTTCCGTCAGAATTTGCGTCAACCACATTAAAAATTGAGTTTAACGAACTATGCGAATCGTCTTTATAAGAATTCCATTCTTTGCCGATTTCAATATTTATTTGCTTTATTTGATTATTTTTATCCGAGTAGTTAAATTAATTGTTACATTATTTAATATTACTAATTCCCTATATTGCCATCTGGGTTATATCTGTATAAGCGGATACAAGCCTGTTTCTTACCTGTACAGCCATTTGCATATTTAAAGAAGCTTTTTCTGCAGCAATCATAGCATCGTGAATACTTGTAGAGCCGCCCATAGCAATGTCTTCCTGCATTTTGTCAGCCGTAATATGAGCATTGTTGACAGCATTAAGGCTGTTTGAAAAAGCATTTCCCAGGCTGGAAGCAAAATTTCCCAAGCCTGTCGAATCGGCTTTATCTTTCACAGGATAACTTTTGGCAGCATTCTCAAGAGCTTCTTCAAAAGCATTTTTGTCTATCTCAAACGAAGCCTGCCCTTTCAGATACTTGTTATAATCATCTATAGCATTAAGATTATAAGTCGTATTAAATTCACTTATCCCTGTTGTAAATTCCATTTAAAACCCCTTTTTATTTGTAGTTTCACTTTAAGGGAGACCTGTAGTTTTAATGTAAACTTGTAATATTTCGATTGTCTCCCGCCCCAATGTCTACGTACGTAGTACCTAAATATTCATAGCAGTCTGCATCATTGTTTTAACGTTTTCTGCAACTGTTGCATTGGCTTCGTAAGCCTTAGATGCAGATATCATTCCGACCATTTCTTCCACAATATTTATATTTGGAAGATCAACATACCCTTCTTCATCAGCATCCGGATGAGATGGGTCATACACAGTTTTAACCCCGTTTTCGGCCTCATAAATTTCATCAACTCTTACTCCGCCTGTTATCAGACCATTATTTAAGGAAACATTTGCATTTATAAGCATGTTTCCTGTTCTCGGATCAAACTGAGCATCAGGATTATTTGCAGCAAAATTTGAATATCCGCGGTTAACAGCATCATCGTAAACAGTTCTGAAAGACACATCTTTTTTTACATACACACCTTTTGAGCCGTCTGGCTGACGTGTAGTATTTATATTTGCAATGTTACTTGCAACTGTGTCCATTTTAATTCTCTGAGCGGTCATTCCAGAACCGGCTATGTCAAAAATATTAAAACTCATAAGCTACTCTTTCTCTACTATTGTCCTTGGATTGCAGACGATACTATTGAAAACTGTCTTCTTTCCAGATTTGATAAAACCATATACCTTGTACCTGTTTTCGACAAATCCATCATTTCACGTTCAAGTTCTACGTTGTTTCCATCGGAATTTGTTCCGCTGTAAATATCTGTAACCACCTGCGGGTTAAACTGCTCCATTGTATTCGCCTTCAAATAAGCTTTCTCCTGCTGCGTCGGTGTTCTATAAGTATGAACATCGCCTGTAAAAACATCTACCATTGGCGGTTTATACTCAATGCTATTCTGCCCTTTGATGTAATCCTTCAAATCCTCATTTTCAATAATTTCAGCAAGCTGGCTTTCAAATGCAACTTCCTGCCTTTGAAACCCCGGAGTCATAACGTTGGCAATATTGGAAGCTATCGCATGCTGTCTGCTCATAAGCCCATCCATACCCAGCTTTGTAATTTCAATTGTTCTATTGCTGATTAAATCCATTATTAACCTCTCACCCCGTCAACCAGACCTAACTTAATTAAAAATTCAGTATAATCATCGCCTGTATGCTCAAGTTTTAATTGCCCGAGCTGTTCTTCAATCGATTTTTTGCAGATGCTTAGCCCTAGACCTGAGCCGCCGCTTTTTGTTGTAAATCCTTTTTCAAAAATACGCTCAGGCTCGTTTATTTTTCCAGCGTTATTAATAATTCTAATTGCTGCAAACTCTCCCCTCTTCTCCGCCTTAATTTTAACATACTTACCATTTTCGTCACTCAAATTCTCTGTGCCAAAAGCCTCAACAGCATTCTTTACTAAATTAACCAGAACTGCTGTTAAACTATCTTCATCTGCCAGAACTTTTAAATTAGCCTTGCTCTCTACAATATACTCAATATTTTTGCATTCAAAGTATACTTTAGTCAAATCTTCTACAATTTTAATGATATTTTTTAAATCACACTGCTTTAGTTCTTTGCTCTGCGTTGACTTCAAAGCCAGAAGAGAATTGCCTGATATCTTCACTGCTCTTGAGATACAGTTCACTCCGTTTAAAATCGTTTCATCAGTTATTCCGTTCTTTTCACAGTACTTTCTTATAATTTCACCGTATAAATCGCATATGGAAAGCTGATTTTTTATCTCATGAGCAACTTCTCTAACTTCGGCAGAAGCTTCTGCCGGTTTAGCCTGAAACTCTGCAAATCCCAGCACTGCATCTTTCGCTGCTTCATCCATATTCTCAACCAGACGCCTGATAGAGGAATTTAAAAGTATGTTATCACGTCTGTCCGGTCTGAATTTTTCCTGAAACTGCCTGATATCAATTATTGAGTTTCTGTTTATAATATCCAGCGCCTCATCTTGAAGTTTTGAGTTCCAGATTGAATAATATCTAACATAGTTCTTGCTGTCAGTTTTGTTATCCCATATAAATATAGAAACAAATCTGTGTGTCATAACACATAGAAATTCGGTATCAGCCCAAACTCTTTCCCTCAAATTTTCACTCTCATCTGAAAAATTATAAGCTTCAATGTCTGAAAATTCTACCCGTTTTATTAATCCGGCAAGTCCTGTTTGATTTATTATTCTATACAAAACGACGCCTGCTTCAGGATTATCAAGCAAAGGTTCTAAGACAGCACGAATTGCACATCTCAAGATTTGTTTTGTTATAAACTTATTATCCTGAGATTCAATCAAACCCTTTAAATAATTTTGCTGTCTTACAATCTTTTTCATAGCCTGAACCTTACACTGCAAGTTTAACCTTTTTAGTTAAAAAGCCATTGTTTATAGCGTATAGAACGGCCTGTGTTCTATCATTAACCTGTAACTTTTGGAAAATATTGTTTACATGGGTTTTTACAGTTGTTTCTGATATGAATAATTTGTTGGCAACGCCTTTATACGTAATACCCTGTGTTAATAACTCCAAAACTTCTTCTTCTCTCTGAGTCAGGTAATTAAGCAGATTTTCTTCTTCTTCAGCAGCATCCTTCTTCTCTGCTTCTTCTCTAAATGTCTGCTGAAAGTATTCAAAAAATCTTGAAGACAAAGCAAGCGGAAGATAAATTTTTCCATTTAACACTTCTTCTATTGCATAAATTAATTGAGCTGATGCCATAGTTTTAAGTACATAACCTTTAGCTCCTATTTTCATAGCTCTAAAGATTAAATCAGCATCATCATATCCTGATAACGCTAAAACTTTAGTATCCAAATCAAGTTTAGCGATTTCCATAATACCTTGCAAGCCATCACGTTCCGGCATATTCATATCCAGAAGAACAACATCAGGCTGATATTTCTTAATTAAATTAAGCCCGACAGTAACATTAGTTGCAATTCCAACTACGTCAAAAGTGCCTTCTAGATTCAAAAGCTCCCTAATTCCTGCTAAGTGCTCATAATTGTCATCAATAAGCAGCACCTTTGATTTCTTCTTAAACTCTCGTCTCATACTCTCTTCTCCCCTATCATGTAAATTTAGTATTTTTTATTCGTTATTACACTATATATATTACCTCCTTATAGAGGAGATTTTCATCAATATGATGATTGATTTTACAGCGTTTGAGGTAGATTGATAGATATAGACCATATGGTCAATAAAATCGCTGAATATCAGTAATAACAATATTTTAAGATTATGAATCAACTCAAAATATAGAGCATACAGTGTAGATGAAATGGAGGATACAAGCAAAACACAGATAGTACAAAGAGAGTAGGTGATAAATATATCAAAAAAAAAAGAGCGGATTTGGATTTCCGCTCTTTTTATATAGTGTTAAAAATATTAGTTATCGAATGCCCATCTAGCAGCTGCACCGTTTGGAACTGCAAAACCGCCTCTTAATCTTACACCAAATTGGTCTTTGATTACACGTCTTGCTTTAACAGTACAATCTGTTGCTGTATCATTCTGAGCTGCATTGTTCAACATACCAGCATTACCTGCACAGTTAGATAATAAGTTAGGACCTTTAGCACCGTTTGTATCATATATTACAGAAATACCGTAAACTAAACCATCTGATTGCATTTTATTAACAGTTGCATTTGTAACTAAAGTTGTAGCGTCATTTTTAAATGCAATAGCTGAACCATCTCTGAAGAACATAACATAGTTGCTTGCACCGTTGTTAACAGCTTTTGCCTGATTTGTTGTAGTACCGGTTAACTGATAATCGATTGTTGTACGGTTTGCTAACAAACCATATAAAGATTGAGATTCAGTGTTGTTAGTTGAGGTTTCATTAAAAGAACCATAGTCAAACCCTGCAATAGCTGAATTCATCTGAGCTGCTTCAGTTAGAGTGTTAATACCTTTTTTCAAAGCTGTTCTTGCTTGTTGTTCCTGAGTGTTTGTCATCAATGCAGGAAGTGTTAACGTAGCAACAACACCAATAATGGCCAAGGTGATTAAAACTTCCGCAAGAGTAAAACCGTTCTTCTTCATCATAATATTCCTTTCTCTTCTTATATTTATGTGAAATTTTTCTTCTTACATCTATATCTATTTTAACAAACTTAGATAATCGTGTCAATATAATATTCAATAAAGATTAAAAACTATGCAAGAACTTCAAATTTATCCGCACGGGTCCTGATTAATGATATTGCAGCCTGAGAATTTAAAAAGTTCAATGCCCCCATAAAGCTTTGTTTATTACTTAAACCACTCCTTGCTTCCTGCATAGTGGATGCAATTGCAGCACTTGTAATCTGCTCATTTATTATGCGGCTCTGCCCGTTCACACGCAATTTTGGCTCCTTTATCGGAAACCCGATTGCATTATCTTCTTCTTTTGTGACAGTCTGAACTTCTGAAGGAGCATGATTTTCTTCCGCCGAAGAAGTATTAATAATCTTTGAAAAAGGATTATCCTTACTAACAAAAGAATCTCTGGCCAAATCCATTACATCTGTCTGAACCTCGTCGTTCATGCCTTTTGATCGCTCTTGAACACGTCTAAAAATCATGTCTTTAAGGGCATCTGCTTCGCTTTTATTAACAATTGAATCAAATTTGTAAGCCATAATTATCCTCGTTATATATATAAAAACATAAATGTAAAGAAAATTGACAATTTTATATATAATTAATATATATTTGTTACACAAGTTAATATTTTGCTTTTTTGCAGTTTTTCTGAGTATGACTGGCTTATATGCAAATAACTTAAAGAATGGTCCGGATATTTATGTAAATTTATTGACGGTATTATTTGTATTTTTCTTGGTTTTAGTGTACAATGAAATTGCTATTTATATTTCGGCTAGTGTAAAATCTTAACAGGAAGGATAATAACCGACCTGTTTTCTTTTGGAGGGGGGTAAATATATTAAGCTTTGCGCAAGAACTACCAGTTTAGCGTCATTCAAACTACCTCCAAGCTTATCCACTCCTCGGCAATATATTTTTTCCAGCTACTTAATATAATGATTGTACGATGTCTAAATCAAAGTACAAAAAAAGGGATATTTACACACTTATTATAATGGCACAACATGGAGAATCCAAGGCTCTTGAAGAGCTTGTAAGACGTGTGCAGAAAAATATATTCGCTATGTTCAGCTATCTGACTGACAGGAGGCAGGATATTGCTGACTTAACGCAGGAAGCGCTTCTTAAGATGGCGCGAAATATAGCATCATTGAAAGATCCTGCGCGTTTCAAACCATGGCTTAATCAAATTGTTACAAATATTTTTTATGATTATGTAAAAAAACATGCTCGTGATAAAAAAATCGATTTAGACAACGACAAACTTCTTGAAATTAAAGACAAAATTGGGTGCGAACCGGGAGAAAAATGCCTGTTTGCTGAAATGGAAAAATTAATCAAAGCTGCTTTATTAAATCTTCCTGAAAATTTGAGAATCGTTATTGTATTAAGAGAGTACGAAGGTTTAAGCTACGAAGACATATCAAAAATTACCAACACCGCGCTCGGGACTGTTAAGTCAAGAATTTCGAGAGCTAGAATTAAACTTCAGGAAGAACTGAAGGAGTTTATATAAGGGATAAGTTATACATATAAAGGAGTAATACAACATGGAAATAACATGTGCACAGATGGATGTTCTACTCTCTTTTTACATAGAAGGAGATTTGAGCAAGGCTTTAAAAATCAAAGTTGAAGAACATTTAAAAAATTGCTCATCCTGCAGAGCAAAATATAATATTGTAAAAGGCATGCTTGATGATTTAAAATCATCGATTGATGATAAGGAAGAAATTTGTTCGGCAAATTCAAACAGCCAGTACCGAATTTTTCAGAATAACCTGTCTGCATATATAGACAATGAACTTCCGTCAGATGAGAGTATTAAAATAAAAAAATATACGATAAATAATAAAAAAGCTAGAAAAGAGCTAGAAGATACTTATAATATCCGACGCTTGATGAGTGAATCATTTAATAAAACAAAGATGGATGCCCGGCAGGACTTTTCAAGAAACGTAATAAGGCAGTTAAATCCAAATGAAGAATATAATTTTTCTTTTCACCCTGTCATAAAATTAGCAATCGCATTTGTAATGACTGTCCTTGTATTATCAGCAATAATTGTCTTTTCTTTGACATTTTCATAAAAAACGGGCTCTTTATGAGCCCGAATTTTTATTTTTACTAACCTTCTTGAGGAACTTCTTCTGCTTCAGGTTTAGAACCTTCTTTTCTTTCAAACACAATCTTATCATCTTGAAGTTTCAGTAAGATTGTATCACCAGGCTTGTATGCATTTGTAAGAATTTCTTCCGCAAGCTGGTCTTCAATCTTTTTCTGGATTAACCTTCTTAGCGGTCTTGCACCGTATGCCTCGTTATAACCATCTTTTGCAAGATAATCTTTTACCTCATCTGTAACTTCTATAGAAAGTTCACGTTCTGATAGACGTTTGAACAAGTCTTTCATCATCAAGTCAACGATTTCACGGATTTCTTCCTTGCTCAGATGTGAGAATACGATAATATCATCAATACGGTTTAAGAATTCAGGTCTGAATGCCTTTTTCAATTCTTCGTTAACTGTTTCTTTTAATTTCTCGTATTTATCTTTCTTAGCGTCATCAGCAGTAGAGAACCCGAGTTTGCCCTGAGTTGTAATCATGCTTGCACCGACGTTTGAAGTCATAATAATTACAGTATTTTTGAAATTAATATGTCTACCTTTTGCATCTGTCAGACGTCCGTCATCAAGAATCTGGAGCATTATATTAAATACGTCCGGATGGGCTTTTTCGATTTCATCAAAAAGAATAACTGAATAAGGTTTCTTTCTAACGAGTTCTGAAAGGTGTCCGCCGTCATCGTAACCTACATACCCTGGAGGTGAGCCGATAAGTTTTGCAGTAGAATGTTTTTCCATAAATTCTGACATATCCACTCTTATCATATTATCTTCGCTGCCAAAAATAGCTTCTGCTAAAGCTTTTGCAAGTTCTGTTTTACCAACACCGGTAGGACCAGAGAAGATAAAGCTTCCAATAGGTCTGTTCGGAGATTTTAAACCAACTCTTGCGCGTCTAATTGCTTTTGATATAGCAGTTACAGCGTCGCTCTGTCCGATTACTCTTGCGTGAAGTGTATCTTCAAGCTTTAATAATCTTTCAGACTCGCCTTCTGTAAGTTTTGTTACTGGAACGCCTGTCATTGTAGCAATAACTTCTGCAACATCTTCTTCTGTCACAGTCGGCTTATTAGCATCGTTTTGACGCCTCCATTCTTCAGAAACTTCACGAATACGATCTTTCATGTTAGCTTCATCATCACGCAAAGCTGATGCTCTTTCAAACTCTTGATTTCTTATAGCATCTTCTTTTTCCTTGATAATTTCTCTCAATTCTTTATCAAGTTCTTTACCTTCAGGAGAAAGTGTACAGACTTTTAATCTGACCTTAGAACTTGCTTCGTCAATTACGTCAATTGCTTTATCCGGCAAAAATCTGTCATTGATATATTTGCTTGATAATTTTGTTGCAGCAACAATCGCTTCGTCAGAGATATTAAGGTTATGGTGTTCCTCGTATTTTGGTTTCAAACCTCTGATAATTTCAATTGTTTCATCAATTGACGGTTCTTCAATAATTACAGGCTGGAATCTTCTTTCAAGAGCAGAGTCTTTTTCAATATACTTTCTGTACTCATCAGAAGTTGTAGCACCGATTACCTGAATTTCACCTCTGGAAAGAGCCGGTTTTAATATATTAGCAGCATCAATAGCACCTTCTGCAGCACCAGCTCCGATAAGTGTATGCATTTCATCAATAACAAGAATTACATTTCCTGCCTGACGAATTTCGTCCATAATCTTTTTAAGACGTTCTTCAAATTCACCTCTATACTTAGTACCTGCAATTAAAAGCCCCATATCAAGCTGAATAATCTTTTTATTTTCAAGAATATCAGGAACTTCATTATTAACAATTCTGATTGCAAGTCCTTCTGCTACTGCAGTTTTACCAACACCCGGTTCACCTAAAAGCACCGGATTATTTTTAGTTCTTCTTGCAAGAATTTGTATAACACGTTCAATTTCTTTTTCTCTGCCTACAACAGGGTCAAGACGCTGTTCGGAAGCAGCTTGTGTTAAATCAGTTCCAAACTCATCAAGACTTGGAGTTTTTACCTTGCTAGCCTGAGAAGACGATGATGAACTGCCAACACCCGCACCTGAAGTTTGAGGTTTTGAATCACCAAGCATCTTAACAACATTGCTTCTTACTTTATTTAAATCAACACCGAGATTTTCAAGCACTCTTGCGGCAACGCCTTCTCCCTCGCGGATTAAGCCTAGCAACAGGTGTTCTGTGCCGATATAATTATGGCCGAGTTGTCTGGCTTCATCCCAGGATAACTCCAGAACTCTTTTTGCTCTTGGTGTAAATGGAATTTCTACTGCAACAAACCCTGAACCTCTTCCGATTATTTTTTCAACTTCAATTCTTGCATCTTTGAGATTAACTCCCATTGATTTAAGAGTTTTTGCTGCAATACCTGTACCTTCTCCAATTAGTCCGAGCAAAACCTGTTCGGTACCTACAAAATTATGTCCAAGGCGTCTGGCTTCTTCCTGAGCCAGCATAATAACTTTTATCGCCTTTTCTGTAAAACGTTCGAACATTAAAAAAATTCCTCTTCTTATAAATATATTTATCTTAGTATATATTACAAAAAATGTGCACTTTTTTCAAGGGGGGAAGGAAACAACAAGCTGGGCAATTTTTCAAACGAAAAATACTTTATATATTTAATGGGGAAATAATTGATGGCTGAACATAACTATACAGATACTGCTATAGGTATCGGCGCCGGATATGCTGTAAAAAAATATTCAGAACAAATTTTGAAAAAACCTTACAGCATATATTTGAAAGACTATCGCAAAAAGTTTTTTAACGATGCTGAAAACCAGATATTTAAACAAAAAGGCTTTGAAACTTTCACAAAATTAGGTTTGGATAAACAAGGCATCACACTGATTGATATTAATCCGGCAAACTGCGATGCAGAATTTGCGAAACTCAAATTCAAAGGCAAACTATCTGACTACAAAAAAGCTGCGGACGGCAAGCAGGCTTTTTTTCATCCCGCAGCAGAAAGTATAGCTGTTAATTGCGACAAAAGAGCGAGTTCTATTTTTCACGAAATGGGACACGTGCATAATTACACAGCTGCTGACTGGAAAAACAAATTATATAAAGTCAGGATGTTTTCTAAACCAGCTGCATTTTTAGCCCTGACAGCAGGATTATGCACTAACAAAGACTCTTTCTTTAATGAGAATTGCGGAAAGCTGACATTTGCAGCTCTTACACCGATTATTGCAGAAGAAGCTCTTGCAAGCAAAAACGGACAAAATATGGCAAAAAGTGTACTTCCTGCGAATTTGTTTAAAAAATTAAAAGCAATAAATGCCAGAAGCCTTGGCTCATACATATTTGGTGCAATTGCAACAAGTATAGCGACAGCTTTTGCAGTTGATGTCAAAAACAGAATTGCACAACCCGCATAAATTACTTTATATTTGGAAAAGCATAAATTGTACCATCAGTTCCGCGCCATTTCATATAGCCTGTTTTAGGTGTTTTATCTATGTCCACAACAGATACTAGGGCCCAATTGCCTCGAATTACTGTTAGTTTAATCTGTTTTACAAATCTCAGTGTAGCAACATTTTGAGATAAATCCTCACTCTTTGCGTGAAGGGTTTCTATTTCATCTGGCGCGTCTTTCAGAATTCTTAACCCGTATTTTCTGCCGTACATATTATAAAAACTCAGCCACGGCAGAAATTGAAACCTGTCTTCTGTCTGCACCCAGCCTTTTGCGCCGGTAATCTTATCATAAATAACTTCTACCCAGCCGTCATCACCAATATCTGAAACGTATAAAAAGCCCAGCTTTTTCTCATTCAGAAGAACCGCAAAAACATTGTCAGGCATAGTTTCAGGATTATAAGAAAAATCAAGTTTTTTTATCACTGCCGAATTTACCTCAGGGTGAGAATATAATGTAATGTTCTCACCGGTTTGATACATACCTATTGCATTTTTAGGGATTGAATTCATATAAAACGGCATTGTATCCGCCCAAACCGGCATCATTAAAAACAAACATAATATAATTAAAAATTTTTTCATAAACCAATCTCCTTGATTAAAACAATCCTACAATCCGACCCTTTCGTCAAGTTTGAAATAATCAATCATACTATAGATAGAAGCAAGTTCGTTATAAAACTGATTGACAGCCCCGGGTTTCTCAAGTGATTTGAACAGGCTTCCTACTTCAAAAAGATTTTTGTTAGTACTTATTGCAAACATTATCTTATCTCCATAAAAAGAACATTTTGCCTTTTTAGCGCCGAATGCTGTGTTAAGATTTTGAAATCGCTCAATAAAAGCCGTTGTTAAAAGATACCGTGCTTCAACCTGATCAGAAGAATAAGCATTAAACTTTTTGCAGAACTCAGGATCTTCGAGCTTAACTTCATCAAGTTTTTCCTCATCTTTGTACGAAATTTTTGAACCTCCCCAGCATATTAGTCCCAAAACCACAAAAGCTATAAGGCAGCCTGCCGGATGTTCTATTAACATCTGTATTAAAGGCATTGATAACCCGAGCCATAAAAGCAGCCACGAATTTTTTGCTGTAAAATCACCCTTTGTAGCAATCATAGTCCGGTTTCTAATTATTTTATTCGATTTGAACTGTATTACAACTCCCTTAAAAACCGGTATATAGGTTCTGCTTTTTCCCGAGCCGCTTATTTGAAGCAGATTTGTTTCACAAATCTTAAACGGCACGCCATTAAAGCTTCCGGAAAATTCATCATCTGTATATCTGGTATTAAAATTGGAAAATAATGCGCTTCTATTTAATTCCCAATCGTTTATAATATTTTTACCATTCTGCCATTGAATATCACCGAAAACCTCGAGCAATTTAGAAAGACAGTCCGACTTAATTTTCATTGCATAATTTTTGATTTTTTTAGATGCGATGAAAAGAAGCAAGATGCCAAGCGTCATAAATATCATCATTAATATTAAATATGCAACAAAATAATCACATACAATATCGCTTAAGATACTATCTGAAAGCAAAAGCATAAGAGGGAAACTACACAGCATCAATATTCCGGATATAATCATAAACCAGAATTTTGCAAGCTCTTTTTTACGGAAGGCTTCATAACTCCTGAAAATCGGCGCAATCTTCGATTTGTAATTCTTATGAAATTCCAGTGTTCTTTGAAGATAACCTTTGTTTTTTGGCATAAAGCCTCCTTTGTTATAATCATCTGATAAAAATTTCCTACAATCCGGTCTTTTCATCAAGTTTGAAATAAGCTGCCATATCTAATACAGATGTCAGTTCATTATAAAAAATATTAATTGCTTTCCTCCCATCAGTAAATGCAGAATAAGCGTCAATTTCAAATAAATTTTTTGACAAACCTAATAAACCTTCGACATCTAACGCAAAGATTATTTTGTTTTTTAAAAAAGCACACGCTATATCGGTTGTCTTAAATGCTACTTTCAGCTTCCTAAAACGTTCCATAAAAGTTGGAGTTATAAGATAACGGGCTTCTGTCTGATTAGAAGAATAAACATTATAATCTCTACAAAATACAGGATCTTCTAAAATTACAGATTCCAAGTTGAAAGTACGATGGCGGTCCGGTGCAAGCTTTGAAACAATAATTGTATGGCTTTCAAAAGATTTATTAGCCTCAAATACAAGAATAACGCCTGTAAAGCTGATAAAATCGTTTATACGAAATGTTGTTTCGCTCATTCGAAACTTGACTCCTTGATATTCTCCAACGAATTCATCATCCGTCCATCTATTTGCAATAACTTTGAAAAGCCCCGCTTTATAAATTTCATCAGTCTTAATGACTTCACAATTGTTATACCATTTTATATTGCCTAATACCCTGAGCAGCTTAGACATACATTTTCTTTTGAGGAAGATTCTATTAATTTCCAACTCGTTACTGGGCTTGCCCATAATGATAAGACCTCCAAAGACTAAGAAAGCACCACTCGCAAGCATTGACAACGCTATTGCCATATTAATATTATTTCTTGCCTCAGAATATATGCGTAATAGAAAAAGTATAATAACACCGAGACTTAATATCGCGCTTCCTATGCTTTTCAAACGACAGTTTTTCTTATCTGCTTTTTCATTTTGCTGCTTATAGCTTTCGAATATAGGAATAATTTCTTCTTCATAAATCTTATGAAATTCCAGTGTTCTGTTTAAATAACCTGATTTTTTAGACATAAAATTTACTCCCTAAAGCTTAATTCAGGCATAGCTTTTTTAAGAGCAACTCTTACGTTTGCCATCTGAGTTTCAATTGCCTCATCTGTCATAGTAGAATTTGCGTCCTGCATTCTTATTCTAAACGCGACTGACTTAAACCCGTCCTGTACATGCTCGCCCTGATATACGTCAAAGACTTCACTTCCTGAGAATACCTTATTATCAACGCCTTTTTTAATAACTTTTTCAAGCTCATCCCACGTTGTTTTTGCAGGGACTATAACCGCCAAATCTCTCTGTACTTCAGGGAATTGAGGTAATTTCTTAAATCTTGGTACTGTTTCATTAACTGCACTAATTAACATATCAAGATTAAGCTTAAATATGAACGCATTTTGGTTAAGCTTTAATTTACCCCTAAGTTCCGGATGGATTTCGCCGTAATATCCAATAATTTCAGGTTTCTTGCCGAGCATTGTTAAAACGGCTGTTTTGTACGGGTGTAAACATTTGTGAGATTCTGCAAGCGGAGACTCTGCAAGAAGTGCAAACTTTATACGTCTTGAAAGTCCGAATTCTTCAAGAAGTTTATCAACAATACCTTTTACAGTATAGAAATCAACTTCACCAGTCTGCTGCCAGAGCGAATTTTGAACATTTCCTGTAATGACGCCAGCAAGAACCTGAGTTTCATTAACTCCTGAGAATTTTTCATCAGCAGCGCCGATTTTCACATAGCTTCTTCCGATTTCATAACCCCAAAAATTCTTTTGTCCGTTGTCATAATTATATTTCATACAGCTTAAGACACTCGGAATAAGCGTTTGTCGGAGCATAGCAAAATCTTCTGAGGCAGGATTTTCTACAAACACAGCTTTTTCCTTTTCGTAAGGGATATTAAACTGTTTCAAAAGAGGTTCGCCAATCAACGAAGAAGTCTGCATTTCGTTCAAGCCCGCAGCACGCATAAGATTATGAACCTTATTTACAACACGCTCTGCAACAGAAATTTCAGGAGTTCCGGCTCTGTTTGGAAGTGTCGGAGTAATTTTATCATACCCGTTAATTCTTGCAATTTCTTCAATTAAATCACACTCTCTTGTCACATCACCCGCACGGAAAGAAGGCACTTGAACCTTGCAGGCAATTTCATTTTTACCAAGTATTGTAAAACCGAGTTTTTCAAGTATAGAAAGACATTTTGAAGGTTCAATTTCGCAGCCCAAAACTCTCTTAATCTGCGGATATCTCAAAGTTATTTCTATCGGGTCAAGCTTATTTATGCCTGTTTCGCACATACCTTCAAACTTAGCATCAGCATATTTTTCCATTAATTCCACAGCTCTTAAAAGCCCCGGTTTAACAGCTTCTATATCAACGCCCCTTTCAAATCTGGCACAGGCGTCTGATTTATATCCTACACTTCTTGAACTTTTTCTGTTTGCCTGAGGTGTAAAGTAAGCCGCTTCAAGCGCAATATTTTTGGAATTATCATCAATTTCAGAGTTTGCACCTCCGAAAACTCCGCCCAGACATACCGGCTCTTTTTCTGTTGCAATAACAACTGTATCATGGTGCAGCTGTCTTTCTACCTCATCAAGAGTTACAAGCGTTTCACCCTCCTCAGCACGCCTTACGCAAAGATACCCATTTAGTTTATCCAGGTCAAATGCATGAAGAGGTGTTCCGTATTCAAGCATTACATAGTTTGTAATGTCAACAACATTATTAATTGCCCTGACTCCGGACGCAATCAATCTTTTTTGCATCCAATCAGGTGAAGGCTTAATTGCAATATTTTTCAAAACACCGATTGAATAGTATTTACACACATCACTATCTTTAATCTCAACTTTAAAATCTGCCATAGATGTGTCATGTTGCGCATATTCAAATTTAAGCGGTCTGTTAAATAAAGCAGAAAGTTCTCTTGCAATACCTATTACAGAAACCTGATCACCTCTGTTTGCCGTAGGCGCAGTATGAAGAATGTAATCTTTTTCAAACCCGAGAACATTTTCTACATTAAGTCCCAGCCCGACGTTCGGGAAAATTCTATTCAAAACTAATATACCGTCTTCTTCCTGATAATTTCTGTCAGAAACACCGAGTTCATCATCAGAGCAAAGCATACCTTGGGATTCAACCCCTCTGATTACGGCCGGAGTAAGTTCAAACTGTTCGCCTGATTTTCTGTCAAGGACTTTGCTTCCAACAGAAGCATAAGGTATAACCTGTCCTACTTCAATATTTTGTGCGCCGCAAACTACTGTTTTCAAGCCTGAACCTGTGTTTACGGTAACCAGATGCAAGTGGTCGCTATTTGGATGGTTATCTATTTTTTCTATTCTTGCTGTTATTATATTGGTGAATTTAGGTCTCACTTCTTCGACCTCTTCAACCTCAAGCCCGCTCATTGTAAGCTCATGAGCAATCTGCTTAACATCTAAATCTTTTAAATCTACTAATTCATTCAACCAGTTTAATGAAACTTGCATACTTTCCTACCTCTCTATTTGTTTAGTTAAATTATACACTAAAGATAGCATTTTTTTTATTTTTGAGTTTTAATTAAAATGTGTAGTATATTGTGGAGAATAAAATGATTAGGGTAAATGGATTAAGCAGTATTAATTTTGTAACAAAACCGACATTTAAAGCTGAAAAAAAAGAAGAAAAGACACCGGCACCAATAGAAAATCTTAACGGAACACAGGCCCTCGCTGCTTACAACATAGCTCTGCAGCCGCTTGAAGCGAAAGTTCCAACGGCAGTAGAAAGAGAAAAGATTTATACACCGGAAGGAAAACTCCATTCCATAGTTAAGGAAGATGCCGATAATATAACGATTTATACACCTTATGAAGATGATCAAAATTCAATTGAAACAGTTATTACAAAGGATAAAAAGACAGGGAAAGTTATTCTAGAACAGAACAACGACAGAGATGACAATGAAATATCTATAAAAGAATATTCTCCTGAAACAGGGAAAAAATTACGCTACACACGTTATGAAAACGGAAAATTGAAGTATGCATCTAAAACTGAATATAATAAAGACGAAGAAAATACTCAAAGTTATTCCGACTGGAATAAGAGTTTTTCTGTTTCAAAGCAGAAAGGTGATGTATACAGCCAAGTTGTCTTTGACAAGGACAAACAGTTAAGCGAAGTAACTCTTAACAAACAAATTAAAAATAAAGAGATAGAAACTCATGCAGAATTTTATAACGGCGGAATGTATAAATTAAGCAAAAAAGTAGAAATTATTATCCCTAACACTTTCGGCCGCGAGAAATTGAATGATACGGAATTAAAACCTGCAGAAAAATTTGAGGTTACAGATGAGTTAAAAAACACCGAAGGAGAGAAAACATTCTACTCAAACGGTGCACCTGCTGAGATAACAAACCAGGAGTTAAGTATAAAGTTTAACCCTGACGGTTCACTATCAAAGTTAAAAATGCCTGATAAGACAATATCTTATGAAGATGATATACAGGTAATTGAAGAAAATTTGGGTGAAAATAAAACAAAGACAACGTATTATTTCCAAAACGGAAATTATCGTGTGAATGTTGAGGATAACGGCAAATACAAAAATATCGGATTTGATAAAAATAACAGACCTACAAGCTACGAAGAAGGAATAATTAACGACGAAGGCGAACAGGAAGAGCAATTATCTTTGTATTTTTCAGAAAATGGAATGCTTGAAGACGCATTTCAATATTAAATGCCTGTTTTAGTTACGTAACTTACAAGAGCTTTGTATACCTCGGGGTGAATTTTTCCTTCGCGGACTTCACGGTAGAGTATTAGCAGAGCCTCAACTTGGCTTAGTTTACGCCGGTAAACACGCGCCTCTCTCAGTGCACTGTATTTATCGGAAATTGAAATAATCTGTACGCCGATATCAGATGGGTAAATACTTTCTTCCAATTCAGGATATCCTGTATGTTTTAAGTTTTGATGGTGATATTTGATAAGTTCCAAAGTTTCTGCAGAAATATTCTGTGTCTTAAGCAGTTCATACCCTAGAGTTGAATGGATATTCATTATTTCACGCTCTTTTACATTAAGCTTTGCAGGCTTATTCAGGATTTTAGAAGGTATTAAAACTTTTCCTAAATCGTGGAGCATTGAAGCTTCTTTTATCTTACTCTTATCAACTTCCATACGCATAGCTTCCGAAAGTGATGAATAAACACCCATTGCAACATTGCAGGTTTCATTCATATGACCGCCTGCCAACTCTTTAAGAGTTTTTGTATCAATAGACGGTTTTATTTTATATTTTTTCAAAAGCCCGCTGATTGAAGGATTAAGAGCAATCATATTCTTTACGACAGCTTTTTGCAAACGTTCGTCGTTTCCGTTTTTCAGAAACATTTTACCGCCCTCGTCAGCATAGACAAAATAACTGTTGCGGTTAATCTGCACAGCACCTTTTAAGCTTACTCTCTTTTGTTTTTGGGGTCTTTTTAAAATCATTGTACTTATATTCTGGGTTAGCTTTTGTACAATAAGTTTACAATATACTAGAAAATTTTTCAAGTATTTCTACAAGTTTGACGCCCCCTTTACCTTATTAGAAAAGACAGAAATAAAACACTGTTATATATTTGTTAAGATAATTACTTGTGGAGCTTGCTAAGAATAGCTGTCAACCTTGAGTAAAGCTCAAGGTTGACAGTGTGCAGTCACTTCATAACATATTACTTAGTCACTCTTCAACTTAGTTTATGCAGCCTGCGCGTAAAGCAGTTTGTCAAAGTGGTAAAGTACAAGCTGTACCAACTCTTGCATCAGGATTTTGTTCTTGTCGCCTTTTCGACTGTCTTTACCACCCCAGTCGAGCTTTGTATCATATACTCTGTCATTACCTCCATTATCAGTTCCGTAAGGACAGTCTGCTGTATTGTTTGCACAATTATTGAGAGCATTAACCTGTGCCTGTTTAAAGAGTTTTGCAATTACTGATTCATCAAGCTTAGGATATTTAGCCTTCAATTTGTCAAGTAAGCTACTCATTGTCTGTTGATAGAGCTTGTCAGATTGAGTATCTTGGATATGTACAGATCCATCCATATAGATATCGGCATCCGAATATGTTATTGCGGATGAGTTCTTGTAATTCTCAAGCCCGTCAGTCAAAGTCTTGTCAGCATAGTTTGTATGACTTGTGTAAACTTCTAACAACTCAGGATTATTGCTGATTTTGCTAAGGATAGTTTGCAGATTAGCAACAACTTTATTAACAAAAGCTTTTGTGTCGTTGCTCTGGGAAGAATTGAATGAACTGTAAGTTTCAATCCATGCTGCCTGTAAAATTCTTTCAAGTCCTTCGGCTCCACCTAGTGCTGCGACTTCCTCAGGGTATTGTTCTGTCATGTCTGTAACAATCTGATCTTTGAGGTAATCGTAAACTTCCTGGGTTGAAGATTCCTGGAAGATTATCTTGCCATTAGAATCAAGCCCGAATTCAGTATGAATTTTTGAGTAAATTTTTGCATACATGTTGATTTCAGAGCCTGTAATGTATGTAGTAATCTTGTTCATAATTGTTGACGCAGCTTCTGAAAGCGTGGTTAAATTTATTTCAGACTCTGGTTTCTGCTCTGACACTTGATCTAATACAATCAATTCATGATCTCTCTCGCAAGTTCCAATAAATTCTAATGAAACCCCATTATATTCTCCACTAATAGTAGTTTTTCCAGTATTTGCGTCTGTTACAATTTTTATTGGGTAGAATTTTCTAGTTTTTTCCCATTCTTTAAATGTATCCAGTGTTCTATCAAATCCTTCTTCTAAAAGGATATCCTGTACTTCATCTAATTTAAATGTCGGACTGCTCTGCTGACTGCTATCTGAGGCTTTTAACAACAGGAGCTGTTTGTCCGATGTTCTTGTTAGAGATGTTTGTAGTGATGTTAATTCCATTTTTTACTCCTTATTTTGACTGCTGTA
>ERZ824600.129-NODE-129-length-111065-cov-16.743059_pt1 | contig 111065 bp, 63 predicted proteins | sample MGYA00519933_ERZ824600 | MGnify/ENA primary metagenome ERZ824600 (study PRJEB31778, sample SAMEA3449178) | human gut metagenome | biome: human gut; feature: human-associated habitat; material: faeces | place: United Kingdom | collected 2010/2012 ...
TAATACTATATATATTTCATAGTATCATATATACTGAAAAAGGATGAACTTGTGGAAGTGGTAAGAAATATAAACAATGCTGTGGTAAATAATGATTAAAAATAGCGTAAACCCAAGTAATATAAGTGGTTACGCTATTTTTATACAATACTTAAAAATTGTAAAAAATTACAACTTAAAAATTTTAGATAAGTTTTAGATAAGCATTTCAAAATTATCGAAGTGCTTCAAAGCCTTATAAAACATATTGATGATCTTGACAATGAATATTGGGAAGCAAGAGAATTAATGTTGGTTTTGAAATATTCAAAATTGGAACATTTTGCTAAAGTAATTAATAAAGCGAAAATAAGTTGCAAACTAAGTGGAATTAATGTAAATGATCATTTTCCCGTTATAGGGAAAACGATAAAAATGCCTAAAGGAGCTACAAAAGAAGTTATTGATTCTAGACTTTCTAGATATGCATGTTATTTAATAGTACAAAATGCAAGCCCAGTAAGACATAAATCAGTTGCATTAGGTCAAACATATTTTGCTGTTCAGACAAGAAAAATGGAAATTAATCAAGAAGAGTATTCTAAATTATCAGAAGATGGGCAAATAAAATAATTAAAGGTTATATAAAAAAATTAGGAGTGATAAAATATTAACTGCAGATTTGGGTGGTACTTGTGGTAATAGTAATTGGAGAGAGTCTTTAATAAAACTTTAGAATCCAAATATAAAGTATTTTAATCCATTAGTAAAAGATTGGAAATATACGGAATCTACAAAAATCAGAAAAAAACGACGAATGCAGGCCAGTGATATTTTATTGTATGTTATTACACCAGAACAAATGGGATTTAGTGCTATAGCATCTGCAGTAGATTACAGCAATAAAGTACCAAATAAACTTGTTTTTTGTGTTTTATATGAATATAATGATATAAAAATGGAAGGTCATATGTTAGAAAGTATAAAATCAGTAGAAGATATTATTAAGGATAATGGATGTTTAATTTTTAATAGTCTTACAGATGTAGCAAATTATTTAAATAATGTTGCAATTAATCATGAAAACCATTAAAATATAACATATAATATAATTTTATTTTAAAAGATTAAATATTTTCTTTTTATTGAGAGGTGTATAAAGTATGAAAGTGATTTTGGGTTCTACAAATGTTTCAAAGCAAAGATCAATATTAATTGCTATGAAAGAATTAGGAATTGATGATGTTTCAATTGAACTAGTTAATGTAAATTCTCTAGTAAGTTCTAAACCTATTAATGATGAAACTTTAATAGGTGCAAGAAATAGAAATAAAAATTTATATAATTATTGCATAGAAAATAATATTTCATTTGACTTACTAATAAGTATTGAAGGTGGATATGAACAGATAGATGATGCATATTTCATTGTTACTTATGCATCAATATTAGATCAAAATGGTACTGAATTTATAGGAAAATCAAATGGACTTCAAATTACCGAAAATATGTTTAATTATGTTAAAGAAGAAAAATCTCTAAATAAAGTTATTGAAGAAATTTTAAATAGTAATTTAAATAAAAAAGATAATGGAATAACTGGTTATTTGACTAATGGATATTATAGAAGAGATAAATTTGAATCTTCAGCAGTTATAAGTGCGATGCAAACTTTACTGAATTTTAAATCAAATTATAAAAAATTAGAGAAAGAAATATAACATTATAACAATTTAAAATAATTGATAAATAAAATATATGATATTATGCAAATTTTTAAGATATAAATACATATTATGTTTATGTTGATATAAAAATAATTATCATTATAAATTGTTTTGAAAATCAAAATATTATTATCTTTTAAATCTTTTGATATGTTGTTTGTTTTTTTCTATAATATAATTATTCAGATGTGTAATTTGATTAAACGAAAGGAATGATTTTTAGAGTGAAAAAATGTAGCGATTGTGATGTAATAATGATTGGAGAAACAGATTTACATACTGATTATATAGGTGGTGCTAGGTTTGATGAACAAATATATTTAGATTTAGAAAAAAATATAAAGGTACCAATAGAAGGTTCAGATAAAATAATTAAGAAAGGACCAAGAAGGGTTAAAGCAAGAGTATGTCCTGTTTGTGGTAAAGTTGAATTATATATCGACTTAAATAATTAACGTTATTTATGTTATAAATAAAAATGTTAAGAAATTAATCTTAACATTTTTATATACCCTATAAAATTATTTTTCAAATCCAATATATTTATCATTTCCAAATCCAAGAATTAGTAAGAATATTGGTGATAAGAAAATCAATCCCAAAGTAAATCCAGTACCTTTTCCAAAAGCTTTAGAAAGTCTTATACATTGAATTATAGAAAGAACAATTGCTGCAATACCATTAATAAATGGAATAAATAGAAGAATTATTAATAATGGGTTTAATCCAACTATTTGATACATTACTATTATATTATAAATTGGTATTAATGATGCCCAACCTGGTTTACCAGCTTTAGTAAATATCTTCCACATTGCAATAACAGCAAGTACATAAATTACTAGAAAAGTAATTAAATAACCTGCTAACATTCCACCTAATAATGCATCTGAACTGTCAAAATTATAATTATATGTATATGTCATATTTACTCCTCCTTTATTATAAGTATAATATATATATTTAAAATATACAATAAGAATAAAGTATCCATAACATTAAAATTATGATAGAATGTATATATAGGAGTAGGTTATGAGAAAAAGGGTAATAACAATAATAATATCATTAATATATACAATATTTATGGCAGTAGGTACAAGCTTTATAAAAAGTAATAGTTTTAAATATTTAAAAGATAATTTAATAATGATGATAATTTTATCATTGTTATTATTTATAGTACTTTATTTTGTATTAAATAAGCTATTTGATTATTTAGATAATTATAAAAAGAAAGATGATAAAACTGAAAATAGAATATTAAATTTATTTGATAAACATCCAATTATATTTTCAAGTATTGTTATGTTTATTTGTTATTTAGTTTATATGATAGCATTTTATCCAATTATAATGTCAAAAGATCCTAGTTTTCAATTGCTTCAGTATTTTCATATAGATAATAAGTATTCATATTATTCTGTATTACTTGATAAAAATGTAATAATTACAAATCATCATCCAGTCATACATACTCTTCTTTTAGGAACTTGTGTAAAACTTGGAATGGTACTTTTTAATAGTTCAAATGTAGGTTTATTTATCTACAGCATAATTCAAACAAGTATTCTTATAATAACTCTTTCATATACAATTAAATTTATGAAAGAAATAAATGTATCTACAAAATATAGATTTATTTGTTTGCTTATATATGCTTTAGTACCAGTGTTTCCATTTTATGCGATGAGTCCAGTTAAAGATGTAATATTTGGATGCTTAATAATTCTTTATATAATTACAGTTTATAAATGTATAAAATTAGAAGAAAAGATAAGTATTAAAAATATTATAAAAATAATGATTTTATCAATATTAATATTTTTATTTAGAAATAATGGAATACATGTATTTATATTAACATTCCCATTCTTGATATTAATAAATAAGAAAAACAGAAAAAGATTTTTAATTATATTTTTAGTAGTAGTATCACTATTTATGACTTATTCTAAAGTAATTTTACCATATTTTAAGATAACTCCATCAAGTGTTCGTGAAACACTTAGTATACCTTTTCAGCAAACTGCAAGGTATGTAAAAGAACATGAAAATGAAGTAACTAATGATGAAAAAAAAGCAATAGATAAAATACTTGGTTATGATACATTAAAAGATAGATATAAAGAAGAAATATCAGATCCAGTAAAGAATGGATTTAATAAATATAGTACAAAAGAAGATTTAAAAAATTATTTTGTTGTATGGTTTGAAATGCTTAAAAAGCATCCATTAACTTATGTAGAAGCAACAATAAACAATACATATGGATATTTTTATCCATTTAGCACAAAATGGTATATATATTATAAATATACACCAATAATTAAAGAACATGGTATTGATTATCATTATAATAATTTAACAAACCTTAGAACAAACTTATCAAATTATGGGAATATATTTCCATATATTCCAATTATAGGCTTGATAGTTAATATTGGATTTAGCAATTACTTATTAATATTTATGTTGTTTTACTTAATATATAAGAAAAAATATAAAGAAATGTGTTACTTATTTCCATCATTTGTTTTAACTTTAGTATGCATTGCATCCCCGGTAAATACATATTTTAGATATGCACTTCCTACAATTTTTGCAATGCCAGTTATGATTAGTATGTTTTTTAAAATAATTAGAAATGGTAAATAAAGCCATTTCTTTTTTTTACTTCTTATGTTATAATTATTATGGTGATAATATGGATACTAAAGAATTAAAAAGCGAAATATTATTGTTAGAAGAAAAACTAAATAACATTTGGAGGTTACTTTGATGTAGATAATAAAAAGAAAGAATTATCTAATAAAGAAAGTAAACTTCAAAGCTTATATGATAATAATTTATGGAACGCTAAAGAAACAATTGATTTATCTAAAGAAATTGGTAATGATAAAAAAATAATATCAAATATCGAATCTTTAAAACAAACATTAGAATCATATATTGATGTAGTTAATAGTAATGATGATGAATTAATAAATGAACTTATAAATGAAATAAAAGGTACAATTAAAGAAATTAATTTATTAGAATTAGAAACAAAATTATCAGGAAAAAATGATAAAAAAAATGCTATTTTAGAAGTACATTCAGGTGCAGGTGGAACAGAAAGTTGTGACTGGGCTGATATGCTTCTTAGAATGTATTTAAGATGGTGTGATAAAAAGAATTTTAAATATGAAATTTTAGATACATTACCTGGTGAAGAAGCTGGTATAAAAAAAGTAATTGTTTTAGTAAAAGGATTAAATGCATATGGATATTTAAAATGTGAAAGAGGTGTTCATAGATTAGTTAGATTGTCACCATTTGATTCACAAAATAGAAGACATACATCATTCGCAGCAGTTGAAGTTATTCCAGAAGAGAATGATGATATAAACATAGAAATAAAAGATAGTGATATAAGAGTAGATGTATATAGAAGTAGTGGTGCAGGAGGACAAGGAGTAAATACAACAGATAGTGCAGTTAGAATAACACATTTACCAACAGGGATTGTAGTAACTTGTCAAAATGAAAGAAGTCAGCTTAAGAACAAAGAACAAGCTATGGTAGTATTAAAATCAAAATTATATGCACTAGAAGAACAGAAAAAACTAGAAGAATCAGAAGAATATAAAAAAGGTCAAAGTTCAATTAACTTTGGTTCACAAATAAGAAGTTATGTAATGCATCCGTATTCCATGGTCAAAGATCATAGAACAAATTATGAAACAAGTAATGTTTCTAAAGTATTAGATGGCGATATTGATGAATTTATAGAAAGTTATTTGAATATGAGCAAAGAATAAATGGAGGAGTAAAATGGAGTTTATTAGAATTAGAGATGTAGAAAAAACTTATCCTACTGGTGTAACTGCATTATATGGACTTAACCTAGAAATAAAAAAAGGTGATTTCGTATTTATAATAGGTGCATCAGGTAGTGGTAAATCAACACTTATAAAGATGCTTTATAGAGAAGAAAAAGCAAGTAGTGGGGAAATAATAATTGGAGGAGTAAAGGTTGGTAAACTTAAAAATAGAAAAGTTTATAAACTAAGAAGAAAACTTGGTGTAGTATTCCAGGACTTTAAATTATTACCAAAACTTACTGCATATGAAAATGTAGCATTTGTACTTGAAATGTTTGGTTATGATAAAAAAGAAATAAGAAAGAAAACATTAAAAGCACTTGATTTAGTAGGATTAAAAGAAAAAGTAAAAAGTTATCCACATGAATTATCAGGTGGAGAACAACAAAGGGTTGCAATTGCAAGAGCAATAGTTAATGCACCAAAGTTATTAATATGTGATGAACCAACAGGAAATTTAGACCCAGATACATCATTAGAAATAATGAAAGTACTAGAAGTTATTAATAATTTAGGTACAACAGTAATAGTAGTTACACATGATAGAGATATAGTAAATAAGATGAAAAAGAGAGTTATATTATTAGATAAAGGAAAATTAAAGAAAGATTTTGCGAAAGGAACATACGATAAGAATGAGAAACATTAGAATTTTAATAAAAAACATTAGAGATGGTTTTAAAAATGTAATAAGAAACTTTAGTTTGTCCTTAGCATCAATATCATGTATAACAGTAACTCTTTTAATAGTAGCGTTCGCAATTGTTGGATCGTATAATGTAGAAAATTTTACTAAAGTAATTAGAGATGATTTTACAATAGTAGTTTATATGAATAACTCTAATACAGAAGAAACAGAAGCAAAAATAAAAAATGAAATAAATGGTTTATCTAATATTGAATCAATAACATTTAATTCTAAAAAAGATATTGCTAATGAAATGAAAGAAGAATCAGAAATATTTAATACAATTATTTCATCCTGGTCAGATTCAGAAAACCCTTTATATGATACATATTTAGTAAAAGTAAAAAATTCAGAAAAAATATCAAACACAGCATCTAAAATTGAAAAAATAGAAGGTGTTGAAATGGTTAGATATGGAGAAGGAATGATTGAATCATTATTATCTATATTTAAAATAGTAGAAAAAATATTAATTGTTATAGTTGTGTCACTTGTTTTAGTAACAGCATTCTTAATAATTAATACAATAAAAATTACAATATTTAGTAGACAAGAAGAAATAGAAATTAAAAGACTTGTAGGAGCATCTAATTTCTCAATTAAACAACCATTTGTTATAGAAGGTCTATTTATTGGAGTACTTGGTTCAATAATTCCAGTTCTTGTAACAATTTATGGTTATTCAGTATTATATGAAAAAACAGGTGGAATATTATTCTCTAAATTTATACAATTAGTAGAGCCATTCCCATTCACATTTGAAGTATCATTAGTTTTAGTATTAATAGGTATAGTTGTTGGTATGATAGGTAGTAGTAAAGCAGTAAGGAAGTACTTAAAAATATAATGAAAAAATATATTAAGTTATTAGTACCAACAATATTAACAATAATATTAATTCTTCCATTTAATAATGTCCAAGCAAAGACACTTGGAGAACTAAAAAAAGCATATGAAACTACTTTAAATAAATATAACGAGACAAAAAATAATATTAAATTAACAGAAGAACAAATATCAAGTACCAAATCAAGAATAGATAGTATATATACTGAAATGGCACAAGCAGAAAAAGATATTCAAAATACAACAAATGAAATAACAAAATTAAATAATCAAATTGCTGAAAAAGAAAAACAAATGAAAGAACTTATGAAATTTTTCCAAGTATCTAGTGGTGAATCTACTTACTTAGAATATATATTTTCAGCAGATAGTATAACAGATTTTATATATAGAGTATCTGTAACAGAACAATTATCAAAATATAATAATAATTTGATAGATGAAATGCATAAAATGATAGATAAAAATAATAAGAATATTGAATCACTTCATAAAAAAGAAGATTCTTTAAAATCTCTTCAATCAGAATTAACAGAAAAAGTAACTGAGTTATCAAAATCTAAGGATGCACTTGGAGAAGAAAGTTTATCATACGAAGAAGAATTAAAGGCACAAAAATCAATATTAGATTATTATACAAAATCAGGTTGTAAAGATAATGAAGATGTATCAAGTTGTGGTAGTGCACAGTTACCTGCAGGTACTAAGTTCTGGAGACCATTATCATCTGGTTGTATAACAGAAAATTATGGTTATAGGATATGTCCATTCCATGGCAAAGAAATACATTCAGGTATGGATATGGCATGTGGAGACCATAAGATATATGCTGTATCAGATGGTAAGGTAAAATACACTGGTTATAGCCGTGGTGGATATGGAAATTATATCGTAATACATCACAATATAAATGGTAGAAAATATTCATCATTATATGGACATTTAGCTGCAATTTATGTTAAACAAGGTGATATAGTAAATAAAGATACTGTTATAGGATTAATGGGATCAACAGGAGCATCAACAGGAACACATTTACATTTAAATATATATAATGGCTGGTATTTACAAGCAGGTGAATCAGCATCATTAACGGACCCTAGAAATTATATTAATTTCCCAACATATAATGGCGGTGCATATGCTAGATTTGCAAATAGAACTACATATTATAACTAACAAAAATAAGTATCCTTTTTAGGGTACTTTTCTTATATAATAATTGAAAAAATATAGAAAAAATGTTATTATTAAAAATAGATAGTAGGAGGATAAAATGAAAAAACAAAATAAAGGTAAAAATTTAATGATTATTTTGATAATATCATTATTGATTTTAATATTATTATGTTATTTTATTGTTAGTAATTTTAAAATAAATAAAGTATTATCAGCAAAATACGATAATATTAAATGTATTACTTCGGATTGTGATGGTATAATGGCAACAAGAAAGATTAAGAATAAAGAAATGGTATTTTTACTTAATTCAAAAGGTAAAATTATCTCTAAATATGAAAAAAAGAGTGATAGGTATGAACCATATGCTTTAAGCAAAAATTATTTTATATCATCTAGTCAAAATGATGATAAAAGTAAAACAACTTATGTTGTTTATAACAAAAAAGGAAAACAAATCTATAAAACACAAGAAAAATTAGAGAAAATAAATGACGATTATATTTTAATTAGTAGTGACAATGAGAAATATTCAATTGTTAATAAAGATGGTAAGTTAGTATACTCTGATATAAAAGAAGTAAATTTTTATAATAATAAAAAATTTATTTCTGCAAAAATTGATCAAGATTATATTTTATTTAATGAAAAATTAGAAAAGGTATTAACAAATTATACTGTGGATAAAGAAGCTAAAGATAAGAATGATGAAGTACTTTATTTAATTTTAAAAGATACAAAATCAGAAGAATATAGTTATTTTGATATAAAATCATCTAAGATAGTTGGTGAAAGTTTTAGTAATTATAAAGAAACAGAAAATGAAGATGAATATTTAATAACAAGAAAAGTGAATAATTCAAAAGTAACATATGTTTTATATAAAAATGGAAAACAAAAAAAATCAGAGAATAACAAAAGTCAAATTGAACTTGTAAATGACATAAAATCCATTTTAAATAAAGATTATTATTTATATACATCTACAGTTTCAAATGAAGGTAATAAATATGTTTTAGTAGATAATTTAAAAGAAAATAGTTTAGGAACATTTAACGTAAAAACAAAAAAATATACAGAAATATATAAATATTCAAAAACAGAAAATATATATTCTACAGTAAATAAAATAGAATCAAAAAATAAAGAATATTATCAAATTTCATGTAGTTCAAATATGTGTGATACACCTGTATCTGTTGTATATAATTTAACTGATAATAAAGCAATATTAAAAAATAATGATTCGGATAAAATAGTAAAAAAATATGTCCAATATGAAAACAATTATAAAGTTATAAAATACGCAAAAACAGGAGAAAATGAAGATTATAAAGGTAAATATGTTTTGTACGATAACAATAATAAAGAGGTTGCTAAATTAGATAATGAAGTTATAGTTATAGATAGTAAAATGATAATTGGAAATGATATATCAGATTCAAAAATAGCATTATATAATTCTGAAACTAAAAAAATGTTAACAGAAACTAAAGGTGAAATTATAAATTTAAATAATAAAAAATTATACAAGTATATAAATGATAATAATGAGGAATTTATAGTAGATAACACAGGAAAAGAAATAGCAACAAAATCATCTAATGGTGTATTAGTATATAGTGATGATTCGATTTTAAGCGGTGATAAAAGTATTGAAGTATATAATTTAGATACAAATAAAAAAATAAATTATTCCCTTACAAAAAATGAAGAAATTACTGATGTAACAAGTTCTACAATTAAACCTTATAAAGGATTAATATATATTAATAATACAAAAAATAATTATTTTAAAATAATAAAAAATAATGGAAAAGAAAAAAAGATAAAAAAATTAATAATAAATAGAGTAATGCAAAATAAAGAAAAAAATGTAGTAATAATCACAAAAAACAGTTCAAATCAATATGGTCTTTATATTATAAAATAAAAAATGTATAAAAATGTAATAAATTGGTAAACATATTATTGTTGAATAATAAAAAATATGATATAATGAAGAAAATAGAATAGTGGAGGATGGTTGTATGGCTAAGGCTAATGAAACAAAAGAAGAAGTTAAAGTTGTAACAGAAGGAAAGAAAAATGAAACAAAACCTGTTAATAAAAATAATGGAATTATTTGTATAGTAATAGGTGTAGTTTTAGTAGTTGCTCTTATAGTGGCAGCATGCATTATGTTTATAAAGAAAGGTGGACAAGAAGCATCTTTATCTAAATCATTAGAATCAATGGGTAAAGATTTCTATGAAAATTTCTATTATGAACAAGTTGGTTCAACAGATGAAGAAAGAGCAGATTTCTTATCTAAATATGAATCAATAGGTATTAAAATTAATTTAGATAACCTATCTCGTTATGGTGAAAATAAAAATGCTGATGAAATAAGTAAATTTGTTAACCAAAAAACTAAAAAAGCATGCGATAAAACAAATACAAAAGTAGTAATTTATCCACAAAAACCTTATAACAAAACTTCTTATAAAATTGAAACACAATTAGATTGTGGTTTTGATGAAACAAATACAAAATAATAATTAAACTGTTAGCATATGTTAACAGTTTTTTTATAGACAAAAATAAAAAAATATGGTATAAATTTTATTGTATGAAAAAATAAGGAAGGAACAAGGTATGAGTGAAAAATTAGTTAAAGGAATATTAGGTACTTTTGGTGGGCTTACAAGTGTAGCATTTGGTAAAGAACTATTAGTTTTTATTATATCATTATTACCAATATTAGAGTTAAGAGGAGGACTTTTAGCTGCCGCATTATTAGGACTTGATCCACTTCCAAGTTACATAATAAGTATTGTAGGAAATTTACTTCCAATACCATTTATATTACTTTTAATAAATAAAATATTAGATAAGATGAGAAATGGTAAAAAAAGCAAAAAAATCGCTGATTGGCTTGATAAAAAGGTAGAAAAAAGAAAAGGACAAATAGAAAAATTTGGATATTTTGGATTAGTATTATTCGTTGGAATACCACTACCAGGTACAGGTGCATGGACAGGATCATTAATTGCATCAGTACTTGAAATGGATAAGAAAAAGTCATTTTTAGCAATACTTGTAGGTGTTATTATGGCAAGTATTATTATGATGATTATATCATTTGGATTAGTATCAAATATTGTTAAATAAAAATCATTTTAATATGATTTTTTTTGTTGCTATTAGATATGATGTGCATATTATAAAATGAGTGGGTATAATATGTATCATGATTGTAATGAAGATTTTGAAAAAAAGAAAAAGAATAGAAGAAGAAAAAAATAAATGTAGAAAATGTTATATACAGGGTCCAACAGGACCAAAAGGTGAACAATGTGATCCAGGAATAAGTTAAAAAATTGAAGTTATTAATACAAAAACAGTTGATTCAGGTCAATTGGCAGAAATTAAAGATGAATTTACTGACAACACACATTATTTAAAATTTTTAATTCCTAAAGGCGATAAAGGAGATATAGGACCACATGGGTTAGTTGGAACAGCTATACTTGATTCTTATGCAAGTTTATATGAAGATAATGGTAATTCATATATGTTAGTAACAAATACTCCAAATCAAGTAGAATTAAGTAAAAATTCACAAATAAAAAATATGGATATATCTTTTACAAATACAGTGAAAGTATTAAATGAAGGTATATATAAAATTGATTATTTTTTTCATCAGTCGCATCATTACAAAGTGATATATCTATTGAATTGAGAAAGGAAAATATTGCAATAAATGGAACAAAAATTACAAAAAAGGTAAATAATCAAGAATATATATGGTTTAACGGAAGCATTATTGCAAGTCTAAATAAAGATGAAAAAATAGATTTAGCAGTGTCATCTACAACAAATGTAACACTTACTCCAGATGAAGATACTGTTTCATATTTAAATATAATAAAAATTGGATAAAATGTTTCATATTTTTAAATAATATTGCTGACTTTTTTTAAAATATATTATATAATTAAATTAGTATAACATAATGGAAGAGTAGTGTTTATGAAAAGATTTAATGAACTTAAAAATAGGTTAATTATTAAATTAGTTTTAACATTTTCGTTAATTCTTTTTAGTGTGATACTAAATAAACCTATTGTATATGCTGCTGGGACTGAATTTGACTTTAATTATACTGGGGATTATCAAACTTTTGTTGCTCCAAAAACTGGAGTTTATAAATTAGAAACTTGGGGTGCACAAGGTGGACATAGAGGAAGTAATAATGGCGGTAAAGGTGGTTATACAAGTGGCACTATATACCTAACAAGAGGAGACATATTATATGTTTATGTTGGTGGTAATGGTACAACAAACAAAGGATATAATGGTGGCGGATTATTACCAGATTTAAATATTTATGGTGGTGGTGCTACTGATATACGTTTAACAAGTGGTGCTTGGGATAGCGAAGAAGGCTTAAAAACAAGATTAATTGTATCTGGTGGTGGCGGATCTGTTGGTTCAACAGGAAATTCAGGTGGAGCTGGTGGTCTTTCTGGTGTAACTGCATCATCAGGTTATGGTTCTGGAGGAGGAGGCGCAACAATTGCGGCCGCAGGATTATATCGTGCAAGTTTTGGTAAAGGTGGAAATGGACTTCATGCAAGTGGCGGATATAGTGGTGCCGGTGGTGGTGGCTTCTTTGGTGGCGGAGGAGCTAATCCAGATGGCAGCGGCGATGATGATAAAGGCGGAGGCGGCGGATCTAGTTTTGCTTACAACGCACAATCAAAATCAAATTACTCTTCAATGAATATAGATGAAAAATATTATATGAACTCTATTAGTTATTCAACAGGAACAAATGCTGGCGATGGAAAAGCAAAAATAACATTACTTGAAATGAATGGAATAACTGATGTACAAATTAATAATGGTGATGTACCTGTTAATTTCTCATATGATAGATATGATTATGATTTTACAGTTAACAATGATGTAAAACAAATTAAATTTGATATAACTACAGAGGATGGATATACTCTTTCACAAAGCAATAAAGTAACTGATATGACAAATTTATTATCAGTAACAAATACAGTAACATTAACAGATAATACAACAGGACTTGTTCAAGTATATACTTTCAAAGTAAAAAAACATAATTATTATTTAAACGCTGGTGGTGGAACATCTTATTATTACGACTATACTGGAGATTATCAAACATTCTATGCTTATAAATCAGGTGTTTATAAATTGGAAACTTGGGGAGCACAAGGTGGTGACCGTGGTGCTAGCAATGGCGGTAAAGGTGGTTATACCTCTGGTGAAATATATTTAAATAAAGGTGAAATACTTTATATCTATGTTGGTGGTAATGGTAACAATCATAATGGATATAATGGTGGTGGTTATATTCCTGAAACATGTTATAGTGATGCTACTTGTGTAAGACCTGTTAAAGTAACAGGTGGAGGAGCAACTGATATACGTTTAGTACCAGGTACTTGGGATAATACTGATGGATTAAATTCAAGAATTATGGTCGCAGGTGGTGGAGGATCTGTTGGTGCATATGGAAATGCTGGTGGAGCTGGTGGTCTAACTGGTGGATCTACATCGGGCTGTGGTTCTGGAGGTGTTGGTGCTTCAATTACTGCTGCTGGATCATATCGTGCAAGTTTTGGTAAAGGCGGTAATGGACTTAATGCAAGCGGAGGTTATGCAGGCTCTGGTGGTGGAGGCTTCTTCGGTGGTGGAGGAGCAAATCCAGATGGAAGTGGAGACGATGACCGTGGAGGCGGTGGAGGCTCTAGCTTTACATGGAGTAATACTACTAAAACAAGTGTGCCATCAAGTTATAACGTGTCAGAAAAATACTTTATTAATGCAGCAACATATACATCAGGATCTAATTCTGGTGATGGTAAAGCAAAAATAACACTTATAAAATCAAACGGAATAACAGATATAAAAATTAATCGTGGTAATATACCAATAGATTTTAATTATGAAGTTCATGATTATTATATAAATGTTGATAATGATATGACAAATGTAAGATTTAATGTAGCAACTGAAGAAGGTTATACAGTAAATCAAACAAATAAAATTGTAGATATGACAAATATATTATCATTTACAAATACAATAACATTAACAGATAATACAACAGGTGTAGTAACAACTTATAACGTTACAATTAGAAAACAAAATAGTCATTTAGAAGAAGGATCAACAGCTTCATATGGATACAGTTATACAGGTAATTATGAAAAATTCTATGTACCAGCAACTGGTATATATTCATTAGAAACATGGGGAGCTCAAGGAAGTGACCGTGGTGCTAAAAACGGTGGTAAAGGTGGTTACTCATATGCTGAAATGTACTTATCAAAAGGTGAAGTTTTATATGTACATGTTGGTGGAAGTGGTAATACAACAAACATAAATGGAACAGGTAAAGGCTATAATGGTGGTGGACAAGTATCAGGATACTATGGTTCTGGTGGTGTTTGGATTCAAACAAGTTTAGGCTATGGTGGAGGTGCATCTGACATTCGTTATGGTGGAGATTCTTTATACAACCGTGTAATAGTTGCCGGTGGTGGAGGATCTGTTGGTGCTCCAGGAAATGCCGGTGGTGCCGGTGGTGGTCTAACTGGTGAAAATGCTATAGGTAGCTATGGTGCTGTTGGAACAGGTGGAACACAAACAAGTGGTGGTACAGGACAGAATGCAGGATCATTTGGCCAAGGTGGTAACAGTTATGGAGCAAATGGCGGTTACGGCGGTGCTGGAGGCGGCGGCTGGTATGGTGGCGGCGGCTCTGGTGTTGACAGTGGTGGTGATGATGACCGTTCAGGAGCTGGAGGTTCAGGATTTATATGGAGTGAATCATCCGCATCAAATGTACCATCAGGATATTTAGTAACAGATAAAAGTTATTTATCAAATGGTCTACTTTATAGCGGTAATCAAACATTTAAATCACCAACAGGCGCAAATGAAACAGGTCACACAGGTGATGGATTTGTTAGAATCACACCAAAATTAATAAATGGTGTATCAAGTGTAACAATAAATGATGGTGATATTCCAGTTGACTTTGATTATTCAGTTTATGATTATGATTTATCAGTACTAGACAGTGTTGATTACATAAATGTAAGTTTTATACTAAATGAAGGATATTCGAAAGTAGAAAGTCATAAAGGAGCATACTATTTTAAAGACGGCGAAAAAAAATATGTATACGCAGTTGATGTTATGAATGATATAACAGGACTTACAGTAACATATACATTTACATTCCATAAACAAAGTGATTATTTATTAGATGATGGTAATTATGGATACAAATATACAGGTTCATGGCAAAAATTTATTGCACCGGCAACAGGAATTTATACACTAGAAGCATGGGGTGCACAAGGTGGACATAGAGGAAATAACAATGGAGGTAAAGGTGGTTATTCTACTGGACAAATCTTCCTAAATAGAGGACAGATACTTTATGTTTATGTTGGTGGTGATGGTAATAATCACAAAGGATATAATGGTGGTGGACTATTGCCAGGAGCAAATATCTATGGTGGTGGTGCATCAGATATTAGATCTGGAGGCTATACACTTAATAATCGTATTTTAGTTGCTGGTGGTGGAGGATCTGTTGGTTCATCATCAAATGCCGGTGGCTACGGTGGAGGTTTAACTGGTGGTTCTGGTAATGGAGGTTTTGGTACTTTAGGAACTGGTGGAACACAAACAAAAGCAGGAACTGGTAACATATCTGGATCATTTGGTCAAGGTGGTAACGGTGTATACGCTAATAGTGGCTTTGGTGGTGCTGGAGGCGGCGGCTGGTATGGAGGCGGCGGCTCTGGCGTTGACGGTGGAGGCGATGATGACCGTTCAGGAGCTGGAGGTTCAGGATTTATTTGGACTGAAAGTAATAAAACAATAGTACCAGAAGACTATTTACCAGGTGAAAATGTTTATTTGACAGAGGCAAAAACAGTATCTGGAAATAGTGAAATGCCAACCCCAAAAGGAGAAACTGAAACAGGACATTCTGGTGATGGATATGTAAAAATATCATTCGCACTATCTTATGATTATCAAATAAAAGTTAGTGATAACGTAAAAGTAGATAAAGAATTTGATTACAAAATAAAAGATTATACAGGAACATTAGATAGTAATGATTCATCACTTGTTACATTTACAGTAACAGATAGTGACTCAATTATTAATGTTACAGGTGATGGAACAAGAGAAATACATGTTGGAGACAACGATTTTGAAGTTGCTATAACATATGTAAATGGTGTTGTTGATATATTCACATATCATATACATCGTGAAGCAAATAATATAGATTATTTAAATAATATTTATTTAGATAGTAAATCTGTATCAGAATTCGGGAATACAACATTTAATAAAAATACATACGAATATAACTTAACTCTTCCATATTATATGGATGAATATGACTTAACTGTAGATAAAGGATCAAGTGATCAAATAATTACAAATTTAGGCCATATATCAAATAAAAATAATAAATATACTATACCTATTTCAGTAACAAATGAAACAGGAACAAGTACAAAAATTTATACATTAAATATTACTCTTCCACACTCTAGTAAAATGAAGAAATTAACATTAACTAGTGATGGAGGTACAAAACTTGAATATGATGTACCAATCGATGAAACAACTATGAACATTAATCTTGAGAGTCATATTGCCGCAGTACATGCAACTACAGAACTATATGATAGCGAAGCAAAATCAAATGTCTTAGGCGATGGATATATACAAGATGATGAATATACAATTACAATAACAGTAACAGAACCACATGTACCAAGTACAGTTTATACTATTAATATTAAAAGAATTACAGTAAGTGGTTATGAAAAAGATGTATCTTATACAGGAAGTTATCAAACAGTTGTTATACCTTATGATCATGAATATTTCTTACAAGCATGGGGTGCACAAGGTGGTAATAACGGTGGTCGTGGAGGTTACTCATATGGTACAGCATATTTAGAAAAAGGAACAATACTTTATGTTTATACTGGTGGATCTGGTCAAAATGGAGGATTTAACGGAGGCGGCGACTCAAAAGTTGGAAAAGGTGGAGGAGCCTCTGATATCCGTGTAGGAACTGACTCATTATATAGTAGAATTCTTGTCGCAGGTGGAGGCGGCGGCCATGGATCTGATGGCTGTGCATCTGGTGCTGTAGGAGGAGGACTTAAAGGTGGAGGTTCAGCTTCTAGTGGTTCATGTGGAACACAAGCAGGAGGAGGAACTCAAACTGAAGGAGGTTCTTACGGAATATATGGAAATGTACTAGGTTCAGTAGGTAAATTTGGTGTAGGAGCATCTTCCTCATTCACTAGCGGAAGCTACTATGGTGGTGCCGGTGGTGGTGGATGGTACGGAGGAGGATCTGGATCTACTTCTGGTTGGTCAAACGGAGGTGGTGGAGGATCTGGATTCGTATACACAAAAGATACTGCATCAGTAATAGAAGGAAACTCTGATTGGCTTTTAGATAGTACTTATTACTTAACAAATGCAGAGACATTAAGCGGTAGTAATGATTTTATTGCGCCAAGTGGAGACAAAGAAGAAACAGGTCATCCTGGAAACGGTATGGTAAAAATATCAATACCATATCAAGAAAGTGAAAATAACTATTTAGATGGAATTATAGTTAATAAAGGAACATTAACTCCATCAGAATGGGATTATAACAAAGATACATATTATCTAGACCTTGCATCAGATGAGGTAGAGATAAATGTTGAAGGTGTACCAGCAGATGGTAAAGCGAGTGTAATAGGTAATGGTGATTATGTTATAGAAGGTGGAGAAACTAAAATAAATTTAGTTGTAACTGCTGAAAATGGAAGCACTAAAACATATACACTTGTAGTACATCGTGAATTAGATACAAATCCAATTCCAAATAGTATTGAGATAAACGGTTTAATAAAAACATATTGTGAAGAATATGAAGGAGCATGTAAATATACATTTAATAAAGATATTCATAATTATGAAGTAACTGTACCATATACAATTAGAGAAATTACTATGGTTGTAGATAAAGCACATTATTTCCAAACTACAAAAGGTGATGGAGTATATGCATTATCAGGTGGAAAAAATAATATAAAAGTAGAAGTTACTAGTGAAGACAAAAAGAATACAAGTAAATGGAACTATGAAATAACAAGAGATATGAATGGTAATGCTGACTTGAAATCATTAAAAGTGATAGATCCAGAAGTAGAAATTAATTATTCATATAATATTACTGATTATTATATAACAGTACCAAAAGATACTGAACATGTAACACTAGAAGCTATTCCAGATGATGAAAATGCAACTGTAAAAATAGAAAATCCAGAAACACTTGAATATGGTGACAATTTAATAACAATAATAGTAACTGCAGCAAATAAAAAGGTAAAAGAATATCATATTACAGTAAATAGATTACAAAGTAATAATGCATTCTTAAATAATTTTAAAGTTATAAATATAACAAATGATAAGAATGAAGAACTTTCTCTTACTCCTGAGTTTAATAAGATGAATTTATCTTATGAACTAGAAGTAGAAAACGATATAACTAAGTTAAGACTTGAAGGAGTTGCTGAAGATACAGAGTTCTCAAGCATTGAAGGACTTGGCGATTTTGACATAAAGGTAGGCGCAAATACATTTAACGTAGTAGTAACAGCGCAAGATAAAACATTCTTAACTTATAAATTAAATGTTAAGAGAAAAGCAAACTCAAATACATTACTTGATTCATTAACAGTTAAAGATCATAATTTTACTGAAAATTTTGAATCAAATAAATATTTATACTATATGTATGTAGATGGAAATGTTGAAAGTCTTGATATTACAGCAGTTCCATCAGCAGAAACTTCAACATACCAAATAATTGGTAATTATCAAAAATTAGTCGCAGGTAAAAACGAAATAACAGTTAGAGTAACAGCAGAAGATAAATCAACATGTGACTATAAAATAATTGTTTATAGAACAGGATATAGCGATAATAACTTAGAATCATTAACAGTAACAAATGGTTCAGAAAATTATATTCTATCTCCAAATTTTGATCCATTATACGACAAATATACATTAACTCTTCCAAATGATGTATCAAGTGTAACTTTAACAGCAGTCGCAAATGGACAAAAGAGAGCAAAGATAGGTAGTAGCGCTATATATATTAAAAAAATTGATTTATTAAAGGAAAATCCAAGTAATAATGTAATAACAGTAACAGCAGAAGATGGTACTATTCATACTTATACTGTGGATATTACTCGTGAAATATCAAGTGATAATACATTACAAAGTCTAGAAGTAAAAAATAATACATTTACTCCAGATTTTGATAAAAATACATTAAATTATACTTTAACAACATATGATACAAGTCTTGATATTTTGGCAGTACCAACAAATAAATTTGCTAAAGTATCTATAAGTAATAATAGAAATAATCTAAAAGAAGGATTAAATACTATAACTATAGATGTAACTAGTGAAAACGGAAAAACAAAAACATATACACTAGATGTAACACTTTTATATGATAGTAATAACTATTTAAAAAGTTTAAATACTAGTGATGGATTAAACGAAGAATTTAATAAAGAAAAATTAGATTATACAGCAACAACTGAAAAAGATGAAATAACTATTACACCTTTAGCAGAAAGTACAAAGGCAATAGTAAAAATTACTAATTCAAAAAATGAAACAGTTTCAGGACCAACCTTAGTTAGTGCAGGAGAAAATATATTTAATATAACAGTAACTGCTCAAAATGGAGATGTTAGAACATATAAATTAAATGTAACTAAAGTACCATCAACTGATTCAAAACTATCTAGTTTAACAACAAATGAAGGATTAAATGAAACATTTGATCCAGAAAAATTAGATTATACATTAAATACTAAGAGTCATGAAATAACTATTCTTCCAGTAGTTCGTGATAAACATTCAAGTTATAAAATATTAGATAGTAATAATAATGAAATAACAGATGGTAAAGTAAAATTAGTAACAGGAGACAACAGATATTCTATAGTAGTAACTGCTGAAGACTTAAGCACTACAACATATACTTTAACAGTTACAAGAATTAAAAATAATGTTGCGACAATAGAATCAGTAGGATTTGGTACTACACCAAAATTTGATAAAAATACATTTAATTATGATACAGTAACAGATGAAACTAGTTTAGACTTTAGTAATATGGTATTAACAGATCCATATTCTACATATGAAATAACTGGTAACTCTGATTTTACAAATGATAAAACAAGTACAGTAACAGTAAAAGTTACATCAGAAGATGAAAAGGTAACAAATACATATACATTTAATGTAACAAAAGTAGTATCAACAGATTCATCACTAAAAGAATTTAAATTAGGTGATTATGAATTTATTCCAGAATTTAATAAAGATACGAAAGAATATGAAGTATTTGTACCAAAAACATTAACAGAAGAAATATTAAAAGTTAAAACAACAAAAAATACTGCGATTATAAAGAGTATTACAGTAAATTCAAATTCATTGACACTAACATCAGATCTTGAATATAACAGTAAAGTTACTGGATTAAATCCAGCAAAAGGAGATACAATTACTGTAATAGTAGAAGCAGAAAATAAAACACAAAGTACATATACTTTAAAAGTAAGCAATGAAGATGAGATAAATAATTATTTATCCACATTAAATGTGTCTTGTGGAGAACTTACTCCAGCATTTAATAAGGATACAAATGAATATACTGTAATGACAACAAAAGATGTAACAGAATTTACAGTACTCGCAACACCTGAAGTAACAGAATCAACAGTAACAGGTAATGGAACATATTCATTTAATACAGATAAGAAAAAACAAGTAGTTGAAATAAAAGTAAAATCAAAACGTGGAAGTGAAAGAATTTATAAAGTAACTGTTAGAAGACCCGCATCAAATGAATCTAGACTAAATAATTTAACAGTTATAAATGGAGTAATGACTCCAAACTTCCAAAGTGAAACATATGAATATGATGTAACTGTTCCAAGTTTAATTACAGAATTAAATAAAGATTCATTTACTTATGAATTAATGGATGAAGATGCAAAAATCTCATTCCCAAGTATGAAATTAAATGTTAATGAAGTAAATAAATATGAAATAACAGTAACATCAGAAGATGAAACAAGTGTAACAAAATATATATTAAATGTAACAAAAGAGGCATCAAATAGTACAACTATCTCTAGTGTTCATGTAAATGCATTAGGCGAAGAATTAACTTGTGAAGTAAATCAAGATACTAAAACTTGCGAAATAACAATACCTGCAGATGCGACTAGTTTTGTAGTAAGTGCAGATATACCATATGGCGCAAGTATAAATCCAGAAAATAAAACAAGTTATAATATGGATATAACAGAAAAAGAAAAAGATATAACTTTAAATGTAACTGCAGAAAATAAAGTAAATACTGATTCTTATACACTAAAAATATTAAGAGAAAAATCAAATAATGCTTTCCTTAGTTCATTAGAAGTAAATTATACATCTGTAAAAGACTTTAAAAGTGATGTATTATCATATGAAGAAACTGTAATAGGAACATTATCACAAGTATTTATAAGTGCAAGTACAAAAGATCCACGTGCTACTATTAAGACAGATCTATCAAATACATTTAAGTTAAATCCTGGAGATAATAATATAGATATTTTAGTAGAAGCAGAAGATGGTACTAAAAAAACTTATACAGTAAATGTAATAAGAAGTACAAATAAAGATGCAACACTAAAAAGCTTAAGCGTTAATGGTTATAAATTTAGCGAAAACTTTGATCCAGATGAAACAGAATATACTGTTTTATTCCCAAGAGATAAGACTGAACTAAATAAAACAGAAATATCATATGAATTATCAGATCCAATCGCAAGTATATCAATGGATGGTAAATTAAGTGTTGATTATGATAAACAATATAATACATTTAATATAACTGTAACTGCGGGTGATGGAGTTACTAAAAAAACATATCATATAAATGTAAAACCAATTCCATCAACAAATAATGAAGTAGATCATATCGTGATTAATGGTGATGAAGTAAAAGATGTAGAAGGAACATTCACATATTCTATATTTGATACTGATACAGAAGCAACTTTATCAGAAATAGTACTTAAAAACGAATATGCAAGTATTTTTGTACTATTACCACAAAATGTAAAAGCAGATGAAGACTTTACATTTGTAGTAACCGCAGAAGATGGCAGTATAAAAACTTATACAATTAAATTAATTCAAAATAAAACAAGAGAATTAAATTTACAAAATATTGAAGTTAACTTTAAAGAAGAAGATGATTGTGACGGAATATGTACATTAGATAAAACATTTGATGAAAATGTATTAGACTATGAAATATATATTCCAAATGAACTTAATTCTTTAGAAAGTTTAATAGTAACACCTAAAAATAATTTACAAAATGTTGTAATAAAAGGTAATGAAAACTTTGTAGTAGGTGAAAATATAATAACAATTGTAGTAAGTAATTCATTAAGTGAAACAAAAGAATACAAATTACATGTTATTAAAGAAGCAAATTCAGATCCAAACTTACTTGGTATATCATTTAAAATACCAGAACAAGAAATAGAAGGATTTGATGAAAATACTACAGAATATAATGTTGAATTTACAGGACTTACAACAGGTAAATATGAACTAGAATATACTAAGAAATTTGATGGTCAAAGAGTTAAAAAGTCAGGAGCAACTGTACTTAATTATGGAAATAATAACATAATAGTAACAAGTAAGTCAGAAAGTTGTTTTAGTTCAGTAAAAACAAGAAAAGGATGCAATGAAAAATCTTATGTAATTCATGCTTATAGAAATGAAGTATATAGTAACCTTTTATCAGCATTAACTATTTCAACAGGTAATGAAAGTGATTTACTTCAAACATTTAATAAATATAAATTTGATTATGTATTAGAAGTAGATAGCGAGATAAGTAAAATAAAAGTAGAAGGTACAGCATTTGATTCTGAACACGCAAGTGTTGAAGGTAATGGTGAATATAACTTAAAATTAGGTGATAATGAAATTAAAATTACTGTTGTTCCTATAATAGGAGGAAAAAGAACATATACAATAAATGTTGTTAGAAGTTCAAGTGATAATGTTAACTTAAGTGATTTAAAAGTTGAAGGTCACACTATGACTCCAAGTTTTAGTAAAACAACTCTTGATTATTATGTAAGTGTTGACAGTGATGTAAATTCATTAGATGTAAAATATACAAAAGAAGATCCTAATTCAAGTGTTGTTATTTCAGGAAATGATAATTTAGTAACAGGTGAAAACATTATTAGAGTAGTAGTATTATCTCAAGATAAAACAAGAGGTAAAACATATAAAATCCATGCATTTAAAGCTGCTAGTGATGAAAATAAACTTAATAATATTAAAGTTTCATCAAAAGAAAATGATACAGAAACTGAATATAACCTAGAACCTAAATTTGATCCAGAAAAAAATGAATATAATGTTAATATTCCATCTAATATAAATGTAGTTAATATAGATGTAACTAAGAAAAATATTATGGAAACAGTAACAGGAATAGGTACTTATGCACTTAAATATGGAACTAATAAAGTAACAATTGTAGTAACAAGTGAAAGTGGAATAATTAATAATTATACTTTAAATATTAATAGAGAATATGAACTTGGTTTATCAGATTTAATAGTAAAAGACTTAATGACAAATGATGAATTTAATCTTACTCCAGAATTTGAATCAAGCACTTTAGAATATAATGTAACTGTTCCATATGAAACAGAAGATGTATTTATAGAAGGTACTTTAGTAGAACCTGATTGTAATATAACAGGTCTTGGTACTCATGCATTAAATACTGGAGAAAATACTGTAAATATTACGGTTTCATATAAAGATGAAGCAAGTAAAACTTATGTACTTAATATAACAAGAGAAAAAAATAACGATAATAATTTATTAAGTTTAAAAGTAGAAGAAGGAATTATTTCACCAGTATTTGATAAAGATACATTAAATTATGAAGTAACAATTCCATATGAATTTACAAGTGCAACAATTGATTATACATTAAGTGATCCAAATGCAAGTGTAGAAATAATTAATAATTCTGATTTTGAAGTTGGAATAAGTAAAGACGTAATAGTTAGAGTAACTGCAGAAAATGGTGATGTAAAAGACTACATAATTAAGGTAACAAGGGATAAAATGCCAGATGCAAGTAATTATTTAAGCTATATGGCTGTAGATAACTTTGAATTAGAACCTGAATTTACTAAGAAAAATTTAAATTATGAAGTAGATGTACCTAAAGATACAACAAATATAAAACTTCATTTAAAAGCAGATGATCCAAGATATACAACTGTATCAATATATAAACTTGGTGAAAGTGCTATGACAGATATAGATGTTACACAAAAAGATCCATCTATAAATCTTGATATAACAAGTAAGGATACAACATTTGTAATTAGAGTAACAAATTATCAAGGTATAACTAGAAACTATCAATTACTTGTATATAGATTAGGTGATGATGAAGCAAGAATTAAGAGTTTATCATTTAATCATGGTGAATTATCTCCAAAATTTGATAGAGATAAATTTGAATATACACTTGAAGTAGATAGAAGCATAAATGCTATAAAAGAAAGTGTTATAATGCTTGCGGAAGATTCTACTTATACAATTATAGGAAATAAAAATCTAAAACCTGGAAATAATACAGTATTAATAAAGACTTTATCTGCAGATAAAACAACAAGTCTAACATATACAATTACTGTAATAAAGAAATTATCTAGTAATGCATATTTAAAAGATATAGTAACATATCCAGATAAAACATTTACATTTAATAAAGAAGACTATACATATAATATGACTGTGCCAAAGAATGTTAATAGCATTCAAATAATAGGTATTAGAGAAGATAATACATCAACAATTACAGGTAATGGAGTATATAATATTACAGGAAATGAATTAATGGTAAATTTAGTAGTAACCGCAGAAGATGGAACATCAAAAATATATACAGTAACATTTAATAAAGAAAAAGATGATAATGCTAATTTAGCAGAACTTATAATAGATAATGGTGAGCTTGTACCAGAATTTAATCCTGATACTTTAGAATATAATGTAAAAGTAGAAAATTACATAGATTCAATTAGAGTAACAGGAAAAGCAGAATCAGATTCAAGTACAGTAACTGGATTTGGAGAACATAATTTAGATGTTGGAACAAACAAGATAACAATCACAGTAACAAGCGAAAGTGGAAATAAAAAAGATTACATAATAAATGTAACTAGAAAATCAAATACAAGAAATACACTTGAATCACTTGTAATTAGTGATGAAAATAGAAGTTATGCATTAAATCCAGAATTTGATAAAGATACTGAAAATTATACAGTGGAATTACCAAGATACTTAAAAGAAGTAACAGTAACTGCTAAAGCAGAAGATGAATCTAGTACAGTAACAGGAACAGGACTAGTATCTATAGATGGTAAAGACAAAATAGTAGTAACAGTAACAAGTGAATCAGGAGAAGAAAAAACTTATACTGTGGATATCATAAGAGTTAAATCAAGTATTGCATATATAAAATCATTAGTTGTAAAAAATGGTGAAATAGATAAAGAATTTGATAAGAAAACTTATGATTACACCGTAAATGTAAATGAAGATGTTACATCCCTTGATATGGATATAACACTAGAAGACCCTAATTCAAGCTATGAAGTAATAGGTAATAAGAACTTATCCTCAGGAGAAAATATAATAAAAATAAAAGTAACTAGTGAAGATGGAAATACTACTAAGTTATACACAGTAAAAGTAATTAAAGGACTAAGCACAAATAATAACTTATCAATGATAAAAGTAAATGGTAATAATGTGGAAAACTTTAATAAAAATACTTTAGAATATAATTTAACTGTGGAAAACAGTACTGAATTTGCATTAATTGAGTATATTAAAGAAAATATAAAATCCACAGTAAAAGGTGATGGAACATATTCATTAGTAGAAGGAGAAAATATTATAAATATCACTGTCGCAAGTGAATCAGGTAATGAAAAAACTTATAAATTAAACATTTATAGAAAATATGATGATACACTAAAATCTATTGAAACAAATAGAGGTGAAGTATCTCCTACATTTAATAAAAATATAACTGAATATACACTTACTCTTCCAAATAGTGTTAAAGATATAAATGTAAAGGGAATAGCTTCTTCAAAAGAAAGTACAGTAGATGGAAACAATACATATGATTTATTACCAGGAGAAAACACAATAACTCTTACAGTTACTACAAAAGATAATAATAAAAAAACATATACATTAATAGTAACAAGAGAAACAAGTGATAATAATTACTTAAGTAGATTAAGTATTTCAGAAGGTGTATTATCCCCAACATTTAATAAAGATAAGACAGATTATACAAGTGTTATACCAAATGAATATGATCATGTAACAATTGATTATGAAACTATGGATAAAGAAGCAACTGTTCAAATAATAGGTAATGAAAACTTGGTAGAAGGAGAAAATACTATAACAGTAAGAGTAACATCTACTAGTAAAAAAGTAAGAGATTACGTATTAACTATAACTAAACAAGCAAAAGAAAATTACAGCAATTACTTAACAGATTTATCAGTAGATCCTGGTGAACTTGATCCAGTATTTAATAAAAAAACAAATACATATAATGTAACTGTTCCAAATAGTGCAAGTGTTATAACAGTAAGTGGTGTAAGAGAAAGTAATGAAGCTACTGTAAACGGATTTGGAAGACATGAACTTTCTAGTAACAGAACTGAAATATTTGTTACAGTAACAAGTAAAGATAAGAAAATAAGAACTTATAAAATAATTGTTAACAAACTTGGAAGCAGTGAAGCAAGATTAAAAAATCTTATGTTTGAAGAAGGAGTAGTAACACCAGTATTTAATAAAAATATATATGAATACAATATGGTTATTCCATCAAATGTAAAAAAATTAACTCCACTTTTAGTAACAACTATTGATAAGGACGCTACTTATGAAATAATAGGTAATGAAAACTTAAATGCAAGCGTTAGTACGGTAATAGTAAGAGTAACAGCGCCTGATAAAGTAACTAAAAAAGACTATAAAATAACAGTTAATAAAGAAGTAAAACCAATTGCTAGATTGCTTTCTTTAACAAGCAATGTTGGAGAACTTACTCCAGAGTTCGATAAAGATAATTCAGGAGTATATGAAATAGATGTAGATGATAGTATCAATAGTATAATTTTATCTGGTGAAAAAGAATATGAATCATCTATAGTAAGTGGTTTAGGAATTCATTATTTAACTGATAAAGAAACAAATGTAATAGTAACAGTAACAAGTGAAACAGGATATGTAATGAAATATGCTGTAAAAATAGTAAAATCAAATTCTTCAAATGCATACTTAAGTGATTTAGGTGTTAAAAATAATGTTATATCACCAGAATTTGATAAGAATACAAATTCATATAAATTAACAGTGCCAGATAAAGAATCAAGCATTGAAATATATGCAACACCAGAAAATCTATCAAGTACAGTAGATGGTACTGGAATAAAGAATCTTGATTATGGTTTAAATACATTTAATATAGTAGTAACAAGTGCAAATGGTAATACAAATACTTATGTAATAGAAGTTACAAGAGAATATAATGAGAGTGTTAGAATTAAAGATTTAATAGTTAAAGAAGGAGAACTTACTCCAGAATTTGATCCTGATACATTAGAATATAGTATTAATATTCCAAATGAAAAACAAAGTTTATCATTAAATGTAACTCTTGAAGATCCAAATTCAAGTTATGAAATAATAGGTAATGAAAATTTTGTATTAGGAGAAAATAAAGTACAAATAAAAGTAACTGGTAAATCAGGTAAAACTAATACTTATGTATTAAATGTAAATAGACAAAATGAAGTAAATAATTATCTTAAAAATATAACATTATCAGATGGAAAACTTACTCCAGAATTTGATAAAACTACTCTTAGTTATGATGTAACAGTAGGTGAAAATGTAGATTCTATAAATGTAAGCGCAATTGTTGAAGATGAGAAAAGTACATTAACAGGTGATGGAATACATTCACTTGTTAAAGGAAAGAACAAGATATTATTAAAGGTTGTAAATAGTGGTATAGAAAGAGTTTATACTTTAAATATTTTAAGAGAATATAATAGTGATAATAAACTAATATCATTAACAACTGATAAAGGATCATTAACTCCAGAGTTTAATCCTGATATTAATAATTATGTTGTTGATGTAGATGAAAATACTGATAATATAACTGTAAATGCTACTGCAAATCCTGATTCTTTAGTAACAGGAACAGGAAATTATCTATTAAATAAGGGTGAAAACATTATAACTATTACAGTAACCGCAGAAGATGGAAGTATAAATACATATGTTATAACTGTAAATAAAGCATTATCTTCTAATTTAAATCTTACAAAATTTGAACCAGATACTGGAACTCTTGATAAGGAATATAATAATAATGAAAATACTTATACATTAAATGTTGGTTCTAATATATCAATTATAAATATGAGTATTATTCCTGAAGATTCTAGAACTATAATTAGTGGTGAAAAAGTAATTACGATGAACGAAAGTGAAAAAACTATTACTTATACATTAACTGCTGAAGATAATAGTACTAGAGTTATTACATTAAATGTAGTAAGAGAAGAAGAAGTAACTGATTTAGAAATTGATAAGACAAATATTGTAATGGTAGAAGGAGAAACAGATAAAATTAATGTTAAAGTTCTTCCAATTAGTGTTAATACTAAAGTTTTATATGAAGTATTAGATAAAGATATAATAGAAGTTGATGAAGATGGTAATATTAAAGCACTTACTAAAGGATTTACAAAAATAATTGTAAGTACTGAAAAAAATCCAGCAATGAGAAAAGAAGTAACTGTCGAAGTATTATCAAGTAAAATTACAAGTTCCGTTTATAATATTGCTAGAGTAGATTATGAATATATAACTGGTATGGATGAAAATGATACTATTAAAGATTTATTATCTAATGTAGATAATGAAAGTAGTACATTAAAAGTTTATAATTCGGATTTAACAGAAATAACTAATTTAGATGAAGTTATAAAAACTGGACAAGTAATTAAACTTATTATAAATGGTAAAGTATATGATGAATTATATATTGTACTAAAGGGTGATATAAACGGAGATGGGCTAATAGATGTTACAGATAAATCAAAATTAAAAGATCATATATTGTTAAGAACAGAATTAACAGATTATACTAAATATGCAGCAGATCTTAATAATGATGGATTAATAGATGTATCTGATAACTCTAAAATTGCAGATTATATCTTAATGAGAATAGATACTTTAAATTAAAAAGCAGAATGAGAAATCATTCCGCTTTTTTGATACCTTATAAATGTTATTTTTTTATAACTACTATCATAATGATAAGGAGAAATAAAATGATAGTAATGTATCGAAGAACTTTGATTACAAAGTTTCTTTTTTTCATTATTATCAAACCTTCTCCCTATAAGAGATTCGGTAGACACTAAAACAACTAAATGTTCCAAGTATATTATCTCATGGTTAATTTTATAAAACATTCGAACAAAGTAAAAAAACTAGAAAAATTTAACAATTAAAGAGTTATAAAAAAACTCTTTTTTTTCTTATAAATTATGGAATTTTCGTTCACAAAATTAATTAAATTTGATATAATTGATATTAATAATAGGAGTCTATCCTTAGGAGGTAGTAAATGAGAAAGTTTTTTTATAAAATACTAAGCTTAATGCTTATATTTTCGGTATTTATCTCATCATTTTCATTAAACATGATTAGCGTACATGCAGATGGTGAACACAAGTTTTTATTAAAAGCATATGATTGGAATGCATTTGATAATGATTGGGAAGGATCTGGAACAGGTGATGAGCTTATAAATAATGCCGATGTAGAACCTGGAAAAGTAATTCAACTTTCAATTTATTATATACCAGGTACAGACCCAGATATGATGATGCAGATGGCTATAAAATATGATAGTAATTTAGTTGAGCCCATGTATGATGAAGGTTCATTATATCTAGAAACTGATATGTCAACAACTTATCAAGGAGGTATATGGCCTGCAGTTGGAAAGTCACCAGACAATAAAAAGAAAACAAATTGGACAGTATCGGCAAATGATGCACCAAGTTATAGTATGATTAGTGTTTTGGCAGAGGATCAAGCAAAAACAAAAGCGCTTACAACAGAAGGTGTAATTGCAAGTGTATATTTTAAAATAAAGGATACTGCTAAAGCAGGTTCTGTAATAACATTTGAATATGATAATTCTCGTACAAAATTAACAAAATATAAAGATGGTACAGAAAGACCAGTTATTACAGAAGGAATAAACTTAAATGTTTTTGGAAAAATGTCCGCAAATACATTATTAAAATCATTATCAGTAAAAAATGGTACACAAGAGTATCCATTAAATCCTACATTTGTACCAGATTCAGAAACAGTAAGAGATTATCAAACAACAGTACCAAATAATATAACAAGTGTTGATATATCCGCAACAGCATCTGATACATCTGGAAAAGTATTACCTGGTGGTCTTGGAACAAAAAGTTTAAATGTCGGAGAAAATAATTTTAATTTAGTTGTTCAATCACAAGATGGTACACAAGAAATATATAGATTAACAGTATATAGATTAAATAATGATGCGACATTAAAAAGTTTAACATTAACAAATGGTGTAAATATTGGAACATTTAGTGGTGGAACAACATCATATACAGCAACTGTTCCATATAAGACTAAATCATCAGAAGTAACTGCTTTAACAAATGATTCAAATGCAGTTATAACAAGTGGAACAGGAACATTTGATTTTACAAATTATGGAACAACAACAAATACACATAATATTGTAGTAAATGCAGAAAATTGTGATTCTAAATATGCAAGTGTTCCAGGAAATACATGTACAAGCAAAACATATACAATCACAGTAACTAGAACTTCTCCATCAAGTAATAATAATTTAAGTAATTTAACAGTAAATAATAAAACAGTAACTAATTTTAATAAAAATACTTTAGAATATACTTTACCAAATGTATCTAATGAAACAACTAGTTTATTAGTAGGAGCAGTAGTAGAAGATACAGATAAAGCACAAATAAAAAGTGGAACAGGAACAGTTAATTTAAATATTGGAGATAATACATTAAATATAGTTGTTCAAGCAGAAAATGGAGATGAAAAAACATATAAATTACATGTTAGAAGATTATCAAATGATAACAAATTAAAAAGTTTAGAAGTTAAATCAACACCAAGTGCTAGTTTATCACCAGCATTTACAAGTACGTTCTTTGGAGATTATAACTATAATTATACAGAAGATGTAAGTTCTATAGATGTAAAAGCAATTGTTAATGATACAGATAAAGCAATGGTTGGAATAATAGATGCAAATGGTTCTGAAACACTTACTAGTACATTAAATACTGCATCTAAAACATTTACAACTAATACAAGTAATGTAACAATTGTAGTAACTGCAGAAGATGGAAGTATTCAAAACTATACTTTAAATTTAGTAAGAGCAAAATCAACGGATGCAAATTTATCTAGTTTAATAGTAAATCCTGGAGAACTTGTTCCAGTGTTCAGTAAAGAAACAAGAAATTATAATGTAACTGTAGATGGAAGTGTAACAAGTATAAATGTTAATGCAACACCTCTATCAAAGTATGCTAAAGTAGAAAGTATTACAGGAAATACAAATCTTAACTTTGGAAATAATCAAGTGGAAGTAGTAGTAAAAGCAGAAAGCGGAAATACAGTAACATATACAATAAATGTTGAAAGAAAGAAATATGACATTGCTTTATTAGATGATATAAAAGTAGATGGCGTAAGTATAGACAATTTTAATAAAAATACATTTGAATATACTTTAGATAAAGTTCCATTTAGTAAAAATAAAATCAATGTAGATGCAACTAAAACAAATGAGTTATCAACAGTAAAAGGTTTAGGAGATATAGAACTAAAAACTGGTGATAATCAAATAGTAATAGAAGTAACAGCGCATAATGGTACAACTAAAAATACATATAAATTAAATATTGAAAGAGAAAAAAATAGTGATAATTTAGTAAAAAGTATAAAAGTATCAGGAGTAACACCAATATTAAATGATGATGGAACATATAGTGTAACACTTCCAAATAATAAGACAACATTAACACCTAATGATGTAGATGTTACAATAAGTGATGATGCTAGTATAGAAAAAAGTCCAGCAATAAATTTATCAACAAAAAATGATAACATATATACATTTAAAGTAACTGCTGAAAATGGAGATGAAAAAACATATACTATAAAAGTAACAAGAACAAAATCTAATGATACAACACTAAACAAAGTAACATTAACAATAGGAAGTGATTCATCAAGATATTGCTTAGTGGAAAATGATAAATGTAAAATTAATGTACCTAGCGATACAACAAAATTCTCTTTAACATCAGAAATAAATAGTGAAAGTACTATCTCGCCTGTAAATGGTACAGAATTTACTATGACACCAACAGAAAGAATAAAAGATATAACTTTAACAGTAACTGCAGAAGATGATACTAAAAAAGAATATACAGTTACAGTTGAAAGACAAAAATCATCAAATAATAATTTAAGCGATATAAAAGTAGATAATGTAAGTTTATCTGATTTCAACAAAAATAAATTAACTTATAATATAACAGTCCCAGGAACTACAAGTAGTGTACTTGTATCTGCTACAGTAGAAGATACAGGAAAAGCAGTAATAACAACAGATTTAAGTAATAAATTTAGTTTAGACTTTGGAAGTAATAAAATAGAAATTGTAGTAAAATCAGAAAATGACGAACTAAAAACATATACTTTATATATAGAAAAAAGTAAAAGAATAAATGCAAATTTAAAAGACTTAAAAATAGATAATGAAACAATTACTGATTTTAATAAAGATAAAACAGAATATACTTTAGATGATGTACCTTTTAATAAAACTGAATTAAATATATCTGCAATAGCGGAAGATACTTTAGCTAAAGTATCAGGTACAGGAAATATAAAACTAAAAACTGGTGATAACAAAATAATTATTACAGTAACAGCGCATGATACATCAGTAGTAAAAAATTATATTATTAATGTAAGAAGAGAAAAGAATAGTGATAATAAAGTAAAAAGTATAAATGTATCAGGAGTAACACCAACATTAAATGCTGATGGGACATATAGCGTAACACTTCCAAATAATAAGACAACATTAACACCTAGTGATGTAGATGTTACAGTAAGTGAAGACGCTAGCATAGAAAAAAGTCCAGCAATTAGTTTAACAACTAAAAATGATAACATATATACATTTAAAGTAACTGCTGCAAATGGAGATGAAAAAACATATACTATAAAAGTAACAAGAACAAAATCTAATGATACAAGTATAAAAAAGGTAACACTTACAATTGGAACAGATTCATCAAGATATTGTTTATTAACTGATAATAAATGTAAAATTGGTGTACCAAGTGATACAACTAAGTTCTCTTTATCTTCTGAAATAAATAGTGAAAGTGTTATTACACCTGCAAATGGTACAGAATTTACTATGTCATCGACAGAAAGAGTAAAAGATATTACTTTAACAGTAACAGCAGAAGATGGAACACAAAATGAATATACAGTTACAGTTGAAAGAGAAAAATCATCAAATAATAATTTAAGTGATATAAAAGTAGATAATGTAAGCGTATCAGGTTTTAACAAAGACAAATTAATTTATAATTTAACTGTACCAGGTGCAACTGATAGTGTAAGTGTAAGTGCAGTTGTAGAAGATACAGGAAAAGCAACTATAACAACAGATTTAAGTAATAAATTTAATTTGAACTTTGGAAGTAATCAAATAGATATAATTGTAACAGCAGAAAATGGAGATTTAAAAACATATACTTTATTTATTGAAAGAAGTAAAAGAGTAAATGCTTATTTAAAAGACTTAAAAATTAATGATAAGACAATAACAGGATTTAATAAAAGTAAAACAATATATGATTTAGGAGAAGTTGATTATAATACAACTGCTCTAAAAGTAGAAGGAATTGCTGAAGATGAACTTGCAACTGTATTAGGTAATGGACTTATAAATTTAAGTACTGGATCAAATACAATTACATTAACAGTAAAAGCACATGATACTAGTGTAAGTGAAATATATAAAATTACTGTTAAAAGAAAATTAAATGATGATACAGGTATTCAGGGTATAACTCTTGCGGGAGTTCCAGCAGTTAAAGATGGATTAAATTATAAAGTTACTGTACCAAATGATGTGACAAAAGCAGATAAAACAAATTTAATAGTTACAGTAAATGATCCAAAAGTAGAAACAGATAAAAAAGCAGAATATATATTCAATGATACAGAACTTTTAACAACAAGCGATAATATGATAAATATATTGGTAACAGCAGAAGATGGAAGCATAAGAGCATATACATTAATAGTAACAAGAGAAAAATCAAATGTTGCACTTTTATCAAATTTAACAGTAACTAATGGTAGTTTCTTACCAAGTTTCTCATCAAATGTATTTGAATATGAAGTAACAGTACCTGTTGATGTAACAGAATTTAATGTAACTGCTACTAAGTTAGAACCAAATTCAAAAGTAACATCAGGGGAAGGACACTATAATATTTCAACAAGCGAAAAACAAATAGAAGTAACTGTAGTAAGTGAAGATGAGACTAAGTCAAATACATATATATTAAATATAAAGAGAACTAAATCAAGTATAAATACATTATCAGATATAACTGTTAGTGAAGGAACATTAACACCAGAATTTAATTCAAATATAACAAGTTATACAGTAAATGTTGATGGAAATATATCATCAATAGATGTATCCGCAACCCTAACAGATAGTAGAGCAACTATTATCTCAGGAACAGGTATTCATTCACTAAATGTAGGAGATAATAACATAGTTATTAGAGTAGAAAGTGAATCAGGTTCAATACTTGATTATAATATAAATGTAATTAGAGCTAAGAAGAATATAAATGATTTATCAATGATAAAAGTTGATGGAAAAGAAATAGAAAACTTTAGTTCTGATACACTTGAATATGATTTAGGTGATGTAAATTATAGTAAGACAAAAATAAATGTAGAAGCAATATTAAAAGATGTTGATTCTAGCGTAAAAGGTGATGGAGAAATATCTTTAAAAACAGGAGATAATGAAATTGTACTTACAGTAACAGCTCAAAATGGAGAAGAAAAAACATATAAGTTACATGTAAATAGAATAAAAAATGATAATGCAAATCTTAGTTTATTATCAGTAATGGGTTATACATTAACACCAGATTTTGATAAAGATACTTTATATTATGAAACAACAGTTGAAGAAGAAAAAAGTATTCTTACAAAAGAAGAAGTAACTGCGGTTGCAGAAGATAAAAATGCATCTATTTCAAAACAAGATAATATAGAATTATCAACAACAGTAGATAATATTTATAAAGTAACAGTAACTGCAGAAGATGGAAAAACTATAAAAATATATACAATAAAAGTAAATAGACCAAAATCAAGTGATACAACTTTATCAAAAGTTAATTTAACAAATGCAGTGTTATCTCCATCTTTATCAAAAGATAAAAGAGAATATACACTTACAATTCCATATGGAAGTACAGAATTTACTATAGAAGGCGTGCCAACTGTTCCTACTACAACAGTAACAGGTAATGGTACATATTCAAAAGATGATAAAGTAGTAAGACTTACAACAATTGCGGAAGATGGAAGCATGGATGTATATGTATTTAATGTTGTAAAAGCATTAAGTAATGATGCAACACTTCATGATTTAAGTGTAAGTGGATATAATTTAGATAAAACATTTACATCAACAACACTAGATTATAGTATTGGAGATATTCCTTATGGAACAACTAAATTAAAAATAAATGCTACTCCAACAAATTCAGATTCAACTATAAAATATTATGTAGGAACAACTTCCTTTGATAGTAATATAGTAGATATACCAACACTTCTTGGTGAAAATATAATAACAGTAGAAGTAACCGCAGCAGATGGAATAAGTAAAAAATTATATACAATAACATACAATATAGTAAAATCAGATAATGCTTACTTAAGTAAATTAACGCCATCATTAGGTAAAATAGATTTTAATAAAACTACATTCTTATATAATATAAATGTAGAAAATAATGTTGATAAAATAAGTTTTGATATAGAAACAGAAGATAAAAATGCAAGTATTAAAGTTCTTTCAGAAAATTTCTTTACACCTAAAACAATTACAGTTGATAACTTAAAAGAAGGTGATACAACACTTGAAATTATAGTTGTCGCACAAAATGGAAATACAAAAACATATAGTGTAATTATTCATAGACTTAGTAAAGAATTAAGTAGTGATGCTAACCTTAGTAGTTTATCAGTAAATGGACAAACTCTAAATAAAGAATTTAATATGAATGAAACAGAATATAGTATTGGAGAAATACCATATAGTTTAGAAAAACTAACAATAAATGCAACACCAAATATTGATACATCAACACTTACATATTTAGTAAATGGTAATAAACAAAGTAGTAATGTTGTTGATATTCCAAAAAATAATGGTAATGGTGCAATTACAGTTCAAGTAACTGCAGAAGATGGTAAAACAGTTAAAAATTATAAAATAACATATTCAAAACAAGCATCAAGTAATGCATACTTAAGTGATTTAAGAGTAAGCTCTGGAGAATTAAGTTTTAATAAAACAAAATATTCTTATATAGTAAATATAGATAGTGATGTAAATAAAGTTGATTTAACAAGTGTACTTGAAGATAATAAATCAAATATGAAAATAAATGGAACAACATATACATCACCACATACATATACAATTTCACCACTAGAAGTAGGTAATACAGAAGTTGTAATATTAGTAACCGCAGAAGATGGAACATTCTTAACATATAAAGTAACATTTGTGAAAAAAGCAAATATATCAGAAGTAATAACATCTGTTAAATATGGTCATACAATAGCAAATGGTTATATAAAAACAGTAAAAGTAAATACAACAGCACTTGAATTAAAAGATCAATTAGATAACCCTAATGAATATTTAGAAATAGTAAATAGTGATGAAACAAGTGTTATATCAGATAGTGATATAGTTGCGACAGGATATATAGTTAAGTTAATGATTAATGGAGAAGAAAAAGATAGAAAAACTATTGTAATAAAAGGCGATGTTAATGGTGATGGAGTAATAGATATCAGTGATTCAATTGGTATATTAGGTCATTATTTAAATGGTGAAAATAGTTCTAAAGCATTAACAGGAGCATATTTTGTTGCTGGTGATATGGTAGAAGATAGTGAAATAGATATAAGCGATGCGATAAGTGCATTACAATATTATTTGAAGAATTAGTAGGAGGTACATAATGAAGAATAATGGAAAGATAACAAATAAACTTATTATAATTTTAATAGTAGTAGCATCTGTATTTGCAATATATATTAAAGCAAATGCTGCAAGTACAGTAGGATCTGCTAGTATTGGTTATACAGTAAATAATAATGCTAATATTGGCGATGAAATAACTGCTAAAGTAAATGTTAACAATGTTAATGTTGATTCAAGTAATATTGGTATATGTGGTGTAGGAGGAAACATATCATTTGATAGTGATTATTTAGAATTTATATCTGCAACTGGTATGAGTTCTCCATACGCTGTATCTGTAAATAAAAATAATAATTACAAATTTGCAGGTATTGATTTTACCTTATCAAATGGATTTAGTTCAGCAACAGATATAATTACATTAAAATTTAAAACATTAAAAACTGGTTCAACAACTTTATCTTTGGCAAATGTATTATTAAATGACTGTAATAATAATAAATTATCAGTAACACCAGTTTCAAAAACAATAACAATAGGAACTCCTGTTATTAAAGATTCTAATAATTATTTATCTGCTTTAAGTATTACAGGATATACAATTAGTCCAGCATTTAATAAAAATACAACTAGTTATAGTTTAACAGTTCCAAATAATGTTTCAAGTGTAACAGTAAATGCTACAAAAGAAAGTGCTAAAGCAACTCTTGCTGGAACAGGAAATAAAAGTTTAAGTGTAGGCGCTAATAATATTTCAGTAGTAGTAACTGCAGAAAATGGAAATAAAAGAACATATACAATAACTGTAACAAGACAGTCTGCAATTCAAAAATCAAGTGATAACTCCCTAAAAGATTTATCAGTTCCAGGTTATACATTAAGTCCAGTATTTAATAAAGATAATTTAGATTATACTTTAAAGGTACCAAATAATGCGACTAAAATAGATGTTAAAGCAATAACAAATAATGAAAAATCAAGCGTTAAAATAGTAGGTAATACAGATTTAAAGGTAGGAAACAATGTAGTAACAGTAGAAGTAACAGCAGAAGATGGAAGTAAAAAAACATATAAAATTACTGTAACAAGAGAGGAAGAAAAGAAAAATGAGCCTGTTCTTGACTCAGATGCAACATTAAGTAAATTAAATGTAGGTGGTTATACATTAAGCCCAGCATTTAATAAAAATAAGTTCTCTTATTCTATAACAGTACCAAGTAATGTTGATAACTTAACAGTACAAGCAATTGCATCAAGTAGTAAGGCTAAGGTTACAATAAGTGGTAATAGTAACCTAAAATCAGGTATGAATTATATTACAGTTACAGTAACCGCAGAAAATGGTAATAAAAATACATATACAGTAAATGTAACTAAAAAGAAGGCAAGTACAAGCACAAGTTCTAATTCTGGTACAAAAGAAGAACAGAAAAAATCAAATGAAAATTATCTAGAAAGTTTAGTAATAGGTAATGGTGAAATAAGTCCTAAATTTGATAAAAATATGAGTAATTATGAAGTTACAGTACCATATGAAAGTAATAAACTTGATTTAACTTATAAAGCATCAGATAAAGCTAAAGTAGAAGTAATGGGTAATAAAAATTTCAAAGTAGGAGAAACTACCCCTATAACAATTAAAGTAATCGCAGAAGATGGAAGCGTAAGAATTTATACTTTAAATGTAAAGAGAAGTCCACTTAAAAGTAATAATGATTTATCAAATATAAAAATTGATGGTAAAAAATTAGATGATAATTTTGATCCAGATAAATTAAATTATAAATTAACTGTTGATGGAAATACTGATTCCCTAGATGTAGAGGCAATTACTAAAAATCCTAATGCAAAAGTAGAAATAACAGGTAATAAAGATTTAAAAGAAGGTAACAATGTTGTAATGGTTAGAGTTACAGATGAAAATGGTTTTACAAAAAGTTACCAAATAGATGTTGAAAAGAAAAGTAAGAAAATTTTAGGATTAACTTTAGGACAATTCTTTGCATTATTATCACTTTTATTGCTATTACTCGCAATCATTATAATGCTGATAATTTTAATTAAAAGAAAAAATAAACAAAAAGAAGATATTCAAAAAATATCAGAAGGAACTAAAATAGAATTTAAACCTGAAATTAATATTGGTTCTAGAAATGGTACAGATGATGATACTATTTATCCTAATGGAAATTTATATCAAGATAGTAAATTAAGTGCTGAAGTACCAAAACAATTAAGTGAACCTAAAAAAATAATAGATGATGATTCTATTATTGAAGCAGATTATAAAGATAAATATGATTTATATGATGATGTAGTAACAAAAGATGAATTATATGATGCTTTAGAAGAAAGTTTAGAAACAAATAATTCGGATAAATTAAAAATGCTTCTTAAACAAGAAGAAGTAAATAGACTTAAAAAAGAAATAAAAGAAAAACAAGAAAAGTTAAATAAGTCATCAAGATATGATACGTTTGACGATGATGATTTTTAATAAAAAAATAAACAATTAAAAGTGAACTTTTTAGTTCCTTTTTTTATGCTTTTTATTTAAATTAATAGCATAATACCCCACCCATTACATACCTTAAATTTATTGGTACATATTAATGATATATGTATGGTTTTTGTTTGACAAACATTCTGGGGAAGGGTATAATATATATAATTATAATAGAAAGAATGTTGAATGGGAGTCGTATTAAAATGAAGAAATTTTTTCAAGGTAAAATAAAAATTTTAATAATGATTGCATTTTTATTTTTGTTCTTTTTTAATACGGTAGCATATTCAGGACTTGCTAGTAAATTAGCAATAACATCTGAAGCAATGTTCAGAGCTTCCGCAGACATAAGAGTAACAGGAATAAAATTAGAATCTGCAAGTAATGGCGCTGTAGAAAATTATTCACCAAAGTACAATGTTGATAATACAACTACAGGTTTTACACTTCCAAATGCAAATTCATCAATAACATATAGAGTAACAGTAACAAATTATGGTGATAGAAATCAAACAATATATTCTTTCATAAAACAAAGTATAAATAGAGAAGGAATAAATGTAACAGTAGCAGGTTATAAAGAGAAAGATATAATAAAATTTAATACAAGCGTAGAATTTTTAATAACAATATCTGCTATAACTCCAGATACAAATCCAATCAATTTAATAGAACAATATGAATTTAGAAAAGTATATACTGTGGAATATCAAAATACAGATGGAACACAAGTTTTAGAACCACAATATAAATATGAAAAAGAAAATTTAAAATTAAGGAAAGATATTTTAACTAAAACAGATTATGATTTTAAAGGATGGACATGTTCACTAGGCGATTATGCTGCAGGAAGTGAATATACATTAGATCAAGATATTATTTTATATCCTAAATTCGAAAAGAAAAAAACACTAATAGATTTAAATTATGTCGTTGATGGAAAAGGTTATTCTGAAGGATATGATAAAAGAATACAAACAGGAATAAAAGTTGGAGGAGTAGATAAAGGATATCTAAATGATTTTGGGGAAACATATGAATATGGAACAAGTTATGAAATATATGGATTTAAATTAGATGGAGTAGAAATACCATATTCAAAAAAATATACAGTAGATGGAACAAATCATTTAAATGTGTACTTCAATACAATTAATTTTAAAGTTAATGATACAAATTTAGGTAGCGTAACTCCAACACAATTAATAGTAATACCAGGAACAACATATACAGTATCAAATAATGTAATAACATTATCTGATGGAAGAATAGCAACAGCAAGTCAAAAGACAGTAACAGGTTATACAACAAAATTTTTAAGTTATACAATAACACCAAATAGTACAACAATAAATGCAAAAACGACAGCACAAGCAAATTTCACAAAAGAAGCAAATACATATACAATAACACTTGATAATAAGAATGCGACAACAGCTGGGACAACAGCTATTTATGAAAAATATGGTGCAGGAATATATTTAGATAATGCATTAAAAAATGTAATGACAACAACTACAAATAAAATAACAGTACCAGCAAAGAAAGGATATACATTTAAAGGATATTATACAAAAGAAAATGGTCAAGGAGACCAAATAATAAATGTAGATGGATATATAACAGATAAAATAACAAGTACAACATATACAGCAAATACAACATTATATGCTTATTATAAAGATGAAACAAAACCAACACTAACATTAACAAATTCTAGCAATGGTAATTGGACAAATAAAGATGTTACTATAATATTAAACGGTGCAGACTCTGGATCAGGAATAAAAGAATATCAATTAAAATACAGTGGTTCAAGCAATGCCTGGAAAAAAACAACTGCTCCAAAAGATACTTGGAGTGCAGAAAGAAATGAAACAGTATATTATAGAACAGTAGATAATGCTGGAAATGAGAGTGATGCAGTATCAACTTCTATAAGAATAGATAAAACTGCACCAAAAATAGAATTAAATGGACCAGCAAGTTCATCAGAAATAAATAATAATATTGTAACAATACCAATAAAGATAACAGAAACAGCAAGTGGAATAAATAATTCTGAATTTACAGCATCAGATGTAAGCGTATTAATAAATGGAACAACAGTAAATCCAAGTACAAAAGCATTAACTTATAATAGTGTAAGTAATGGAGTATATAGTTATACACTTACTTTAAGTGGTATAACATTAAATGGTAAAATAACATTAGAAATAGCAGCAGGTGCAGTAAAAGATATAGCGACAAACTCAAATTCAAAAACAACATTAGATCCAAGTATAACAGTATCTAATATATATACAATTTCATTAAATGGAAATGGAGCAACAACTGCTGGAACACCAGCTATTTATGAAAAATATAATACTGGAATATATTTAGACAGTACTTTAACTAAAGCAATGACAACAAGTGTAAATGCAATACCAGCAACACCATCAAGAAGCTATACAGTAAGCTTTGATGCAAATAATACTGGAATAACAGTACCAAGTGCAATAACAAAGAATTATAGCTATTCAGGACATTATACAGATGCAACAGCTGGTACACAAATGATAAATGAAAATGGATATATAACAAGTTCATTTAAAAATACATCATATACATCAAATGGTACATTATATGCACATTGGAAAGCAAAACCAAGTGTAACAATACCTAACATATCACAAACAGGATATACATGTTCATGGAATACGAGTGCTGATGGAAAAGGAACAACATACAATGCAGGAAATGTAACAGATAAATTAAATACACAAACATTATATGCAGTATGTAAAGCAAATTCATATGCAGTATCATATAACTCAAATGGCGGATCTGGAACAATGACAAATGATACCACAACATACAATAGTAATTTTATAACAAAGAAAAATACATTTACAAAAATAGGCTATACATTTAATGGATGGAATGAAAAAGCAGATGGAACAGGAACCGTTTGGGGATTAACAACTTCTGGTGTGTATGAAAGTGGAAAAAAATGGAAATGGACATATACAAAGAATATAACATTGTATGCACAATGGAAAGCAAATACAAATACAAAGTATGTTGTAAAACACTATAAACAAAAATTAGATGGTACATATCCAAGTGAAGCAGACGATACAGATAATTTAACTGGTACAGCAGATTCAAGTGTGTCACCAGCAATAAAAAGTTATGCTGGATTTACTGCACCAAGTGTACAAACTGTAACAATAGCAGCAGATGGAAGTACAGTAGTAACATATAAATATACAAGAAATAAATATACATTTACACTAGGAAGTACTACAGGAATAACAACAACAGGAAGTACAGCTAGTGGAAGTTATTATTACGGAAGTACAATAACATTAAAAGCATCAGCAAATACAGGTTATACATTTAATGGATGGATAAGTAGTAATACAAATTTGGTTGCAAATCAAACAAATGCAAGTGCAACATTTACAATGCCAGTAGGTAACATAACAATGACACCTAGTACTGGTTATGTAAGTTATACAGTAACATATGATGCAACAACAAATGGAGGAAGCACAGCAAAACAAACAGCAAGTACTAAATACAAATCATTAGTAGATTTAACAAAGAAAGCTGAAAAATCAGGTTATGAATTTGTTGGATGGAATACAAATAAAGATGCAACAAGTGCACTTACAAGTTATGAAATGCCAGAAAGAAATGTAACATTATATGCAATATATAAGAAAACTTTAAATGCAACATTTAATTATTATAATTCTAAATCAGAAACAAGATCAGTAACAATATATAATAATGCTACTAGCGGAAGTATAACTTCACCAGCAGCATTAGGAACACCAAGTGGATATACATTTAGACATTACAGTACAAGTAATGTAGCTAATGCAGCTAAAACAATTGATGCAAATTCAGCAGTAGTATTAACAGGTAATCAGACATATTATGCATCATATCAAAAAAATGTAACATTAAATTTCTATTATCATAGTGGTACAGATACATATGCAAACAAACAAACTAGTACAACAGCTACTGGTGTTCAATATTTAGGATACAATAATGCTATAGTAAATTCTACAGTAAGTATTCCAAGTGCTGTTACAGAAAGTACAGGATATTATGGTACATCATATAAGGGTGTAACAGCAGCAAATTCAACAACACCAATAAGTGTAAATACAGGAACAGCAAATTATTATGCTTATTATCAAGCAACAATAACATATTATTACTATAATGGAAGTGCGCACACAACAGGTGCAGGAACAAGAACAGCATATTCAAATGGAACAAATTATGTTACAACTGCTAGTGCAGCACCAACACCAAGTGCATATGATGGAGCAACATTTAAGGGCTGGTCAATAACAGCAGATAGTATTAATTCTAGAACACCATCTGCGACTGCATTAACCGTTTTATATGCATATTATCAAAAGACAGTTAATGCAACATTTAATTATTATGATGGAAGTAAAGCAGCAAGTGTAACAGCAGGAAATACAAGAACATATATTTCTAAATCTGGCGGAGTAAATACAATTAATACAAATATAACAATACCAGATGCTGCAAAAGCAAGTAGAGGATCATATACATATAGAGGAATAAGTACAAGTAATGCTGCAAATGCAAGTGCAGTAACACCAACTACAGCAAATACAACTTATTATTCATCATATACATATGCTATAACAGCAAACTTTACAGCAAATGGAGGAACAGGAACAGCTCCTAGTTCAGCAGCTGGAACAGGATATATGAATTATTCTGGTTCAAAAATTGGTATAAGTGTAACAATGCCAAGTAATACATTTACAAGAAATGGTTATACATTTGGTGGATGGTATGATTCAGTAGTAAATAAAACATATACTGCTGGAACAAGTGTTACAGTTGATAGTTCAAGAAACTTTAATGCAACATGGAATGTTGTAACATATACAATTAAATATAATTTAAATGGTGGAACAGTTAGTGCTACTAATCCAACAAGTTATAAAGTAACAGATGCTGATATAACATTAAATAATCCTACAAAACAAGGATATACATTTACAGGATGGACAGGAACAGGGTTAAGCGAAGCAAGTAATGCTGTAACAATAAAATCAGAAAGTTATGGTAATAGAGAATATACAGCAAACTATTCAATTAACCAATATTATTATGATGTTAATCCGGATTCAGGAATAAAATCATTTGATATAACAATAGGTGGAAAGACAAGTACAGGTTTAACAGATTATTATCAAAAACAAAATTATGGAACAGAAGCAACAATAACAAATGTAGTAGCAAAAACAGGGTATACATATACAGGATATACTCTAGGCGGAAGCATGAGTATGTTAGCAGGAAGTACTAATTCAAGTATAAAAACAAAATTAGGCGCAGGCAATGGTGCGATTAGATTAATAAGTAAAGCAAATGCATTAACATTTGAAGCACAAACACTAGCGTCTATAAAATATAGTACAACACCACAAGCACTAATATTTAAAGGTGCAAGTAATGGAACAGGAAGTTATAGTTATGCAATAACGGCAGGGAATACAAATAGTTATTTCACTATAAATGGAACAACAATAACAACGAGTGATACAGCAGTACCACCAGTAGGAAAATATAAATTAACAGTACAAGCAATAGATAATACAAGTAAACTAACTGCAACAGCAGAAATAACTATAGTAATAGAAAAAGCAAGTTCAACAAATCCAACATTAACTGCATATTCAGGAACATATGATGGACAACCACATACAATCGGAGTAACAGGCGGAAATGGTGGAACAATACAATATAGTACAGATAATAAAACATGGAGTACAATAAAACCAACAAGAACAGCGCAAGGAACAACAACAGTATATGTAAAGGTAGTAGGAGATTCAAATCATACAGATACAAATCCTATATCATCAACAATAACAATAAAACCAGCAACAATAACATATACAGCAAGTTCTTATGAAGGATTCTATGATGGAAATTCACATACAATAAGTGTAAGTGTAACAAAACCAACAAGTGGTGCGGCAATAACATATTCAACAAGTTCAAATGGAACATATAGTGCAACAAAGCCAAGTTATACAGCCGCAGGAACATATACAATTTACTTTAAAATAGAAGCAGCTAATTACACTACAAAAACAGATAGTAGAACAGTAAAAATAAATTCAACAAATCTAAGTGGAAGTGTAACAATAACTGGAACAAATACATGGGGACAAACATTAACAGCAAATGTAACAAATACAAATAGTGCGACACTTTCATATCAATGGTATTCAACAACAAGTACAACAGCGATAGGAGGAACAGCAATCGCTGATGCTACAGAAAATACATATAAAATAGATAAATCATTAGTAGGTAAATATATTTATGTAGTAGTAACAGCAAGTAAAACAAACTATAATAAAGTAACATGGAGTGATATAACAGATACAACGAATAAAACAGCAACAGTAGCAAAACAAGCATTAAGTGTAACAGCAAATGCAGCAACAGCAACATATGATGGAAAAGAACATAATGCAACAGTAAAAGTAAATAGTGCATCATGGGATGGAAAAACAATAGTATCAGGGACAAGCACAAGTTATGGAAATACAGTAACAAGTGCAGGTGTAACAGGAAAAACATATAATTTGTTACCATCAAGAACAGCACAAGGAACAACAAGTATAAGTTATAAAATAACAGGTGGAAGTTATTATAATGATTTCAAAGGGGCTTCAAGTGTATCAATAAATCCTTCTTCAGGATTATCAGGAAGTGTAACAATAAAAGGAACAAATATTTGGGGTAATACATTAACAGCAAGTGTAACAAATACAAATAGTGCAACACTTTCATATCAATGGTACTATACAACAAATACAACAGTAACAGGCGGAACAGCAATTGCTAATGCAACAAGTAGTACATATGTAATTGATAAATCCTTAGTAGGTAAATATATTTATGTAGTAGTAACAGCAAGTAAAGCAAACTATAATAATACAATATGGAATGATGTAACAGATACTGCTACAAATGGAAGTGCACCAGTAGGAAAGAGAACAGCATCAATAAGTTTTGCATCATCATCTATCACAATAAATTATGGAGAAAGTGCAAAAAATACATTAACAAACACGGGAGATGGAACAGTAAGTTATACATCAAGTAATACAGGTGTAGCAACTATAAATAGTACAACAGGTGATTTAACAATAAAACAAGCAGGAACAACAACAATTACAGCAAAAGTAACTGATGGAGCATATTACACATATTCTACTAAAACAATAAGTTACACATTAACAGTTAAAAAGATAGCAAATACAGCAAAAGTATCACCAGTAACAGGAATAATATATGGTGAATCAAAAGCCATGGTAAGTGCAACAGGTATACAAGGAACAATATATTATTCAACAGAAACAGAATTAACAGAAGCAAATTATTTATCAAAAGGAAGTCAAGATATTCCAAGTTCATCAGGAAGAAATGCTGGAACATATAATATATATTATTACGTAACAGGTAATAGTAACTATAATGCAGCATCAAATACCTCATCTACGCCAGTTAAGACAACAATAAGTCCAAAGTCAATTGCAGTAACATGGGGAACAACAACATTTACATATAATGGAAGAGCACAAGCACCAAGTGCGAGTGCCACAACAGGAGTAACAGGAGAAACCATGGCGGTAACAAGAACAACAGGAACAAATGCCGGAAGTTATACATCAACAGCAAGTTGTTCAAGTGTGACAGGTGGAAGAGCAAAATGTAGTAACTATACATTAACAGGAAATACAAAAGCATTTAGTATAGAAAGAGCGTCAATGACAGCGCCATCATCACCATCAGATAAGAATTATACAGGAAAAGAACAAGTAAGTGGAATCACATGTCCAACAGGAAGTACAGCAGGAGGAATGCAAAAGGCAACAAATGCGGGAACATATAAACAAACATGTACACCAGATGGAAACCATAAATGGAGTGATGGAACAACAACAGCGAAATCAATAACATGGGTAATAAATAAAATAGCAGCAACATTAACATGTAGTGATAAAACATATAATGGTGCTGGACAAACAACATGTAGTTGTAGCGGAGGAACATTAGGTGGAACAACAAGTGCGACAGACGCGGGAACATATACAGCAAGTTGTACACCAGATGGAAATCATAAATGGAGTGATGGAACAACAACAGCAAAATCGATAACATGGAAAATGAATCCAAAGTCAATCGCAGTAACATGGGGAACAACAACATTTACATATAATGGAGGAGCACAAGCACCAAGTGCGAGTGCCACAACAGGAGTAACAGGAGAAACCATGGCGGTAACAAGAACAACAGGAACAAATGCCGGAAGTTATACATCAACAGCAAGTTGTTCAAGTGTGACAGGTGGAAGAGCAAAATGTAGTAACTATACATTAACAGGAAATACAAAAGCATTTAGTATAGAAAGAGCGTCAATGACAGCGCCATCATCACCATCAGGAAAGAATTATACAGGAAGTTCACAAGCAAGTGGAATCACATGTCCAACAGGAAGTACAGCAGGAGGAACAACAAGTGCGACAAATGCGGGAACATATACACAAACATGTACACCAGATGGAAATCATAAATGGAGTGATGGAACAACAACAGCGAAATCAATAACATGGACTATTAATCCAAAATCAGTTGCAATAACATGGGGAACAACAACAATATTTACGTATAACGGAAAGGCTCAGGGGCCAAGTGCGAGTATATCAACTGGAATATCAACGGAGTCAATAATATTGGAAATAACAGCAGAAACAAATGCCGGAAGTTATACATCAACAGCAAGCTGTGGAGGTGTTAATACCGTACTTGGAATTTCAGGTAAATGTAGTAACTATACATTAACAGGAACAACTAAAGCTTATACAATAAATAAACAAAAAGTTAGTATTCCAACTAATTTAAATGTTACAACAGCTGGAATAGTAACATGGACTGGGGTAAGTAATGCAACATCATATCAAATTAGTATGGACAATACTAATTGGACAGCTGCTACTAGTGGAATAGATTATTTAAGTTCAATTATAAGTTCTACAGGAACTAGAACAATATATTTAAGGGGTATTAATAGTGATACTACTAATTATGAAACTGGTGCTTCTGCAAATAAATCAATAAGTGTTTATACAGTTACAGCAAAAAGTGGTAATGAAACAATGGGAACAGTATCCCCAACAAGTTATAAAGTTATAAGTGGTGCAACATATAGTGTAAATTCAAATCAGTTATTATTAAAAGGAATAACAAGTGGAACAACTACAAAAACATTAAGTACTATAACTGCAAGTCCTAAGTCAGGATATAAATTTGGTAGTTGGTCAAGTACAAGTGGAACAATCAGTTCTGATACAACAATTACGGCATCATATGGTTATAATTCTTATACAGTAACATTTAATGGCAATAGTGGAACTGTAAGCTCATCTAGTAAAACAGTAACTTATCTTAGCCAATATGGAACTCTTCCAACAGCTACTAGAGCTGATAATGGTAGTATAAAATATACATTTGAAGGTTGGTATACAGCAGCAACTGGTGGAACAAAAATAGAAAGTACTACAACATATAATACTGCGGGTAATCAAACATTATATGCACACTGGTTGTCATCACCAATAATAAAAGGTGGAACATCCGAAGCTTGGAGTGGTAGTTCAATTGAAATATTACTTGATACACCAAGTAAGAGTGATACATCTGATACAATTAAATATCAATATTATCTATCTACAAGTCAAACAGAACAAGTAGGAGGTACTTGGATTGATGTTACTAGTGTTGATGGTGGTGTAGCAATATATGAAAATGGTAAACATTACATATTTTATAGAGCGATAAATGTTAATCGTGATATAAGTAGTGTATCAAACTATAACACATTATTAATCGATTCAGTTACTCCTTCGGTAACATTAAGTGCTTATCATAGAGGAAATGGACAAAAGATTGAATCGGATCAATGGACTAATGCTGGATTAAGATTTGAATTTGGTGATTTAACTGCAGGTCCAAGTGGAGCAACAATTTATTATTGCATTTCTGACTCTACTTCATGTATACCAAGTAAAGTTGCATCACCAAATCAAGCAGTTACAGATTCTGCGTTAGATAATAAAACCGGTGTATATAAATTTATTTATCAAGTATCAAGTAATGCAGGTCTTGATTCTGAAATATTTACTTATATTGCAAAAATAGATACAACAGCTCCAACAATGAAAGGTGTAATTAAGTCACTTAAAGATAGTTCAACATTAGCAACTTTAACAAATTCAAGTACTTCATATGATGATTCGTCATGGAAAAATTATGGTTATACTATTGATTTATCTGGAACAACAGATAGTGAATCAGGTATAGCAAAAATAGAAAAGTATACAAATGCTAATAATCTTATAAGAAGTGATACTGATTATAAATCAAATCTTTTTTCAGGGGATATAACAAGTACAAAAACATATACTGAAAAGGCTAATGGAGCAAAATATGCGAAATATGTGGCAACAGATAATGCAGGAAATAAAGCAACATTTATTGTTGAAGTATTAATAGATACTGAAGGTCCAACAATGAAGGGGGTAGTAACATCATTAAAGGATAGTTCAAAATTAGCAACTTTAACAAATTCAAGCACTTCGTATGTTGATTCATCATGGAAAAATTATGGTTATAAGATTACTTTGTCAGGAACAGATTCATTATCAGGAATTTTAAAAATAACAAAATATACAAATGCTAATAATTTAAAGAAAACGGATTCAAATTATAAATCAAATCTTGTTTCAGGAGATATAACAAGTACAAAAACACATAGTGAAAGTGCTGCTGGAGCAAAATATGCGAAATTTGTAGCAACTGATAAAGCAGGAAATACAACAACATTTACTGTTGAGGTATTAATAGATACTGTTGCGCCAAATCCAGTAATCAAGCTATATAAAGCTAATTCGGATGAGAAAAAAACGGGTAGTGTAATAAGGACAATTGATACTGAAGTTAATACAGCTATAAATTCATGGACTAATTATAGACATTATTTTGATTTAAGTAGTTCAACAGATAGTTTATCAGGAATAAAAGAAATGAAGATGCAAATAAATCGTAAAGGAATTAATATAACTGGAAATAAGGCAGAAGGTACAACAGATTTAGTATCAACGTACACATTTACTGCTAATAAATATATAGTCGCTGGATATTCTGGTAACAGGTATATTAGATTTACAATAACGGATAATGCAGGAAATTCTGTGGTCAGAAATCTAAGAGTTTATATAGATGTAGAAGATCCGATATTATCATCAATTTCATTTGATTCTAGATTTTCATCATCAACAACAGTGTCGTATACGTGTTCAGATTCTATATCAGGATTTGGAAAATTTGGAACAACTAATGGAATGGCTGTAAATGAAATGATGTATAAAAATGTAAAAAGCTCAAGTTCACCGGTAACAATACAATGTAAGGATACAGCAGGTAATACATCTACATCTAAAACATACAGATGGGGTGCTAATTCAGTATGTGGTAAAAATTCTTCGGGTGGTAACAAAACTTGTTGGCATCAATAATACGTAAAAAGAATTGTTATTTAAAACAATTCTTTTTTTTGTTGCATAAAAAAACTATTAACAATTACGTTAATAGTCTTTTTTTAGTCTACTAATGGATTACCTTCTGCATCAGTATTAATGCTTCCAGTAAGAATCATAATACCTTCAATAAGTCCCCAAATAGCACCAAATCCACAAGTGAATAGAGTTACAAATATTTGAGCAATACCTTTACCAGTATAACCTAAATAAAAGTTATGTATACCCCAACCACCAAGGAATATACCAAGTAAACCAGCAGCCATTTTAGATTTACCAGCTGGTTTAGTATTTGCTACAGTTGTATTTACTTGTTCAGTACTGTTTTCTGCATTACCACAGTTACTGCAGAAGTTTTCTCCTTCTTTAATTTCTGTACCACATTTTGGACAAAATTTAGCCATTTTAACACCTCCATTATTACAATAATATCATAAATAATCTTATAAATAAATAGTTTAGTTTATTTTTGTTGGAATAAGATAATTAAATAATGGTATATTTCTTAAAACCATATAAATAAAAAGTATTATTACTAAAATTATTAATAATCTTAATGATGGTTTTTTAATATTACTATATCTAATATATATGTATACTTGATGTATAAAATATGGAATAAAAATTATAAAAAGTATAAAGAAAAGAGGATTATATCTAAATGCCTGATAAAATTTTAGATTTATAATTGATTCTATCATTCTTGTAAATCCGCATCCAGCACAATATATATTAAAAAGTTCCCTATATATACATTTATAATTTATTAGTTTAAGAAATAATAAGATTAAAACTATTGTTATTATTAATGTAAAAATATTTATTATTCTTTTTTTCATATTTTAATATAATTCAGCAGCATATCCAAAAATAAACATAATAACATATAAAACTATGAATACTATAAACATTATTGAGTTAATAATTATACCTGCGATTGCTAGTCCTTTACCGTCTTTACCATTTTTATTACAATTTACAAGCCCTATAATTGAGAAAATTAATCCTAGTGTTGATGTAGAACCACAACATAAAAATGAAACGATTGATAAAATGAATCCTGCAACTGCAAACCCCTCAGTTTTATTTGTTTCTTTTTTTGTTACTATAGTTTGTACGTTATTATTTATTGCTTTCCCACAATTTCCACATACATTATCATTTTTTTCAACTTTTTTTCCACAGTAGACGCAAAATTTAGCCATATTATCCCTCCTTATATATGTATAATATCATAAAAAATATTATAAATAAATGTTTTTGTGATATTATTTACTTTTCCTTTTAATTATAGTAAAATTAAAGTAATAATAGAGGTGTAAAAAATGAATATGAAGAAATTTTTCGGGGGCAAAAAAACAATGCTGTATATTATTATTTTTATAGTTTTAATAGTAGGTACAATTATTTTTGTAAATAGTAGAAATGATGGAATGGAAAATGTAAAAGGATTAAATATATATTATAAGGTTTATACAAAAGAAAAAGGTTTTAGTAAGTGGTATAAAAATGGATTATCAAATTCTACTAAAAATTACAATATCAAAAATATAAAGATTAAACTTAAAGAAACTGATGAATATGCGTTTTCTATTTATAATAAGGATAATGGTTGGGTAGACGGAAATAATTTAAAAAATCAAGATATAAATGCAATAAAAGTATCTTTATTTGGATCAATGAGAAAAAAGTATTCTGTTTGTTATAGAGTATATAACGATAAAAATAAATGGCTTAATTGGTCATGTGATAATGAAATAAATGGGAATATGGAAGTTAATATAAAATCTATTCAAATGAAATTAATTCCTAAGAATGCTGTAAAAAATGAATACTTAAAAGATTATGTAGATAATAATGATAGAAAAAATTATAATTTTGAATAGGAGTGGTTTATATGAAAAATAAGAAAAAATATATCTTTATAATATTAACTGTTTTGGTATTATTTTTATTGTCGGATTTTTTATTTCACCTTGTAATAAACAGACCTTTTGGTAAAGAAAAGACTGAAAGTAAGCTTGGACATACTCTTCCAATTGTGTATACTATAATGGATGAAAAAAATACTCCAGATAATTTAACAAGTACTGAGGCAACAAGCAAATATGAAAATGATATATTATATTCAACAGTTGGATATGTTGAATTAAATGAACAAGGTGAATATTATATTGCAAAATTAAATAATGTTAATCCTTTGGTTATAAAACATATTGCAAGTTTTGGTTTTGCTTATAATGATATAACAGGTACTGTAATTGAAGATGCTTCTATGGATTCAAACAAACAAATAAAAGTTCCTAAAAAATATTATGAAAAATTTGAACAAGGTGATAAAGAGCCTGTTAAAATGCAAATTGTTACTAGAATAAACAAAGATGATTTAAGCAATATTAAAATAAAGTATAAAAAAGGAAACAAAAGTAAATCACTTACAAGAAATGGTAATGATGTTACAACATCTTTTTCTGTAATGAAACCTAATGTTGGTAAAATATATACAAAAGATGATATAGCAATTTATATAAATGAATCAACAAAAAGTGTATTTAAGGATAAATATTTTTGGGATTCTAGCTCAGGGACAATAAATTTAAATATAAATCCAGTGTTGATTAATAAAATTACTGTAAAAGTTAAGAAAAAAAGTTTGATTGAAAAAATAATTGATATAAAAAATATATTTGCTGAAACTGCAACATATGATAATATGGCATCTTCTGGTGAACTTAAAAGTGCTCCAGATTTAAAAGATGGAGAAACATTAACATTTGATAAAGTTGATACATGGTATTTTTGGCCAAGTTGTCAGGAAAACAATGCTTGTCAATATCCTACTGAAGTTAATAATGCTTGGAAAAAAGCAGATAACTATCTATATAGTGATTGTAATAGCTCAAATTGTACATTAAGTTCATCAGAATATGAAGATTTTGTAATTAGGCTAAATGAATCAACTAGTAATAAAATATTGTTTAAAGGTACTATATATGCCGCATTATTTTGTAATGATCACAATAACAGTGCATCAAAAGATAATGTACAGGGTAGTTTCAATATACAGGTTATTAAAATTGATAATACCAAGAAGTATATTATTTTGAAATTTACTGGTGGAGAACAGGCATGGCAAGGAGGTCAAACTCCAGGTGGTGTATTAAAATTTACTTGGAGTGCTGAAGAAAAAGGAAAAATTGCAGTAGCGAAAGAATTAAAAGGTATTGGTAATAAAAAATTAGATGGAGAACGATTTAGAGTTACATTGTATACTGGAAAAGATTGTAAATCAGGAAATGCAATTAGTAGTAAGATTTTTTTCTCAGGTGATCAAACGGTTTGGAAAAATTTAAAATTTGGTAATTATTCAGCAAAAGAAACTACTTGTAATGGAAATAAATATTATTGTGATACAACATGTAAAAATATAACACTAGATGAGAGTGATTGTGATAAGAATGGTGAAAATTGTATTGAAAAAGCCCTTGTTAAGTCACCAGTTTCAAATGCTAAAAAATATTATTGTTATCGTGCAAAAAAGACTGATAAGGATAATACATCATGTGTACTTGCAAATGCTGAATTAGAATTATATAATAAAAATTTAACTATATGTGAAAATAATATTTGTTCTCTAGTTGGTTTTAGTGATACAAAAATAACAGATAAAACTGGAGAAGTTGTATTTACTAATTTGGAGTATGCAAGTTATAAATTAAGAGAAAATGGTGGAACTAATACAGATCCTTTAAGATTGAATTCATCATGTGATTCAAACAAAGTAAATGAATATTGGAATGATAGTAAAGAAAAAAATATTAATGCAAGCGATTTAACTCTTATGACAAGAAATAGTAAGGGTGACTATACATGTCCAACATCAGATGCAGAACTTGTTAAAGATACACATGTAACATATTGTGCAAAAGTAAAGAAAATAGATATGATTACAGGTGAGCCACTTAAAAATGCTACATTTACTGCGTATTTTTCTAAGAATGGTGATGCATATAAAAATGCTAAAACAGATTCAAATGGAATTGCAACATTCTACTTTGAATCAAAGTATAATAACGGTTCTTACTATATAAAGGAAACTAGTGCACCAGCAGGTTATGCACTTAATACACAAGGAATGGACGTACAAGTTTATCAAATGGAAAAAGGAGATTCTAATTGTAATGCACCTTCGAATAATTTTATATATGAAGACCAAAAATTAGTTATAAGCTGGTTTAAAGTTTCAGAACGTGGAGATTATCCAGTACCTAAAGCAAAATTTACAGTTAGTAAGAATGGTGTAAATATTCATCATACTGCTGAAAAGCAACCATATATGAATGGAAATTGTTATGTATATTCAACAAATACTAATGATTCTACTACATTTGAATCTGATCAAGATGGACCAGTTTGTGTAATTGGTGTTCCATCAGGAGAATATTTGGTTACTGAAACAAGTTCAATACCATCACATACAATGGGTGCAAAAAATACTCTTAAAGTAAAAACAAGTACAGAGGTTAATGATAACATAACTGATTCTAATAAAATAGTAAATTATCCAACAGAATTTGAATTTACAAAAACAGTTTCTTCTGGTGATGAAGAAAATGTAAAAATAATAGTTAATGGTAAAGAAAAAACACTTAAAGATTTAACTACAGAAGAATTAAAATTATTAGAATTTAATGTTACTGATAATAATAATAAAGTTGTTTCGTTTATATTAGAAAATGGTGTATATGAATATGCTGGAAATACTATAGATAAACCTACAGGAACACCAACAACTGCATTACATCTTGATAATAATAGAAAAATTAAAATTAAACATTTGCCAAAAGGAACATATTATATAAAAGAAAAAAATGGTAAATCATGTGATTCATCATCAAGTTATAATGATTGTATAGGTTATTATTATCCAAGTTATACAAGTGATAGTAGTTATAAATTTACTATAACTGAATGTTCAAGTACAAATGCAACATCATGTACTACACATGTTTCATCAAAACAAACTTTAGAAAATAAACCAACAGAAATAACATTTACTAAGAAAGATTTTTATAGTTATTATGATGCGGCTGATAAAAATAAGAGTGATTCAAATGTTACATTTGAAAATGATAAAGAAAGAAATGATTTTGATAAAATTGTATTTAAAATAAAAGATTCAAATGGTAAATACTTAACACTTAAGAAAGTAAGAGATGTGGGAGATTGTAGTACTGATAGTAGTTATAGTGAATATAGATATGTAAAATCTGATCAAACAGATACAAAGGGTACTGAATTACATACATGTGGTGGACACATAAAGATAACAAATTTATGTAGAGGTAATGAATATACTGTAGAAGAAGTTAGTGTTCCAGATGGATCTGTGTATGTTAAAGAAAACACAGAATCAACACCAACATCTGTTAAATATAAAATACCTTGTACTGAAGGAGATAAAACTCAAAGCTCAACAACAAATTTAATTAGTGATAAACCAACAAGAGTTAGATTTGAAAAACGTGACTCAAAATATAATTATTTGATACAAGATGAAACGACGACTTTTGAAGTATATAAATGTGCTAAGGGAACAGAATGTCATCCAGCAGATTATGCAACAAAAGAAGAAAGAGAAAAAAATGGTATGACACTTGTTAAATTTAATCCAAGAGCAGTTATAACTGGTGATGAAGAAGATTCTACAGATGAAGAAGGATTAGCAGGTGTTGAAGTATATAGAAAAATAAGTGATAGCGATGTTTCAAAGGGACAAAAATATGAAACGAGTTTACATCCATATAATGGAATTTTAGTACTAAGATACTTAGAATCAAATTATAGATATGTATTACTTGAAACAGTCGCACCTAAAAACTATTCTCTTCCAAGTGGAAGAAATGCTGAAACTGGATTCACAGTTACAAATACAACTGTAAAAGTTGATGAAGTTGATGTGCCAAATAAACCAACATCATTAATAATTAGAAAATATTCAGATACTGGTGAATTACTTCCAGGTGCAGAATTTAAAATATATGAAGGAAAAACATGTGATGCTAATTTATCTGCTATGAATCAACCTAAAACATTATTGAAATTAAAAACAATTAGAGATGGTGTATATGAAAATAGACCAACTAAGGATACAGATACAATTCTTACATGTACAGATAGAGATGGAGAAAAATGTTCTGAAATAAATACAAAATTAACTTATAAGGATTATTCGGATTCATGGGCTAATTTTGATGAAACATTAAATACTGAAAAGAACAAAGTTGAAATAAAACAAGGTGAAGCATTAATTCAATATTTAGAATATGATCATTGTTATATTATTGAAGAAGTAAAAGCTCCAAAAGGATATTCTTTACCAAAGAATGAAGAAGATAGATATACAATGGTTACAATTCCAAAGAATACTGAATATGCATCTGATACATATAAGACATTAATAAATAAACCAACACCATTTACATTCTATAAATATGATGAATATAACAAATTATTAGATGGTGCAGAATTTAAACTTCAAAAGTTAGATGATAATAAAAAATATCATGATATAGCTGTAACTAGAGAAGAAACAGAAACTGGAGTATATTATAAAGCTGATGAATCAAGTGATAATAAAATTATAACAACAGTAAATGGTAGTGCTACAGTATACTACTTAGAAGAAGGACAATATAGAATAGTAGAAGTAACACCTGCTCCAGGAAAAGAATTAGGTAAGAATCCAAATATAGCAACATTCTTTGTTGATAATAGTGGAAATGTATATGGTAATTCAATAATAGTAAATAAATCAAAAACAGAAAAAATAGAAGTAAAATCAAGTGCAAGTGCTGAACTTGTTGTAAGTATACAAACTGGTCAAAAAGTAGTAAGATATGGTTTAATAATCGCAACAATCGCATCAGTAATAATAGCGCTTATGATAATGTTAAGAATGTATAAGAAACAATCAGAGTAAAGGAGAATAGAGTTAAATGGCTAATAAAAAAAAGAATAAAAAGAATTTAGAACAAGAATTAAAAAGAGATAAAATAATGCTTTTAATTACATCTATAATAATAGTAATATTATTATCTCTATTAATTGTTTCAAGAAATTATAGAGACTTTAGTTTAGTAAATTTAAAAACTAATAATAAAACAATATTCTCTGTTTCTGATTTAAAAATTAATGATTTAAATTATGGCGATAAAGAAGAAAAAATAAGAAAATCGCTAGGAACTCCAAATAAAGAAAGAAATATTACTAAAGATAAGTATAGTTATAAAGAATTAATTTATGATGGATTAACAGTTACATTAAAAGAGTTTTATAATGATTATATGCTTGTTGGTGTAAAAGTTACAAGTAATAAATATAATGTTGCTAGAGATATTAAAGTAAATGATTCAATAACAAAAACAATGAAAAAGTTTAAAGTTCAAAATAAAAAAGGAAAATACATGTATGGTAACTATACTTTTAAAGCATTATCAGATAATGAAATAACTGAAACAATATATTTTGGTGCTAGAAATTCATCAAAAATTTTATACGTAAATAAAGATGCAACAGTTAATAATGAAAAATCTAACATATCAAAATTAAATATATATTATAAATTAGGTAAGATAACAAAAATAGAATGGAGTTATGATTTTGAATAAGGATGGACTATAAAAAGTTCATCTTTTTTTGTTAGTAAAATGTTTGTTAAAGAAACACTTTTTATAGCGTATATATTGAAAAAAATGGTACTTGTTGATATAATTAACTTAAGAAAATAGGTGAGTATATGAAGTTAAATTTTAAGAGCAAGAAAGTGCAAATTATTTGTATTCTAATTGTGGTTTTAATTGTTGCTAGTTTTTTTGTTTATGGTAAGTTAGCAAGTGCTGATACAGCAACAAATAAAATAGCAATAAAGCAAGTAAAATTAAATAAAATTGAAACAGGAGCAAGTAATTTTGATTCAAGTGATGGTCTTGATTATTCTAATCAAGATTCATATTCAAGTATTACAGGATATATTCCAGGAAATGATAATAATTCTAAAAATAGAATAGTTAGATCATTTGATACATTATCTTATAATTTTGACTATACAATTATGAGTAAAGATGGAAGTAATGATTATGAAGAAAGAACAGTTGATATAAAAGTAACTATTCCAGAAAACATATCAAAGTACGTTTCATTTACAAAAGATGGCTCTATTGGTGAAACATCACATACCTATTCATTTAATGATATAGATACTTATGGAAGTTTTAATTCTAAAATAACTTTATATGTTTTAGGAGCACCTAATGGAACTAAAATAAGTCCAAAGTTTGAAATACAAGAAAGTACTAATACAGATTCAAATTATACAGTTAATTTAGGAAGTATTTCATTTGATACTGAGAAGGTTAATTATGAATATGACAGTGAAAAAACAGATAAATATAGTGATAAGAGTTTAACAACAGGTTTTTATAACTATATGCCAACAATAGTATCTTCAAAAGAAGCAGATTATGATGTAAATTTAATAGGTCAAGCAACAGAGGGACAAAAAACTACATATAACAATGTAACAGGCAGATACTTAAGTTATGTATTGGGTATTAAGATTTTAGGAAATGATTTGAAAGGAATCAAAGGTCTTACAATGCCAGATGGTTCTGATATAACATTTAGTATAAGTGCATCACAAAATGGAAATACGAAAACAGTTAATATAGATGATTCATGGATTAGATTATATGGTTCAAATAATGTATCTGGGATAGAATCTATTGCTGCTGCAAACCCATATAGTACTAATTCAACTGATGCAAGTAAACTTGTTGAAAATCCAGGTGAAATAAAAGTTACAAAAACTGATTCAGGATATAATGCATCTATAAGTGGTTATAAAATAAATTATACAAGTGCAAGTGTAAATGCAGATGGTACAAAAATATCTAATAAAGATCATTATATTGGTACATATGCAGTAACAGTATTCTCACCAAGAACAGAATCTGATGGTAAAAATGATATAGTAACAAGTCTTAATGTTAAAAATGTAAAAATAAAAGATGTAAGTGGTTCAGAAATAACTCTTTCAAATTATTCAGCCAATGCAACTAATAAATATTATGAAGTAAAAGATTATTCTTTAACTGGTGAATTTTATGATAGCGCAAATAATAAAATTGCTAGTAAAGAAAGTGGAACAGGTGCTGTATCTAAGGGTGAAAATGTTACATATAAAACAACATTTAATTATAAGAAAACAATGTCTGATCAAGGATTAAAAGAAGTAATAAAAGTAGATCCAGATGCATATAGAGTAATGCAAAATGGAGATAAAGATATTAAGATAACTGTTGAAGGCACTGGTGATAAAAAATTATCACAAGATGATTTTGAGATTACTTATTTAACAGGAAGCTTTGATAATTCAAATTATAAAATAGAATCAAAAACAAATGTAAGCAAGGAAGATTCATCTATTATAACAAGTGCATGTTCAAAATCTATTAGTTCATATACTAAAGATCAAATAATGAATATATATGGTGGTCCTTGCATTAAAGCAAATGATGGAGTAGAACAAACATTTAAAAAGATATCAGATGCTAAAACAAGTGATAATAATGAAATTCCAATTACTAAGATAGTTATTCAAACTAAAAAAGGTGTTAAACTTCCAGATTCTGCAAAGGTTACTGTTGAAGTACTTTTAAGAGTAAGAAATGTAAGTGATTTAACTAAAACATATCAAACAACTGTAGTTGCAAGTTCATCGGATTATGATGATGTACTTACTTATTATGCACCTAGAGTTACAAATGATGAAAATAGTATAACAAGTCCTAATAACTATATAAAAACAGTATATAATGGAAATACTATAGCAAGCAAAAGTACTAATGCTTGGGGTGATTCATTAAAAATTGTTAATTTCACTTCTAGAGAAGAAATAACAGTAAAAAATAAAAATTCTGATGGTAGTATTAAAACTAACTATGATGTTTCTAAAAATGATACATTATTATATAATATAAAAACAACAATAAATGATGAAAATGAAAGAGTTGGTGCTGATGATACATGGTACATCAATCATTTAAAAGTTATTGTAACAATTCCAGAAGGAATTAATTATGTTCCAGATAAAAATCTTGGAACACCGGAAGTTACATATGAAAATAATACTACAAAATTAATTTATATACTTCCATATACTAAACCTAATATGAAGATTGATGAAATTAATTTTAAGGCAACATTATCTCCAAAAATTAAAGGTAATGGAGTACCTTTAACAGTAACAAGTACTGTAGAAGCAATAAATGTTAATAATGAAAAAGATACAAGTTATTTTAGTTATTTAACATGTAGTTTTACAATTTATGCCACAGGTATAGAAAATGTAATTGTTACACAAAAAATTGGTGAAAAAGGATCCAAAGTAGAAAAGAATAGTGAATTTAGTTATATATTAGATATATATAATAATACAAATAAAAATTTAACTGATTATGCTATACTTGATATTTTACCAAATAAAGGTGATAGAAATGGCTCTGATTTTAATGGTACATATAAGGCAAAAATAGAACTTCCAAGTACTATGGGAAATGCTAAAGTATATTGTTCAAATCAAGAATATAGTAAGTTAAATAATGAAGTATTAGATTCAAATAATGAATTTAAAGAATGTAATTTAGATGATTATACAGAAATAACTGCAATAAAAATAACAAATATAAACTTAGAAGCAAATAAGGCAGCAGATAGTATTAAAGTTACTTTAAAGCCAGAAAATAATAATTATTCTGATAAATATGTAAATTCATTTGTTGGTGCATCTAAAACATATACTCAAAATGAATCAAATAAGATAGAAGCAAGTGTAATAAGTAGAAATATTTCAGGTAGAGCATTCATTGATAATAATGAAAATGGTATAGAAGACAATGGAGATACTTATTATAAAGATATGCCAGTTACTTTATATAAACTTGATTCAGATAATAATATGAAGAAAATTAGTGATGCAACTACAGATAATGATGGTAAATATATGTTTAAAGATTTAGATGTAGGAAGATATAAAATAAGAGCAAACTATAATAGTTCTTTATATGATTTAACACTTAGATATGCAACAGAAGATAAAACTAAAGATTCAGATGGATATAAAGTAGATGATAATATTATTGAAATAAGTAATAAAAGAACTCCAGATGAATCAGACGGTATAAGAGTTACAAGAGAAATTGAATCAATAAAAGATATGAATATAGGATTAATTTCTAGAAAAACATTTGGATTTGATATAAAGAAATATATAACAAGAATTGATTTAAATTATAATAATACTTTAAATACACTTAATTATGATAATCAAACTAAGGTTTTACTAAGTGTTAGAAATAGTTTAAGAGCAACTGCTAAAGTATATTATGGAATTGAAATAACAAATAATTCTACGTCATCTGGATATGTAAAATTGATAAATGAAGATATTCCTGTTGGACTTACATTTAATTCAAGTGATGAACTTAATAAAGATTGGTTCTATTCTGATGGTGAAATTAGAAGTATTGCACTAGAAAATGATTTAATTAATCCTGGTGAAAAAAGATATTTAACAATAGCGCTTGATATGCCTTCACAAACTGAAGCAAGAACATTTATTAATACAGTAACTCTTCTTGAAGTTGAAAAGAAAGAACCAGAAATAGAATCAACAGATTCAACTAGTACTTCAAATACATATAAAGTTGGAGAAGCAGTAAGATATGCAGGTATTGATTTCCATGTTATAAATACTGTGGATAAAGATAATGAACAAATATTAACTTTACTTGCTGATTCTAAAACTGTAAGTAAGAAGATGGGACACATGACTTCTGGTAGTTCAGTATATAGATGGAGTGATTCAGAAATTAATAAATATATAAATAATAGCTTTATTAATGAAAATTCATTAAATTTACCAATACTTGTTGATACTAGTGTTTGTGATGATGCATCAGGTTTACAAAGTGCATCATATGGTGGAACGTTAAAAAGCGAAGGAAAATGTGTTTCAAATATGTACAATACTTATAAAGTAAGATTATTAACTGAAAATGAATATAATAGTTTAAAACAATCTAATAACTCTGATTTATCATGGTTATATGGTAATAGTGATTTTTGGTTAATGAATTCAGTTTATAAAGAACAAAAACATGATTCATACGGAAATATAACATCAGATACAGATGTTAAAAACTATGCTAAATATGTAAATAAAACAAATTCTACAGTTCAAAATGCAACTGTTAATACTGCAAAAGAAGTTAGACCAGTTATTACAGTTTTAAGTAAAAATATAATTCCAGAATAAAAGGAAATAATGTTAAAATTATTTCCTTTTTTCTATTCCATTTTCATTTCAAATAAAATATCTCTAAGTTCTGTAGCTCTTTCGAAGTCTAATTCTTTAGCAGCTTCCATCATTTCTTTTTCAATTTTTTCCATCATCTTTTGTTTATCTTTTTTATTATATGCCTTACTAATTTCTTTATTTTTACTAGTATCTGTATTTTTAATTACATCTCGAATTTCTTTCTTTATAGTAGTTGGTGTAATATTATGTTCTTTATTATAGGCAATTTGAATAGTTCTTCTTCTTTCTGTTTCTTTAATTGCTTTTTCCATAGCATCACTAATAGTATCAGCATACATTATTACGTGTCCACTAGAGTTTCTTGCGGCTCTTCCTATTGTTTGTATTAAACTTCTTTCACTTCTTAAGAAACCTTGCTTATCCGCATCTAGTATTGCGATAAGTGAAACTTCTGGTATATCTATTCCTTCTCTTAAAAGGTTAACACCAACAACAACATCATATTTACCAAGTCTTAAATCACGAACTATTTCCATTCTTTCTAAAGTTTTAATTTCATTATGAAGGAATGCAACTTTTATATTCGCACCTTTTAAATAATTAGTAAGTTCTTCACTCATTCTAATTGTTAAAGTAGTAATAAGTGTTCTTTCATTTTTTTCAATTCTATTTTGTATTTGTTCTATTAAGTCATCTATTTGATTTTGTGATGGTTTTACTTCAATTGTTGGATCAAGTAAACCAGTAGGTCTTATTATTTGTTCAGCAAACTTATTATGTACTTTTTCTAGTTCATAATCTCCAGGAGTTGCGGATACATATATAACTTCATTAATTTTTTTCTCAAATTCGTCAAATTTTAAAGGCCTATTATCAAGTGCACTTGGAAGTCTAAAACCATATTCAACAAGGACACTTTTTCTCATTCTGTCTCCGTTATACATTGCACGAACTTGTGGAAGAGTTACATGAGATTCATCGATAACCATTAAATAATCATCAGGAAAGAAATCAAGCAAGGTAGTAGGAGTTTCTCCTTCTTTTCTAAATGCTAAATGTCTACTATAGTTTTCTATACCTTTACAAAAACCAGTTTCTTCCATCATTTCAATATCATAATTTGTTCTTTGCTCTAGCCTTTGTAGTTCTAATAATTTATTATTTGCTTTAAAGTATGCGAGCCTTTCTCTTAATTCTTCTTTTATATTTTTAACAGCTAATTTTAATTTGTCTTCACTTGTAACAAAGTGTGATGCCGCAAATATTGTTATTGTTTGTTTTTGAGAGATAACAGCGCCTGTTGTAGTATCAAATTCAATTAATTTTTCAACTTCATCTCCAAATAAATCTATTCTGTATGCAGTTGTTCTAGAGTAAGCAGGTACTACTTCAATAGTATCACCTTTAGTTCTAAATGTTCCACGAACTAAATCCATATTATTTCTTTCATAAAGCATTTCAACTAATTTTTCAAGTATTTGATCTCTGTCAATTATATCTCCAACCTTTAGTGATAATGTTTTATTTTCATATTCTTCTTTTTCACCTAAACCATATATACATGAAACAGATGCGACAACTATTACATCATCTCTAGAAATAAGTGCGCTAGTTGCGCTATGTCTTAGTTCATCTATTTCATCATTAATAGATGCATCTTTTTCAATAAATGTATCACTTGATGGAACATAGGCTTCCGGCTGATAATAATCATAGTAAGAAACAAAATATTCAACACGGTTTTCGGGGAACAACTCTTTTAATTCCGAGTATAATTGACCTGCAAGAGTCTTATTATGAGCTAAAACTAGCGTTGGTTTATTAACTTTTGCAATAACATTTGCGATTGTAAAAGTTTTACCAGTCCCCGTAGCCCCTAGTAAAACCTGGTATTTCTCATGATTATTAATTCCATCTACTAATTCTTTTATAGCCTCTGGTTGATCACCACTTGGCTTATATTTTGATACTAATTTAAACATAATAAACCTCCTTTTTAATCATTTATATTTTATCATTTTATATCCAATAAAACAAGGTAATTGCAAAAATACCTTGTTCTTATTATTATCAATTTTTTAACTAAATTATTTATTCTTTCTTAACAATTTTATTTGATTTAAACCGCTATCTCCTTGATGATTATATTCTTTATATAATTCCAACTGATGATTATATCCATCATTGCTTATTAAGTATTCCCTTATTTCCTTTATAAAATTATCGTCGCTTAATCTTTTATGTGAACTTTGTATATTTTCATCTTCGTATAATGATAATAAATATAATCCTGTTACGCTTTCAAAGTAACTATATCTTGGATTTTTAAAATATTTATTATTAAATACACACATATTGCTTTTTATAGCAATCATTATTATATCGTGATAGTATTTTTTTAACATCTCATTTTCACTTGTCTCATATGCATAAATAAAAGATTCTAGTGCTATTGTTCCATTTTTTAATATAGTCCAATCTACTAATGGATTAGCAATAACCTTTAAATTATAAATTAACAATTCTTGCTTTTTAGGAAGCATGGTAAATAATGGCTCAGAAGAAGTACCAATACAAATATTTGGATCTTTAATCATATTTTCTTTTACCATATCAATATATATTTTATATAAATTATCTGAATCTATTCTAATAATATATTTTAATAATGATTCGTCATAAATATGTTGTTGATTCCATAAATTTAGAATTTTATTTTCTGTTTCTTTAAATGAATCAACATTATATTTTTCAGCAAATATTTTTAAATTCTTTAAGTAATTTATAATTTTATGGTTCAAATTATCGTCATCTATTGAATTATATAAATGTTTAAAAATTTTTTCCAAATTTATATTTTTAAAATCATCATTTATTAATACTTTTTCCATTATAAATTGTATATTTTCACTATCTTCTAATGTTCCATTTGATAAAATTAGTAAATAATTCATTTCACAAATCAAGTTATAGTATTCTTCAATAATAATTTTTATTGTCATATTTCCCCCTACAAATTAATAATATTATACTTTTTAAAATTTTTAGTTCAATTAATTTTAATAAAAATTTATCAAAATGTTTTGTGCATTAAGTTATTCTAACATCTTATTTCATTATTGTAAATTGGTAGTTTTATTTTCCCATTTATTATAATAGTCGAACTACCATTTGCTATTTATGTTATTCATTATAATGATAGTAAGTTAATTTTTTTTTAGAGTAACAAACGAAGGTCATAAACTTTATTTCTAGTAACACTAATATTTTATTTTATTTAGTTTATTTTGTGAATTTATTATTAATAGCACTAAATAACAGAAGAAAAGTGCTAACATATATAATATGAATCGAAATATTCAACACGATTTTCAGAAAATAACTCTTTTAATTCCGAGTATAATTGATTTGCATATGAGTTAAAACAAGTGTTGATTTATTAACTTTTGCAATACCATTTGCGATTGTAAAAGTTTTATCAATTCCCGTAGAACTTAGTAAAACCTGGTATTTTTCATGATTATTGTTAGCTAGAAAAATTGTGTTCAAATTTAAATTATGTTGATTGATTTTTTGTAAAAAATACCTTGGATACGAATTTCTGTCAAATAAGAAATTAAATCACTTTTCATTTATTTTTTTTATTTTATTAATTACATCATTACTAAATTTTTCATTTCTATTTTCATCAACTAATCCATTAATTTCTTGTTGAACATCAGAAAGTTGAGTATAACAATAACCTGTAATATAATTTGTATTTTTAATAGCGTCTGTTAACTCTTTATATCTTTTTATAAATTCATTTTCATCTTTTACTTGTGTTCCATATCCCCAACCTTCATCTGAATTTAATGCTATACCACCATATTCACTCATTATAATAGGTTGTCCATTATACTTATAATTTTCACTAAAAAGTTTATGGTTACCATTGTGTTCTAATCTATTATTAATAATACTTAATTCTTCGTCATTATATTTCTCATATAATAATTCACCATCTTGTACATAATCATGAATAGTTACAATATCAGTAAGGGTATGTTCCCATCCATCATTGGCAATTACTAATCTTGTTTTATCAATAGATTTTGTTAGATAGTATAAACTATTTGCAAAGTTTTGTTCTTTAATGCTTGTTGAAATATTAGGTACTCCCCATGACTCATTGATAGGTACCCAAGTAATTATAGATGGATGATTATAGTTTTGTTTTACTACTTTTATCCATTCATCCATAAAGTATTCTATTGATTTATCAGTAAATTCATAAAAATTTGCCATTTCATTCCATACTAATATGCCATATATATCACAGTAATAAAGAAATCTTTCATCTTCAATTTTTTGATGTTTTCTTATACCATTAAATCCATATTTTTTTACTAATTCTATATCTTTAATTATAGCTTCTTCATTTGGAGGTGTTAAATGTGAATCAGCCCAATAACCTTGATCTAAAATCATTTTTAGATATAATTCCTTATTATTCAATAAGATTTTGTTTTTATCAATTGATATTTTTCTAATACCAAAATAGGAGTATACTTCATCTATTATATTACCATTACAATATAATTTATAAGTTATATCATATAGATATGGATGTTCTGGTTGCCAATATTTTATCTCATGATTTTTATTTTTGTTACAAATATCAATAGTATAATTAAAAATATTATCTTCTATTGGTATTTTTGTACTATTAATTATTTCATTGTCAAAAGATATTTCTGTTTCTATTTCAAATTTATTATTGCCAATATTTGTTAATAGTTCAATGTTAATATTTTTATTGTCAAAATCTGGTGTAATTTTAGAAGAAACAATATGATTTTTTGAAACATTTTCTAACCATATTGTTTTCCATATACCGGTTGTTTGAATATACCAGCATTTCCAACTTTCTTTTTTATATCTTTGTTTTCCTCTTGGTTGACTTTTAGATAGTGAATCTTCAATTTTTATTGTAAAGTTATTATTACCTTCAACTAAATAGTTAGTAATATCGAATGAAAAACGATGATATCCTCCAACATTCATACCAACATAATTACCATTAATCCATATTTTTGTGATAAAGTCACTACCTTCAAAATGTAAAATAGTATTTAATTTATAATTTTTTTGTAAATTTATATTTTTTTGATACCAGATATTTTTATGAATAGTTTCATCATTTATACCACTCATTTTTGTTTCGTATGTAAAGGGTACTTGTATTTTTATTGATTCAGGGAATTTATTATAGTATTTTTGTTTTTCACCTATGTTTTCATCATCAAATATAAAATTCCATTCCCCGTTTAAATTAATCCAATTTTCTCTAACAAATTGGGGCCTAGGATAATTTGTTATTTTCTTCATCTTTTATTCTCTCCTTAATAATTAAATATTTGTAATAAACGTCATACCAACTATATGCTCTATATATATTTTTACTTTTTAATTCTTTATTATGATTTTCATGAAAACAAATAACTGGTATGCTTTTTGAAATACTGTTTATGTTTTCTTTTTTATCTTCAATCATTATGTTTATATTGTATTTTTTACATATTTCTAATTTTTCTTTACTAAAAATTAACTTATCATAATAAATTTTGTTATATTTTAGCCATTCCTCAACAATATTATTTTTTTGATTATAAATATTATCAGTACCTCTTGCAGTTATAATATAAATAGAATTTCCTTCTTTTTTTAATTTGTTTATTATTTCTGAAGCGAAAGGTCTAGCAGGTTCATTTATAGAATAATTTTCAACAATAGTTGACCAACATTTTTTATCTTCTTCATCAGTAACATTAAACATGTCTTTAAGTGACCATGCATTAATATTTATATCTAATTTACCATATTTTTCAAAGAAATATTTACTCCCATAATCACATGCATATCTTATAACATCTGTAAGTACACCATCTATATCTATTCCAATATTCATATTAATTTCTCCTTTCATTGTTATTTCATCATCGTAATTTAATTATAACAAATTATAAGTCACCAATTTTTTTAAAATAAAAATTTTTATTTTATTTTCCAATATCCACCATTGTTTGGTCCAATTCTTTCAATAATACCATAATTAACTAATTTTCTTAAATTATATTTAATACCATCTGGTGTAATATTTAATTCGCTTGCTAATTCATTTCTTGTAATTTTTTGATTTTCTTTTATTAATTCTATAATTTTTAATTGATTATTATTTAATTTTATTTTTTGGGTAGTTTTTTGGGTAGTTTTTTCTAATGCTGAATTAATGCACATTAGCATAAAGTCAATAAATATATTTACATTTCCGTTAATGTGACATTGTGCAATAGAATTATAATACTTTGTTTGATTTAAATAAATTTCTTCTTCAATAGGAATATATTCAAACTTTGAGTTCCAATTAGTTAAAATCAAACTTACCCAAAATCTGGCCATTCTACCATTACCATCACTAAATGGGTGTATATATACGAAATAATAATGAAATATACTTGATAAAATTAGTGGGTGAATTTCTTTTTCATTTTCAGTTATAAAGTTAAATAAGTTTTTCATAAGTAATGGAACTAATATAGACTGTGGTGCGGTATAAATGACTTCATTTCCTTTTTTTACTCCTTCACCGTGATTCCTATAATATCCATTATCATCATCAAAATATTTCATCATCAATGTATGTGCTTTTAAAAAATCACTTTCGTTTTTCCAATTATATTCGTTTATATGTTCATATAGTTCATTAGCATTTTTAACTTCTTGAATTTCTTTTCTATCGCCCAAAACCATTTTGTTGTCAACAATACTTTCAACTGATTCTAATGATAAAGAATTTGCTTCAATTGCTAATGAAGAGTGGATTGATCTTACTTTGGATTTAACTCTTAATTTTCTTTTTTTATCATTATCGTCTATAGTAATTAAATCAAGTTTATTTTCTATTTCTTTTATAATTTTTTTATTATCTTCTGTAATATAAAATACTGGTTTTATTGTATCTATACTCTTCATTTGTATTTTCTCCTTTTATATATTTTTTGACACATTTAATCAAATGGAATTAGGATATATTTTGTTCATGGATTTGCAAAATAAAGCAAAGTAAATATAAATGTTTTCTAGTAAGTTATTTTAACACTTATTTTATTATAAAACAAGGGAGGTGATGTTAACTATCTTGTAATTTATGTTATTAATTATATGAATATATATTAAAAACAAAATAAAAAGTCTCAAAATATGTGCTGAGAATTGTTAGTGAAAAAAATAAAAAAATATTCAAAATAAAAATATCCAATTTGAATATTTTTACTTTAATCTTTATTCCAACCAAGTATTTTTATAACTCTTTTATTAGGATAAACATAACCAGATAATGGATAATTTTCTAAATTAAGAGAATTTGAATTTATAAGTAAATCAGTTATTTTTCCGTTATTATTTTTAACGTTACCTATTATAACAACTGTATGTTTATATATATTATTATAACCAACTTGTCCAATATCACCAGCTTCAGCATAAAAGGGATTTATATCTACTTCTGCGCATAATCCATAACCTTTATTTGCTTTAGCATAGTCATAAAAGAATGTTACACCTGTCCAAGAAGTTGATCTACCAATTTTACTTTTAGTTTCACTTAATGTATCTCCGTAATATTTCCAAATTGCATCACCTTGTAAATCCATAGGAACTCCGCCGTTATATATTACTTGTGATGCAAAATTTTGACAATTTCCACCATACTCACTATAATTTGACCATTCACTATTTGATTCTGTTACATATTTTTTAGCATAATTTAATGCTTTTGTTCTATCATACTTATAATCACATGTTTTAGTAATAGTATCTTCTTTATTTTCATATCTATTTAAATAAGTTTTAAAATCTGACACTTCATCTTTAAAATCAGATATATAATCTTCTTTCATTTTATCAAGTTCTTTTTTCGCATCCTTATCAGATTTACCAGTTTTATATTCATTTGTTATCATTACGTAAAAGTCTTGAACTTTTCTTAAACTTATTATTTTATATGTATTATCAATTTTCTTTAAAACAAATGTATTTTCAACTTCGTATACCTTAGATTCTATGTCTTTCATAAAATCAAAATGCAAGTAATCATTTTCAAGCACTTTTACAGTAACTGTATCATTTTCATTATCTATATCATCAAAAATAATATCATATTTAGCATTACTTATAGTCATTTTATTTCTTTCAAGTTTTCTAGAATTAATAAGTAATGAGATTGCAGTTTGATTAATATATGCTTCTTCATAAGCATCATCACAAAATAGGTTAGTCATGTCTATTTCTTTTAATGTAGTAATGGATTTAAAATAAGAATCCATATATTTTACAATTATATCTTGAATTTTTTCATCAATTTCACCATCAAAATTATCTGTTTTACTAGCATTGTTTAGATATGTTGTTGGTTCGTTTGATGTTGATTCATTTGTTGTTGATTTGTTTATAGTTTGTTTATCTTTTTTTACAATAGTATTTTCCTTATTCTTATTAGAATTTAAAAGTACGGTTATTAATTCTATTATTAAAAAAATTACTATTATTAACATTAATATATTTTTTATTTTATATCTTCTTCTTTTTTTTCTTTTCTTCTTCATATTGTCACATCCTAAAAATATTATATCATTAAAAATTCTATTTTTAAAGGAACAATTTGACTAATTTATATTATATAGATTATAATAGTGGACTATGAATGGAAGTGATGTCATGGAAAATATTAATAATACTCCAAAAATAGAACTTGAACAAATTGACGAACTTGAAATGTTTAATTGTCAATTAATGGATTTATATATTAAACAAAAGGATTATGATAGCGCTAAAATGATTGCAGAAAAATATCCTAATAATGAGATGATTCAATATAAATTAATAACCATATGTATTGAATCAAAAAGGTTTGAAGAAGGAATAGAAATAGCAAAAAAATATCCAGATAGTAGAATAATACAAAATCAATTAATTGCACTATATATTAAGACAGAAAAATATGATGATGTAATTGAAATTTATAATATTCAATTAATGAGTATATATTGCATGAAGGAAGATTATGATGAAGCATTAAAGATTGCTGAGAAATATCCAGATAATGATTTGATTCAAAGTCTATTAATAACATTATGTATTAAAACTGGAAGATATGAAAATGGAATAGAAATAGCAAAAAAATTTCCGGATTGTGAAATAATACAGAGTCAACTGATAACTATATATATTAAGCAAAAAAATTATAAGGCAGCAGTGAAAGAAGTAAAAAGACATCCTGATAATGAAATAATACAAAGTCAATTAATAACTATATATATTAAAACAAGAAAATATAAAAATGGAATAATAGTAGCAAAAAAATATCCAAATAGTGAATCTATACAAAGTTAATTGATGACTATATATATTAAAATAGGACAATATGAAGAAGCACTTAAAATAGCAGATGACAATTATAATTATGAACCAATTCAGAACCAATTAATAACTTTATACATGAGAATGGGAAAGTATGATGAAGCTGAAAAAGAAGCACAGAAACATTTAGATTGTGATCCTAATCAAAGCCAATTAATGACTATATATATAGAACAAAAAAAATATGATGAAGCAATAAAAATTGGAGAAAAAAATCCTGATAACGAAATAATGCAATATAAACTTATGATTGCGTATATTAATGTTGGAGAATATGAAAAAGCAAAATTAATAGCAAAAAAATATCCAAAAAATGAACAGATTCAAAATCAATTAAAAAATATTAAAGAAAATAATAATATAATTAAAACAAATGTTATATCTGAAATTTCGGAAGAAAAAAATGAGAAAGAATCTGAAGAAAAAAAGCTTTTGAAACAGAAATCTGATAAGAAAATTATACCTGTTAAAAAAGAAGTCAAAATAGTTACAAAGTTTAAAAATAAAAAGTCTAATTTATTAATTAGCAAAAAGGTAGAAAAAAATAATAACTCCAAGTGTAAGACGACTTATGACTTATTAGATAAAAAATATAAAGAAGATGTTTTTAATTTAAAAGCAAAATATTATTTTGATATGAATAATTCAGAAAAAAGAGCATCAGCAATATATAAATATGATAGACTAGAAGATATTTTAAGTTCTAAACCAAGTAAAAAGAATTTAGAATTATTATTGTTAATGCTAGTAGGAGATATGAGTGTTGATATACAAAAAGATTACCAACATGAATATTCTAAAATTATGAAAAGGATTGAAACAAAAAGAGATGAATTAAAAAATAATACTACATTATAATAAGCAACAAAAGTTGCTTTTTTTGTTATGAAATAAATACCCACAACTTTAAAAATATCGATAATAATTGTAAATATTGTTGTGTAATGGAAACAATTGGTTTATATTAACTACAGATGTATTTGATGTTAAAATTGTTGGAACACTATTACAATAGAAGTTACAGTATTGTTTAATTTATTTGTTACAAAACCTTTTATGATAATATATGAAAAAAATAAACAATATTATAGATTAATTCTATTATTGCTTATTTCTTTATTAAACGCTTCATCAATAGATGACTTAACATTATTATTTCTCAAAATATTCTTTAAATATTGAATCCATAATTCATTATTTATTTTTTGATATCCTTTGTTTAATAATTCAGTAAATATTTTTTCATCTTCCATATTTTTTACAAATTGTGAATATGTTAAATCTATTAAGTAATAGTCTTTAGTAAGTTTATTTATTGGTACTAAAATAAATTGATGTTCATAATCAAAACCTAAATCACTTGTATTTATAAGTCTTGCAAGTACATGGTTTTTCTTTAATTCATTATATACATAACTACTATATACTTTGCACATTCTGTCTTTTGTAAGACCATTTAATTCATTATTTACATTTTTAATGCTGTCATTAATTACTTTATTTTGATCAACCTTCATTATGTTTTGGCTCCACTCAAATAAGTCCATAATATTTCTCCTATCTAAATAGTTTATTTATATCTCCATCTTCAAGTTCAGAACTATTATATTTATAATCTTCATTTGAATTAATTATATTGTCATAATAATTAATCTTTTTATTTGGTTTTTCACCTAGCTTAAGTGATGATAAATAAAATGGTTTACCATATTCTTTTGCAACTTCTTCATTAAGTTTTATAAAACCATTTTTTATTAATTCTTTAGCAAAAACTTTATTTTTAACAAAGTAACCAGGATCTGGAGTTTTATCCATATAGTACATACCTTTACTACATTTTTCTTTTGTAAAAAACTGTCTATAAGTTGCATCTATTAAAAAATGTTCTTCATTTATTTCATCATTGTCTTTTACATTTAAGGTAAGAGTTCCAAAAGCATGATTTAAGTTGTAATCAAAATCATTTTGAGCAGTATTTTTAGTAACCTTAAATCCCATTTCTTCAAGTGGATAAAGTGTTAAAAACTGAGCAAGTTCACAATATCCATCAAGTGAATTACCTTTTATACTTATACCAAGTTCTGATATAAATTTCCTTGTATTTTGAATAGTCCAATTTAATATGTATTTTGCTTCTTCAATAGTTAGATATTTATTTTTTTTATAACTATTTACAAGTTCCTTAACTTTGTTAAAATCAGTATCTGTTATTAAAGGCGTTTCATCTATAATAAAAGTATTAGTGTTTTCTGTTATTCCCATCATTTCTTTTCTCTTGTTATATAGAGTATATAAATTATTAATTATGTATTCTTTATAATCGTCTTCCAAATGTTCTTTACTAACTTTTTCTATTTCATCTAATATTTCATCTAAGTTCATCATAAGTTTCACCAACCTTTTTCCATATTTTATCATGTATTTAATTACAAAACAATAAATATTACATATTGAGTTTTCGTTTTTTTAAATTAATAAGTTCTTTGTCAAATTTTTGTATAATTTCTTCATCTTTATTTTTAATTATATTAGTATTTACTTTATCATCAAATACACTAAATAAATCATTAACATATTCTTCATTAATAGAGCCATCAATGTAATATAAATCAACCATATTGTTATTTTCAATTAATTTAGCAGTATAATCAAATATTTTTTGTTCTTTACTTAATTTTCTGTCATAAAGTAGCGCACCACTTTTTACTATATCATTATAGTATATATTATTTAGGTATTGTCTTCCAATTAATATTTCATTATCGTTAGTAATGTTTCTTAAATAATACATAAATATGTCTTTATTTTCAGTATTATCACAGAAACTAATTAAAATGACATCATCATTGTTTATTTCTTTTACTTGTTTAATTTTATCAATGATCTCTTTAAAGACTTCATCATCAACATTTTCAAGTGTATTATATACACCAAATACTGTTAAAAGTATTTTCATTATTATCACCTATAATATAATATTCAAAAAAATTAATTTGTTCGCTTGTGTTATTTTAAAATAATTTGGTATAATACATGCTTGAAGGAAGTGTTTTTCATGGATAAAATAATAATAAGAGGAGCAAGAGAAAATAATTTAAAAAATATAAATATAGATTTACCAAAAAATAAATTAATTGTTATGACAGGTGTGTCTGGTTCAGGTAAATCATCATTAGCGTTTGATACAATATACGCAGAAGGACAAAGAAGATATGTAGAAAGTTTAAGTAGTTATGCAAGACAATTCTTGGGAGGTTCTGAGAAACCTGATGTTGATTTAATAGAGGGTTTAAGTCCAGCGATTAGTATTGATCAAAAAACAACAAATAGAAATCCAAGATCAACAGTAGGTACAGTAACAGAAATATATGATTATTTAAGACTTTTATTTGCGAGAGTTGGAGTGCCATATTGTCCTACTCATCATATACCAATAACTAGTCAATCTATTGAAGAAATGACAAATAAGATAATGGATTTTGATGAAGGCACAAAAATTATGGTATTAAGTCCTATAGTTGAAGGAGAAAAAGGAACTCACGCAGATACATTTAATAAACTTAGAAAAGAAGGATATTCAAGAGTTAGAGTAAATGGTGAGATATATGATTTAAATGAAGAAATTACTCTAGAAAAAAATATAAAAGATAATATAGATGTTGTTGTAGATAGATTAATTATAAAAGATGGAATAAGAAGTAGACTTTATGAATCATTAGAAACAAGTACAAAGTTATCTGGTGGAAAAGTTGTAATAAGTGTTGTTGGTGGAGAAGAAATAATTTTTAGTGAAAACTTTTCATGTCCACATTGTAATTATTCATTAAGAGAACTTGAGCCTAGAATATTCTCATTTAATGCGCCATATGGAGCATGTCCATATTGTAAAGGTTTAGGATTTAAACAAAAAATGGATGTAGATTTAGTTATTCCAGATAAAACAAAATCATTAAATAGTGGCGCAATATTACCATTTAAGAATATGGAGGACACTAATATATATATTCAAAAGTTAGAAATATTCTGTGATAAGTATAAAATTGATATGAATAAACCAATTGAAAAATTTACTAAAAAAGAACTTAATTTGGTATTATATGGAAGTAATGATGCAATTAGATTTAAGTTTAAATCAAAAGGTGGAAATGCATATGACAAGATTGAAATATATGAAGGAGTTATTGGTCTTTTAGAAAGAAGATATAAAGAAACAAATTCATCATTTATTAGAGATTGGCTTGAAGGATATATGATAGATCAAGAGTGTGAGCATTGTCATGGTGCGAGACTTAATGACAGCGTATTAAATATATTTATAAATGGAAAAAATATTTATGATGTGTGTAATTTAAGCATTAAAAAATGTTTTGATTTTATGAGTAAATTAAAACTTACAAAAGAACAAGCAAAAATATCTGAAGTTGTATTAAAAGATATAAAAGATAGATTATCATTCTTAAATAATGTTGGACTTGAATATTTAACATTAAATAGAAGTGCTGCAACTTTATCTGGTGGTGAAAGTCAAAGAATTAGACTTGCAACTCAAATTGGTTCAAGGCTTACTGGAATACTTTATGTACTTGATGAGCCATCAATAGGTCTTCATCAAAGAGATAATCAAAGACTTATTAATTCAATGCTTGAAATGAGAGATTTAGGTAATACTTTAATCGTAGTAGAACACGACCATGATACTATGAAACAAGCTGATTATTTAGTAGATATTGGTCCACTTCAAGGTGTGCATGGTGGTGAAGTAGTCGCAGCAGGTACTCCAGAAGAAGTAATGAATAATGAAAATAGTTTAACAGGAAGATACTTATCTGGTAAAGAAAGAATAGAAGTACCTAAAAAGAGAAGAAAAGGTAATGGATTATATCTTGAAGTAAAAGGTGCGAAAGAAAATAATTTAAAAAATATTAATGTAAAATTTCCACTTGGAAAATTTATATGTGTAACAGGTGTATCTGGTTCAGGTAAAAGTACACTTGTTAATGAAATATTATCTAAAACTGTTAGAAATAAACTTTATAAATCAAAAGAGAAACCTGGTAAATGTAAAGAAGTAAAGGGTATTGAAAATCTTGATAAACTTGTATGTATTACTCAAGATCCAATTGGTAAAACACCAAGAAGTAACCCTGCAACTTATACAGGTGTATTTGATGATATAAGAGAAGTATTCGCGGTTACTAAAGAAGCGAAAATAAGAGGATATGATAAGGGTAGATTTTCATTTAATGTAAAAGGTGGAAGATGTGAAGCTTGTTCTGGTGATGGTGTTAAAAGAATTGAAATGCATTTCTTACCTGATGTATATGTTCCTTGTGAAGTATGTAAAGGTACTAGATATAATAGTGAAACAAGAGAAATAAAATATAAGGGTAAAAATATTAGTGAAGTACTTGATATGACTGTTGAAGATGCTTATGTATTCTTTGAAAATATACCTAAAGTAAAATCTAAACTTGAAGTATTAAAAGATGTAGGACTTGGATATATGAAACTTGGACAAAGTGCACCAACACTATCTGGTGGTGAAGCATCAAGAGTAAAACTTGCTAAAGAACTTCAAAAGAAACCTACTGGTAAAAGTTTATTTATACTTGATGAACCCACTACTGGTTTACATACACATGATGTTAAAAAATTACTTGAAATATTAAATAGAATTGTCGATAATGGTGATACTATTATTGTTATTGAACATAACTTAGATGTAGTTGCGCAAGCAGATCATATAATTGATTTAGGACCAGAAGGTGGAGATTTAGGTGGTGAAGTAATATTCACAGGTACTCCAGAAAAGATAGTTCAAGATGAAAAAAGTTATACAGGAATGTATTTAAAGGATGTTTTATAATCACTTTATCTAATGAGTATTGAAAAAAATATGTTATTATGAATACAGATGAAGGAAACTTCATAAAATAAAAAAGAGGAATATTTAAATCTGCAAGTGAATATCATCTCAAAGTTTTGGGTGGCACTCAATCAGAGGTGATAGAGTTCCTTATAATTTTATTGCTATTACCAGTAAGGTAAGGAGTAATAAAATGATAGAAATGTATGGAAGGGCTTTTATTATAAAAGCTCTTTTATTTTCAGAATTGAAATATTTTGTTTATATAATTTTGATCAAAAATATTAACAATAATTATATGTATTAACTGTTAAAATAATAATTTTTTGAAACACCTGAGAGAATTGTACAAGATAATTAAATAAAATAAGAAGAAAAATAGTGGATGTTTTTAGGAAAACATCTTTTTATTTTAAAATATTTGTGTTATAATCTCTTTGGAAAGAAAATATTTGTTATAAAAGAATAAGAGAGAGGAATATGATAATATGAAAGTGGTAATAAAAGAAAAAAACAGTGTTAGAATTAATAAGTTTTTAGATTCAGTGTTATATATATTAGGTTATACACTTGTACTTCTTATTGTAGATGCTATATTTAATTCTTTTGATGTGGATAATTTTTGGTATGAACTTTTGGCGGTAGTTATTATTTATGTATTAAATAAAACAGTAAGACCAATTATATTTAAGTTAACAATACCAATAACAGCCTTAACATTTGGACTATTTTATCCATTTATAAACTTCTTAATATTAAAAATTGTTGATTTAATACTTGGTGATCATTTTAATATATATGGATTTTGGAGTGGACTTTTAATCGCAATATGTATTAGCATTATGAATTTCTTTGTAGAAGAATTAATAGTAAAACCAATAATAAGAAGGTGTAATAATGAATAGAGTTGCATTTAATATATTTGGATTTAATGTATATTATTATTCTTTGTGTATACTTTTAGGTGTTATAGTAGCATACATATTAATAACAAGAGAAGGAAAAAAACAAGGATTACCAAAAGAATTTATAAGTGATTTAATATTTTATACATTAATAATTGGAATATTAGGTGCGAGAGTTTATTATTGTGTATTTAATTTAGATTATTATCTAGCAAACCCATCAGAAATATTAAAAATATATAACGGGGGACTTGCGATTCATGGAGGAGTAATTGCGGGATTTATATTTGTATACTTTTATACTAAGAAAAAGAATGTTAGTTTTATAAAAATATTAGATATAGTTGCGCCTGCGGTTATAATTGCACAAAGTTTTGGAAGATGGGGTAATTTCTTTAATCAAGAAGCACATGGAGGAATTACAACATACCAAAATTTAAAAAATATGCATATACCTGAATTTATAATAAATGGGATGCATATTGAAGGTAAATATTATTATCCAACATTCTTTTTTGAAAGTATTTGGTGTTTAATAGGATTTATAATATTAATGATTGCAAGAAAAAATAAAAATTTAAGAAAAGGTTTTCAAATTGGTTTTTATTTTATATGGTATGGAATAGGAAGATTCTTTATAGAAGCACTTAGAACAGATAGTTTAATGTTCTTTGGCTTAAAGATTGCTCAAATAGTATCATTAATAGGTATAATAATTGGAATAATTATTATAGTAACAAATAGAAATAAAAAGTACTATAATGAAATGGAGGTAAAATAATGATTTATGACTCTATTATAATAGGTGCAGGACCAGCATCTTTAAGTGCGGCACTTTATCTTAAGAATGCAAATAAAAATATACTTATTTTAGAAAAAAATGCACCTGGTGGGAAATTACTTAAAACTGATAAAATAAATAATTATTTAGGATTTAAAAATATAGATGCAAGCGCTCTTGCTTATGATATGTATGAACAAGTAATTAATTTAGGAGTTCCTATTAAAACAGAAAAAGTAATTGATGTTATAGATGGTAAAGAAAAAATAGTTAAAACAGAAAAAAATGAATATAAAACTAAAACTATATTAATTGCGTGTGGCAGAGTAGAAAAAAAACTTGATATATTAAAAGAACATGCACTTAATATAAGTTATTGTGCTAAATGTGATGGTTCACTATATAATTGTAAAGATGTTATGCTTATTGGTAATAATAAAGAAAGTGAAAATGATGCAATATACTTAAGTAATATAGTAAACAGTTTAATATATGTTAATTATAGTGATGATAATGTAACTTTTGATAAAGATAATATTAAAGTTATTAATAAAAAAATAAGCAATTTAAATGTTAATGATGAAATTATTAAAACTGTAATTATAGATGATAAAGAATATGCTATAGATGGATTGTTTATAGAAAATGGATACACACCTAATATTGATTTTATAAAATCACTTAATATAAAACTTGATAATAATTATATTGTTGTAGATGAAAATATGAAAACTAATATAGATGGTATTTATGCATCAGGAGATATAATTAAGAAAAAAGTATATCAAATAGTAACTGCGGCATCAGATGGAGCAATAGCGGCTTTATCAATAATAAAAGATTTAAAGTAAGGAGGTAAGTGTTATGACTTTTTCAGGAAAAATAAAAAAAGAAATATCAAATCTAGAATGTACTAAACTTGAATATATATCAGAATTATCTGGAATAATTAGAACAAGTGCTGATATAAAATTGTATGCAATAAGAATTCAAACAGAAAATATAAATGTTGCAAATAGAATATTTAAAATAGTTAAAGAAATATATAATGTTACATCTAATATAACTATAAAGAAAAATTATAATTTTAAAAAGAATGAAGTATATATTATTGAAATTAAAAAAGATGTACTTACAATAATAAAAGATTTAGGTTTACTTAATGAAAAAGGGTTTGATTTATTAAAGATTCCTAGTGAGTTTATAGTTGCGGATGATGAACTTAAAAGAGCATTTATAAGAGGATGTTTCCTAATATGTGGAAGTGTAAATGATCCAAAGACATCAAGATATCATTTGGAGTTTTTAATAGAAAATTTGGAATTTGCAGAATTTTTGAATAATCTATTAAATGAATATAATTTAAATTCAAAAGTACATAGAAGAAAAAAAGGTTATATGGTTTATATTAAAGAATCAGAAAAGATTAGTGAATTATTAACTATAATAAAGGCTTATGAAGAAGTACTTTATTATGAAGATATAAGAACATATAGAGAAAAAGTTAATATGACTAATAGAATAAATAACTGTGAACAAGCAAATATAGAAAAGAGTATGAAATCTGCTCAAAGTCAAGTTGATGATATTAATTACTTAAAAGAAATAGATGCATATGATTTACTTGATGATAAAGTTAAAGAAGTCGCAAATTATAGATTAAAGTATCCTGAAAGTTCATTAATAGAATTAAGCGAGATAATTTCAATAGAAACGGGTAATAAGGTAACAAAGTCTTGTATTAATCATAGACTTAGAAAAATAAGAGAATTAGTTAGAAAAGCTAAAGAAAATTCTAATTAATTCTCTTTTTTTAGTGGGATTTTAGTTATTTATAGAGAATATAAGTATAGTAGGCGAATTATGTACAAATTAAAAGAAGAATTAAATATAGAAAATATGATATATGAGATAAGAGTAAAACAAGTAATGCTAGATTCTGATTTAGCAAAATTATATCATTGTAAAAATGGAACAAAAGAAATAAACCAGGCAGTAAAGAATAATCCATATAGATTTTCATAATGTTTTTTGTTTTGTTTGTATGAAAAGAATCCGAAAAACTTTTGGTCGAAGATTTCGACCAAAAATATAAAAAATGTGAAAATATGTGAAAAAAGTGTTAAGTTGTAGAAATAAATTTAAATACTTTAAGTATAAAAAAATTTATGTTATAATTTATGACAGTAGGGTGATTTAAATATGAATAAAAAGGAATTTAAAACTCTTGATGAACAACTTGGAATTTTTAAAAGTAAAGGTCTTACTATAAATGATGAAGAAGAAGCAAGAAATATACTTTTAAAAGAAAATTACTTTTTTATAAATGGTTATAGAAGAGTACTAATGGTTTCATCAAAAGAAAAGAAATTTGTAAAAGGTGCAACCTTTGATGAATTATATGCAATTTTTATGTTTGATAGAGAATTTAGAAATATATTATTTAAAAATTTATTAATAATAGAAAATAATATTAAAAGCATAATATCTTATAAATTATCTGTTAAATATGGTTATAAAGAGAAAAATTATTTAAAAGAATCAAATTTTACAACTGACAATAAAGATAAAAGAAGAGTTAATGATGTAATAAATAAAATGAAAAGACAAATTAGAGTAAATAGTCAAAATCATAGCGCAACTCTTCATTACATAACAAATTATGGTTATATTCCGTTATGGGTACTCGTAAAAGTGCTGTCATTTGGTTTAATAAATGAACTTTATGGAATACTAAAACCAGAGGATCAAAAAGAAATAGCAGATCTTTATGAAATTGAAATGGAGGATATGGAAGTATATTTATCATTACTTGCAAATTATAGAAATTTGTGTGCTCATGAAGATATAGTATTTGACCATAGAACACAAAAATATATTTCTAATACTAAATATCATAATGAACTAAAAATAAAGCAAGATGAATTTGGTGAATACATAAAAGGAAAAAATGATATATTTGCATTAATAATAATATTAAAACAAATGCTTACAAAAGATGAATTTATGCATATGATGGATGAAATAAATCTTAAACTTCAAGATTTAACATGGCAAATAAAATCAGTAAAAATTGAAAAATTATATGATACATTAGGTTTTCCAGAAAATTATATGGATTTAATAAATATAGAATAGAGGATGATAATATGAAAGATAGAAAAAGATTATTTAAATATTTTTTAGCTTATATATTCACAATATTTAGTGCTATATTTGCAGTTATAATATATTTAAAATATTTTCCAGTAGAGTCAAAAGTAATAACAGAAAAGAAAACAGTTAATGAAACCAAATTAAGTGAAACAGCAATAGAAGATGCAATAGATAAAGCATATGATTCAGTTGTAACTATAGAAGGTTATAAAAATAATCAAAATATAGGTAGTGGATCAGGATTCGTATATAAAACTGATGGTAATAAAGGATATATACTTACGAACCATCATGTAATAGATTCTGCAGATAAAATAGAAGTTATTTTATCAGATAATGAAACCGTAGAAGTTAAATTACTTGGTAGTGATGAATATACTGATATAGCAGTTCTTTCAATAGATAAAAGCAAAGTTAAAAGGGTTGCTACTTTAGGTGATAGTGATAATATTAATTTAGGATCAACAGTAATTGCGATTGGTAGTCCTATGGGATCAGATTATAGTGGTTCTATAACAAGAGGTATTATATCTGGTAAAGATAGAATGATAGAAACAGATTCTATAATAGCAAAAGTAATACAAACAGATGCTGCAATAAATCCTGGTAATAGTGGTGGACCACTTGTTAATTTAGCAGGTGAAGTAATAGGTATTACATCTATGAAACTAGCAACAGAAGAAATCGAAGGTATGGGATTTGCAATACCAATAAATGATGTTAAGAACTATGTTACATATCTAGAAAAAGGTGAAGAAATAAAAAGACCTTCGATAGGTATATCAGTAATAAATACAAGTGATAGATATAGTTTATATATGAATAATATAAGTGTAAACACAAGTGAAACCGGTGTTGTAATTGCAAAAGTAGAAAGTGGTTGTTCAGCAGAAAAAGCAGGACTTAAAAAAGGCGATGTTATAACTAAGTTTGATGATAATAAAGTAACAAGTATAAGTACACTTAGATATTATTTATATCAATATAAAACAGGTGATACAATAAAAGTAACATATATAAGAGATGGAAAAGAAAGTATACTTGACATGAAATTGATAGAAAAATAAAAAAATGAAAATTAAATTAGAAATGGAAATTAAATTCATTTCTTTTTTTGTTGATACAATTTTACATATTTAAAATAATTTAGTGTCAATAATTTAGGAAAATGTCTCAAAAATTTTTAAACATTAACGGGAAAATATTCTCGTTTTTGTTTGTGATTTTATAACATATTCATTTCAAGTCAATGACAAGTTCAAATATTCATGCTTCGCACCATTGACTTGAAATTTTGTATGTTATGTCTGATATTTAACAAACAAGAATATCAAACTTAAGCATATTGATGTTGATTATGACTCTTTTGTATTTGCTTTTTAAAACTATTTAATTTCCAAGGATGAGTTATTGGTGGAATATATTTTTTCTTTTCTTTAACTACTATAGGTTCATCTAATTCTTTAGAAAATTTTTCATTTCTAGTTAGTTCTTTTAACTCAAAAATTTTTTCATCAATTAAAACAAGTAGTTCACCATTAAAAGCATTGATAACTAAACATTCAGTTTTAGGAACAAAGCATTTTAATTCATTATTTAAATATGGTTGATAATATTTATTATGGTATTTAATAGAGTTACCATTATCAATTTTTCTAGGAGTTAAAATAGCTAATGTGTAATTAATTTTTTCCTCAGTTGGTGATGTTTCAAATACAGTTGGAAATTTCTTATAATCTAAAGCAAATTCTTCATTAAAACTTGGAACAAAAACATTTATTAAATATTTATTAGCTTCTTCAATAGTAGTAATATTATTAAGTCTTAATTCTTGAACCAATCTGCCCTGAAAAGTACCATTAGTTCTTTCTATTAGGCCTTTAGCTTGGGAAACAGGAGAAGTTTCTAAGTCAATACCTAATTGTTTACAAGCATAACCATATTGAGTTAAAACATCTTTGTCACTGGTTCTTTTATCAGGATTCAAGGACATATAATTAAATACAGTTCTATTGTCAGTAAAAAATTTATAAGGAATACCATATTTAATTAATATTTGATATAAAACATGATAATAGCCATTTAATGTTTCTTGATAATCAAACCAAGCACCAACAATAGTGGAAGTAGCTTTATCAATGGCTAGATGTAAACAAATTTTTTATCACCAAGCCATATGTGAATAGAACCATTTTGTTCAATTATTTCACCAAAATACTTTGATTTTTCACCACGAGGATGAGAATCTTCTAAAGCAACCTTATGATTAATAATTGTATTAACCTGTTCATCAGTCATGCTAAATTAATTTTCTTTTCCTTAAGCAGTTTTTGTTTGGCAAAATTTCTTTTTGTTTTCTTCCTAGCTTTTGGAGATAGGATACCTTCTTTGCTAAAATTTTATAGATAAAATCGTAAGAAACTTTAATGTTTTCATCTTTATCTAAAAACTTTTTGAAGTGATTAAAATTAAAATCATAGTATTTATTCTTATAAAGTAGTATAATATTTTCGGAGATTGAGTTATCAAAAGCATTTATTGGTTTTCGTGTTTTATTGCTATGAACAAAGCCTTCTTTACCATTTTCCTTATATTTAATAATAAGACAATAAATTTGTCTTCTAGATATACCGAGCTTTTTACTAGCTCTATTTTTATTACCATTTTGATCAATTAGTTCTTTGATAACTTCATATTTTTCTTTTTTATTCATTCTTAATTCAACCTTTCTCATTATATAACCATGATACATTTTTGCAAGTTAACACTTAAGACATTATCACAAATTAATCATATTTTGTTTACATATATTAAAATATTTTGTTGACAATTGGTAATAATAATTATAAAATAGAATTATAAATTAAAGTTGGGAGGAATATAAATGTTAAATTTTTTAGTAGCATGTGAAAGTACAGAATTGTTAAATGTTATGAACTTAGTAAAAAAAATATTAAGATTAGTTCAAATTATTGTTCCAATAGCGTTAATTTTATTTGGAACATTTGATATGGCAAAAGCTGTTATAGCAGGTGATGAAAAGAAAATGAAAGAAGCACAAAAACCTTTCATTAAAAGAATTATTTCTGCTGTAATTGTATTCTTAATTCCATTTATAGTTAATCTTGTTATGAACTTAGTAACAACAGGTAATAATGCATGGAAGACATGTTGGAATACTGCTAACGCTAATAATTTTAAATCATTTGATGCAAGCAGTCAATTAAAATAACTTTTATAATATTTATAAAAAAGAAACAAATAAGTTTCTTTTTTTTTTGATTTATGATATTATTATACTGAGAGAGTAGGTATATTATATATGAAAAAATCGTTTTTTAAAATTAGTATGATAATTATAGTTGTTTTTATTGCATTTTTCACAAATAAAAAAGATACTTTTGCTGAAACTTGTTATTGGGTTTCTCCATTTACACATATAAATGATAAGAATTTACCATCACAAATACAAGCAACAGTAGGATATGAAACAAAGGATGTATCATATTCTGGTGTTCTTGGTATTGATATAACAAGTACAAAACCTGTAACGTCATATATCTTAAAATATGATGATAAATATAAAATTGGATATACAGTTGGTAGACTATCTCCTGCACCTAGTGGTGCTTCTACAAATCATAAAGGTGGATATAATATTTATTTAACAGGTAGCTATGGAAGTATCAAATCTGATAAAAAACCTGGTTCTGATTGTTCAAAATATAAATATGTTAAAGCAAGTACTACTTCTTTTACTAATTTTAAGGTAAGTATCTCGGGAGTATCTGAATCTGAATATGTTTCTTATTTAAAAAATGGTGGTCAAACAAGAAATTTATTTGAAAATAAATTGTATGGATTTTATACATTATATGCATATACTACAAAAAATAATTTTACAAAAATAAATGATAGGGATTATGATGGTGATCATAAAGATTCATTTTATGACATGATAGAAAAAACTGGAGGAGATATTTATTTTGTTAATACAGGACAAAGTGAAACGTATCCAACTACTAATTTAAATAATTTTAAAAAAATGATAAAAGATGCTGATAGTGGTGCAACCATATCCGAGGATGAAGCTTTAAAGGGACTTGGAACTATTATAGATACTGGTTCAAAGGATACAATTACATATACAAAGGCATATTTTGATGCTACTAAAGCATCTTGGGAAGCATATATGAATTCTGATTTGGCTTCAAAAAAAGCTGATGAAACAAGAAGATCATATTTTAGTCAATGGTATACAAAATCAGTTGCTAGATATGAATTTGAAACTGATTTAGAGGAATTTTTGAAATATTGGAAATATATATATCAAAAAGATTGTACAACAACGACATGTGATCTTGATGGTGACGGAGATAATGATGACAGAGATAGACAATATTATAATAATATTGTAACAATTATTGAAAGTCAACTTGGTTATACTAAGGCAAGTAGTTGTATAGATAAAATAAAAAAGGATCCATGTCTTAGTACATGTGTTACAGATGCTAAAAAATGTAATACTCAATTAGGAACAAGTTGTACTAATAGCACTACATATAAAACATGTAAAACATGTTTAGAAAGTTGTACTGATAAAAATACTACAAAATGTAATGATAAATGTACTTCTAAAAAATATAGTAGTACAAAAACATCTCTTGATAAATCAAAACAAGATTCTTCAAATGCAGCTGCGAAAGCTTCAAAAACTTTATATACATTAAGTAGAGCTGATGCTCCATCATTGAATGTTGAATTTAAACCATATAAAGTTAAATGTAGTGATGTTAGGATTTTCCATAAGTATTATGTGATGCTTGAAATAATTGCACCAATTGCAGTAATATTATTTGGTACATTAGATTATGCAAAAGCTGTTATTTCGTCTGATGTTGAGAAAATGGAAAAATCTAAGAAAAAATTTCCAAAAAGAATACTAGCTCTTGTTATATTTGTTTTAGTTCCTGTTATTGTAAGTCTTTTAGTTAATTCATTTTCAGGAACGAATGCAGATTTGATGCGTTGTATTATTAATGGAAAATAGGAGGATAATATGGGAGGATTATTAAGAAAATTATGTATTTATATATGTGCGGCAATATATCCTTTTATTGTTAAAGTATATGCAATATTTTATAATTTAGCTAATACAAGATTCCTTGAAGGAACAGATGTTATTAACAAATTAAGTGCTAACATATATGTATTAGTTAGTGTTGTTATGTTATTTGCATTTTCTGTAACAATTTTGTCAGCAATTGTTAATCCTGATTTACTTACTGATGGTAAAAAGGGAGTTGCAGCAGCTTTTAAAAGGGCAATAATAGGTTTAGCTTTAATGATACTTATACCATTTATGTTTAATGAACTTTATGCATTACAAAAAAATGTTATGACTAATAGTTTGATTGAAAAAATTATTGTTGGAGTTGATTTTAGTTGTAAAGATAATGATCCAGATTGCGAAGTTGGTGGTAATGGTGGACAAGTTATTGCTGGGACATTAATTTCATCAGTACTTTATCCAGATGAAAATTTTGCTGATGAAAATGGTAATATAAATGTTAATGCGGATGTTGCAGATAGTTATACAAAAATGGTAACGGAAAATATAGATTATATTGGAGCAGTAAAAAAGGATATTAATGCTGTCGTAGATGGTACAGGTGGAAGCGATGGTGACGCTTTAAAAGCATCTTATGATGACGATGCATATGCATTTCATTTCGATGGTTTGCTTGCAATGGTTGTTGGTGGTGCAACAATTTATATACTTGTGTTGTTTTGTATAGATGTTGCTGTTAGGGTATTTAAATTAGCATTTTTAGAATTAACAGCACCAATATCTATAGTTGGTTACATGGCTGCAGGTGATAAAATTTTATCATCATGGTTTAAAGAAGTTGGTAAAACTTTTGCAGATTTATTTGTACGAATAGCGGCATTAGCCTTCTATTTGTTCTTAATTTCAAACATATCATCTCTTTTTGATAATTTAGGATCTAAATCTGGTTCTTTTGCATATAAAGCATTCTTTAAGGCGTTTTTAGTGGTTGGTATGCTTATATTTGCTAAACAAGTACCAGATATAATAGGTAATTTATTTGGTATTAAGTTGGAATCAAAAGGTGGTATTGGAGGAAGACTTGGAAGCATGGCTGCAGTAGGTAAACAAGCACAAAAGGCTTGGGGAGCAGTAAAAAATGCTGCTGGTATTGCAGCAGGTGTTGGAGCACTTGGCGCTGTTGGTGCTGGTATTGGAATTCCAGGGGCGTTAGGTGTTGCTGGTGCTGCCTTTGGTGGTAAAAAATTATGGGATAAGAAACTGAAAAATACTAAATTTGGTTCTGCCGCTCAAAGGGTTGCTGGTGGAATTGGTACTATTGGTAGAGGTGTTGGAGCTGCTGGTAAAACATTAGGGGCTTTTGCTGGTGGTAAAGGTACATTTGATGCTTTAAAATCTGCGCGTAACACTTGGAATGGAACAGAATTTGGTACGGATATGAAATATAAAAAAGGTAAAAAGGAAGATGCAAGATTCAATGAAAAAATTGGTTTAGATTCTAATGGTAGAGTTAGAAAAAGCGAAAAAACTGGTACGGAATTTGTTCCTGATCAAAGAAGAATAATACAAGGTACAGAAGCAAATGTTACTAGAAATATGAAAAAGGATGTTGGTAATAATAATGCTAAAATCATTGAAAATTTGCATGCGAATAGTAAGGAAAAATCTACAATTGAAAGTGTTAGTGCTAAATCTAAAGATGTAATAGATAAATTAGAAAGCATGAAATTAAGTGCTCTTACAACAACAGGAAAACAACAGCTAGAAGCATTGCAAAATGATTTTTCATCTGGTGATATTTCTGCAACTGAATTAAGAAATAGACTTCAAGATTTATATTCTAAAGGTGAGGTGCAAGCTTCATCTGTTAAGAAAGTTTCATCTGATGTTGATGCGATTGAAGGAATTATTTCTAGCTCTGAAAGCACAAATATAAAGAGTTTGATGGATTCTGATGGAACATTGAAGATGAATAAAATTTCTGGAATGACTAAGGAAATCACTGAAAACTATGATAGTGCAAAGAAAGACTATGATGATACTTATAAAGGACAAACAGATAGTGTTAAAGCAGAGATGGATAGATATGTTGGTGCTTATGCAGCAATAGATAAATCAACAATAGATGTAGATAAGAAGAGTGTAAATAATACAACTAGTGTAGATGGCAATGGTCAATCGTTTATGGATCAGATTAAAGCTACAGAAGTAAATATTCAACCAGAAGCAACTGCTCAAAATACTTCATCTACAAGTTTTAGTTCAAATAACAGTGGGCAAGGCTTAAATCTAAATTTAAATGAAACTTCATCAGAACCTATAAAGCAAGATGATTATCATATTTCATCTTCTGGTGGATTGCATCTAAATCAACAACAAGTTGAAGAACAAAAATTAGATTCAGAACGAGCAAAGTTGGATGATGACTTGGAACGAATGACTAATGACATAAATAAAATGAATTCAAATGATGATAAACCAAAATTTAAATTAAAAGATGAATAAAAAGGAGCGTGATATATAGTGAATTATTTGATTCCAGCAAATGCAAAAAGTGGTAAATTGATATTTGGAATGTTTACTAAAAATGATGTAATATTATTTGGTATAGGTGCGAGTGTTTCAATTTTATTATTAATGATTTCTTCTCCTGAAACATTTAATGCAGCAATGTTTTGTCTTTCACCTTTACTTATTTGTGGATTTTTAGTTGTTCCAATACCTAATTACCATAATGTACTTACATTAATAAAAGAAATTATTGATTTCTTCTATGGAAGAAGAAATTATAAATGGGAAGGTTGGTGTTATAAAGATGAGTACAAGTAGTATTTACACAGAGAACTGGGTACCAGTTAAGGATATTAATAATAATATGATTGTTCTTGATAATAAACAATTAGTAACTGGTGTAAAGATTCAACCAAGAAATATATTTATATTGGAGGAAAATTATCAAAATTCAATAATTGATTCTTTTAGAACATTTTATAATTTAATTGATTATGAATTCTGGTTAATCATTGCTGATAGACCTGTTGATATTAATTTATATATATCGCAGTTACAATTAAAGTTAAATGATACTCAAAGCCCTGTATATAGAAAATTGTTAATAGATGATATTGAAAAAGCAGAGATGTTTATGAATAATGGTATTGTTGATACTGAATACTTTATTCTATTTAAAGAAAAGGATACTGATGTAATTCAAAAAAGAATAAGAAATCTTATAAGTAATCTAGCAACTTGTGGCTTAATTGCATCTCAAACGTCTGATGATGATTTGAGAATGATACTTGATAACTTTTTAAATGGTGGTATAAGATATAATAGTGGGACGGTGAGTTTAAATGGCGATTAAAAAAGAAATTGCTCCAAAGGGAATAACTTTTAATGTATCTGATTTTGTTATTAGTGATAAGTATGCAACTATATTATCGGTTCTTTCTTATCCAAAATATATTACACAAGGGTATTTATCTAGTTTAACATCTGGAATGGCTGGTGTTAAAATTGTTATTAAACACATTCCTGTTGCTTTTGAAGTAGTATCAAAAATGCTTAATAAACAACTTGTTGATTTATATGATAAATATCAAAAAGAATCTGATGTAACTTATCAAGAAAGAATTAGACAAGATTATGAATCTTTGGAAAATTTTATTAAAGTAATTACAACAAATCAATCTAAAGTATTTGATTTTCAAATGCATATAATGATAACTGCTGATAATAAAGAAGATTTGGAAAGAACTAAAGTTCAATTGAAATCGACTTTGGAGGCAATGGAAATGAGAGCTATTCCTCTTAGATTTGAACAAGAAAAAGTTCTTAAGTCTTGTTTACCTATATTTAACAAACAAGATATTGAAGACAGAATTGGTACACCAATTCCATCTCCAACACTTGCAGCTATGTATCCTTTTGTATTTGATAACATTAAGGATCAAGGATTATCTTGCCTTCTTGGTGTAGACTTTTCTGGTGGTATAATTTTATTTAATCAATTTTTATATCAAATAAAAAAAGAACATAATAGAAATAATGCTAACATGATTATTTTAGGTACATCTGGTAGTGGTAAATCAACAGCTGCTAAATTGCTTCTTAGATCTCATGTTAGAAATGGTTATAAGATTGTAGCAATTGACCCTGAAGGTGAATTAGAACCAATGGCTAGACTTTACAATGGTGATTTTATTGATTTAGGTCGTGGTGGAGAATTTGGTATGATTAATCCGCTTGAAATTGTTCCTGATTCTGATGAAGAAGAATCAGCAAGAGGTGTTGGTTATGCTGTTTTAACAAAAACACTTCAAACATTAAAGGCTTTCATGAAATATTATGATCCATCTATAGAAGAGGATGTTTTGACCTTGTTTAATGAAGTTGTTGTTGAAACATATCAAAGATTTAATATAAATATAAAAACTGATTTTACTACATTAACTAGTGAAGATTTTCCAACATTTAGTGATGTATATACAACTATAAGAGGTAGAATTTTATCTTATGGTGAAGCAACTAGAGAAAGAGATATAATGGAAAAACTTGAATTAAAAGTTAGACCTCTTATTTCTGGTGGACTAGAACATTACTTTAATGGTCATACTACAATAAGTCCAAGATCTAACTTTATTGTATTTAATATTCGTGAATTAATTAATGCTGAAAAAAATATTAAAAATGCATTGTTCTTCAATATATTAAAGTATGCATGGGGATTATGTCTTGATTCAAGTCAAAATACAATACTTCAAGTTGATGAAGCCCATACATTACTTGGTAATGATAATACATTAGGTGCAGATTTCCTTGCACAAGTACAAAGAAGAGCACGTAAATATAATAGTGGAACAATAATTATTACACAACAACCAAGTGACTTTGCAGCACCAGATGTATTGATGCAAGGGAAAGCAATATTTGATAATGCTTCATATTATCTTGTTATGGGTCTTAAGAAACAAGCGGTTGAAGATTTATCAAAATTAATTGATTTAAATGATAACGAAAAAGAAAATATTAAGCGTTATAACCAGGGTGATGCACTATTTGTGTGTGGAAGTAAACGTATGCAAATTAGTGTAATTGCAACTGATTCTGAACTTGATTCGTTTGGATCAAGAGGTGGACTATAATTATTAGCTTTATAAGGTGGTGATTGAATGGAAGAAAATAATGATTTTGAAAAATTTGATGAACATAAAGATTCTGTTGAAACTTTGTTAGGAACAAATGAAAAATCATCTTCTATGTCATCACGTGAAAGAGTTGATGATATTCTTGAAAATGAAGGTGCAGAAGCACTTTCTAAATTTGGTGTTCCCGAAGATTTGGGTAGAGAGGCTATAAAAGAGGATGGAGGTAAATTTGCTCCAACTCATGGTCCAACCCAAAAAATGGCAAAAGAAGCATCAAGAAATAAACTTGCTGAGGGTTTAGATAATCTTGATGAAGCAAAAGATGCTTTAGATGGAGCAAAAGTATCTAATGAGGAAGCGGCGTACAATAAAAATAGTGCACGTGATGCATATGCAAATACCCTTGGGAATAAAGATTATTACAATAAAAAAATAGAAGATGCAAAAAATGCGCAAAAGGCTGCTAGAGGTAATTCTGATATTGCAAATAAAAAAAGAGATCAATCAAAAGATAGACTGAATAAAGCTAAAGAAAAAAGAAAAAATACTCCTAGAACGCAAAGAACTGATGAAGACAAGAAAGAGTTAGCGGATGCTAAAAAGGAAAATAAAGAAGCCAAGAATAAAGCAAAATCAGAAAAAAATGGTATTAAAAAAGCACATAGGGATGAAAGAAATGCTAAAATAAATAAATTTAAGTCGAATGCTTTTAAAGCATCTCACCCTGTTCAAGCTGCTTCTATGGCTGCAAAATATGCAGTAAAAGAAGCAATGAAGAAAGTCGGCAAGAAAATTTTGCTTGCAATTGCACCTTATGTAATTGGTGCAGTACTTTTATTGGTATTGATAATTTTTGTTATTGAATTAATATTAGGTCCAATAATGGAGGCATGGGGTTATATTGATGATGCTATAACCGGTGTTTCCAATTTTAGTGAAAAACTTTCAAACTTTTATTATGGATTTGGATTTCAGGATTCAAAAGAGGCTTTTTATGATGAATTAGAGGATTTATGTGATAAATATACTTGCTCAAACGATGGAACAGGTCTTGATGTTCCAATGGTTCTAGCAACACTTTTCTATACTGAGGGTGCTGGATATGATACGGCATTTAATAATATAGAAGAGGATGGAGCAGTTGATGAAACTATTTCAGGAAGTAGTTCTGGAGCGCTTGCGTCAATTAGAGAGTGGCTTCGAGAAAAATATGATGAATCGAAAGAAACTGTTGATGAAAATGGTCTTACATATAATGCAGGTAAAATATACAGATTAAGAAAACTCGCACGTAATCAATTTTATACAAATTCATTTGGTTTGACGAGTAAAAAAGGACCTGAGAAAACGGTAAGTTTAACAGAGTTTTTATCAACGTATGGTTCAAATGTTGCAACCGATATAATAGATATGTTAAAAGATTTAGGGGCACTTTCATTAAAAACACTTACTTCACCATTTAAAGAAGTTTATGCTTGGGCAATAGGTTCAAAGTATACAGGAGATTACTTTACCGATATAGGTAATAAGGTTGGAGATTTTGGAAGTACATTTAAAACTTTAATAAGTGATGCTTTCTTTGGTCTTGCTGATATAACAAATGTTGATATTTCATTATTTGGTGATGATGGATTATTAACTGTAAATATTACTTATAGAGAATTTAAATATGATGAAGAAAACTATAAAAAATATTTAATAAATTATTATTTTGAACATATGCCTGAATATAAGGAATTAATTGATAATTATGAGGGTGATGAACGTGAAAAAAGAAAAGAATATTTGTTTAGTGAGATAAAAGCTAATAGAGATTTGTTTAAATCAATTTTTTTACAATATGTTGGAAGTAGTAGTGAAAATTATACTGATAGTTGCGTAGGTGCAATTGATCAAAATTTGGTTGGTGAGTTGAACAGTCCTGTTGATATTGCTGATAATGCAACAGTATCTTTTACTGATGCATATGCATATGGTATTGTAAATGGGAAAAATCATAATGGTGTAGATTTAAATGAAAAAACAGTGGGTGTTAAATTAGGTGCAAATGTGCATACAGTTTCGAATGGGAAAATTGAATCTATAAGTGATTCTAAATGTTCAGACAATAAGACAAGCTGTGGTAAATCAATAAAAATAAGTCATGATGTTGTTGTTGGTTCTAAAGAGTTTAAGTTTAGTACTATTTATTCAAATGTAACACTTAAGAGCGGTCTTAAAAAGGGTGATAAGGTTTCAAAAGGCGATATAATAGGAACAATATATAATAATTCAAGTAATACTGAAGGATTACATTTTACTTTCTTAGATTTAAATAGTGATGCGAAAGGTGTCGCGATAGATCCAACAAATTTATTTGTAAAATGTACGTCTGGTGGAGGAACATTTGCTGGTTCAAATAATGAAGAAGCAGTATGGAATTATTTACTTGGATTTGGATATTCTAAGAATGCTGTAGCTGGTATTATGGGTAATATGTCAGTTGAATCTGCAAGTACTTTTGATGGTAGAATAGTTCAGGGAGATAGTGATCCAATAACATATAGTATAGATTATACTAAAAAAGTTGATTCGGGTACTATTAGTAAAAATGATTTTGTAAATAATGGACCAAATGGTGGCGGATATGGAATTGTTCAGTGGACATATTACACAATTAAAGATGGATTATATGATTATGCTAAAAATGAACGTAAATTATCTATTGGTGATACTGCAATGCAGATAGATTATTTGGATATATATCTTCAAAAATATAATCAAGGTTTATATAATTCACTTAGACAATCAGATGTTACTGTTAGTTCTGCTACAAGGAATTTCATGTTGCAATTTGAAAATCCTCTAGATCAATCTGAAACTGCCCAAAGTGGTAGAGTTCAAAGGGCACAGGATATATATAATAGATATTCAAATAAATAAAAAAGGTATTTTAAAATATCTTTTTTTTTGTTATAATTAATTAAAAGGAAGCTGATTATATGAAATTAAAATTTAGAGCAGAAAAAAAAGATATTATAGCATTTGCTATTATTTCTGTTTTTATTCTTTATTTGATTTGTGTATGTATACTTAATTTTTCGTTTTTTATAAATGAGGGAACACCATGGGGACTTAATCCATTTCCAGCGTTTACTCCAAGATATATAGGGACTACATTATTACTATGGATTGTATCTATTGGTTTTTTATTTGCAAGTACATCATCATATTTCTTTACAAGAGAAAAAGGATTTGGACTTACTACTGAAAAAAAAGAAGATGGATATGCTAGATGGGCAAAAGAGGGAGAAATAAAGAAGGCCAAAGGTGTTGTGAGAGTTCCATATGTTGACAAAGAATCGAAAGCAGGTGGGACAGCACTTGTTTATGATAAGGAAGCTGCTTATGTAGATAATGGTGAAAGTCATACTCTTGTTATAGGTGCGACAGGTTCAGGTAAAACACAAGGTATTATTAATCCAACTGTTCAAATGCTTATTAAGGCTAGAGAATCAATGATTATATCCGATCCTAAAGGTGAAATTTATGAAGATAACTCTGGAATAATGAGAGAACTTGGTTATCAAATTATAATACTTAATTTCCGTGATCCACAAAAAGGTAATTGTTGGAATCCATATCATTTACCTTATAAGTATCAAAAAGAAGGAAATTTTGATAAAGCAAATGAACTATTAAATGACTTATCACTTAATATAGTTGTAGATGGTCAAGGAAATGATCCGTTCTGGCAAAATTCAGCTGCAAGTTATTTGACTGGTTTATCACTTGCTTTATTTGAGGATGCAAAAGAAGAAGAAATAAATATTAATAGTATAAATTTAATGATGACAACTGGTGAAGATAAGTATGGAGCATCAAATTATTTAAAAGAATATTTTAATGCTAAGGATCCTGCATCACCTGCTTGTGTAAATGCTTTAGGTACAGTTAATGCACCAAATGAAACTAAAGGTGGTATCGTATCTGTATTAAAGGATAAGGTTAAAACACTTGCTGTTACTAAAAACTTATCTGAAATGCTTTCTAAAAGTGATTTTGAAATGGATAGTATAGGTGAAAAACCAACAGCGGTATTTATGATTATACAAGATGAAAAAACAACATACCATTCACTTGCTACTATATTTGTTAAACAGTGTTATGAATCACTAATAAATGTTGCACAACAACATGGTGGAAAACTACCTGTAAGAACAAACTTCTTACTTGATGAGTTTGCTAATATGCCTAAATTTAAAGATATTACAACAATGGTTACTGCAGCTCGTTCAAGACAAATAAGATTTACATTTATTATCCAGAACTTTGCCCAGTTAAAACAAAATTATGGTGATCATGATGCAGAAACTATTCGTGGTAACTGTGGTAACTTAATATACTTATTAACAGGAGAATTATCAGCCTTAGAAGAAATTAGTAAATTATGTGGTGATAAGCTTGTAAGAGTTGGTAAAGATAAAAAAGAAGAAACAAGACCTCTTGTTACTGTATCAGAACTTCAAAGAATGAAGCCTGATGAGTTTATATTAATTAAACAAAGATGTGCACCATTTAGAGGAAAATTAAAAATGGACTGGGATACTGATTTTGGTTTTGGTAGAGGTGTTGATCACTATGGAAAAAATGTTGTTTATCCACAAAGGACTATGGATGAAATTAAAACATTTGACTTAAAAGAATTTGTTAGAAAACAAAAACAAGAAAAGTTAAAAAATGCTGGTATGGATGGCAATTCTTCACCTATGGGTGGAGGTTCACCATTCGGTATGAATCCATTTGGTGGAGGAATGCCTGGTGGTATGCCAGGTATGGGTTCTGATATGGACATTGATAAAATGATAAAAGAAATTGATGCTAAAATTGCAGAACTTGAAAAAGAAGAGGAAGAAGAAAAGAAAAAACAAGAGGCTGAAAAAAATAACAAAGATGCTAAAAAATCTGATGATCAAAGTAAAGATGTTAGCTCGGCAGAAGAAAAATTATTTAATACAAGAAATATTTCTGAAAATCCTAAAATAGATGAAGTTCTCCACAGTAATATGGTTGATTTTAATAATTTTAAAGTAAAAGAAGATAAGAAAGAAGAACAAAAAAAGGAAGTAAAAACTGAAAATAATAATCAAGAAGTAAAACAAGAACAACAGAAAGATAATAATAAAACAAGTTCTGAGTATGATGATTTCTTTGATGATTTCTTCTTTGAAGAATAAAAAATGCACAATCATTGTGCAAAATAGGGTATGGAAAAAGTAAAAATGCACAATATTTTGAAAATTTTGTGCATTTTTTTGCTTTAGGTTATTGTAATGAGCAGTAAATAATTATTCTCATATTATATAGTGGACTGGTGAAAATATGAAAAATATAAAAGCATGTGATTTAAAAAAAGAGTATAATATAATTGATTTGAGAACTAAAGGTGCATATATGAAAGGACATATATATAATGCTAGAAATATTGATATGAATAATTTAACTGATATGCCACATATGTATTTAGATAAAAATGAAACATATTATATATATTGTACAGAGGGTTTTAAAAGTAAAAGATGTTGTAAATTCTTAGAAATAATGGGATATGATGTTGTAAATGTAATAGATGGATATGAAGGATTTATTTAAAAAATAAGTTTAGTTTGAAAAACTTATTTTTTTTATGAATAAAATGGTTTATAATATTAATGGAGGATAAAGATGGAGACAATTATAACAGAATTAATAGATAAAATAACAAGTGTAATGGGAAGTATGGGATTTATATCAGGTTTCTTACTTATAATATTAGAATCAATGATACCTATTCTTCCACTTGCAGTTTTTATAGCACTTAATATAATGACATTTGGTAGTCTTTTTGGTTTTTTAATATCATGGATAGCAACTGTTATTGGATGCATGATTTCATTTACACTATGTAGAAAATTAAGAGATAAATTTGAAAAAAAATATGGAAATAATGAAAAAGTTAAAAAGTTTAAAAAGTATATTAATAAACTATCATATAGCAATTTAGTTATATTAATTGCTTTACCATTTACACCAGCATTTGCTGTTAATATAGCTGCTGGTTTAACTGATATAGATGCTAAAAAATTTTTTTCAGCATTAATGATAGGTAAGTTGCCAATGGTTTATTTTTGGGGATTTATAGGAAAGAGCTTGCTTGAAAGTATAACAGATCCATATACAATTGCGCAGGTTGTATGTATGGTTTTAATTGCATATTTAGTAAGTAAAGTTGCAAACAAATTTATAAAATAGGAGGTATTAAACATGGAATATATAATAATTGGAATACTTATTTTACTTGTTGTACTTGTAACAATAAGTTTATTTAAAAATATTAATGAAGGAAATATTACTGAAAGACTTGGCAAACTTGAAAATAATGTAACAAGAGATCTTTATGATTTTAAAAATGATATTAATAAAAATCTTAATGAAGATATTAATTCATTAAATGATAAGATAGAACTAAGATTAAATATGATAAATGATAAGGTAAATGAGAGATTAGATGAAAATTTTGAAAAAACTAATAAAACATTTACATCAGTACTTGAAAGATTAAGTAAAATAGATGAAGCACAAAAGAAAATAGATACTTTATCTAATGATATAGTTTCACTTCAAGGAATATTAACTGATAAGAAGAGTAGAGGTATATATGGTGAAGTGAACTTAAAACATATATTAACAAGTGTATTTGGAGAAAAGAATGATAAGATATATCGTTTACAATATACTCTTCCAAATAGCACAATTGTAGATGCTGCATTGTTCGCGCCTGAACCACTTGGACTCGTTGGAATAGATTCTAAGTTTCCACTTGAGCATTACAGGATAATGGTTGACAAAAGATATAGTGCATCAGATAGGGAAACAGCTGCCAAATTATTTAAAAGTGATGTTAAAAAGCATATTGATGCGATAGCGAGTAAATATATTATAGAAGGTGTAACAAGTGACCAAGCAATAATGTTTTTACCAGCAGAAGCAATATTTGCGGAACTTAATGCATATCATAATGATATAATTGAATATGCCTATAAAAAAAGAGTATGGATAACATCTCCAACAACATTAATGAGTACTTTAACAACTATTCAGGTAATTATTAAGAATGCGGAAAGAGATAAATATGCTAAAGTAATAAGAGAAGAACTTGTTAAATTATCTGTTGAATTTAGTAGATATAAAGATAGATGGGACAAGCTTTCTAGAAGTATTCAAACTGTTAGTAAAGATGTTGAAGATATACATACAACAACTGATAAAATAACTAAAAGATTTAACAGTATTAATAGTGTAGAATTAGATGAAAATTTAAAAATCGAATAATAAAAAAAATAGCGATTTTTGTTTGTTAAATTTAACATACTAGTGTTGACTATTATTACAAAATATTATATCATTATACTAGAGGAGGAATGTAGAAATGGGAAGTAAAGTACAAAACATTATACTTGGAGTACTTGCAGTTGGATTAATTGGTTTAACAGTTGCTTATGCATTATTAACACAACAATTAAAAATAGAATCAACTGCAACAGTAAAAGCAGGAACTTGGGATATTCATTTTGAAAATTTAAGCTCGTCATTAACAGGTAAAGCAGCACTTGCTGATACTAATCAATTAGCTATATCAAGTAATTCAACTACTATTTCAGGATCCGTTGGAGTTTTATCAGTACCAGGGGATTCAATAGTTTATACATTTGATATTGTTAATAAAGGAAATATTCCTGCAATACTTAGTGCCGCACCAGTAATTAGTACACCAACATGTACATCTACTGATACAGTAAGTGCTACAAATATTTGCACTAATGATTTGGTATATACATTAACATATGCTGATGGCTCACAAATAAATAATGGTGATACTTTAGCTGCTGGAGAAACTAAAAAAGCTAAATTAACATTATCATTAAAAAATGAAATGTCATATGTACCAAGTGCAGATGTAGCAATAAGCAATATTGCAGCAACATTAAATTATAGTCAAAATTAATAATAGGAGAGAAATATGAATAATAAAGTACAAAATATTGTGCTTGGCGTTTTAGCTGTAGCATTAATTGGAATAACAGTAGCATATGCTACATTAACACAACAATTAAAAATAAACGGAACAGCAACAGTAAAAGCAGGAACATGGGATGTTCACTTTGAGAATTTAAAAGGATCAGTTCAAGGTTCAGCAGTATTAGATGCTTCTACAAGCAAACTTGGAATACAAACTGGTTCAACAACAATTTCTGGTAAATTAGGAACATTATCTAAACCAGGGGATTCAATAACTTATACATTTGATATAGTTAACAAAGGAAATATTCCTGCAATACTATCATCAGCACCTACAATTTCAACACCATCTTGTTCTGCAACAGGTAATGATGCTGGTGCTACTACAGTTTGTGGTAATTTAACTTATACATTAACTTATAGTGATGGTTCAACTATTGCTAAGAATGATACATTAGCAGCAACTTCAGGTAAAAAATCTGCTAAATTAGTTGTTACATATAAATCATCAGCAACATCAGTTGTAAATACAGATGTTGAAGTTAGCAACATTGCAGCAACATTAAATTATTCACAAAACTAATTTAAGTGCATTAAGATACGCAATTAATAATAAGATAACATAATATTGCTATTTTATTTGCGTATCTATTTGCATATAAAAAGAACTAATAAAGAAGAAATAAAAGAGGTAAAAATATGAAAAAAAGTTTAAAACAATTATTAACAATACAAATTTTCATGTTATTAGTAATTATAACAGGCTTTTTTTATGGAAGTATTTTCGAGAATAATCTAGAAGTATTATTTCTACTTGTTAGTTTTATTGCACTATATAGTGTATTTAAAATTGATTTAAAAAACGATTATAAATATAAACAAATTTTAAAAATTGTTATAACTTGCTTATTATTTTATTTCGTTTTTATTTATGTCGCAGGCTTGTTTACAGGTTTTGCAAAAACAATTTATACATTTAATTTTAATAATTTTATATATAATATTATACCGACAATAATATATATTATTTTGATGGAATGTATAAGAACGATATATATTAATAAATCAAATAATAATAAAATAATTATAATTTTATCATGTATAATTTTTATACTATATGATTCATTTTCAAAATATTACTTATATGATTTTAAAGTAAGTGATGAATTATATGAGTATATTGGATTAATTGTATTAACTAGTATTGCAAGAAATATATTCTTAACAATATTATGTTCAAAAAGTAATGTTATTAATTGTGTAATTTACAGAATTATAACTGAAATTTATATATTTTTGGTGCCAATTGTTCCAAACTTTGGACCATATATAAATTCAGTACTTGAAATAGCATTACCACTTATAATTGGACTTATACTTATAAGACCACCAATAAGAATATTAGCATCACCAAAGAAAAGTAAATATAGTAGGACATTATCAGTTGTAATAACAGCAATATTATTGTTAATTGTTTTATTAAATTCTGGATTTATAAAATATCAAATGTTTGTTATAGGATCTAACTCGATGAATACGTATATTTATAGAGGAGACGTTATAATAGCAAGAAGAACAAATAATAAAGAAATCAAAAATATTAAAAAAGGTGAAATATTAGTATTTAGATATAATAATAAAATAATTTCACATAGGGTATATAAAATAATTAAAAGGAATAATAAACTATATTTTAAAACAAAAGGTGATAATAACGATCAAGTAGATGATAATATAGTAAAAGAAAAAGATATAATAGGAACGGTTTCCTTTAGAATAAAATACATTGGTCTTCCAAGTATTTGGTTAAGGGAAGCATTACAATAGGAGAAGAGATATGAAGAAAAATTCTAAAAAAAATATAACATACATCTTTTTAATTATTGTTCTAGTATTTATTTCGATAATATTTGCGGATAGATCATATAGATTAAAAAAATATGAAAGTTTAAGCTATAAAGAAACAATCGCAACAAGTTATAGAGTATATTTAGATGATGATTCATACTATAATACTCCATACCTTGAAGAAGGAATGCAATATATATCAAATATAATTGATTATGTTGATGTAACTTTTAGTTATATTAATAGTTTTGCAGATAGTTTAACATATAATGCTGAAACAAAAGCAGAAGCAATAGTAACTATAGTAGATACAGATGATAATAATAAAGTAATTTATAAAAATACTGAAGTTATTGAGAATACAAAGAAAGATTCTGATACTTCAGGGACAATTAATAAGGTTAAAAACTTTAAAATTGATTATGCTAAATATAATAAAATAACTAATGAATTTAAAACGAAATATGGTATAAGTGCTAAATGTAATTTAAGAATAAATTATTATGTTAATTATACAGGTAAATATAAAGGATTAAATAATATATCTAGAAATACGGTAATGTATTTAGATATTCCTTTATCTGAACAAATGATTAATATAACTAAAAATGCACCTGCTATAAATAATAATTCATTTGATGGTACATCATCAAATACATTAACTAATACAATACTTTATGTACTAGCAATAATCTGTGATTTAATTGCTTTAGTATTCTTATTTAAAGTTGTTAGTAGTAAAATAGCTGTTTCTAAAGAAACTAGTAAATATGATAAGTTTATTAATAAAACATTAAAACAATATGATTCATATATAACAGAAGCAGAACATGAAACTACTAATAAAGAAAATATGGTTAGAATAAGTACGTTTAGAGAATTATTAGATGTTAGAAATAATGTTAACAAGACGATTGTTTATATAAGAATTGATGATAATACATCTAAATTTGAAATAATTGATGGTAATACATTATATTATTATGTAGCAAATAGAGAAGATTTTAATTAAAATAAAATTTAAAAGGAAACTAAAAAAGTTTCTTTTTTTGTTTTATTGTGGGGAACTTTTTTAAAAACAAAAAATGTTTAAAAATCCCTCTATTTTTCTTATAATTTTTAATGAAATTTGATGACAAAAAACTATATATAAGCTATAATTATATAAAGTATAATAATCTAAATGGGGTAGTGCTAAAATGAAAAAATTATTTAAAAATAATGTTAAATATTTGATAATTGTAGTATTCTTATTTTTGTTTGTTTTTAATACAGTTGCATATTCAGGTCTTGCTAGTAAACTAGCGATAACATCTGAAGCAATGTTTAGACCAATTACTGATATAAGAATAACAGGAATAAAACTTGTTTCAGCAAATAATGGAGCACTTGAAAGTTATTCACCAAAGTATAATGTTGATACAACAACTACTGGTTTTACACTTCCAAGTGATAATTCAGAAATTACTTATAAAATAACAGTAACAAATTACGGAAATGTTAAGCAAACAATTTATAAATTTATAAAAAACAGTGTTAATACAGAGGGGTTAAATGTTAAAGTAACCGATTTTACTTCAGTATGTACTGATGAAAATTGTAATAATAAGAATGACAATTTTACAATAGTACATCCAGAGGGTGATAGTAGCAGTGAAAGTAATGTTAAAGAGTTTTTAATAACATTTACTACAATAAATCCAAGTTCAACGACCATAAATATTATTGAAAAATATGATTTTAGACCATTATATTATATTTCTTATAACGCAAACGGTGGAAAGAATGCGCCACAATCACAAATAAAAATATATGGAGATAATTTAAATTTAACAAAAAATGAACCAACAAGAGATTTTTATGATTTTAAAGGATGGTCAACATCATCAACAAGTACAACAATAGAATATAAGGCTGGTGAAATTTATTCGCCAGGTACTAATGAAAAAGTACAAGATGTTACTTTATATGCGGTATGGCAAAAGAAACAAGCAAAATTAGATTTAAATTATAACATTGATGGCACATGGTATTATGCAGGATATAATAATAAAATACAAACGGGTATAAAAGTTAATGGAGAAGATAAAGGATATTTAAATGATTTTGGTGGAACATATGATTATGGAACAAGTTATGAAATATATGGATTTAGAATAGATGGAGTAACAATACCATATTCAAAAAAATATACAGTAGATGGAACAAATCATTTAGGAATATCATTTAATACAATTAATTTTAAAGTTAATGATACAAATTTAGGAAGTATAACACCAACACAAATAATAGTGATACCTGGGACAACATTTACTGTATCTGGTAATGTGATAACATTATCAGATGGAAGGATAGCAACAGCAAGTACAAAAACGATAACAGGTTATACAATAAAATTTTTAAATTATACAATAACACCAAATAGTTCAACAGTAAATGCAAAAACAATGGTAACGGCAAATTTCACTAAGGAATTAGAAAAATATACAATTTCGTTAAATGGAAATGGAGCAACGACTGCAGGAACAACAGCTATTTATGAAAAATATAATACAGGAATATATTTAGATAGTGCATTAACTAAAGAAATGGGTACAAATGTGAATGCAATAACAAAACCAACAAGAAGTTATACAATAAGTTTTAATGCAAATAATACAGGAATAACAGTGCCAAGTGCGATAACAGAAAATTATAGTTATTCAGGACATTATACAGATGTAACAAATGGAACACAAATGATAAATGAAAATGGATATATAACAAGTTTATTTAAAAATACATCATATACAGCAAATGGTACATTATATGCACATTGGGGAACAAAACCAAGTGTAACAATACCAGAAATAAGTAAAGATGGATATAAATGTACATGGAATACAAGTGTAGATGGAAATGGAACACCATATAATGGAGGAGATGTAACAGATAAATTAAATACACAAACATTATATGCAGTATGTAAAGTAGATACAAATACAAAGTATGTTGTAAAACATTATAAACAAAAATTAGATGGTACATATCCAACAGAAGCAGATGACACAGATAATTTAACAGGAACAACAGGTGCAAGTGTGTCACCAGCAGTAAAGAGTTACACAGGATTTACATCACCAAGTGTGCAAACAACAACAATAAAAGCAGATGGAAGTACAGTAGTAACATATAAATATACAAGAAATAAATATACATTTACATTAGGAAGTTCAACAGGAGCAAGTACAAGTGGAAGTACGGCAAGTGGGAGTTATTATTACGGAAGCACAATAACACTAAAAGCAACAGCAAGTTCAGGATATACATGGAGTAAATGGACAAGTAGTAATACAAACTTAGTAGGAAATCAAACTGAAGCCAATACAACATTTACAATGCCTGCAGGAAATATAACAATGACACCAAGTGTTACAACAAATGTATTAACATTTAATGATCAGAGTAAACCAGTAACATATAATCCAACAAGTAGTCAAACAGTAAATATATCACCAGCAACAAATGGAACAGGAAGTTATAGTTATTCAATAATAAGTGGAAATGATAATAGTTACTTTAGCATAAGTGGAACAACAATAACAGTAAAATCAAATACACCAGCCAATACATCAGGATATAAAATAACAGTAAGAGCAACAGATACAAATAGTAAAGTAACAAAAGATGCTACAATAACAATAATAGTTGATAAAAAATCAGTAACAAAACCAACATCCCCAGCGAATAAAGTTTATAATGCAGAAGAACAAAATCATGGAATTAGTGTTCCAGAAGGAACAAGCATAGTAACAAATGGAAGTACATTAAAAGCAACAAATGTAGGAACATATAATGTAATATTTACATTAAATTCAAACTACAAATGGAATGATGGAACAACAAGTAATATAACAATACAATGGAAAATAACGGCATATAATTTAAGCAATGCTACAATAGGAAGCATAAGTGATCAAACATATACAGGAAGTGAAATAAAACCAGCACCAAGTGTAACAGTACCAATACCAAGTGGAAGTAAGAGTACACCAACTTATACAACAACATATAGTAATAATACGAACGCTGGAACAGCAACAATTACATTAACAGGAACAGGAAATTATACTGGAACAAAAAGTAAAACATTTAAAATAGTACCAGCAGAGAATCCAGTTAAAGTAACAGCGAATGATTTAACATATAATACACAAGCGCAAAGTTTAGTAGCAACAAAAGATGTGCAAGGAACAATATGTTATTCACTTGACTCTGTAATAACAAGTAAATGTAGTACAAGTACAGTAGTACCAACAGCAATAAACGCAGGGACATATACTGTGTATTATTACATTAATGGAAACAGTAATTATAAAGAGAAATCTGGAAGTGTAATAGTAACAATAAAAAAATACGATTTAAGCACTAATGGTATAATAGGCACAATAAATGATCAAACATATACAGGAAGTGAAATAAAACCAACACCTTTAGTAACAGCATCAATGTCAAATGTAGGTGTAGCAACGCTTGTAAATAATACAGATTATACATATAGTTATAGTAATAATATAAATGCTGGAACAACAAGTAATCCATATGCTACAGTAAACGTAACAGGAAAAGGAAACTATACAGGAACAAAGAGTAAAACATTTAAAATAATAAAGGCAACAAATCCTACAGTGATAACCGCAAATGATTTAACTTATAACGCTGCAGAGCAAACTTTAGTAACATCAAGTAAGGAACAAGGATATATCTGTTATTCATTAAGTGCAGTACCAACAAGTTGTAGTGCAAATTCAGCATTAGCAAAGGGAACAAATGCAGGAACATATACAGTATATTATCTAATATCAGGAAATAGTAACTATAATAGTAAATCCGGAAGTGTAAAGGTATCAATAAAACAATATGATATAAGTAAAACAGCAACTATAGGAATAATTAATGATCAAGTATATACAGGAAATGCAATAAAACCGACACCAAATGTAACAGTACCAATACCAACAGGAAAAACAACAACGCTCGTAAATAATACGGATTTTACGTATAGTTATAGTAATAATAAAAACATTGGAACAGCTAATATAACAATAACTGGTCAAGGAAACTATACAGGAACAAAGAGCACAACATTTAAAATATCTCAAAAGGCAAGCTTATGTACAATAACGTCGGTGCCATCTTTAAAATATCCAAGTAATGCAACAGGTTCAATACAATTTAAATGTACTGGGGATGGCAAAATAACTGTAACAAGTTCAAGTACAGGCGTAATAGAGGTAACAAACACAGGAACAACAGGCGCTGGCTTAAAGGGAATAACAGCAGGTAAGAGTAAAATAACAGTATCGCAAGCAGCAGGAAATTATGAGGCATCATCCGCAAGTGCAGATGTAACAGTAACATATTCACAGTACACAGTGACTTTAGATGGAAATGGAGCAACAACTCAAGGAAGTACAACAGCAGTTGCAACATATAATAGTACAACATTATCAACAATAACAAATCCAATAAGAGAATATGCAATAACATATGATATGGGAACAACGGGATTAACAAAACCAGATAATGGGAAAGTAGAATGTAGATTAAATGGATGGTATACGTCTTCAAATAATGGAACAAAGGTAGCAAATAATAATACAACACCAGTATTAGAAGCAAGTGTAAGTGGATATACAAATGCAAGCAAGCAATGGACAAAAACAAGTGATGCAACATTATATGCTGGCTGGGAAGTTATAGGTACAAAACTGCCAATAATAGAAAAAGAAGGAAATACATGTACATGGATAGATAATAATGGAAGTAGTTTTGATTCAGGACAAACAGGTTATACGATATTAACAAATAAAACTTTAACAGCAAGATGTTTACCTAACAGTTATGTATTAACAGTAGATCCAAATGGAGGAAAATGGAATAATACGATAAGTGCAAGTACAGTACCAAGAAATTATGGAACAGAATATGAAGTAGCAAATCCAACAAGAAAAGGATATACATTTACAGGATGGACAAAAAGTGGTGCAGGTTCTTGGAATAGTGAAACAAATAAATATACATTTGGACCAGGAGCTGGAACATTAACTGCAAATTGGACTCCAATAAAATATAATATAAAGTATGAATTAGATGGTGGAGTACTTTCTATAACAAATCCAACAGAATATACAGTAGAGACAGAGACATTTACATTAAACAATCCGACAAAAGAAGGCTATA